>Ga0136616_10000743_pt1 | contig 16125 bp, 13 predicted proteins | sample AntDrymUQ2992106_2_FD_106648 | JGI IMG/M metagenome (GOLD analysis project Ga0136616, IMG submission 106648) | Polar desert sand microbial communities from Dry Valleys, Antarctica - metaG UQ299 (21.06) | ecosystem: Environmental > Terrestrial > Soil > Desert | place: Antarctica: Dry Valley...
ACGGGGTGACCCCGTGCCAGACCTATGGGCACGGGGTCACCCCGTGCCGATCGGGCGTTGGTGTGATGCACCCCGCCGCCGGACGGCGATGCATCAGCGCCAGGCGTCGACGACGGCGAGCAGGTCGGTGAGGCGGTGGACGACGGCGTCGGGCTCACCCTGGGTGTGGCCGAGCTGGTAGTCGGGGATCTCGCTGTGCGGCACGAGCACGGCCCGCATGCCGACGGCCTGCGGGCCCCAGACGTCCTCGAACGGACGGTCGCCGACGAAGACGCAGCGGCCCGGTTCGGTTGCACCGACTGCTGCCATCGCCGCCCTGAAGGCCTCAGGGTGCGGCTTGGTCCACGGGATCTCCGACGAGTAGACCGCGCCGTCGAGCCGGTCCAGGATGCCGTCGCGGCGGAACACCTTCTCGTGGTGCTCGCGCGTCCAGACGGTGTTGGACAGCACACCGACCTTGATCCCGCGTGCGTGCAGGCCGTCGATCGTCTCGGCGGCGTCCGGGTCGAGGTACGTGTGCGGGTCCCAGAACGCGTGGTAGCGGGCAAGTGCGGTCTCGTGCCGGTCCCCCGACGGGTCAACGCCGCAGCGCCGGAAGATGTCCTCGAGCGTGCCGCTCGCGTGGTGCTCGCGGGCCATCCGCCAGGTCTCGTGCTCGGCGTCGAGCAGCGCGGCGGCCAGCCCGTCGGCGCCCGACGGGTCGTACGCGGTCGCGTACACGTGCCACTGCTCGAGCAGGTCGATCGGGTGCCACGGCGTGAGCGTGCCGCCCCAGTCGAAGATCACCGCCTCGACGTCGCTCGAGGGGCCTGGCGGGACTGCAGCACTCACGAGGCGCAGACCGCCACGAGGTGCTCGACCACCTCGGCCACTGGGACAGACGTGCGCTCGCCGCTGGTCCGGTCCTTGACCTCGATCGTGCCGTCGGCCAGGCCGCGCCCGACGATCACGATCGTGGGCACCCCGATCAGCTCGGCGTCGTTGAACTTCACCCCTGGCGAGACGCCGCGCCGGTCGTCGAAGATCACCCGGACGTCACGCGCCTCGAGGTCGCGCACGAGCTCTTCGGCAGCCTCGAAGATCTTCTGGTCCTTGCCGGTCGCGACCACGTGCACGTCAGCAGGTGCGATCGCACGCGGCCACCGCAACCCAGCCTCGTCCAGCGACTGCTCGGCGATCGCCCCCACGGCGCGCGAGACACCGATGCCGTACGAGCCCATCGTCACCCGCACCGGTTTGCCCTGCGGACCGAGGGCGGACAGGTCGAACTCGTCGGAGAAGTAGGTGCCGAGCTGGAAGATGTGGCCGATCTCGATGCCGCGGTCGAGCACGAGCGAGCCACCGCAGAGCGGGCAGGCGTCGCCCGCCCGCACCTCGGCCGCCTCGATGGACGCGTCGACCGTGAAGTCACGCCCGGCCACCACGTTCGCGGCGTGCACGTCCTCGCGGTTCGCCCCGGTCACCCAGGCGCTGCCGTCGACGACACGGGGATCGGCCAGGTACTTGATCTTCAGGCTCCCCAGCGCTTGCGGGCCGAGGTAGCCGCGGACCAGCTCGGGGTGCTGCTCGAAGTCCGCCGCGTCGAACATCTCCACGACTGCCGGCCCGAGTGCGGCCTCGAGCCGCTTGAGGTCGATCTCGCGATCACCCGGGATCCCGATGACCATGACCGTCGCCTGGTTCGTGCCGGGTGCAGTGGCCTTGACCACCACGTTCTTGAGCGTGTCCGCCGCGGTGAAGGTCCTGCCCAGGCCCAGTGTGTTGATCTTGTCCACGAGTGTCTCGATCGTAGGCGTCCCCGGCGTGTCCAGCTCGACCATCGGCGGATGATCTGCCTGCTCCAGCGCCGGCACGACCGTCGTCACCGCCTCGACGTTCGCCGCGTAGTCGCAGTTCTCGCACGACACGAACGTGTCCTCGCCGGTCGTCGCGACAGCAAGGAACTCCTCCGACGCTGAGCCGCCCATCGCACCGGAGTCCGCGGCCACGACTCGGTAGTCCATGCCGAGCCGGTCGAAGATCCGGATGTACGCGGCGCGGTGCAGGTCGTACGCGGCCTGGAGCCCGGCCCGGTCGAGGTCGAACGAGTAGGAGTCCTTCATCAGGAACTCGCGTCCGCGAAGGATGCCGGCGCGCGGCCGGGCCTCGTCGCGGTATTTCGTCTGGATCTGGTAGATGATCTTCGGGAACTCCTTGTACGACGAGGTCTCACCCTTCACCAGCGTCGTGAACAGCTCCTCGTGCGTCGGCGCCAGGAGGTACTCCGTGCCCTTGCGGTCGGTGATCTTGAACAGCAAGTCGCCGTACACGTCCCACCGGCCCGAGCGCTCGAAGTACTCGCGCGGGATCAGCGCGGGGAACAGCACCTCCTGCCCGCCGATCGCATTCATCTCCTCACGGACGACGCGTTCCACGTTCGACAGCACGATCCGGCCAAGCGGCAGCCAGGTGTAGACGCCCGGCGCGATCCGGCGGACGTACCCTGCGCGCACCAGGAGCCGGTGGCTCGGGACCTCCGCCTCCGCCGGGTCCTCGCGCAGGGTGCGCAGGAGCAGCCTCGACATGCGCAGGACGGGCACGGGTGTCTCCTGTGATGGGCGGTCGGGATGATCGCGAGGATAGCGAGCGGCGAGCGGCGAGCAGCGATCAGCCGTTCGCCGGTCGCTGCTCGTGCAGCCGGCGAGCCAGGATCTCGCGCAGCACCGGCAGCGCCCGCCGGTCCTTGTCCCGCCCGGCTGCCTCCTTGCTCCGTACGACGTCGGCGAGCGACGCGACCAGGATGTGCAGCCCACGCAACTTGACCTCACTGGCCTCCCGGCGCAGATCCTCGTACCCCCGCGTCCCAGCCGGGGTGAACGAGATATCCAGGTCGCCGTACGGTGTCGAGAGGTTCCAGAACTGGACAGCGCCGAGCGAATCCGCGTCGTGGTTGAACGGCAGCGGGTCATCGACGTCGATCGCTCGTACCCTCGCGTCCAGCTCGCGGAGTGCGCCCGACAGACGGGTCAGGTTCTCGCGGTCGCGATGTGGGGTGATGTCGACGTCGAACGTCGGCAACGGTGACCCGTGGAGGTTGGCGGCAAAGCCCCCGATCACGATCAGGTCGACCCGGTGCGAGCGCAGGACGCGCAGGATCGTCTCCGGATCGAAGTCACCTCGCACGGCGAGCCTGTTCCGCCGCAAGCCCTCGCATGGACGCCATCGTGTTGGCGCTGCGGACCATGTAGTCGAACCGCTCTTCCGGGGTCAAACTCAGCAGTTGTCGTGCTTGCCAGAGATCCGAATCGTCGTACGGGTCCAGCGCCACCAACAGGTTGAACCCAGACAGCCGCATGAGTCGCCTGACGGTCTCGAAGCCCGGGTCGACCCGGGCGGACTCCGCCCGCGCGATCGCCGACTGTGTCGTCCCGGCTCGCTCGGCGAGCTCGCGCTGGGTGAGACCCGCCCGCTTGCGGGCCTCTTTGATCAGGTCCGCGCCCATGCTGCCCATGGGTCCAGCATAGCCGTAACGCTATGCTGCCGGACGGACCGCCGCCTCGACCGGAAGGTCGCGCAGGAGAACAGGACCAGCGCCGCTGCTCAGCCTCAGGGCACCGCCCCGGTCAGCCGCTCGGCGTGATCTCCACCAACTCATCGCCGCCGTCGAGGCGACCGACGACGTCTCGGGTCCGGTCCAGCGCCGTCTCGTACCGCTCGCGCCGGTCGGCCGGCAGCTCGCCGGCCAGTGCGACGGGCAGGTCGACCATCCGGAGCGGCTGCCCGACGTCGACCATGACCGGAAGGTAGGCCGCCTCGGCGACCACCCACCCGTCCGCGGTCTCGGTGAACGTGAAGCGCGCAAGGGCCCCTTCCCGGTTGGCCGGAAGCTCGGTGGCGTGCGACGCGAGCATGTTCCCGAGCCCGTACGCGACCCACTCGGTGCCGATCCTGGCGATGGGCTGGACGACGTGGGCGTGGTGACCGATCACCAGATCGATGTCGGGTGAGTCGAGGAGAGCCGGCGCAAGGTCACGCTGCTGGGGGTTGATCTCGTGGTCGTACTCCGTGCCCCAGTGGATGCTCGCGACGACCAGCTCGGCGCCGGCAGCCCGCGCCTCGGCCGCGTCGGCCACCGCGTCGTCGACGTCGAGGACCTCGACCGCACCGTTCCCTGGGGCGGCGTTGTGGCCGTAGGTGTAGGACAGCAGGCCGACCCGCAGCCCCGCCAGCTCGACGATCGTCGGGTTGCCGGGCTGCCCGGCCACTGCAGCGCCGTACGGCGTCATGCCAGCGGCCAGGACGGTGGTCACGGTGCGCTCGACCCCGGCGAGGCCCTTGTCCCACGTGTGGTTCGACGCCATCGAGCAGGCGTCGAAGCCGGTCGCGGCCAGGCCCATGGCGATCTGCGGAGGCCCGGCGAAGGACGGGTACCCGCTGTAGGGCCCACCGTCGGCGGCCAGCGGGGTCTCGAGATGGCAGAGCGCGAGGTCAGCCGCGGCCACGACCGGCCCGATCGCGCTGAGCTGCGGAGCGAAGTCGTACGTGCCGTCGCCGCTGGTGCCGGAGTCGGCATCGGCCTGCGCCCAGGTCGGCTCGTGCAGCAGGACGTCGCCACCGGCGACGATCGTGAACGCGGCGGCCACCGGTGGGGGTGCCGTGCCGGTTGGGGACGACGGCGCCCCGGCCGGGGGTGCGGAGGTTGATCCGGGCGCGGCCTCACCGGGCGAGGACGGAACTCCCGGCTGGGCTCCTGACTGGTCACCCGACCGGTCACCTGACTGGGCACCTGGCGCGGCTCCGCCGCCGCACGCGGCCACGGCGAGCGCGGCAGCGACGCAGACGGCTGCGGTCCGGCCGCGGCGGCCACGCATCAGAGCAGCACAGTCGCGAACGTGCCGACCTGCTGGAAGCCGACCCGCTCGTAGACTGCGCGGGCGGTGCGGTTGAAGTCGTTGACGTAGAGGCTGACGACTGGCGCGATCGTCCTTCGAGCCTGCTCCACAACTGCGGCCATGCCGGCGATGCCGAGACCGCGCCCGCGCAACGCCGGTTCCACCCACACGCCCTGGATCTGGCACGCGGCGGAGGTGGCGTATCCGACGTCGGCCTTGAACACCACCGCGCGGCCACCGCCTGGATGCTCGTCGATGCGGGCGAACGCGCAGCCACTGACCACCAGCTCGCGCACGCGAGCGCGGTAGCCCGCGCCACCGTCGGTGACCGGCGACACCCCCACCTCCTCGGTGAACATCGCGACGCTCGCCGGGAACAGGGTGTCGACCTCGTCCAGCTGGACCGGTCGGACGTATGGGTCGGCAGCGACCCGCGGAGGGCCGTCGATGGCGAGCAGCGGTTGACAGGTGCGGACCTCGCGGGCCGGTCCCCAGGTCGGCGCGAGCCGGTCCCAGAGCGCGAGCACGGCCTCGGCCTCGCCGACCAGGGACGCCGCGAGGCGGACCCGGCGCGCCAGTCGGTTGGCGAAGGCGTCCAGCGCGTCCTCCGTCGCGGCGACGGGCACCAGGTTCGCACCGAGGAAGCACAGGGACTCCAGCCGCCCGCCCGGGGCGTACGCGATGAGGTCGCCGCCGAGCCGGAACGTGTCGAACGACCCGCGTGCCGTGGCTTGGTCGAGACGGTTCGCCACCAGCACGTTGACCACGGGGTCGCGGTCGACCAGGGCGCGCACAGCTGGAAGATCCGCGGGCAGGACCCGACGGACGGCGGTCTCGATCGCGCTCGTCATTCGGTGACCGAGACTACGAGACGCTCACCCGTGGCACGCCCGAAGCCGCGCCAGCGTCCTGCATCTCGTCGGCGATCCGCATGGCCTCCTCGATGAGGGTCTCCACGATCATCGACTCCGGCACGGTTTTGATCACCTCGCCGCGGACGAAGATCTGGCCCTTCCCGTTGCCCGAGGCGACCCCCAGGTCGGCTTCGCGTGCCTCGCCCGGACCGTTGACCACGCACCCCATCACCGCGACCCGGAGCGGGACCTCGAGCCCTTCCAGGCCGGCGGTCACCTGCTCGGCAAGGGTGTAGACGTCGACCTGGGCGCGCCCGCAGGACGGGCAGGAGACGATCTCCAGCCCGCGCTGGCGGAGGTTGAGCGACTCGAGGATCTGCAGCCCGACCTTCACCTCGTCGACCGGAGGTGCGGACAGCGAGACGCGGATCGTGTCACCGATGCCCCTGGACAGCAGGGCGCCGAACGCCACGGCGGACTTGATCGTCCCCTGGAAGGACGGACCGGCCTCGGTGACCCCGAGGTGCAGCGGGTAGTCGCACTGCTCCGAGAGCAGCTCGTACGCGCGAACCATGATCACCGGGTCGTTGTGCTTGACCGAGATCTTGAAATCTCGGAAGCCGTGCTCCTCGAACAGGGACGCCTCCCACATCGCCGACTCGACCAGCGCCTCGGGCGTCGCCTTGCCGTGCTTCTGGATCAAGCGCGGGTCGAGGGAGCCGGCGTTCACCCCGATCCGGATCGACACGCCCGCGTCGGTGGCCGCCCGCGCGATCTCGCCGATCTGGTCGTCGAACTTCTTGATGTTGCCGGGATTCACCCGTACGGCCGCGCACCCGGCGGCGATCGCGGCGAAGACGTACTTCGGCTGGAAGTGGATGTCGGCGATCACCGGGAGCTGGGACTTCCTGGCGATCACCGCCAGCGCGTCCGCATCGTCCTGGGTTGGGACGGCGACCCGGACGATCTGGCAACCGGTCGCGGTGAGCTCGGCGATCTGCTGCAGGGTCGCGTCCACATCGCTGGTGAGCGTCGTCGTCATGGACTGCACCGAGACCGGGGCGCCACCGCCGACGAGCACGTCGCCGACCCGGATCTGGCGGGTGGGTCGGCGCGGAGCCAGCACCGGGGGCGGTGGCGTCGGCAGGCCGAGGTCGACCGTCACAGCGGAAGCCTGACCGGGTTGACGATGTCGGCGTAGAGCAGCAGCACGGACATGCCGATGACGAGCACCGCGACGGCGTACGCGACGGGCAACAGCTTGGCCACGTCGAAGTAGCCGGGATCGGGGCGACGGAGCAAGCGCGCGACGCCGCGCCGGGCAGCCTCGTAGAGCGCGCCGGCGACGTGGCCGCCGTCGAGCGGCAGCAAGGGCAGGAGGTTGAAGACCCCCAGCGCCATGTTCAGGCTGGCCAGCAGCGCCAGCATGCTGGCGACCTTCTCCTGCGTCTCGAACGCGTCGCTGGCGGCGAACTCTCCGCCGATCCGTCCGGCCCCGACGATGCCGATCGGGCCCTCCGGGTCGCGTACCTCGTCGCCGAACGCCGCCTGCCACACGCCGACCAGGCGCTGAGGGATCGAGATGATCGCCACGGCGGTCGTCTTGGTGAAGTCCCACATCTGGACCGGCACGGCGGTGATCGGCTGCGGGACGAGCTCCTGGCTCGGCGAGATCCCGAGATAGCCGACGGACACGAGCGTGTCCGGGTCGTCGACACTCGGCCGGTCGCTGGTGATGAGCGGCGCGCTGAGGGTGAGCTCCGCCCCGTCGCGCAGCACCACGACATCGACGGTCTGGTCACCGTTGGCACGGATAATTTGTGACACCGTCACCCAGTCCGCCGCCGCGACACCGGCGACCGAGACGATGCGGTCGCCGGGAAGGAGGCCTGCCTCGGCAGCCGGGCTGGACGGATCGGTCGGCAGGCACTCCGGGGCACCGGTCGTCGGATCGGCTCGCGCCTGCGCCTCGGCGACCGTGAGCACGCACTCCGGGACGGCCGCAACGGTGGTGCTCGGCGTCGCGACGCCAAAGCCCATGAGCACGATCGCGAAGAGCACAAAGGCCTGGACGAAGTTCATGAACGGCCCGCCGGTCATGATGATGACCTTCTGCCACCACGGCTTCCGGTAGAACACCCGGTCGTCGTCCTCCGGGCCGACCTCGCGCAGCGACACGGCCCGCGCCTCGTCGACCATCGACCGGAACGGCCCGGTCGATGAGTCGCGGAGCCGGCCGTCCTTGCCGGGCGGGAACATCCCGATCATGCGGATGTAGCCGCCGAGCGGGACCCACTTGATGCCGTACTCGGTGTCGCCGACCTTGCGCGACCAGGCGGTCGGGCCGAAGCCGATCATGTACTGGGTGACGCGGACGCCGAACTTCTTGGCCGGCACGAGGTGCCCGACCTCGTGCAACCCGATCGCGACCAGCAGGCCGACGACGAACACGGCGACGCCCAGCAGATAGAGCCAGTTCACGCTGACGTGCCTCCCCGACCAGCCGGACCGGTTGCCTGGTCCGCGTCGCTCGCGGTGGCGTGTCCGGTGAGCTCGCGCGTACGCACGCGGGCCCAGTGCTCTGCCGCGAGAACGTCCTCGAGGGTCGGGGTGTTCCGGGGGGCCGTCGGGCCGGGCTCACGGTCGTGCTCATCGACCACCCGGGTGACGGTGTCGACGATGGCGAGGAAGGGCAGCGCACCGGCCGCGAACGCCGCGACGCACTCCTCGTTGGCGGCGTTGAGCACGGCCGGCGTGGTGCCACCGCGGCGGCCGGCCTCGCGGCAGATCGCCACGGCCGGGAACACCTCGTGGTCGAGCGGGAAGAACTCCCACGTGCTCGCTGAGGACCAGTCGCAGGCAGCGGCCGCGCCGGGGACGCGGTCCGGCCAGCCGAGCGCGAGCGCGATCGGGAGCGTCATGTCGGGAGGGCTGGCCTGGGCGAGGGTCGAGCCGTCGACGAACTCGACCATCGAGTGCACCAGCGACTGCGGGTGGACCACGACCTCGATGTCGTCGTAGGACACGTCGAACAGCAGGTGTGCCTCGATCACCTCGAGGCCCTTGTTCACGAGTGTCGCCGAGTTGATCGTCACCACCGGACCCATGTCCCAGGTCGGGTGCGCCCGCGCTGCCTCGTACGTGACATCGGCCAGCTCGGCCCGGCTCCGGCCACGAAACGGGCCGCCGCTGGCCGTGAGGACCAGCCGCCGCACCTCGGCGGCGCGTCCCCCGCGCAGGCACTGCGCGAGCGCGGAGTGCTCCGAGTCGACCGGCACGACCTGCCCCGGCTTCGCCCGGTCGGTGACGAGCGCGCCGCCGGCTACCAGGGACTCCTTGTTCGCCAGCGCCAGCGTGCGCCCGGTGTCGAGCGCGGCCAGCGTCGGGGCCAGCCCGACCGAGCCCGTCATCGCGTTGAGCACGACGTCGCACGGCCAGGTCGCGACCTCCGCCGCCGCGTCCGGACCGCCCAGGATCTTGGGCAGCCGGACCTCGCCGCGGTCGTAGCCGCGCCTCTGCGCGTCGGCGTAGAACGCGAGCTGGAGGTCCTGGACGACGCTCGCGCGCGCGACCGCGACGACATCGACGCCGAGCTCGAGCGCCTGCCGGGCGAGCAGCGCGACGTTGCTCCCGCCGGCCGCGAGCCCGACGACCCGGAAGCGGTCGGGGTTGCGGCGGACGAGCTCGACCGCCTGCGTCCCGACCGATCCGGTCGAGCCGAGCAGCACCACATCACGTCGGGAGGTCATCGCCACCAGTGTCCCCTACCGGCACCCAGCGCCGTTCCCGTGTCCGATCCGTGCTCAGTCGGTGGGGAACAGCCTGCGGGCGCCGGTTCCCGTGCTCGAAAGGCCGTCCTGGGGGTTGTAGAGGTTGCACTGCCGCATCGACAGGCAGCCGCAGCCCACGCAGTTCGAGAGGTTGTCGCGCACTTTCTCCAGGTCATGGATGCGTTGGTCGAGCAGCGGTTGCCACGCAGCGGAGATGCGGCGCCACTGACCACGGTTGGGCGCGGAGTGGGGCTCGATCCCGGCGAAGGATCGACCGACGGCGTCGAGGGTGAGCCCGACTCGTTGGCCTGCGGTGATCACGGCGAGTCGACGGAGCACGGACCGGCGGAAGCGTCGCTGGTTGCCCGACGTTCGTACGCTCGCGATGAGCCCGAGCGTCTCGTAATGCCGCAGAGCCGACGGGGCATGACCGCTGCGGGCCGACACCTCACCGATGCTGAGCAGGTCGTTCGGGCGCACCACGCTTGACCTCAAGTGGACTTGATGTTGTTCGCTTCTGCGATGACCCTACAGACGTCGGCGTACGACGAAGCCCTCGAGCGCTTCCACGCGACCGGCCCGGAGTTTGCCGGCTGGCTGTCCAACCACGGGCCGATGGTGGTCGAGGTGCTGGCCAACCAGGGCCGGCCCGACGGCATCCACCGCTGGGTCGACCGCTACCTGACCCGGTTGGACGAGCGGCCCCGGGGCATCGCGGCGATCCAGCCGGAGGCGTGGCGCGAGTACCTGGGTGATCCGGTCCGCACCGGTGACTGGATCGACTTCTTCAGCCGCGAGGTCGCGCAGCGTCCGTGGCGCGAGGTGCTCGTGCAGTGGTGGCCGCGGCTCCTGCCGGGCATCGCAGCCGGCGCAACCCACGGGGTCATCCGGGTCGGTCATGCTGTCGAGGCACTCGGGCAGATCGAGTCGCAGCCACGCATCGATGAGCTCGCGCACGGCTTGGCGTACTGGGCCGCCCGCTGGTTGCCGGTGCCCGTCGTACCGCTGACCGGTGTTCTGCAGCCCGAGCAGGCGATCGCGATCATCCCGGCAGTGCCGGTGCAGGAGTTCGGCATCCGATCCCGGATCGCGCAGCTCGACCAGACCCCCGGCTGGGGTGAGCGGGCCTCCCAGCTGCACGCGCCGGACACCGAGCACGTCCCAGCCGTGGTCGATGCTCTGATCGACGCCGCGCTGGGGTTCTACGCAACCCACGCCCACGGGAATCCCACCATGCTGGTGCACGCAGCCACCGCCCCCAACGCGGTGCGCAACGTGCTTCCACTCCTGCCCCGCGAGCTGTGGCGACCGAGCCTCGACGCTGTGTGGGCTGCCACCGCGGCGATCGTGGCCGCCTACCGCCCGAGCGGTGCCGCGCTCCCCCCGCCCGCACCCGCGGACGCGGACGACCTCCTCGACCAGGCGGTGGCACACGGCGGGGAGCACGTGATCAAGCTCGCCGACACCGCCGTCCGAGCCCATCGCAGGTCCGCGGCCGACACCGCGCTGTCGGCCGGGGCGAACGGGATCCTCCTCGACGCCTAGCAGCATCGAGATCGAAGGGTCATCGGGGCGGAGCGGCTGGCACCGAGGGTCGGCGGTTACCGACCGCGAGGTCGCTCCGGGGTGTGATGACGTACGCGCCGACGTAGAGCAGCGCGGCAAGCACGAGCAGCATACGGTACCCGGTCACCAGCGACAGGTACTCGAGACAGCCGCCGACCATGGCGCCGAGCAGGTTGGTGCCGAGCGCGAGCGTCGGCGACGCGCTGTCGCCGAAGCGCTTCGCGAAGATCACGTTGGCGGCGAAGATCGGCAGGAACGCGAGGAGGCAGGCAGCCACCAGCCGAAGCCCGACCGGCATGGCGAGGAGCCACGACGACGGGATCAGCCACGCGAGCGCCAACCCCCCGAGGAGCACGCCGTACATGAGCCGGATCGGTGGAGTGGGTCGGCGTCGGGTCACCTCGACCGCCGCGAGCACCGCCAGCAGCACCCCGATGAACACGAGCGCGTTCACGACCCAGGTCGTGCCGAACAGCAGCGCGAACCCGGTGACGCTCTTGGTCTCCAGCAGGAGGAACGCTGCCCCCAGCACGAAGAGGTCGCGGTAGGACCACATCTGCCGCAGGTCTGAACGCAGACCGCGCAGCCGTCGACCGCGCTGTCCGTTCCCCGCGAGCACGCCCGCGACCGCGCCCACGCTCGCCAGCAGGACCAGCAGAAGCGCGACGACGTACAGGCTGGGGATCGACTGGTCCCGGAGGTAGAGGAACGGCCGGTCGTCGGTGGCTGGCGGCGGGACGTCGACCGCCGCGGCGCGGTCCCAGGTCGAGGTGCAGATCTGGTCGTCCGGCTCGAGGCCAGCGACCATGACTGCGAGCTGGTTGGCCTCGGGTGCCTGGAACAGGCACGGGCTGTGCCCGAAGACGTCGTCGAGCGTCCCGGCCAGCCGGTCCACGAGCCACTGCTCGCGGTAGTAGTTGTCGATCGCAAACGCTCCGCCGGGGGCCAGGTGGTCACGTGCGCTCGCGAACGCCTGCTCCGTGAACAGGTAGCTCTCCAGCCGCAGCGAGCTCGCGCCCGACACGAGCGTCAGCGAGTCGGGGAGCGCGAAGAAGATCAGGTCGTACTCGTCGTCCGTCTGCTCGAGGAACGCTCGCCCGTCATCGACGTGCGTGGTGACCCGCGGGTCGTCGTAGGCCCCGTCGGGGTTGTTGGTCTCGCCGAAGCGCAGCAGTGTCGGGTCGATCTCGACCGCGTCGACGTGCTTCGCGCCGTTGGCGAGCGCGATCGCAACGTCGGTGCCGGTGCCCGCGCCGACGATGAGCACGCGCGCGGGCGGGACCGGGACCGAGCGGTACGGCTCGGCGTAGAAGCTCTCCTGCGCGACCCGCGTGGCAGCGGTCGTGAGGCGCTGGTGCGGGGTGCCGTTGACGTACACCTGGAACTCGTTGCCGCCCGCGCCGTCGCCCTGCGCGAAGGTGGTCACCTTGTAGTACGGCGACCAGAAGTCGCCCTCGTCCTGGATCTGCGGGTAGGCCAGCGTGGCCAGCAGTGCGATCGACACCGTGATCGGCACCATCGCCCCGGTCCGGGCGAGCAGCACCACGTAGCCCCAGCACACCACCGCGAACCAGATGAGTGGCGGTGCGGAGAGGTAGGACATCCCCGTGAACAGCACGATCCCGCTGACGCTGCCGAGCAGGTCGAGCCGGTACGCCTCCAGCCGCTCGAGCTCGGCGAAGCACGCGCCGACGAGCTCGCCGGGGCCAGCCATGACCGCCGCGACGGCGAGGAACAGGACCGGCAGCGTCAGCCAGATCGGCGGGCCGGTCGTGCCCAGGGAGGAGAAGAAGATCACGTCGGTGCTCTGCTTCTCGACGCTGACCGGGTAGGCCGAGACGAAGCCGATCAGCCCGAGAAGCGCGACGGGCGAGTAGAGCGGCGCGGCGCGCGTGCCCCGGCTGGCGCGGAGCAGGCCGAGGCCGATGCCGAGGAACGACCCGAGCAGCACGAAGTTCGAGAAGTAGCTCAGGTGCAGCACGTTCGCCCCGGCCCAGCGGATGAGGCTGAGCTCGAGGAAGAGCATCAGGCCGCTCGCGAGGAAGAGCCGCACTCGCACGCTCACGCCGCCCCCGTGCTCCCAGCCCGTGGCCACGCTGGCAGGGCCGGTCCATTCTCCCTGATCAAGGGGCACCGAGCATCGTGGCGATCGGTGTGTCGTGGTGCCGCGCGCCCATCGATCGAACGCTCGGCCGGAAACGTGACGGATCGCCGGTCAGGACACGGTTGCCCGGTTCGCCTTGCCGAGGACCCGGCCGCGCTCCTGGCCGCTGAGGACGAGCTTGCGGATCCGGATCGCGTCGCGGGTGACCTCGACGCACTCGTCCTCGCGGCAGAACTCCAGGCTCTGCTCGAGCGAGAGCCGGCGCGGCGGGATCAGGCGCTCGGTCTCGTCGCTCGCCGACGAGCGCATGTTCGAGAGCTTCTTCTCCTTGGTGATGTTCACGTCCATGTCGTCCTGGCGCGAGTTCTCGCCGATCACCATGCCTTCGTACACCTCGGTCGTCGGCTCGACGAACAGCGACCCGCGCTCCTGCAGGTTGAGCATGGCGAAGGGGGTCGCCGAGCCGGTCCGGTCGGCGACCATCGAGCCCGACTGCCGGGTCCGCAGCTCGCCGAACCACGGGTGGTAGCCGTCGAACACGTGGTGCGCGATGCCGGTGCCCCGGGTCTCGGTGAGGAACTCGGTACGGAAGCCGATCAGCCCGCGGGAGGGGACGACGAACTCCATCCGCACCCATCCGGTGCCGTGGTTGGTCATGTGCTCCATCCGGCCCTTCCGGACGGCGAGCAGCTGGGTCACCGTGCCGAGGAAGTCCTCCGGGCAGTCGATGGTCAAGCGCTCGACCGGCTCGTGCAGCTTGCCGTCGATCTGCTGGGTGACCACCTGCGGCTTGCCGACCGTGAGCTCGAACCCCTCCCGGCGCATCTGCTCCACCAGGATCGCCAGCGCCAGCTCGCCGCGTCCCTGGACCTCCCAGGTGTCCGGGCGGTCCGTGGGGAGGACGCGCAACGAGACGTTGCCGACCAGCTCGCGGTCGATCCGGTCCTTGACCAGGCGAGCGGTGACCTTGGAGCCCTTGACCCGGCCGGACAGCGGCGAGGTGTTCGTCCCGATCGTCATCGAGATCGCCGGCTCGTCCACCGTGATCAACGGGAGGGCGTGCGGGTCGTCCGCGTCGGCGAGCGTCTCGCCGATCGTGATCTCCGGGATCCCGGCGACGGCGATGATGTCGCCCGGGCCGGCCGACATCGCGGGAACCCGCTCGAGCGCCTCGGTGATCAACAACTCGGTGATCTTGACCCTTTGCTGGGTCCCGTCGCGACGGATCCAGGCCACGGTCTGGCCCTTCGTGATCGTCCCGTCGTGGACGCGGCACAGCGCGAGGCGACCGAGGAACGGGGACGCGTCGAGGTTCGTGACCTGGGCGCGCAGCGGCGCCTCGTCGTCGTAGCGCGGCGCCGGGACCGCGGACAGGATCGTCGCGAACAGCGGCTCGAGATCGGGCGAGTCCGGGATCTCGCCATCGGCCGGTGCGGTGAGCGATGCCCGGCCGGCACGCGCCGACGCGTACACGATCGGGAAGTCGAGGATGTCCGAGCTGTCGGCGTCGTCGTCGAGCAGGTCGAGGAACAGGCCGTACGTCTCGTCGACGACCTCTGCGATGCGCGAGTCCGGCCGGTCGGTCTTGTTCACCACGAGGATCACCGGCAGCTTCGCGGCGAGTGCCTTGCGCAGGACGAACCGCGTCTGCGGCAGCGGTCCCTCGCTGGCGTCGACCAGGAGCGCGATGGCGTCGACCATGGACAGTCCCCGCTCGACCTCGCCGCCGAAGTCCGCGTGGCCGGGGGTGTCGATGATGTTGATCGTGATGCCGTGCGGGGCCGACGGGCCCTTGTAGCGGACCGCGGTGTTCTTCGCGAGGATCGTGATGCCCTTCTCGCGCTCGAGGTCGCCGGAGTCCATCGCCCGCTCGGCGATGTGGTCGTGGGCACCGAACGCACCGGTCTGCCAGAGCATGGCGTCGACGAGGGTGGTCTTGCCGTGGTCGACGTGAGCGACGATCGCGATGTTTCGCAGGTCGTCGCGGGTGCGGATGGGCATGCGGAAGCACTCGTTTCAAGTCGGGGCGGTCCGGCCAGTCTACGCGGAGGACTGCCGGCGGTTCAGCACGAAGATCGCGCGGAGCGCGTACAGGCCGACGAGAAAGGGCAGCAGGCCGGTCGCGACGAGCACCCACCAGGGCCAGCCTGAGGACAGGCCGACCAGGACGATGGCCACGAGCAGCGCATCGCACGCGGCCGTGGCGAGGAGCAGCGAGCGGGTGCTGCGCTTGCGGGTCGCGTCATCGAGCGGCCGCACCTCGACGCGCCGTCGCGGCTGGTCGGTCATGGCCCGGCGGGCTGACGACGGAGCACCGGACGGAGCGCGTCCAGCACGGCTGGGTCCTCGATCGTCGACGGCACGGGCTCCTCGCGACCGTCGGCGATCCCCCGCATGGAGCGACGCAGGATCTTGCCCGAGCGGGTCTTGGGCAACGCCGAGACGACGGCGACCTCCCGGAGCGCTGCCACTGCGCCGATCTCCGCCCGGACGAGGGCGACGAGCTCGGCCGCCAGAACGGCCGGTTCGATCTCCACGCCAGCCTTGATCACGACGAGACCACGGGGTACCTGCCCCTTCAGCTCGTCGGCCACTCCGATCACGGCGCACTCGGCGACCGCGGGATGGGCGGCGAGCACCGCCTCCATCGCGCCGGTGGACAGGCGGTGGCCGGCCACGTTGATCACGTCGTCGGTCCGGCCCATGACGTAGAGGTAGCCGTCGTCATCGAGATACCCCCCGTCGCCGGTGGAGTAGTAACCGGGGAATGCGCTGAGGTAGGAGGCGACGTACCGGTCGTCGTCCTGCCACAGCGTCGGCAGCGTCCCGGGCGGGAGCGGCAGCCGGATGCAGATCGCCCCCTCCGTGCCGGCCGGTACCTCGGCACCGGTCGGGCCCAGGACACGTACGTCGAAGCCAGGCACCGGCACGCTCGGCGACCCGGCCTTGATCGGCATCGG
>Ga0136616_10000744_pt1 | contig 16112 bp, 13 predicted proteins | sample AntDrymUQ2992106_2_FD_106648 | JGI IMG/M metagenome (GOLD analysis project Ga0136616, IMG submission 106648) | Polar desert sand microbial communities from Dry Valleys, Antarctica - metaG UQ299 (21.06) | ecosystem: Environmental > Terrestrial > Soil > Desert | place: Antarctica: Dry Valley...
GACCGAATGGTCGATGAGCGCCTGGCCGCGTCCTCGCTGCGGGAGTTGTGGGAAGTCGTGCCGGACGTCGCGGGGGCGATGGCCGCCCTCGCCAGGTACCGCCCGCCACCCCCCGCGCCCCCCTCGGCCGAGCTGGAGCTGGAGACCCTTCCCGCGCCACAGAAGACGCCGACCGGGGGATGATCGTTACGGCCTGACCGCTGTACGGACGGCAGGTTTCTCCCCGATCTTCTTGGACCTTCTCTGACTACGCTACTCCTTGCCCGGCGGGGCGGGAGCGGGCTCGCCGGGGAGAGGGTCGGCATCCGATGGTCGCCGACGGGTCGTGCCGCCCCCAGTCTCGGGGCGGACGAGCCGGCGGGCGGAGAGCCGGGCGGCTTACCAGGCCGACCTTCACCCCGGCGGGTCCGTGCCCACCCCGGCGCCTGCGAGATGGTCGCGCTCGTATCAAGGAGTCGGTAGAGATGTTGCAGTCCCGTTCCCCTGGCCGCCGTGCGGCCCGCCTGTCCGCGGTGCTCGTCGCCGCCCTGTTCGCGTTACCGCTGACCGCCACCGGCGCCCTGGCGACAGATCCCGAGCCCTGCGAGGTCGAGGACCTCCGCCTGACCTACACAGTGGACGGCGAAGTGGTCGACGGGCTGGAGGACAAGGTGGAGCCCGGCGACGAGGTCGTCGTCCACGTGGCTCCCGACGACGACTGCAGGGACGTCGAGCTGACCCTCGCCTCGTACCAGGCGACGGCCGCTACCTTCAACGAGGACCAGGTGCGGTACCAGTACCAGACTGACGACTTCGACTCGGGCAGACGCGGGTACCTCAAGGTGCACGTGCCTGACTGCTACTTCCAGGTGGACCTCGCCTTCGGCGAGGTGATCACGAGCTTCAAGGGCGGCGTGCGCTACGACCAACGCCTGATCTCAGCGGACCTCGGTGGGACCACCGCCTGCGGGCCGCACGCGCCGCCGCCGCCCGAGACGGTCACGCCGCCCAGCGCGCCGCCGCCGCCGCCCGAGACGGTCACGCCGCCCAGCGCGCCACAGCCGCCGCCCGAGACGGTCACGCCCCTCCCGCCGTCCTCGCCCGAGGCTCCCATCGTCGTGCCTGCGCTTCAGCCGCCCCCCGCACCACCAGCGGCGTCCCCGCCCGCGGCCGACAGCGGCGGCACGAAGGTGGAGACCACCACTCCCACCGCACGCGCCAACCTCGCGTCGACCGGTTTTGCGACGCCGGTGCTCGCGCTGCTCGCGATGGCGACCCTCGGCGCCGGTGCCGTGCTCGTGTGGACCACACGAAAGCGCGCCACGGACTGACCCCGAGCGGCACCTGAGCGTCACGGCCCGCTTGCGAGAGTCTTCACCGGCTCCCGCAGGTGGGCCATTGTCGTGTGCGAGGAGAGAAACCCGCGCGGGCGAAGGCTTCTCTCCACGCACAGTGCGGTGTGAGCAGCGGGCCGCCGAGCTGGTGCACGAGCCCCGCGGCCTGACCGGCTCGCCTGACCGGCTCGCCTGACTACCGCTTCCCGGTCTCGGCCTTGAACAGGCACGGACCAGGTTGCGCAGCGCCGTCGCGGCGCGCTGGCTGACTGCGTTACCGCCGTCCAGCTCGGCGGCCAGCGCCGTCAGTTCCTCGCCGGTGAAGCCCTCGGCGTCGTCCACCGTGCCCCCGCGGCCCGGACACGCGGTTGTGACGGAACGTGACTAGTGATGCTAGGGTGCGCGCACCGATCCGGTTATTTGTTGCAAACGGGGCGCGCTCCTGTGCGTGGACCGCCCGGGCCGGCTGCAGCCATACGCGTCCGCACCGCCGCCGGTGCGTCTCCCACAGGGGGTCTTCCATGGTCCGACCCGGTGCCCGTCGCGCCGCCGTGTTCCTCGTCTCCGCCGTCCTCGCCACCGTCCTCGCCGTTCCCCTGGTCGGCCCCGCCGGTGCTGAGACGCCACTACCCGCCTGCCCGCGCCAGGGCGGGACCCAGCAGCACATGGCCGAGAGCCTAACGGTCCGCGTGGCCGTCGACGGGGTCAGCGTCGACGGGCTATGGGGGAACGTCACACCCGATTCGACCGTCGAGGTCAGCGTCGTGGTGCCGCCCGGCTGCCCAGCGGTGCAGTTGACCCTGGCCAGCTACCACTCCCCGGTCGCGGGCTTCTCCGTCGATCAGTGGCTCGCGGACCACCAGACCCGCACAATCGCCGGCGCCGGCACGCGCGAGTCGTTCCGCGTCGAGGTCCCGGACTGCTACTTCCAGGTCGACTTCGCCTACGGCGAGGTCATCAGAGACTTCCGCCAGGGCATGTACGGCCCCCGCCTGATCGCCTCCGGCGTGGGCGGCAGCCGTACCTGCGAGCAACTCCCACCCCCGCAACCAGCCCCCAGCACCACGCCGTCTGAGAGCGTGACCGTGACGCCGTCTGACGGTGCGACGCCGAGCGAGAGCGTGACGGCGACGCCGTCTGAGAGCGTGACCGTGACGCCGTCTGACAGTGCCACGCCGTCGCGGTCCGCGCCTGCTCCTGCACCGCCCGCTACGTCCGGCGTGCTCGGCGTCAGCACCACGCCGCCGACCAGCGCGGCGGCGCCGCCCTCGGCGCCGCGCGTGGTGGCAGCGCCGGCCCCGTCACCGCAGGCCAGCCCGGTGCCGGCGGCCAGCGTCCGCGTCGCCGGTGACACCAGGGTGGCGCGGCTGGCCGACACCGGCATCCCCGGTTCGCTGCTCGCCTTGGTGGCTCTGCTGTTCGGTACCGCCGGGGTGTTGCTGCTCGTGAGCGCACGTCTGCGTGGCGGGCGACCTCGCGACCGCGACTGACGCGACGGGCCCGGCGTCGTCGCCGGAGTTATCCACAGGTGGCGTGACGTCCGTCGCGGCGCTGTCTCACCCCGGCGCTACTGTGCACCCATCAAGTGATGGGCGAGCGGGACGTGGTACGGTGACCACCTGTTTCCGTCCTGCCTCCGATGTGTGCGCTGCTCGCGTCGAGGCCGCCCTAGACCAGAGGATGGTTGATGCGCGCGTACGAACTCATGATGATCACGCAGGGCTCTCTGGACGAACCTGCGGTGACCGGCACGGTCGATCGCTTCACCAAGCTGATCAGCGACCAGTCCGGCAACGTCCAGCGGGTGGACCACTGGGGCAAGCGCCAGTTCGCCTACGAGATCAACCACATGACCGAGGGCTACTACACGGTCATCGACTTGGAGATCTCGGCGGAGGGGTTGGTCGAGCTCGAACGCCAACTGCGGCTGGCGGACGAGATCGTCCGCCACAAGGTCGTCCGCCCGGGCATCCGCACCAAGGACGTGGGCGCGAAGAAGACCTCCTAGCTCCGACTCTTCCCCACACGGCCGCGGCATCTCGCCGGGGCGCAGGCCGGTCGGCACCCGCTGGCCGGAGGGCAACGAGTGACACGACCAGGAGGCATCAGAACCATGGCGAACGACAACGTCATCACCATCGTCGGCAACCTCACCGACGACCCCGAGCTGCGCTTCACGCCCAACGGCGTGGCGGTGGCGAACGTGCGGGTCGCGGTGAACCGCCGTACGCGCAACAACCAGACGAATGAGTGGGAGGACAAGCTCGACGGGTATTTCACCGTCAACGTCTGGCGGGACTACGCGGAGAACGTCGCGGAGTCGCTGAATCGCGGCACCCGCGTGCTGGTGACGGGCCGGCTCACCAGCCGCTCGTACCAGGACAAGGAGGGCCAGACGCGCTGGGTCACCGAGATCGAGGCGGATGAGATCTGCCCGAGCCTGCGGTGGGCCACCGCTCAGGTCTCCAAGGTGAATCGCAGCGGTGCCGGCAACGGCAGCGGCAACGGTCGCAGCGAAAGCTGGAGTGGCGGCGCCCCCGCCCCCGTCTCCCCGCCCGCCACCGACGACGTCCCCTTCTAACGGCACCACGCAGCTCCCACTTCCCCAGGAGAACTCATGCCCCGCGAACGGACCGAGCGCAAGCCGAAGCGCAAGGAAGACTTCTTCCAGAAGAACAAGGTCGAGTACATCGACTACAAGGACGTGGCGCTGCTGCGCAAGTTCCTCAGCGACCGCGGCAAGATCCGCTCCGCCCGGGTGACCGGCACGTCGCCCCAGTACCAGCGGCTGCTCGCGGAGGCGGTCAAGAACGCGCGCGAGATGGCGCTGCTGCCCTACAGCACCCGTTAGGAGCTTGTCGACGTGAAGGTCATCCTGAAGTCCGACGTCGAGAACCTCGGCGGGGCTGGTGACGTCGTGGACGTCGCCGACGGTTACGGCAACAACTTCCTTGTCCCCCGCGGGCTCGCGATGCGGGCGTCGCGCGGCGCGCTCGCGGACGCCGAGGCCATGCGGGCCTCACGCGCGAAGCGCGAGGCGCGCACCCGCGGCGATGCTGAGTCCCAGCGGGCGGCGCTGGAGGCCGCTGCGGTGCGCGTGGTCGCGCGCGCCGGCGAGGACGGCACGCTGTTCGGCTCCGTCGGCAGCACGGCGATCGTGGAGGCCCTGCGGCGCCAGCGCGGCGTCATGCTGGACCGGCGCCGCGTGCCGCTGGAGCGTCCGATCAAGACCCTCGGCTCGCACGAGGTCCCCATCCGCATCCATCCGGAGGTCACCGCGACGCTGCGCGTGGAGGTCGTCCAGGGGCAGTAACGGAGGTTGCACATGGCGCCCGAGCCACCTCGCAACTCCGGCGCTTCCCCCGCCGGCACCACCCTCACCGTCGCACCCCGTTCGGCCGCGCCCGCGAACGGCGCGGCGGCGGGGTCCTACGACCGGGTCCCACCGCACAACCTCGACGCCGAGGTCAGCGTCCTCGGCGGCATGCTGCTGTCGCGGGACGCCATCGCCGGGGTCTCCGAGCTCATCGGACCCGAGGACTTCTACCGCGGCGCCCACCGCACGATGTTCGAGGCGATGCGCGACCTGTACGACCGCGGCGAGCCCGTCGACTCCATCACCCTCGCCGACGCGCTGGCGGGGCGGGGCCAGCTCGACGACGTGGGCGGCGCCATCGGCATCCTCGACATCGTCGACAAGGTCCCCACCGCCGCGAACGCGCTGTACTACGCGAAGATCGTCGCCGAACAGGCCATGCGCCGCCGGCTCATCGACGCGGGCACGCTGATCACGAAGCTCGGCTACGAACCCACGACGGGCGTGGCAGAGGCGGTCGACACCGCGGAGGCCGAGGTCTTCGCCGTCGCGCAGCGCGGCCGAACGAGTGGCCAGTTCATCCCCATGAAGCGGCTCCTGCGCGACACCATGGACACGCTGGAGAGGCTGCAGGAGCAGGGCTCGGCGATCACCGGCCTCGCGACCGGCTTCCTCGACTTCGACGCGCTGACCGCGGGCTTCCAGCCCGGCAACCTCGTGATCCTGGCTGCTCGTCCCGCGATGGGGAAGTCGACCCTGGTCACCAACATCGCCTCCCACGTCGCGGTCGAGCTGCGCAAGCCGGTGGTGCTGTTCTCGCTGGAGATGAGCACGATGGAGCTGGTCCAGCGGCTGCTGTCCGCGGAAGCCCGCATCGACTCCAAGCGCCTGAAGACCGGTGACCTCGAGGACCGCGACTGGATCAAGCTGTCCCAGGCCACCGGCCGCCTCGCCGAGGCGCCGCTGTTCCTCGACGACAACTCCGCCATCAACCTGATGGAGATCCGCTCCAAATGCCGGCGACTCAAGCAGGAGCACGGCCTCAGCCTCGTCATCGTCGACTACCTCCAGCTGATGCAGTCCCACCGCCGCGTGGAGAACCGCGTCCAGGAGGTCTCCGAGCTCAGCAGGGGCCTCAAGGTCCTCGCCAAGGAGCTGAGCGTCCCCGTCGTGGCCCTCTCCCAGCTCTCCCGCAAGCCCGAGGACCGCCACGACCGCCGGCCACAGCTCGCCGACCTGCGGGAGTCGGGGTGCCTGACGGCGGACGCGCGGGTGCTGCGCGCCGACACAGGTGCCGAGGAGACGCTCGGCGAGCTGCTGGCCAAGGGTGAGCGGGACATCCCGGTGTGGACGGTGGACCAACGCTACCGCCTGGTGCCCGGCACGATGACCCACGTCTTCCCCAGCGGCGTGAAGCCGGTCTTCCGGCTCCGCCTCGCCTCGGGTCGCGAGGTCACCGCCAGCGCGAACCACCCCTTCCTCACGTACGACGGCTGGCGGAGGTTGGATGAGCTTCAGGTTGGCAGCCGGATCGCCGTCCCACGGCGGAGCAGGCCACCTCTGTCCCCGAGGCGCTGGGCCGATGAGCGGGTCATCCTCCTCGCGCACCTGATCGGTGATGGCTGCCTCGCCCCTCGTCAGCCGCTGCACTACACCAGCAACGACCCCCTGAACCTGGCAGCCGTCGAGAACGCCGCGCGGCACTTCGGGGTCACCGCCCGCCGCACGGCCCAGAGCACGTGGTGGCACACCTACCTGCCCGCCCCCTACAAGCTCGTCCGCGGCCGGCGCAATCCCATCGCCGCCTGGCTTGCTGATCTGGGGCTCTACCCGGCCCGCAGTCGAGACAAGTTCGTCCCGCAACCAGTCTTCGGTCTGGGCGACGACCAGGTTGCGCTGTTCCTGCGGCACCTGTGGGCGACCGATGGGCATCTCGGTCGGCAGGGACGGACGGTGACGCTGTACTACGCCTCCACCAGCCGCCAGCTCGTCGACGACATCCAGCTACTTCTACTTCGCCTCGATGTCCAGAGCCGGCTCCGGACCGTCACGAAGGAAGGCTACGGCGACAGCTACCAGTTGTGGGTTTCCGGCGCCGACTCGCAGCGGCGGTTCCTTCAGCATGTGGGAGTGCACGGGAGGCGCGGGGAGCAGGTCGAGGAGTTGCTGGCCTTCGCTTCCGGCGTCACGGCGAATCCGAACGTCGATACCGTGCCGGTCGAGGTGTGGGATGCGGTGCGTGCTCGGCGGGCCACCCTCGGCCTCTCTCAGCGAGCCTTCGCCGCGGCCCTGAACGTGCCGTACAGCGGCACGCACTTCTACTCGAAGGCGCCATCCCGGCAGCGGCTGGCGAACGTCGCTGTGGTCCTGGAAGATGAGGCCCTCGCAGACCTCGCAACGTCTGATCTGCTGTGGGACTCCATCGTGGAGATTCGATCGCTCGGTGAGCAACCCGTGTTCGACGCAACCGTACGCGAGACACATAACTTCATCGCGAACAATGTAATTGTAGAAAATAGTATCGAGCAGGACGCCGACATCGTGTGCTTCATCTACCGCGACGAGGTCTACAACGAGGAGTCGGCGGCGAAGGGTGAGGCCGAGCTCATCGTGGCCAAGCACCGCAACGGGCCGCTGAAGACGGTGCGCCTGTCGTTCCTCGGCCACCACTCGCGGTTCGCGAACATGGCCCGCGGCCTACCTCCCGGCGGCGGTGGTGGTGGTGGTGGTGCGCCGCTGTGAGCCGCAGCCAGCCGGATCCCGCCACCGCCCTCGCCACCTCGCCGGCCCGTGCCGTCGCCGCGTGCCCTGCGGCCATCGCGCGGTCGCGTCAGCCCGCCGGGCTGCTCGCGGGCGGCGGGGGTGTCACGCCGGGAAGGGCGTCGGAGGCCGGCGACGGGAGCATGGCAGCCGGCGCCGCGGTGGCGGTGACGTCCGACGGCAGCAGGGAGGGGCTGCCGCCGACCCGCGCGGAGCGCCACCCCCGGTCACCCACGACGGCCAGTCCCAGCGCCGATCCCGCAGCGCGGCCACGGAGCGCCCGCCCGCGCGCCACCCGGCCAACAGGGCGGCGAGGACGGCACGGAACATACGGCGCGGCGGCGGGGGGCGTCTCGACGCTGGCCCGTGGGCGGGGTGGGGGTGGGGTCCTGGGCGCGGCGCTGGGTCCAGGCGTAGGTCATCGCGAAGGGGTGCACGGCGGGCCTCCGGGGCGGGACCGCCGGGGACGCGGGTTGCGTCCGGGCGACGGCGCCTGCACTACAGGGGGCGGCGCGACACGTGCTGATACGCCCGGTGCTCCAGCGCCTCGCCGTTTGAAGCCTGCGGTTGATACGCCCGCGCTACAGCTCTGCGGCGAAGCAGACCACGTCGGGTTCGTCGCGATAGCGGCCGTAGGGCGAGATGCGGTGGTAGCCGCGGGTCGCGTACAGCGCGATGGCCTCCGGTTGCGCCTGGCCCGTCTCCAGCACCAGTCTCCGGTAGCCACGGCTGCGGGCGGCCTGTTCCAGCTCGGTGAGGACGGCGCTGGCCAGACCGCGCCGCCGGTGCGACGGCGCAGTCCACATGCGCTTCAGCTCGGCGTCCTCGGCGTCGAGGCGCCGGATCCCGCCGCCCGCGACCGTGCGGCCGTCCGCCAGCACCACGACGAAGGCACCGTCGGGGGCGACGAACAGGCTGGCGTCGTAGGCGTCGAGCTCGTTGTTGGGGCCGTAGCGCCGCTCGTACTCGGCGTTCAGGCCAGCCAGCAGCGGCTCGGCGCGAGGGTCGCTCAACTCGGTCCAGACCCACTGCAGGCTGGGCGCGGTGCTCACCCGGTGACGGCCCCCCGCTCGGCGCCGGACACCAGCTTCGCGTACTTCGCCAGCACACCGGTGGTGTAGCGCGGTTCGGGTTGCTTCAGGCCGGCGCGGCGGCGCTCCAGCTCGCCCGAGTCGACGTCGAGGTCCAGGCGCCGGGCGGGAACGTCGAGCACGATGCGGTCGCCGTCGGCGACCAGCGCGATGGGGCCGCCGTCCACCGCCTCGGGCGCGAGGTGGCCGACGCACAGCCCGTGCGTGGCGCCGGAGAACCGCCCGTCGGTGACCAGGGCGACGTCGCCGCCGTGGCCCACGCCCTTCACCGCGGCGGTGACCGCGAGCATCTCGCGCATCCCCGGCCCGCCCTTGGGGCCCTCGTAGCGGATGACGATGACGTCGCCCGCGACGAGGCGGCGGGCGAGGACGTAGGCCATCGCGTCGGCCTCGCCGTCGAACACCCGGGCCCTGCCATCGAAGCGTCCGGTGGCCTCCTCGCCCAGACCTGCCACCTTCACGACCGCGCCCTCTGGGGCGAGGGTGCCGCGCAGGACGGCCAGGCCGCCGTCGGCGTGCAGCGGGTCGCCCAGCGCCCGGATGACCTCGCCGTCCGGCCGGGCCGGCGCGAGCGAAGCGAGGTTCTCGGCCACGCTGTGGCCGGTGACGGTCAGGCAGTCGCCGTCGAGCAGGCCCACCTCCAGCAGCTCACGCATGACCACCGGGATCCCGCCCACGCGGTCGATGTCGGTCATCAGGAAGCGCCCGTGGGGCCGCGAGTCGACCAGGTGCGGCACCCGGCGCCCGACGCGGTCGAAGTCGTCCAGCGCCAGATCGATGCGGGCCTCGGCGGCGATCGCGAGCAGGTGGAGCACGGCGTTCGTGGACCCGCCGATCGCCATGACCACGGCGATGGCGTTGCCCAGCGAGGACTTCGTGATAATCCGGCGTGGCCGCAGGTCGGCCTCGAGCAGGCCGAGGACCGCCTCGCCCGAGCGGCGCGCGAGGTCCTCGCGGCGGGGGTCGACGGCGGGCGGTGAGGCCGAGCCGGGCAGGGACAGGCCCATCGCCTCGATCGCCGAGGCCATGGTGTTCGCGGTGTACATGCCGGCGCACGCGCCCTCGCTGGGGCAGGCGCGGGCCTCGACCTCGTGCAACTCGGCGTCGTCGATGGCGCCCGCCGCCCGCGCGCCCACCGCCTCGAACACGTCCTTGATATCAATGTCGCGACCGTCGAGGCGGCCCGGCAGGATCGTGCCGCCGTAGAGGAAGACCGCCGGCAGGTCGAGGCGCGCCGCGGCCATGACCATGCCGGGCAGGGACTTGTCGCAGCCGGCGAAGGTCACCATCGCGTCGAAGCGCTCGGCGTGCATGACCGTCTCCACCGAGTCGGCGATCACCTCGCGGGAGACCAGCGAGGCGCGCATGCCCTCGTGGCCCATGGAGATGCCGTCGGAGACCGCGATCGTGGTGAACTCCAGCGGGAACCCGCCCGCGGCGCGCACCCCCTCCTTCGCCACACGGGCGAGCCGCGCGAGCGACAGGTTGCACGGCGTCACCTCGTTCCAGGAGCTGGCGACCCCCACCTGTGGCTTGCCGAAGTCCTCCTCGCGCATGCCGACCGCGCGCAGCATCGCCCGGGCGGGCGCCCGCTCGAAGCCCTCGGTCACATCGGTGCTGCGGGGACGCCTCACTACCGCTCCTGTCGCTGCTGGGCAGGCCATTGAAGCACCACCGCGATCAGTACTACGATGATAGGAGAAGCCGCCGGGAACGCTTCCCCCCCTACGGGCGTCCCACCTGCGGGCGGGTGCGGCACCGGTCACGACGGACGAGGTGGTCAACATGCGACGCACACTGGTGGCGTTGGTCCTGGCGGTGCTGGTGCTCGCCTGCTCGGGCGGCGATTCCGATGAGGCGACAAGCACGGCGGTCGCGCCGGAGGAGCCCGGCGAAGCGGGCCCCGCCGGTGACGCTGAGGGCGGTGACGCCGGGGAGGGCGGGGAGGCCGCCGCGGCGCCCGAGGCGGCCGACGGCGAGGCCCGCGCCGACGAGGCGGCGCCGGTGCTGCCGGCGGCCGATCCCGCGGTGGGCGACCGGATCATCAAGGAGGGCACCGTCACCGTGGAGGTGGGGGCCGGGACGTTCGACGAGGCCTACGCCGAGGTCGTGGAGGAGGCCCGCCGCCTCGGTGGCACCGTGGTCTCCTCGACCACCCAGACCTCGGACGCCGGCGGGACCTCCGGCTCCGTGACCGTCCGCGTGCCCGTGGACCGCTACGAGGACCTGCTCGTGGGCGTCGGCGGCATCGGCGAGGTCCGCAGCCGCGAGATCACCGCCCAGGACGTGTCCACCGAGTTCGTCGACCTGCAGTCCCGCCAGCGCAACCTCGAGGCCCAGGAGCGCTTCTACCTCGGTCTGCTCGAGGAGGCCGCCGGCGTGCAGGACGCGATCGCGGTGCAGCAGCAGCTCAATGGCATCACCGAGCAGCTCGAACAGGTGAAGGGCCGCGTCGCCTACCTCGACGAGCGCACCTCCTACTCCACTCTCACCACGCAGCTGTTCGAGCCGGGCGGCGCGCTGACGCTTGCCGAGGATCCCGCTGACGGGCCGGACCTCGGCCGCTTCGCAACGCTCGCCCGCGATGCCTTCGTCAACGTGGTCGGCTCGGCACTCGTGGTGGCCGGGTTCCTGGGACCGTTCGCGCTGCTCGGGTTGCTGGTAATGCTGGTACTGCGGCTGCTGCCCCGCCGCTCCGCCCCGTCGGCACCCCCCGTCCTCCCGCCGGCTCGCCCGGAAGCCGGGCGGGAGAAGGAACCCGTCGGATGACCCGTCCCTGCAACGCACGACGGAGGAGGCCTGTGACAGCGCTCACCGACGGGAGCGGGTGACGGGAATCGAACCCGCGTTGCGAGCTTGGGAAGCTCGTGTTCTACCATTGAACTACACCCGCGCGAGGTGAGCTTCGAGGCTACACGGCCCCACCAGAAGGAGCAATCACTGCGCCGGCCAGGCTCGGCCAGCCAAGGGAAGCGTGTGATCCTGTCCGACCGCAGCATCCGCGACGAGATCGCGGCGGGGCGCATCGTCGTGGATCCACTCGCTGAGGACGCGGTCCAGCCGTCGAGCCTCGACGTGCGCGTGGACGACTCGTTCCGCGTCTTCGCCAACCACCGCCACCCCTACATCGACGTCCGCGCGCCAATGCCGGACCTGACGGAGTTGGTGAAGGTCGCCGACGACGAGCCCTTCATCCTCCATCCCGGTGAGTTCGTGCTGGGCAGCACCTACGAGCGGGTCGTCCTGCCCGACGATCTCGTCGCCCGCCTGGAGGGCAAGTCCAGCCTCGGCCGGCTCGGCCTGCTGATTCACTCGACGGCCGGCTTCGTCGATTGTGGATTTTCCGGGTGGTTGACGCTGGAGCTCAGCAACGTCGCGACCCTGCCCATCGCCATCTACCCCCGCATGAAGATCGGCCAGCTCGCCTTCTTCCAGCTCACCACCCCGGCCGAGCGGCCCTACGGCTCGGGGACCTTGGGCAGCAAGTACCAGGGTCAGCGCGGGCCCACCGCGAGCCGCTACTTCGAGAACTTCGGCGGCGCCGCCGGGAACGCGCGCGAGGGCTGAGCCAGGTGGGGCGGATCGAGGAGGACGCAGCGCATGCCGCGGCGTGGGAGGGGTTGCTGGGCCGCGGGCACATGGCGGACCACTGGTCGGCTCACGGTTGGCGGCCGGACGATCGACGGCTGAGCTGGTTCCTGACCCTGGCGCCGGGATCCCTGCGCGAGGAGATCGTGCGCCTGCAGGAGCCGCTGAACCTGCCCTTCCTCGACCCGCTGGCGCCCGACTCGCTGCACCTCACGGTGCAGGGCATCGCCGGGGCAGACGAGGTCGACGCGATGACGGTGGACGCCCTCGCGGTGGAGGCCCGGCGCCGGCTCGCCGAGCTGCGGCCGTTCGCGCTCGAGCTGGAGGGCGTGAACGCCTTCGACCAGGGCGTCGTCCTGCAGGTGTTCGGGTGGCCGCCGCTGCTCGCCGTGCGGCGCGGGCTGCGTGAGGCGATCACCGCGGTGCTCGGGCCGTCGCTGCCGGGCGACGCCGAGGAGGGCTTCTTCCCGCACGTGTCCCTGGCCTACGCGAACGGGGCCGGGGAGGTCACCGAGGTCGTCGGGCGCGTCGCCGCGCTGCGCGACGCCCACGTCGGCATGTGGACCGTGGACCACGTCGACCTCGTCGAGCTGCGCCGGGGCGGCCACGCCTACGAGTGGGACCTGCGCCACCGCGTGCCGATCGGCGTGCCGCTGTCGGGTGGCTGACTTGGTCGCGCGCCCGCGCTGCAGCTCTACACGCTGCGCAGGCTGCTGGACCGCGACGTCAGGGGACGCTCGCCGCGGTCGCGGCGATCGGGTACCGCGAGGTGGAGCGCGGGTTTCCATGGCTACCGCGCGGACGACCTGCGGGCGGTGCTCGACCGCCTCGGGCTGCGCGCGGTCGCCGGTCACACTTCCCGCGCCTGCTGGCGGCCGCGTCCCAGGCCGGCGCCGCCATCTCGTCGTGGAGCACGACGCCCCCGCCGACCCCCTGGCCAGCGCCGCCGCCGGCTACGCCTACCTCCGCGACCTCGCCGTCAGGCGTTCGTGACGGAGGGGTGCGCACTGTTGCCGTTGATGGAGGCGACCGGCAGCAAGGACTCGGCGAGGATCTGGGAGACGTCGACCACGCGCACCTGGCCCTCGGCGATGACGCCCTTGCCGGCGCGGTCCGCCACGGCGTCGTCGAGCATCACCAGGCAGAAGGGGCAGGCCGAGGCGACGAGGTCGGGGTTGAGCGACAGTGCCTCGTCGATGCGTTCGTGGTTCACGCGCTTGCCGATGGACTCCTCCATCCACATGCGCGCGCCGCCCGCCCCGCAGCAGAAGCCGTGGTTGCGGCAGCGTGGCATCTCCACCTTCTCCAGCCCCTGCACCGTGTCGACCACCGCGCGCGGTGGTTCGTACACGTCGTTGTGCCGCCCGAGGTAGCAGGGGTCGTGGTACGTGACTTTCTTCGCCACCTCGGACTGTGGCGCCAGTCGCCCGTCCGCCACCAGCTGGGCGAGCAGCTGGGTGTGGTGGATGACCTCGTAGTCCCCGCCGAAGTCCGGGTACTCGTTGCGCAGCGTGTTGAAGCAGTGCGGGCACCAGGCGACGATCTTGCGCACCCCGGCCGCGTTCAGCGTCTCCACGTTCTGGGCCGCCATCATCTGGAACAGGTACTCCATGCCCATCCTGCGGGCGGGGTCGCCGGTGCAGACCTCGGCCTCGCCGAGCACGGCGTACTTCACGCCTGCGGCGGCCATCAGCCCCGCGACCTCGCGCGTCACCTTCTTCGCGCGGTCCTCCAGCGCACCGGCGCAGCCGACCCAGAACAGGTACTCGACGTCGGCCTCGAGCCGCCCGTCGACGACCGGCACCGCCAAGCCCTCCGCCCAGTCCATCCGCTGCGACGCGCCCAGCCCCCACGGGTCGCCGGAGTTCTCGATGTTGCGCAGCATCCCGCCCGCCTCGGCCGGGAAGCTGGACTCCATCTGCACCTTGAAGCGGCGCAGATCGACGATGTGGTCGACGTGCTCGATGTCGACGGGGCACTCCTCCACGCACGCCCCGCACGTGGTGCATGACCACAGCACGTCGAAGTCGATGACCGCGTCATCCTGGCCGGGGCGGTCGCCGACGAGCATCTTGCCGAGCACGTCGACGCCCTCGTGCCCGTTCACCGCGCCGTTGCCCGCGTTCGCCAGCGACGGGTCCAGCATGTACGGCGCCTTGGCGTACAGGTGGTCGCGCAGGTCCATGATCAGCAGCTTGGGCGACAGCGGCTTGCCGGTGTTCCACGCCGGGCACTGGCTCTGGCAGCGGCCGCACTCGGTGCACGTGTACATGTCGAGCAGGCGCTTGAAGCCGAAATGCTCGATCTGCCCCACGCCCAGGACGGTGTCCTCGTCCATCGCCTCGAGGTCGATGCGCTCGGCCTGTAGCGCGCCGAGCGCCTTCGGTTGACGCGAGAAGGCCACCTGGAACGGGATCGTGAGGATGTGCAGGTGCTTGGAGTGCACGGTGAAAACGAGGAAGCCCATGAGCGTGGCGACGTGGGCCACCAGGAAGGCCGTGGCAATGACCTCCAGCGAGGTCTCGGACAGCCCCGAGAGCTGCTGGCCGACCAGCCGCGACAGGAACGCGCCCTGCGGGTACGGCAGCGTGCCCTCGGCGTAGCGCACCCCGCGCAGGACGAGCACGGTGTAGAGCAGGCCGGTCTCGGCGAGCAGCACGTAGGCGCCCTGGACCATGTTCGAGCCGTCGAAGCGTGACGCCCGCCCCAGCCGACGCGGGTTCTGCGTGCAGCGGATGACCGCGAAGCCGACCACTGCGACGATCACCAGCAGCGTGAACAGGTCCTGCAGGAAGCCCAGGACCTCTGACCGCAGCGTCCCGGGGCCGAAGAAGGGGATGTGGAAGTCGGCGTCGAAGACCTCGCCGATGGCCTCCAGTGACTGCGACTGCAGGATCAGAAAACCCCAGAAGATCAGCGTGTGCAGGACGCCGGCGCCGCTCCACTGCAGGATCTTCTGCTGGCCGAGGACCTGGGTCAGCTCGGCCCGCAGCTTGCCGCCCCAGCCGTCCATGCGGTCCGGCATCGGCCGCGCCTTGCCGAGCAGCCGCACCAGCGTGAGCAGGCGGCGTCCCGCCAGCCACACGGCCACCGCGATGACCGCCAGCGACGCGACGATGCGGACGACGTCGAGGACACCGAACTCCATGAGTCACTCCATCACGTCGTCGGGCGGCGCCGGTCCTCTGCGGGGCGGGCTGGGCTCGAGGTGGCGCGGACGCGGTCTTGCTACCGCATGGTAACCCGCGTGTCGCGGGTGAGCGGACGCGAGAAATGCGCGCCCACAGCAGGGCGGCCACCGCCAGCGACGGCGCGAGCAGCGGCAGCGTGACCTCCAAGCCCGCGCGCAGCGGCCCGATGGCGAGCGCCCCCGCGGACATGCCCGCCAGGCGCAGCAGGTCACGGCGGCGCAGGGGCTTCGTCACGTAGGCATCCCGTCCAAATGTGGTGCTATGACCGGACGGGTGACATCAGCGCCATCGGCAACACCCTGATGACCTGCCCGACGACGGCGACCGGCTGTACCCAGACGCAGGACAGTGACGGGACGACCGGCTCGACCCAGAACAACGGCAGCTTCTCGATGGTGCACGTCGACATCGACGGCGCCGCGGACCCCTCCACCTTCAACCGCAGCAGCGCCGAGCTCACCACCGCTTCCTTGCCGGCAGGCGCAGAGGTGCTGTGGGCGGGGCTGTACTGGGGCGCGCGGACGCCGGCCGCCGCGGACCCGGCGATCGGGGTGGACCCGGCCCTGCTGGACCGCGTGCGCCTCGCGGTGCCGGGCGGCGCCTTGGAGACGATCACGGCCAGTGTCGCCGTCGACGTCTTGCCCACCAACTACCAGGGCTTCGCCGACGTCACCCAGCAGGTCAGCGACGCCGGCGCCGGCACCTACCAGGTGGCCAACGTGCAGGCGGGCACCGGTCCCGGCACCTATGCCGGCTGGTCGCTGCAGGTGGTGTACCGCGACTCGGCGCAGCCGCTGTGCAACCTCACGGTGCTCGACGGTTACGCGTTCATCAACGCCAGCTCGCCCGTCAC
>Ga0136616_10000746_pt1 | contig 16092 bp, 12 predicted proteins | sample AntDrymUQ2992106_2_FD_106648 | JGI IMG/M metagenome (GOLD analysis project Ga0136616, IMG submission 106648) | Polar desert sand microbial communities from Dry Valleys, Antarctica - metaG UQ299 (21.06) | ecosystem: Environmental > Terrestrial > Soil > Desert | place: Antarctica: Dry Valley...
ATGAGCCCGACCAGCACGTTGGGTTGGTCGATGGACAGGCTGAAGGCCCGCGCCGACGTGCCAGCCTCGGCCAGGGCGATCTCCACGGCTGTCCTCGCAGCGACCGCGCTGTTCGGTTCGTTCCGTACCGAGGTGGAGATCGCCCTGGCCGAGGCTGGCACGTCGGCGCGGGCCTTCAGCCTGTCCATCGACCAACCCAACGTGCTGGTCGGGCTCATCATCGGCGCGGCGGTCGTCTTCTTGTTCTCCGGGCTGGCGATCAACGCGGTGTCGCGAGCTGCGGGGCGAGTGGTCTACGAGGTGCGCGAGCAGTTCCGTACCAAGCCGGGGATCATGGACTACACGGAGCGCCCGGACTACTCCCGCGTTGTGGACATCTGCACCAAGGACTCGCTGCGGGAGCTCGCCACTCCAGGGTTGCTCGCCGTTCTCACCCCAGTCGCGCTCGGCTTCCTGCTGGGATACGCGCCGCTCGGGGCCTTCCTGGGTGGGGCCATCGCGGCCGGCACGCTGATGGCGGTGTTCCTGGCCAACTCCGGCGGCGCCTGGGACAACGCCAAGAAATTGGTGGAGGAGGGCCAGCACGGCGGGAAGGGCTCCGAGGCGCACGCCGCGACCGTCATCGGCGACACGGTGGGTGATCCGTTCAAGGACACCGCCGGCCCGGCCATCAACCCGCTGCTCAAGGTGATGAACCTGGTGGCGCTGCTCATCGCCCCGAGCGTCGTCTCGCTCAACGTCGGCGACGGCGCCAACACGCCGGTGCGTCTGGCGATCGCGCTTGTCGCGCTCGCGGTGGTCGTGGGAGCTGTGGTGTACAGCAAGCGGAAGAGCATCGCGGTGGGCGCGGAGAAAGAAGAGGCGCGAGAGTCTCGCACCCGCGTCTGAGCACATGGTGGGAGGTTCCTACGCACCCGTGGCGGCAGTCAGCTGGCGAGTGGGTCCAGGGTCCGTAGGTCGGGGAAGCGGGCGAAATCCCGGTCGGTCGTCACCAGAGTCGCGCCATGCTCGACGGCGAGCGCGGCCAGGTGCGCATCCATGACCATGGGTCCGCGCGCCTGCCCCGCCTGCGCCATCCGCTGCAACAGTTCGGGATGTTGGCGTCAACGAGGATCACCGGTGCGTCGATCCCTCGACCTGCTCCAGCAGGGCTGAGACGTCGTCCAGCTATACCGGGGCGGGCGCCCAGCTTCCGCGCCCCTACGCGGAACGCCAGCTGGCGCTCAGTGGAGGGTTGCTCCAACCCATGGCGGATGGCGTCGTTGACGGTGTCCTTGATCGAGCGTCCGGTCCGGCGGCTCTCATCTCGCACCCGCCGCACGACGTCGTCCTCGAGCGTGAGAGTCGTGCGCTTGGGCATGCAGTGATGCTACCCGTCAAGCATCCTGATGCCTGTCCGGGCTGATCTGCGATCAGGGTCTCCCGGCGTACGACGGTGCGGCCGCCCGTTTCGCCGGGCTTGTGTCGTCGTAACCGGGTAGTGGGTCAGTTTGAATCGAGCGCGAGTTGATCATCCGCCGTTGGACGACGCCGCGCCGTGAAGTACGGGTCCATGGTCGGTGGCAGCTTCGGGCGCTGACCGGCAAGCAGTTGCGCCACGGTGATGATCTGCACCCTCGGGAAGTGCTGCCCGTTGGACGCCGTGTAGATCCCGGAGTGGTTCGCCGCCTCCACCATGCCCGGCGTCGGTGACTCCATAAGGATCAGGACACCGAACTGCGCCCGTTGACTCTCCACCGTGCCGACCAGATCGCGCACCATCGCCGATCCGATCTGGTGACCGCCCTTCACGCTGACGAGTGCCCGACCGGTTCCGCCTCTGGCGTCAGTCGGGAAGCGGATCACCCCGTCTACGCCCTTGTCACCGACCTGGGAGTCCTGCGAAACTCCGTCGTGCGGACAACGCCCGAAGGCGGCGGAGTCGTCGTTAGGCTCCACGGCATGGCGGCTCGCATTGAAGCAGGATCTCATCAACGACGTGCGCGAGCGGGGCGGTGGCGTCGATCGTAATACCGTTCTTCGGAACGTCTTCTTGTGTTTGATGCAACCGCTGAACGAGTTCCCGTTCGGCTCGTCTTCCGCCCCAATCGTCTTCCGGTCGCGCGTCCAGCCGCCGGTTCAATGTGTCAAGGTCGACTTCAAGGACAAAAACTCCGTCGAACAGGCTAATGAACTTTGAGAAATTCCTAGAGCCACCGCAGAAGAACGTCACCGCTTCATCATGATTGGCGACTAAGGCTTCTACTTTCTCGACATGCCAGATGTGGTGCTCGGAGGCGAACTCGGCGCGACGTTGGTCATCGGGGGAGGCGACCGGTCCATCTATCGGTTCACCAGTTTCGGGATCGCCTTGGTACGCCAACTCCCTGTCACCATTAATGGCATGGTAGCCGCGCCGCTGCAATTCTTTGCAGACCGAAGTCTTGCCGGTGCAGGAGGCGCCTTCAATCAGATAATTTCTGATACCCATTGACGGATGATACCCAAACAATAGGCGGGACGAAATGCGGCCTCTCATGGCTGTCGACGCGACAACTTGCGCAGGGCTGCCGTCGATCATGGGTTTGTCACCGCACACATCGCCCTCAAACTGACCCACTACCCGTAACCGGGGAGAAGGTGATCCTCTCCGCTGCCCACGATCAGGAGCGCGTCTCGCTGCCTGCTGTCATGGCCGGCGTATCCGCGTCGGCTGCGGCGCCGGCCGGCGTCGGGCTGGCGCCGAGCAGCGCGAGCCCGCCGAGCGTGAGTACGCCGGCGCAGACGCCGAACGCCCAGCCGTAACCAGCCCCGGCGGCGAGCGCCGGAAGTGTCACAGCGCCCACCGCGCCGGCGGCCTGGGATGCCAGCGAGCGCACCGATACCACGGTCGCCCGCTGCGCCGACCCGACCGAGCGGTGCAACAGCTCGGACTTCACCGGGCTGAGGACGCCGAGCGCGAGGTAGCAGGCGATGTACGCCGCGGCCAGCACCACAGCGCCGTCGACCGCAGCGAACCAGCCGAGCGCGGCGGCGCCGAGCAGAGATGCGACCAAGCCGACAACCCGTAGTGAACGCAGCCAGCGGGCCAGCGTCGGGACGGCCGCCGAGCCGCCGGCGACCGCGAGGAAGCTCACGGCCACCAGCACGCCGAAGGGGCCGGAGGCGTCGCGCGTACTGCCGAGCAGCCCGGCGAAGCGGACGGGTGAAAGAACCTCGAGCGCGGAGAGGACCGCACCGGCGGCCACCGAGGACAGCAGGACCAGGCGGACCGTACGGGAGGATGCGGCGACGCCGACGCCCGCACGGACGGTGGCCGGGGTGTCCCGCAGCAGGCCGCGCCAGCCGCGCGGGCCAACTGGCCGCGGTGGCTCGACGACGAGCACCGCGACAGCGGCCAGCCAGCCGAGCAGCACCACGCCGGCCAACAGCACCGGTGCCGAGAGCGGTACGAGCAGCGCCGCCGGGTCCCCGGACGGGAACAGTCGTGGCAGGAAGCCGCCGCCCACCGCTCCAACGCACAGGCCGAGCGCCTCGGCCGCCTCACCCCGGGAGATGCCGGTGCGGATGTCCCCGTCCGGATCGGTGGCATGGACGGTGTCGACGTACCAGGCCTCCAGCGGACCGGAGCCCAACGCCCGCGAGGTCGCCAGCAGCACCATGGCCACGGCGAAGGTCGGTACGTCGCGGGCGACGGCGAAAACCACGGTCGTCGCCACCCCCAGGGCGCCGGAGAGCAGCAGCACGTTCCGCCGGCCCCACGCGTCGGCGAGACCTCCGGTCGGCAACTCCAGCGCCGCCACCAGGAGACTGTGCAGCGCGAAGAGCCCGCCTACCGTCGCGAGCGACAGCCCGCGCGCCGTCGGCAGCAGCACCATCACCGGGATGATCAGTCCGGACGGTAGCCACCGCAGCGCCGACAGCCACGCGAAGCGGCGCGCGGCGGTGCGCGGGTCGACGGTGGTCACAGCCGGACCTCCCGCGTGGGGAAGGCCTCCAGGAACAGCAGCACCCGGGCGGCCTGCGGATCATCGGCCGGCCGGTCTCGGTAGCGCTCCAGCACCTCGCGCAGCTCCCGGTTCAGTTCGGCCAGGTCAGCCGGTCGCAGCCGGAAGTACAGGTCGGTGCTGACGGCAGCGTCGACCCATTCGCGCGGCCACTGCGCCTGCTCGGCGTACCAGCCCTGGACTGCCTCGGTGTGGTAGCGCAGGAAGTCGCGCTTGATGACATCGACTGCGGCGCGCGCTTCCGGGTCGTCCAGGAAGTCCGCCGTGGACCAGGTGGTCGCCTCGTGCGCGGCCCGCCAGCGCCGCTCCCGTCGGGAGGGCTGGTCCTCGTCCTCGGTGATGAAGCCGAACCTGGCGAGCTGGCGCAGGTGATAGCTGGTTGCCCCGCTCGTCTCGCCGAACCTGCGGCCCAGCTCGGAGGCGGTTGCCGGGCCGTAGACCCGCAGCGCGGCCAGCAGCCGCCAGCGCAGCGGGTGGGCGTACGCCCGCAGCGTTGCCAGGTCCTCGACGTGCTTGCGACTCATGGCCACGCGGCCGTATCGTAGACCACAAAAGAACCTTTGCAAAGCAGGCTTTGCATAGGCCTGGACGATGGTTAGGCCACGGCTTTGCTCGCCGAGATGTGCGGCCAGCGTCCGTTTGGTGGTGCTCCGTCCCGCGCTCGAGCGAGCACCGTGTGGACGGGCGGGCCACCGGACCGGGAACGCCGCCGGACCGGACGGAGTTGCACGGGCGGGGTACCGGACCGCACACTCACGCCCCGTCGGGGCGCATCCCACTCACCCCGTCAACTCAACGGACTCAACGGACAGGATCCACGCGTGCCCACCAAGCGCAAGAACGCTCCCGGCGGACGGCTGGTGATCGTCGAGTCGCCGGCGAAGGCCCGCACGGTCGCCCGCTATCTCGGCGCGGGCTACGAGGTGGCCGCGAGCGTGGGGCACATCCGCGACCTGCCGACAAGAGCCGCGGACATCCCGGCGAAGTACAAGGACAAGCCCTGGTCACGGCTCGGGGTCGACGTGGAGAACGGGTTCGAGCCGCTGTACGTCGTCGACGCCCGGAAGAAGAAGACCGTCGCCGAGTTGAAGCAGCTGCTCGCCAACGCCGACGAGCTCTACCTCGCCACCGATGAGGACCGCGAGGGCGAGGCGATCGCCTGGCACCTGCGCGAGGTGCTGCGCCCGCGAGTGCCGGTACGCCGGATGGTGTTCCACGAGATCACCCAGGAGGCGATCACCCGCGCCGTGGAGGCCCCACGGGACATCAACCAGCTGCTGGTCGACGCCCAGGAAACCCGCCGCATCCTCGACCGGCTGTACGGCTACGAGGTCTCACCCGTGCTGTGGAAGAAGGTCATGCCGAGGCTGTCGGCGGGCCGGGTGCAGTCGGTGGCGACCCGGCTGGTCGTCGAGCGCGAGCGGGAGCGCATGGCGTTCCGCTCCGCGGAGTACTGGGACCTCGAGGGCACCTTCGCCACCGGCCGTGCCGGCGATCCGACCGATCCGCCGACCGTCACCGCCCGGCTGGTGGCGATCGACGGCGTACGGGTGGCTGCCGGTCGCGACTTCGACACCACCGGTGCCCTACGCGCCGGCGGTGAGGTCCGCCGGCTCGACGAGTCGGCGGCCAATGACCTCGCCGCCGGCCTGGAGGGCGCCGACGTCACGGTGCGCGCGGTCGAGCAGCGGCCGTACCGCCGCTCGCCGTACGCGCCGTTTCGCACCACGACGTTGCAGCAGGAGGCGTCCCGCAAGCTCGGCTTCGGCGCCAGCCGGACCATGCAGGTGGCGCAGGCGTTGTACGAGAACGGCTACATCACCTACATGCGCACCGACTCGGTCACGCTGGCGGAGTCGGCCGTCGCCGCCGCGCGCGAGCAGGCCGTGCAGCTGTACGGCGCCGACCACATCCCGGAGACGCCGCGCCGCTACCGCAGCAAGGTGAAGAACGCGCAGGAAGCCCACGAGGCGGTGCGTCCCGCGGGTGACACCTTCCGTACGCCGGCGGAGACCGGGCTGCGCGGTGACGAGTTCCGGCTGTACGAGCTGATCTGGCAACGCACGGTCGCCTCCCAGATGGCCGACGCCACCGGGCAGTCAGTGTCCGTCCGGTTCGCCGCCGCGGCCGGTGGGCGGAGTGGGCCGTCGACGAACGTGGAGTTCGCCGCGTCGGGCAAGGTCATCACGTTCCCGGGCTTCCTGCGCGCGTACGTCGAGGGTGCCGACGATCCCGACGCCGAGCTCGATGACCGGGAGCGCCGGCTGCCGCGGCTGACCGAGGGCGACCGCCTGGTGATCGCCGCGCTCCAGGCGGAGGAGCACCGCACCAAGCCGCCGGCGCGCTACACCGAGGCATCGCTGGTCAGCCAGCTCGAGGAGCGCGAGATCGGTCGCCCGTCGACGTACGCGGCGATCATGCGGACCATCGTCGACAGGGGCTACGTGTTCAAGCGGGGTACGGCGCTCGTGCCGGCGTTCCTCGCCTTTGCGGTGGTGGGACTGCTGGAGCGGCACTTCCCGCAGCTGGTCGACTATGACTTCACCGCCCGCATGGAGGACGACCTCGACCGCATCGCAGCCGGCGATGCGCAGATGGTTCCGTGGCTCACCCGGTTCTACTTCGGGAACGGCGATGGCGGCGGCGGGGACGATGACCGGCCCGGGAGTGACTCCGTGGAAGGCCTGAAGGCGCTGGTGTCCGACCTCGGCGACATCGACGCCCGGGAGGTCAACTCGATCCCGGTGGGCGAGGGCATCGTCGTACGCGTCGGGCGCTACGGCCCCTACGTCGAACGCGCTGCGGACCCGGGCGATGGCGACGGCACTGGCAGCCAGCGGGCCAGCGTTCCGGAGGACCTGCCGCCGGACGAGCTCACTGTCGCCAAGGCGCGGGAGCTGCTGGAGAAGCCCAGCGGGGACAAGGTCCTCGGCGCCGACCCGGCGACCGGCCGGGACATCGTCGCGCGGGAGGGCCGCTACGGCCCGTACGTCACCGAGGTGCTCCCCGATGACACCGCCGACAAGCCACGTACGTCGTCGCTGTTCCGCGGCATGGCCGTGGAAACGGTCACCCTCGATGAAGCGCTGCGGCTTCTCACCCTGCCGCGTTCGCTCGGCACCGCGCCGGATGGGGAGGAGGTCGCTGCGCAGAACGGCCGCTATGGGCCGTACGTGAAGAAGGGCACCGACTCGCGGTCACTGGAGACGGAAGAGCAGCTGTTCACGGTGACGCTGGACGAGGCGCTCGCGCTGTTCGCCCAGCCGAAGGCGCGGGGCCGGCGAGCCGCGGCCGCGGCGCCGCTGCGCGAGCTGGGTCCCGATCCGCAGACCGGTGCGCCGGTGGTCGTCAAGGAGGGGCGCTTCGGCCCGTACGTCACTGACGGGGAGACCAACGCCAGCCTGCGCAAGGCCGACGCCGTGGAGACGGTGACCATCGAGCGCGCCGCCGAGCTGCTCGCCGATCGCCGGGCCCGCGGCCCCGCGCCGACAAAGCGCGCCGCCGTCCCCCGCAAGAAAGCTCCCGCCCCGCGCAAGCGCACCGCGTCCGCTCGCAAGAGCTGACAGCCGCAAACCTCGGCGGAGCCTCTCAGCCGAGCGATCGCGGGTCGGTGGGCACGTCGACCGCGTGCTCTCGCAGCAGCTCCAGCGGGACGATGTCGGCGGCGCGCGCGTGGGTTGCGGCCAGCACCACCGGCGCGGCCGCCCCCTCCTCGTACGCCTGCAACCAGCGGGCGGCTACGACACACCAGCGGTCGCCGGGGGACAGCCCAGGGAACCGGTACTCCGGCCGCGGGGTGGACAGGTCGTTGCCCACCCGCTGCTGGTGGGCGAGGAACTCGGCGGTGGCCACCGCGCACACCGTATGGCTACCGAGGTCCTGCGGCCCGGTGCGGCAGCACCCGTCACGGTAGAAGCCGGTCAGCGGCTCGGTGCCGCAGGTCTCCAACGCACCGCCCAGTACGTTGCGCTCCGCCGTCATGGCCACAGCCTCGCACGCCGTCAGTGAGACACCCGGTGCCTACGATCACCCCATGCGCATCCTGGTCCTCGGCGGAGGCTCCTTTGTTGGTCGAACTTTCGTCGAGCGGGCCCTGACCGCCGGCCACGACCTGACCCTGTTCAGCCGCGGCAGGACCGGGACCGACCTGTTCCCCGGGGTCGAGCGGCGCTCCGGCGACCGTTCCAGCGGGGACTACGCGGCGCTGGCCGACGGGTCGTGGGACGCCGTCGCCGACATCAGCGGCTACGTCCCCCGCCACATCCGACAGGCGGCGGACGCGCTCGGCGCCCGGGTCGGCCGCTACCTGTTCGTGTCGACCGGTTCCGTCTACGACGTCGCCCAGGCGGCGGGCACCATCGACGAGGACTCGCCCCGACTGGCGCCCGAACGCGACACCGAGGAGATCACCGAGACGACGTACGGACCGCTCAAGGTGGCCTGCGAGGACGACGTGCTGGCTCGCTACGGACAGCGCGCCTCGATCGTGCGGCCGGGCATCGTCGCCGGTCCGTACGACCCCACCGACCGGTTCACCTGGTGGGTACGCCGCGCCGCCCGCGGTGGTCGGGTGGCGCTGCCCGGCCGCCCCGACCAGCCGGTGCAGGTCGTCGACTCCCGCGACCTCGCCCGGCTCGTCCTCACCCTGCTTGCCGAGGACCGGGCCGGCACGTACGACGCCGTCGGCCCCGCGGAACCGACCACGCTGGACGGTCTGATCCATGCCTGTGCGGCCGGCGCCGGGACCACCGTCGATGTGGCCCCGATCGACCCCGACGCCGTGTCGCCCCCGCTGCCGCTGGTGCTCCAGGACCCGAGCGTGGACCCGCTGTTCCGCCGCACCGGCACGGCGGCCCGCGCGGCCGGGATGCCCGCCACCCCGCTCCCGGAGACGGCGGCCGCCGTGCTGGCGTGGGACCGCGAGCGCGGCGAGCCAGCGCTCGCCGTCGAGCTGCCCCCCGAACGGGAGGCCGAGCTGCTCCGCGCCGCTGGCGAGCGATGAGCGCGCTCCCACCCGAGGTCCTCCGCTACTACGCGGCCGGACGTGAGCACGTCCGGATCACCAGGGGACCGAACCGGCTGGAGCTGATCCGTACGCAGGACATCCTGCGCCGCCACCTGCCCCCGCCGCCCGCCCGGGTTCTCGACGTCGGCGGTGGAGCGGGCGTGCATGCCGAGTGGTTGGCGGGCAGCGGGTACGCCGTCCACCTTGTCGATCCCGTGCCACTGCACGTCGAGCAGGCACAAGCGCTGGGCTCCGTCACCGCAGCAATCGGGGACGCCCGCCAGCTGGCAGAACCCGACGCGTCGTACGACGCCACACTGCTCCTCGGCCCGCTCTATCACCTGGTGGACCGCGCGGAGCGGGTACGCGCCCTCGCCGAGGCCGGTCGGGTCACCCGCCCCGGCGGGCTGGTGGCCGCTGCCGCGATCAGCCGCTTCGCGCCGTTCATCGACGGCTTCTCCAACGGCGCCGTGGCCGACCCGCGATTCGCGGCCATGATGGAACGCGACCTCCTCGAAGGGCAGCACCGCAACGAGGCGAACGAACCGGGCTGGTTCACCACCGCCTACTTCCACCACCCCGACGAGCTGCCCACTGAGATCGTCGACGCCGGTCTCGACCTGGTCGCCGTGGTTGCCGTCGAGGGGCCGGTCGCCGAGGTCTCGGCGCTCGATGCGGCCCTCGACGACCCGCCGCAGCGGGCCCTGCTGCTGCGCACCTTGCGCCGGCTGGAAGGGGAGCCGTCGCTTCTCGGCGCGTCACCGCACCTGCTCGCGCTGGCCCGTCACCGCTGAGCGGCACCGCAGGCCCAGCAGAGAACACGGGTTCGGAGCATCGCCGACGACGTACCCCCTGACTACGCTGACCGGCATGAACCAGCCGGCTGCGATGGGGGCAGCTGAGCAGCCCACGCCCGCGCACGACCTGCGCGGGGTGTTGGCGATCACCGCCTTCCGTCGGCTGTGGATCGCGCTCACCCTGTCCAGCCTCGGCGACTGGCTGGGGTTCCTCGCCACCACCTCCCTGGCGACCGTCCTCGTCCGCGACCAGGGCTACGCCGCACAGAACTTCGCCGTCGCCGGCGTACTCGCGCTGCGGCTCATGCCGGCGGTCATCCTCGGGCCGATCGCCGGAGTCATCGCCGACCGCTTCGACCGCCGCGTGACCATGGTGTCCTGCGACATCGCCCGCGCCGTCCTCTTCGCCTCGATCCCGCTCGTCGGAACGCTGTGGTGGCTGCTCATCGCCAGCTTCCTCATCGAGTCGCTGTCGATGTTCTGGATCCCGGCCAAGGAGGCGTCGGTCCCCAACCTGGTGCCCCGGGAGAGGCTCGAGGCGGCCAACCAGCTGAGCCTGTTCACGACGTACGGGACCGCTCCGGTGGCGGCGGCGATCTTCGCGTTGCTGTCCTTCCTCAGCGCGCTGCTCACCGCCGGGCTGGGCGTCCTCGCGGCCATGCCGGTGGCGCTTGCGCTGTTCGTCAACGCGGCGACCTTCTGCTTCTCCGCGGCGACCATCTGGCGGCTGGAGATCCCCGCGCGCCGTACGGCACCCGGGGCGGCGCCGGTCAGCGTGGTGCGTGCGCTCATCGAAGGCTGGCGTTTCGTCAGCGGCAGCCGGCTGGTGCGCGGAATCGTGATCGGCATGACGGGGGCTTTCACCGCGGCCGGTGCGGTCATCGGGCTGTCCAGGATCTATGTCTCCGACCTCGGCGCCGGCAACCCTGGTTACGCGCTGCTGTTCGGGGCGGTGTTCTTCGGCTTGGCCGGGGGCATGTTCGCCGGTCCACGGTTGCTCGCCGCGCTGAGTCGCCGGCGGCTGGCCGCCCTGTCGATCTGCGGCGCCGGTCTGTCCCTGGCCACGCTCGCCGCCGTACCCAACATGGTCATCGCCGCGCTGCTGACCGTGCTGCTCGGCGCGTTCTCCGGTACGGCCTGGGTCACCGGCTACACCCTCATCGGCCTGGGCGTCGCTGATGAGTTGCGCGGCCGTACGTTCGCCTTCATCCAGTCCCTGGTGCGGGTCACCTTGCTCCTGGTGATCGCCGTCGCGCCGCTCGCCTCCGGGGTCATCGGCCGGCACGAGCTGCGCCTCACCGACGACGTGAGCGCGTCCTACAACGGGGCCGCCATCACCATGTTCTTCGCCGGGCTCCTGGCCGCGGGTTTTGGAGTGGTGAGCTACCGCCACATGGACGACCGCCGGGGCGTGCCGCTGTGGCGCGACGTGGCGGCGGCCGTGCGTGGTGGCCGGCTGGCCGCCTTGGCCGGGGGAGGAGGCGTACTCGTCGCCCTCGAAGGTGGCGAGGGGGCGGGCAAGTCGACGCAGGCGCGGCTGCTCGCGGCCTGGGTGCGCGACCGCGGTCACGAGGTGGTGCTGACCCGGGAGCCGGGCGGGACCGCGGTGGGCCGCCAGCTGCGCGCCACGCTGCTCGATCAGGCGAGTGGGGGGCTGTCCGCGCGGGCCGAGGCGCTGCTGTACGCCGCCGACCGGGCGGAGCACGTCGCCACGGTGATCCGCCCGGCACTCGCCCGCGGGGCCGTGGTCGTCACCGACCGCTTCGTCGATTCCTCCCTCGCCTACCAGGGCGCCGGGCGCAGCTTGCCGGCGGAGCAGGTCGCGCAGCTGTCCCAGTGGGCCACCGGGGGGCTGGTTCCTGACCTCACCGTGGTGCTCGATTTGTCGCCGGAGGCCGGTTTGAGCAGGTCGGCGGGACCGGCCGACCGGCTGGAGGCCGAGCCGGCGCAGTTCCACGAGCGGGTGCGGGACGCGTTCCTCCGACTCGCCCGGCGGGACCCTGATCGCTACCTCGTCATCGACGCGGCGCAGCCACCCGACGCGGTTGCCGCCGCCATCAGGGAGCGGCTGTCCACGGTGGTCGTCGAGCGCGTCGTCGCCGTACCCGACCCGCTGACCGGCGCGACCGGTGGCTACCCGATGCCCGTCGCCGAAGCCGCGCCGCGGGGAGAGTAGCGATGGGCTCCGACCTTGACGGGGTGTTCGCCGACCTCGTCGGCCAGGAGCGGGTCGTCGCGGAGCTGCGGCTCGCTGTCCGCGCCGCCGCCACGGACCGGTCGACGGAGACCGGGCGGGGCATGACACACGCCTGGCTGTTCACCGGGCCGCCGGGATCGGGGCGCTCCACCACTGCGCTGGCCTTCGCCGCGGCACTGCAGTGCCCGGACCAGGGGTGTGGGCACTGTGCGGTGTGCCACACCGCGCTCATCGGTTCGCACGCCGACGTCGACGTGGTGCGCACCGATGCGCTGAGCATCGGCGTCAAGGAGACCCGTGAGCTCGTTCGCCGCTCTGCGCTGTGCCCCGCCGGCCCCGGCTGGCAGGTCATCGTCCTGGAAGACGCCGACCGGCTGACCGAGCAGGCGGTCAACGTGCTGCTCAAGGCCATCGAGGAACCGCCGCGGCGTACCGTCTGGCTGCTGTGCGTCCCCTCCGTTGAGGATCTGGCGCCGACGATCCGGTCGCGGTGTCGGCTGGTTGCGTTGCGTACGCCGCCCGCCGCGGCCGTCGCCGACCTGCTGGTACGCCGCGACGGGGTCGCCCCGGCCATGGCGGCGTACGCCGCCGCCGCATCGCAGGGGCACGTCGGTCGGGCCCGCCGGCTGGCGCTGGACGATCGCGCCCGGCTGCGTCGACAGGAGGTGCTGCGCGTCCCGTCGGCACTGCAGCACCTGCCTGCCTGCTTCACCTCGGCGGCGAACATCGTCGAGGCCGCCACCGAGGAGGCCCGGGAAGTGACGGGAGAGGCCGACGCGGAGGAGACGCAGGCGATGCGCCGAGCACTGGGCGAGGGTCCGGGGAACCGTGGTCCCGCCCGCGGCTCCGCGGGTGTGCTCGCCGACCTCGAGCGGCGGCAGAAGGCGCGCGCCACCCGGCAGCAGCGCGATGGGCTCGACCGGGCGCTGGTCGACCTCGCGTCGTTCTACCGCGACGTGCTCGTCGTACAGCTGGGCGCAGCGGTGGAGCTGGTCAACGAGGCTGACCGCACATCGGTGGAGCAGGCCGCCCGAGGCGGGTCGTCGGCGGCGACCCTGCGCCGGCTCGAGGCAGTGCTCTCCTGTCGTGAGTCACTCGCCGCGAACGTCACCCCGCTGCTTGCGGTGGAGGCGCTCACCGTCGAGCTGCTCGCCGGCTGACCCGCTCGCGGCCGTGGGCTACCCGGCGCTTCGAAGTGAGCCGGGCATACGTCGTGATCGCGTTACAGTGACGAACATGAGCCGGGTCATGGCAGTCAGTTTCACCCGGTACGGGAAGCTGTATTACCTCGACCCCGGTGAGCACTCCCCGCGGGTGGGCGACAAGGTGCTGGTACCCACTGACGCCGGGCCTGAGGTGGCGGAGTGCGTGTGGGCTCCGGAGGAGGTCCCGGAGGAGATCGGCGGTCTGCCCGTCTGCGCCGGGTTCGCCGGCGAGGAGCACTTTGCGCGCGATGAGCGCAACCGGCGGCGCCGTGGAGAGGTCCGGGTCGCCGCCCGCCGCTTGATCAAGTCGCACGAGCTGCCGATGAAGGTGGTGGGAGTCGACGTCGTCGACATCCCGCCCCCGGCCAAGGTGACCGTCTACTTCTCCGCGCCGCACCGGGTGGACTTCCGGGCCCTCGTACGGGATCTGAATGCCGCACTGAGGACGCGGGTCGAGCTGCGCCAGCTCGGCGATCGCGACGCGGCCCGGGTGCAAGGCGGCATCGGACCGTGCGGCCGCGACCTGTGCTGCGCCACGTTCCTCAAGGACTTCGAGCCGGTCAGCGTGCGCATGGCCAAGGACCAGGACCTGCCGGCCAATCCGTTGAAGATCTCCGGTGCCTGCGGCCGGCTGCTGTGCTGCCTGAAGTATGAGCACCCGCTCTATCAGGACTTCAAGGAAGACGCCCCGAAGCTGGGCGCCACGGTGGACTCCCCGGAGGGGCCGGCGACGGTGGTCGGCTACAACGTGCCCTCGGACACCGTGGTGGTCCGGGTGAACGCGACGGGCCGCCGTTCGGCCTGCTCGAAGGCCGGTTCATGCGGCTCCCGGGCGGCGTACGACTCGCGTCCCACGACCTCCAGCGAGTCCGCGCCCGTATGAGGGCCGGTGCTGGTCGGCCTGGCTCACGCGGGCGGAGCTGGGCGGTGCTGGCGCTGACCGCAGCCCTCATCGGCACCGGGTGCACGCCTGGCGCGGAGCCGGGCGGTGGGCAGACCGGCGCGGCGCCGACGCCCGCTGGTCCCGTGGCGACCGATGGAGCGAGCGCTACGGCGAGTCCTCCGGGCAGTCCCGCGGCAACCCCGCCGAGCAGCCCGGCAGCTCCCCCCGGCGGCGGGGCGCAGCTGGCGTGGACGGCCTGCGGGGGTGGGTTCGAGTGCTCCACGCTCCGGGTCCCCCGCGACCACGAACGCCCCGACGACGGAGACGTGTCGCTGGCGGTGGTGCGTCTGCCGGCAACAGACAGCGGCAAGCGGGTCGGCTCGTTGGTGGTCAATCCCGGCGGGCCGGGCGGTTCGGGGGTGCGCTACGCCCGCGCCACTGAGCGGGTGATCACCGCGAATGTGCGGAACCGTTTCGACATCGTGGGCTTCGATCCCCGCGGGGTCGCCATGAGCGAGCCGGTCGACTGCCTCAGTGACGCGGAGCTCGACACGTTCCTCGCCATCGACGGCTCGCCGGACACGGCGCGGGAGCGGAAGCGGCTCGTCACCGAAGCCCGCGAGTTCGCTGCGGGCTGTGGGCGGCGTTCCGGGCAGCTGCTGCCGCACCTGTCCACGGCCGACGCCGCCCGCGACATGGACGTGCTGCGGGAAGCCCTGGGAGAGGAGCGGCTCACCTACCTGGGCAAGTCCTACGGCACCCTGCTCGGCGCGACGTACGCAGAGCTGTTCCCGCGGCGCGTCGGTCGGCTGGTTCTCGACGGGGCGATCGACCCGACCCTCTCTGGGGGTGAGATCGGGGTTGCTCAGGCTGAGGGGTTCGAGGGGGCGCTGCGGGCATTTGTGCAGGACTGCCAGGCTTTGGAGGACTGCCCGCTGCGCGGCGGACCGACCGCCGACGTGGAGAGTGGCGTCGATCAGGTGGCTGATCTGCTCGCCGAGGTGGACCGTGCCCCGCTGCCCGGCGGGGGTGACCGGGAGCTCACCCAGTCCCTTGCGCTGCTCGGCGTGGTCGCCGCCCTCTATGACGAGGCGAACGGTTGGCCGGTGCTGCGGCTCGCGCTCGGGCGCGCGTTCGACGGTGACGGGTCGGTACTGCTCACGCTGGCCGATTTCTACACCGAGCGGCAGCGCGACGGCAGCTATACGAGCAATCAGAACGAGGCGACGTACGCCGTCACCTGTCTGGACCGGGCCGAGCCGACCGACGTCGACGCGTACGCCGCGGACGCCCGCGACTTCGCGCGGCGCTCACCGCTGTTCGGGGCGTACGTCGCGTGGAGCACGTTGCCGTGCGCTTCTTGGCCGGCGCCGCCGGCCAGCCGTCCCCACCCGATCCGAGCGCCCGGCGCGGCGCCGATCCTGGTGGTCGGAACGGTGCGCGACCCGGCGACGCCGTACGTGTGGGCGCAGTCCCTCGCCGAGCAGCTGGAATCGGGGGTGCTGCTCAGCTACGACGGTGACGGTCACACGGCGTACGCGCGGGGCAGCGCCTGCATCGACGATGCGGTGGAGCGGTACCTGATCGACGGCGAGGTGCCGCCCGCGGACACCGTGTGCGAGCCGTCCGGCCCGGGTGGGGACGAGGTCGCACTCGGGCCGTTGGCTGTCGCCGCCCGCCGGTAGGCTGACCCGGCTGGCGCGGCTCCGCCCGCCACGCCGCCTTAGCTCAGTCGGTCAGAGCAACGCACTCGTAATGCGTAGGTCAAGGGTTCGACTCCCTTAGGCGGCTCCACCACGTCATCGCAGGTCGCCCTTCCGCAGGTTTGGCGGGGAGGGGCGTCACCGTCTCGCCGCTGCCCTTAGTCCGCAACGGTCCGCATTCCGGTTGGAAAAGGCCCCACCCGGAGGCCACGAGGGGAGCCACAGACCCTGTGCCGCCCAAGGGACCAGCAAGCTGATGGCCGAGTTCAGTGGTCAGCCGACGGGCACGCCGAGGCGCACCTCGCAGCGCAAGCCG
>Ga0136616_10000748_pt1 | contig 16078 bp, 12 predicted proteins | sample AntDrymUQ2992106_2_FD_106648 | JGI IMG/M metagenome (GOLD analysis project Ga0136616, IMG submission 106648) | Polar desert sand microbial communities from Dry Valleys, Antarctica - metaG UQ299 (21.06) | ecosystem: Environmental > Terrestrial > Soil > Desert | place: Antarctica: Dry Valley...
CCGACACGTGCAATCCGTCGGCGGAGGTGAGCCAGATCTCGTAATAGGAACCGGGGGGTGGCGCCGGCAGACCGTTGACATCAAATCGGAGCCTGGTCCCTTCGTCATCATTCCAACCCGACACGAGCGCCGAGGCACCCGGGACCTGGTCGGTTGCCAAAAGGTCCAACTGCCAGTCCGGTCGGCCGAAGGTGACAGCAGCCCCGACCAGCAGGATCGCAAGCGACACAGTGACTGGCAGCCACCTTCGCAGCCTGTTCGAGGGCCGGGCGTACCCACCGCCTGAGGCCAAAGTTTGAATCTGCTCCTCGAGGCCAAGCGATGGTTCAACCCAAATCGCCTCGCTCTCGAGAATCGACTTCACCCGGGGAGGGAGTTCGTCGCTCATGCCGTCGCTTCCTTGAGATGGGCAAGCATCGTCGAGAGGCGCTTGCGCGCCCGCGCCGATCTGCTTTTGACTGTCCCGAGGGGGATCCCTAATTGTGAGGCGGCTTCCTCATGGCTCAAGCCGTCGAGATAGGTCAGCTTGATTACCTGCGCTTCCTCATGAGTGAGCAAGTCGATTGCCCGCCGAACTTCCCATGCTTCCCACATGCCCTCGAACGAAGGCGGGAGGGCGACGATCTCGGGATCATCGAGGCGGTCGGCTCGATGTCGACGTTCCCGTCGATAGGCATCCACCGCGGCCCGGCGAGCGATCGCGTACAGCCAGGGGCCGGGCTCGCGTCCAACCTCGAAGGTTCGAGCCGCCCTCCACGCCTGGAGGAAGGTCTGTTGGGAGGCCTCTTCGGCCAGCGATCGGTCCCCCAACGCCCGGTAACAGACAGTGAACACCGAGCGCCCGTACTGACCATAGAGCGAATTGAGGGCGTTGGGATCACCAGCTGCCAGACGTCGCATGACCCGGACCGAATCCATCTCTGGTTTACGTTGCCGGGACTCTTTGTGGTTCACGGTCAAATATTGAGGGCGTCGACGAAGCTTCCAAAGAAGTCGGTGATCGCGCCGCCCAAGTTGCGCAAGGCCCACCAAAAGCCGAGAAAGAGCAGGACCAAGCAGATGACCGTCACCACTGCTCGCCAACGATAGAACTCCAACTGATCCGACTCTTCGACGTAAGAACGCGCTGCGCCTACGTGCATCCGCGGAACAATCGTCACCTTTCGCCGACCCTCATCTTTGGGAATGGGAGCCGGCTCGGGTGCCGGGACAACCGTAATCGAGATTGGCCTTCCCTCCACCTCGGGCGGCACCGTCGCCGCGGCCAGGAGCGGAGGCACCGGCCGGATTCCGATGCCTTTCGGAATCAAGTCGAGAGGCGGTCCCTGCCTCAGCGCGCCGATCGACGGGTTCGGCCTTGTCTTCGGCTTGCTCTGGCCATTTGGTGGAGGGGGCGGGATCGGGGTCGGATCGGGGTGACGCAAACCGTCGAGCTCTTGGGCAAGGCTGAGACGAGGGGTCGAAGCAGGCTGTTCGAAACCGGCCCGGCTCAGCAAGGTCGGCTCGTCGATTCCCAGCACCGCCGCCAGGGCGCTAACCGCGGACGCCTCCGATGGACTCGTCCGACCTAACTCCCACGAACGGACTGTCGACGGCGCCTTTCCGATCAGCGCTGCGACCTTGGCCTGGCTCAGTCCAGCCACCTCTCGGCCGCGGCGAATCGAATCGCCAAAGGACACGGACATACGAATAGGTTACCCCGGCACCTTTATCGGAAAACTTCAGCCCGAGAGGCGACCGGTCAGACGAGGGTGGCTTTGCGCTGGGCGTCAGCGACCGCGATCGTGGTCAAATTGACGACGTCGCTGACCTCGGCGTCCCGCTGGAGGACGTGAACCGCCCGCGAAAGTCCAGACAGGATCGGACCGATCACCTCGGCGTCACCCAAGCGATTGAGGAGCTTGTAGCTGGCATTGGCCGCCGTCAGGTTGGGGAAAACCAACACATTGGCAGACCGATCGAGCACTCCGTTTGGTGACCGGCCTAACACCAGCTCGGAGACCACAGCCGTGTCTGCCTGCATCTCGCCATCGGCCGGAACTTCGGGGCGCAGCTCCCGAAAGCGCGCGACGGCTTTACGGACCCGTTCGGGCTCGGAACCAGCAGCGCTCCCAAAGTCCGAGTAGGAGATGAACGCCACCCGGGACTGGCGGTTGAACTGCTCGAGGGCGATGTCGACGGCCGCCGAGGCGATTTCCACCAACTGATCAGAATCGGGCTCGATGTTGACCGCACAGTCGGTGAAGAAGTAGGGATTGCCTTTGAGGATGACGACGTAGAGCGAGCTGACAATTGTGCGGCCCGGTTCCATCGGCAGCACTTGCAGCGCCGGACGGATGGTTGCGGGATAGAAAGTGGTCAGACCTCCGAGAACAGCATCGGCGTCTCCCTCGCGAACCCGCAACGCGGCGAACATGTTGTGGTCGGTCACTTCCTGTTGCGCTCGGGCCGCAGTCATTCCCTTCGTCCCTCGCAGTTCAAGCAGCTGGTTCGCATACCGCTGCAAAGTCTCGGTTTCGGTGGCGGGATCGACGATCTCGATGCCGTCGAGATTGATGCCGACGCCGGTGGCAATCCGTTGGATGGCTTCGAGATTGCCCAACAGGACCGGAGAACCGATGCCTTCGTCGAGAACGCGACGCGCCGCTCGCAGGAGGCGCACGTCGTCGCCATGCGGGTAGACGACTTTCATCGGCTTGGTGCGGGCCGCGGCGATCGCGGTGTTGAGCAGGCCGTGCGAGGCTTGGAAACGACTACGGAGCTCTTCGGCGTAAGCATCGACGTCGACCAGCGGGAGACCCGCCAAACCGGCGGCCGTTGCTGCCGCAGCGACCGCCGGGGCGACGTGCCACAGCACGCGGGGATCGAAAGGCTTAGGAATCAGGTAGTCGCGTCCGAATTCGAGACGATCGACCCGATACGCCTTCAACACCGATTCGAGCACCGGTTGGCGAGCCAAGTCCGCCAAGGCGCGCGCCGCGGCGACTTTCATGTCCTCGTTCACCCCACGCGCCCGCACGTCGAGACAGCCGCGGAAGATGAAGGGGAATCCGAGCACGTTGTTCACTTGGTTTGGAAAGTCGCTACGCCCGGTGGCGACGATGGCGTCCGGGCGCGAGGATCGCGCGTCCTCATAGGTGATTTCGGGGTCGGGATTGGCCAGGGCGAAGATCAACGGGTTGTCCGCCATCGACTTGACCATCTCCGGCGTCACCGCCCCTGCCACCGACACGCCCACGAACGCGTCAGCGTCGACCAGGGCATCGGCCAGAGTGCGGGCCTCGGTGTCGCGAGCAAACTCGAGCTTGATCGAGGTCAGGTCGCTCCGGCCGTCGTGGACAACCCCGCGACTATCCACCATCAGGGTGTTCTCCGGGGACACGCCGAGGTGATGGAAGAACCGGGCGGTGGCGATTCCAGCTGCGCCTGCTCCGCTGAAGACGACTCGCATGTCGCGTACCGCCTTACCGGTGAGTTCGGACGCGTTGAGAAAGGCAGCGCCGGCGATGATGGCAGTCCCGTGCTGGTCGTCGTGAAAAACGGGGATCGAGAGACGCTTGCGCAGCTCGTCTTCAATGTAAAAGCAGTCGGGAGCGCGAATGTCTTCGAGGTTGATGCCACCCACGGTCGGCTCGAGCAATTCGCAGAAGCGGATGACGTCGTCGGGGTCGGGAGCATCGATCTCGAGATCGAAAACATCGATGTCGGCGAAGCGCTTGAACAGCACGGCTTTGCCTTCCATCACCGGCTTACCGGCCAGCGGGCCAATGTTGCCGAGACCGAGGACCGCGGTGCCGTTCGAAACGACCGCCACCAGATTGCCCCGATTGGTGAATCGGAAAGCAGCTTCTGAATCCCGAGCGATCTCGCGGCAGGGCTCGGCCACACCGGGGGTGTAGGCGAGAGAGAGATCGGTCTGAGTGGCGGTCGGCTTCGTGGCGCGAATGGCCACCTTCCCCGGAATCGGGAACTCGTGATAGTGGAGAGCTTCGCTGAAAGGGCTTCGCTCGGCCATGGGCGATGACCCTAATCAGACGTCAGATGTTAGACATCAGACACCAGATCCGAATCTGACAGCCGGGCACTGCCAGGCGATCTGACGTCTGGCAGCCGGGCAAAGCCCGGCGATCTGAAATCTTTGGGCGGTGGCAGAATTGGGACCTGATGCAGCGAACCGATAAAGACGACGGCTACAAGGTGATGACCGGGTGGCGTGTCGGCCATGCCCCCGAGGAAGCCACCACCAGGTCAGGGTTGCTGGTCCCCGCCGGCACCAAGGAAGGCAACGACGCGCTTCCCTTGGTGGATGTCAACACCGGGCAACGATTTTGGGCCGTGCCGGCTGGGGCATGGCGTTTCATTTGGCCGCCGACCGGACGGCCGGTTGTGGCTGTACGCGAGTCGCAGATCATTGCCGAGGAACAGCTCAGTCACGTCGACGGAGATGGGCAATATTTGTGAGATGCCCAGATTCCAGATATCAGATGTCAGATCTGGAATCTGGAAGCCGGGCAAGGCCCGGCGATCTGATCTCTGTATCAAATTCGACCAGCTTGAGCCGACGGATGATCTACGGTTTCGGGGAATGACTGATTCCAGAGGCAGGCAGCGAAGGCGGCTGACGGCCACCGTCACCGACCTCGAGCGACCTCGTCAGAAAGCGCTTCTGGTCGGGGTGGCGAGTGGGGGTGAAAGCTTGACCGAGACCGAACGGTCTTTGTCCGAGTTGGCTTTGCTCGTCGACACCGCAGGTGCCGACCCGGTCGATTCCGAGCTCGTTCGCCGAGACGTCATCGACCCGGCGTTGTTCATCGGTTCGGGCAAAGCCCGGGAACTGGCCGATCTCGCCCGCGCCAGCGATATCGATGCAGTCGTCTTCGACAATGAGCTGACCCCTGCCCAGCAGCGCAACTTGCAACAGATCTTTGAGTGCGACGTCGTCGACCGCGAAGCGTTGATCCTCGACATCTTTGCTCAGCACGCCACGAGCCGCACCGGTGCGATTCAGGTGGAGTTGGCGCTGCTCCGCTACAACCTTCCCCGCCTGCGCGGAAAAGGGGTCTCGCTTTCCCAACAGACCGGCGGCATCGGAGCCCGTCGAGGGCCGGGCGAGACCAAGCTCGAAACCGATCGGCGACGAATCGAGCAACGCATCACCAGACTCGAGCGAGACCTGAAGGATCTCAACCGCACCCGCGCCACCCAGGCCAAGGAGCGAACTCGAGCGGGGCTGCCGGTCGTGTCATTGGTTGGCTACGCCAATGCCGGCAAGTCAACGCTGCTCAACCACCTCACCGGCGCCGGCGTCCTGACCGAAGACCGTCTCTTCTCGACCCTCGACTCCACGGTCCGCAAGTATCGACTTCCCAGCGGGCAGACCATCCTCCTGTCAGACACGGTCGGGTTTGTGCGCAAGCTCCCCCACCGGCTGGTCGAGGCTTTCCGGTCAACTCTCGATCAGGTCAAAGAGGCAACGCTGTTGCTGCATCTAGTCGACGCTTCCGACCCCGATCCGGAGCGTCAGCTCGAAGCGGTCCGCTCGGTGCTGGCCGAGATCGAGGCCGCGGACGTGCCCGAGTTGATCATTTTCAACAAGATCGACCGGGCCGAGTCGACGGTGCTGCAGCGGCTGGCGAACCTACATCCTGAAGGCATTGCCATCTCCGCTTTGACGGGCGAAGGGATCAGCGAACTTGCCGGAGCCCTGTCCGATCAACTGGAAAGGGACTATTCCTCAGTCACGCTCGTAATCCCGTATGAACGCGGTGATCTAGTGGCGGCCGCTCATCAGGCAGGGGAAGTGGCGGTCGAGAAACATGATGACTTCGGCACCACGCTCGAGGTGCGGCTGCCTCGCCGCTCGTTGGCCGCCTTTGCCGAGTTCCAAGTTCGGTAGTCGTCAAAAATAGGCCCTTGCGCAGAACCTGATCTGGGATAGGTTGAGATTTCTCAAGTCAGGGGTGGGCACATCAAGGGGTTTCTACGGGCCATCGGCCTTAGCATCGTTTTGGTATTTGGGCTGGCGACCGTGCCGGCGGGGGCGGCCAATCCGACCCAGAACGGGTTCACGCTCGAAAACATCACCAACACGCTGGTCCAACCCGTGGCTTTCGGGTTCACCGAAACGGGCCAGCTCTACGTAGCCGAAAAGAGGGGCACGGTCCAGGTTTTCGACTCGGTCGCTGATCCCACCCCGACCCAGGTCATCGATATTCGCAACCAGGTCCATGACTATTGGGATCGCGGCCTCCTGGGACTCGCGGTCGACCCTCAGTTCGGCAACGGCAGTGACTACGTGTATCTCCTCTACACGTTCCCCGACACCTCCCCTCCCGACGCCTGTGCCGATCCGACGGGTGCCGGATGCGTTGTCAACGGCCAGCTCGGCCGCTTTCCGATCGCAGCCAACGGCACCGCCGGTGCCGAACAGATCCTCCTCACCGGCAACTGGTGCGCCCAATATCCCTCTCACACCATCGGTGATCTGTCCTTCACGGCGGATGGTTTGCTTCTGGTCTCGGCCGGCGACGGGGCGAGCTTCAACTTTGCCGATCACGGCGAGGACCAGAACCCCACCAACGGTTGCCAGGACCCCCTCGGCGGGGCCGGCTTTGCCGACAACGAAGGCGGCGCTCTCCGGAGCCAGGACATCCTGACGTCCGGTGATCCCCAGAGCTACGACGGCACGATCCTTCGGGTCAACAAGACACCTGGTGCACCTGCCCCCGAGATCGTTGCCCACGGCCTCAGAAATCCCTTCCGGATCACCGAGCGGCCCGGCACGGCGGAGATTTGGATTGGCGACGTCGGGTGGGGCAGGTGGGAGGAAGTCAATCGCATCGTCGACGCCGGCGGGGCCGTCGAGAATTTCGGCTGGCCGTGCTACGAGGGTGGTGATGGCTCCTCGGCCAAAGAACCCACCTACGACGGCCTCAATCTCAACATGTGCGAAACCCTCTATGGCACCGCCGGAGCCGTCCAGGCTCCGTTTTACGCCCGCCAGCACGGCGAAGACCTGAGCAGCCAGTGCCCCGGGGCGGGCGGCGCGGTCAGCGGCCTGGCCTTCTACGAGGGAGGGCGCTACCCGGCTGCCTACGACGGGGCGCTCTTCATCGCCGACTATTCGCACCAGTGCATTCGGGTGATGTACCCCGACACTCCCTTCGGCCTCCCCAACAAGAACTCGATCGAGACGTTTGTGGGCAACGCCTTTCCGGTCGACCTTCAGATCGGCCCCGAGGGTGACCTGTTCTACGCCGACATCGTGAGCGGTCGGATCGTCCGGGTGAACTACAACACCGGCCCGACCGCGGCAATCGCAGCCAATCCGATGACGGGCAGCGTCCCCCTGCTAGTGACCTTCGACGGAACCGGCAGCACCGACGCCGAGGGCGACCCGCTCAACTTTGCCTGGGACCTCGACGGGGACGGCCAGTACGACGACTCGACGGCCAGCGAGCCAACGTACACCTATTCCAGCCCCGGGTCGGTCACAGTTGGCTTGCGCGTGCAGGACCCCTCCGGAGCCACCGACACCGATTCGGTGGTTATCAACCCCGTCGCCAACCAGGCCCCGGTGGCGACCATCTCCTCTCCGAGCAGTGCCCTCACCTGGAAGGTCGGCGACCTGATCTCCTTCAGCGGCAGCGCGACCGACCCGGTTGACGGACCGCTGCCCGCGTCGGCGTTGACATGGGAAGTGATCATGAATCACTGCGAAACCGGTGGCGGATGTCACACGCACACGATCCAGACTTTCACCGGGACCAGCGGAGGCAGCTTTAGCGCCCCCGATCATCCCTACCCGAGTCATCTGACCATCCGGCTCACCGCTACCGACAGCGGCGGCCTCACCGACGTCGAGGAACGGGACCTTCAACCGCTCACCAGCGTCATAACCGTCGCCTCGTCCCCGGCGGGATTGTCGGTGTCGGCCGGCGTCGAAGGGCTTGACACCTTCACCAGCCCGGCCGAGATCACCGCCATCGTCGGTGGAAGCCTGACTGTCGATGTCGTCTCGCCCCAGTCCTTGAGCGGAACGTCGTACACGTTCTCGAGTTGGAGCGACGGCGGCGCCCAAACTCACACGATCACGGTTACCGCGACCGACACCACGCTCACCGCCAGTTTCAGCTCGAGCGGTGGCGGGGGTGGCGGTGGCGGGGGTGGCGGTGGCGGTGGTGGCGGCGAAGGGTCCTCGAGCCCACAGTTCGAAGACGTCCCCAGCGAGCATCCTTTCTATACCTACATCGCCTGGATGGCCGAGAAGCGGATCACTTTGGGCTGCGCCGCGAATCTCTATTGCCCGAACGACCCGGTGACTCGTGCCCAGATGGCGTCGTTTCTGGTCCGGGCCTTTTCCCTGCCACCTGCATCATCGGACCAGTTCGTTGACATCGCGGGTTCACCGCACGAGGCGGATATCGACGCGTTGGTTGCTTTTGGCATCACCAAGGGGTGCGACGTCGATCGCTATTGCCCGGAAATGGGCGTGACGAGGGGCCAGATGGCTTCCTTCTTGGTGAGGACGTTCCTCTTGCCGGCAGGCCCGGATCTGTTCACGGACGATGAAGATTCCGTCCATGAGGCCGACATCAACGCCCTCGCTCAGGCTGGGATCACCTTCGGCTGCGAGCCGACCAAGTTCTGCCCCGATGACGTCGTCACCCGAGCCGAGATGGCGGCGTTCATCTTTAGGAGCTACAACCGCTAGGCAAACCTAAGGTTTGCATGGTGGTCTAGCCACCAAAATCGCCTTAGGTTTGGGGAGCCTTGGCGCTGGCGGTCAAGGCGGCGCCGACGATCCCGGCCTCGTTGCGCAATGCCGCCGGGACGGTGGCAACAGTGGTGCTGAGGTACTTTCCCCATTGGTCCCATTTGCGGGAGACCCCGCCGCCGATGATGAACAGGTCCGGAGGCACGATCCGTTCGAGATGGTCAAGCAGACGGTCTACGCGCTTGGCCCAGGTCTCCCAAGAGAGATCCTTCTCCTCTTTGAACCTCGCCGCGGCCCACGATTCCACTGGCGCATGGCCCTTCAACTCGAGGTGCCCAAACTCGGTGTTGGGGATTAGAAGACCTTGATAAAACACCGCTGAACCAATCCCGGTGCCGAAAGTCAGCAACATCACCAGACCGTCGTTGCCCTTCCCGGCCCCGAAGGCCATCTCCGCCACCCCGGCGGCATCGGCATCGTTGATCATCGTCACCGGAAGGCCGCAAGCCTCGGTAAAGATCTTGTCGGCGTCGGCGCCGATCCAACTCGGATCGACGTTGGCCGCGCTCAGGGTGATGCCGTTGCGAACGATGGCCGGGAAGGTGCACCCGACTGGCCCCTCCGACCCGAAGTGCTCGACTATCTCCTTGACGACCTCGGCCACCAACGCCGGAGTCGACGGGTTGGGAGTTGGGATTCGAAATCGTTCCCCGTTCACCACCCCGGTTTCGAGGTTGACCATGTTTCCCTTGATGCCGGAGCCGCCGATATCGATTCCCAACACAGTTTCAGCCACGAGGCGCGAGCCTATCCCGTCGATAATGTCGAGGCATGGCGGACGAGCGAATCGGACTGATTGGTCTGGCGGTCATGGGTCAGAGTCTCTCGCTCAACTTGGCCGATCACGGCTACGAGGTGGTCATTTTCAACCGCACTGCCGAGACCACTCGCAGCTTTATCGACGGGAACCCCGAACAGTCCCGTTTGATTGGCACCGCCGAGATTGAAAGATTCGTCGGAGAGCTCGACCGGCCACGCCGAATTGTTCTCATGGTCAAGGCGGGAGAGGCAGTCGAGGCGGTGCTCGCGCACCTGGTGCCCCGCCTCGATGCCGGCGACGTCATCGTCGACGGTGGCAACAGCTTCTGGGCCGATTCCGAGCGGAGATCGGAGCAGCTCGCGACTTTGGGCATCCGTTTTCTCGGAACCGGCATCTCGGGAGGCGAGCAGGGAGCTCGCTTCGGGCCCTCGATCATGCCGGGAGGTAACGGCTGGGAGGAGATGCGAGAGCCTCTGACCGCGATCGCCGCCAAGGTCGACGGCGAGGCCTGCTGTGACTGGATCGGCCCGGGTGGCAGCGGTCATTACGTGAAGATGATCCACAACGGCATCGAGTACGCCGACATGCAGGTCATCGCCGAGGCTTACCACCTGTTGCGTGCTTCAGGAAGATCGGCGGCGGAGACAGCCGCGGTCTTTCGCCGCTTCGGCGAGGGGTCACTTAGCTCCTACCTGATGGACATCACGGCTCAGATCCTCGAAGTTGCCGACGACGACGGCGAGCCTCTGGTCGAGAAGATCCTCGACGCCGCCGCCCAGAAGGGAACCGGCCGATGGACGGTCGAGGACGCGCTGAGCCGCGGGCAACCGACCACGGTGATCGCGGAGGCGGTGCTGGCTCGATCGCTTTCCGCTCTAAAGGACGAACGGGTGCACGCGGCGAGTCGATTGCGCGGCCCGTCCGCACCGCTCGTGGTCGAGGAAAGGGAGATCGAGCAAGCTCTGCTCGCTTCGAAGATCGTGTGTTATGCGCAGGGTTTCATGTTGATCCGCGCGTGCTCTGGCGATCTAAGTTGGGCCCTGCAACCGGCCCGGATCGCACCGCTTTGGCGAGGCGGTTGCATTATCCGGGCGAGGATGCTCAATGACATCACGAGCGCGTATCGAAACGATCCGGAGCTATCCAATTTGCTCCTCGACTCGCACTTCGCCGACGTCATCGATAACGCCCAAGCGGCATGGCGAAACGTGATTGCGGCGGCGGCAAAAGCAGGCATCCCGGTTCCGGCCTACTCGGCGGCGCTCTCTTTCTACGACGGATTCCGCACGGCGCGGCTGCCGGCCAATCTCATTCAGGCCCAGAGGGACTTCTTTGGCGCCCACACCTATGAACGGGTCGACCGAGACCGGGGCGAGCACTTTCACACTCAATGGGCGCCAGGAGCTGCCACCACCCCCTCGTCCTAAGATCGGCGGATGGTTGAAAATCCTCATCGTCTGCCGCGCTCGGTCGTACCGGTCCGTTACGACCTCGCCCTGACCCCCGATCTAGAGAACGCGGTCTTTTCCGGCCAGGAGACGATCCTCGTTGACATCGTCGAAGCCACCGACGAATTCGTCCTCAATGCGCACGAAATCGAGATTCAGGACGCCACCCTCTCTCGCGGCGGCGAGGAGATCTCGGCCGAGGTCGAGATCGATGCTGAAAAGCAGCGCGCCCGTCTTCGTTTTTCGCGGTCGCTCGAGCCGGGTCAAGCCGAGCTCAAGCTCACGTTCACCGGAGTCCTCAACGACCAGTTGGTTGGTTTCTACAAGTCGACGTTTACCGACACCGAGGGACACGAACAGGCGATCGCCACGACTCAGTTCGAAGCCACGGACGCTCGTCGCGCCTTCCCCTGTTGGGACGAACCCGATCTCAAGGCCGTATTTGGCATCACGCTGATCGTGCCCGGCGACCTGTTGGCGGTCTCCAACGGGCCCGAGGTCGCCCGAGAAACTCGGACTGACGGCGAGGTCGCGGTCCGCTTTGCCGACACGATGAAAATGTCGACCTATCTCGTGGCTTTCTCCGTCGGTCCGTTCGAGGCCACAAAAGCCGAGGATGTCGACGGGGTGCCGGTCCGCATCATCGCCCCGAGGGGGAAACTCGACCTGGCGCCCTTCGCGATGGAGTGCGCTCAGTTCTGCCTTCGTTTTCTGCGCGACTACTACGAGATTCCCTACCCCGGGTTGAAGGTCGATCACATCGCCATCCCCGACTTTGCTTTTGGGGCGATGGAGAACCTCGGCCTCATCACGTATCGCGAGACAGCGCTGCTAGTCGACACCACGACCGCCAGCCAATCGGAGCTGCTACGAATCCTCGACGTGGTCGGCCACGAATTGGCCCATATGTGGTTCGGGGATCTGGTGACGATGAAATGGTGGGATGGCATCTGGCTCAACGAAGCTTTCGCCTCATTCATGGAGTTCAAAGCCACCGATGCCATGCGGCCGCAATGGAAACGCTGGCTGGCGTTTGCTGCCGAAGATCGACCCTGGGCATTCGGGGTCGATGCGCTCGCCGCGTCGCGGCCGGTGGAGTTCGAGGTTGGCTCTCCGGACGAGGCCAATGAGATGTTCGATGCCCTCACCTACGGCAAGGGCTCTTCGCTCCTGCGAATGATCGAGCAATACATCGGGGAGGAAGCCTTCCGCCAGGGCGTGGGCAACTACCTGAGGCGTCACGCCTACAGCAACACGGTAACGGCGGACCTCTGGGCAGGTCTCAACGAGGCTTCTGGAGAACCGGTGGGCGAGATCATGAACACCTGGCTTTACCAGCGCGGCTACCCACAGCTAGAGGTTGCGAGGACCGGAAATGGAGTGAAGATTTCCCAGCGTCGCTTCCTCACGATCCCCGATGAGTCCGATTCAACGCTTTGGAAGATCCCCCTGCAGATCCGCGGAGTCGCGGGCGGCCGCGCCTTCGAGCAGAAGACCCTGATGACGGAGGAGGATCTCCAGATTCCTTTGGACGACGTAGAGCTCGTCGTGGCCAACGCCGGAGGGCACGGCTTTTTCCGAGTTCTCTACTCACCGGAGCTCTTGGATGCCTTGATAGCCGCGCTCCCCGAGCTCGAGGACTTGGAACGCTTCACCATCATCAACGACGCCTGGGCCTTCGTCGAGTCGGGTCAGCTTTCGGCAGCGGACTACTTGCGGTTGGCTGAGACGTATCGCCACGAAGGCGAGCAGGCAATCTGGGGGGCGGTGCTCGGCGGGGTGGCCGCCATTGGACATCATCTTGTCGACGACGAGGACCGTCCGGCTTTTGCGAAGTGGGTCGCCAGTCTCGTCGGTCCCACCTTTCAGCAGCTTGGTTGGGAAGCGCAGGAAGGCGAGAGCGACCTCACTCGTCGCCTCCGCGGGCAGATCATCGGAGCGATGGGACGACTCGCCGACGACCCCGCCGTCATCGCCCGGTGCCGCCAGTTGGCTGATGACGCCCTAGATGACCCGCATGCGGTTGATCCCGAGATCGCTCGCGCGAGCCTGTTCGTCACCGCTGCGCATGGGGGAGAAAGCGAATACCGCCGGTTCTTCGAGCTGTACAAGAAGATCACCGCGCCCCACGAGCAACAGCGATTGCTCCTGGCCTTGGCGACCTTTGACGATCCTGACCTCGTGTCCGAAACGATCACGGCCAGCCTCGACGGCCGCATCCGGACCCAGGACTCCGCCTGGGTGATCGGCGCAACCCTCGGGAACCGGGTCAATGGCGGCGTGGCATGGAAGCAACTCAGAAAGAGCTGGGACACGTTTGTCAAACTCCCGACTATGACCCATCGCCGGGTGATCGAGGGTCTGCCGTCCTTGTCCCGGCCGGAGGTGGCGGCCGAGATCGAGGCGTTCTTCGCCGAGACTCCGCTCCCCCACGCCACCAAGTCGATTGCCCAAAACCTCGAACGCCTCCGCGCCAACGTCGAAATGCGCACCCGCGAAGCGAAAGCGGTCCACGAATTCCTGGCGTAGACATCAGACATCAGATCCGAATCTGACAGCCGGGCGCCAGCCCGGCGATCTGATGTCTTACAGCCGGGCGCCAGCCCGGCGATCTGACGCCTACTGCAGTTCCACCGTACCGCCGGCGGCTTCGAGTTGGGCCTTGGCCTTGTCGGCGGTGGCCTTGTCGACGTTCTCGAGCACTGCCTTCGGAGCGCTATCGACCAATTCTTTCGCCTCGCGCAAGCCGAGACTGGTAAGCGTCCGCACTTCTTTGATGACCTGGATCTTTTGGGCGCCAGCGCCCGTGAGCATGACGGTGAATTCGTCTTTCTCTTCCTCGACCGGGGCTGCTGCTGCCGCTCCTCCGCCGGCGGCGGCTGCCGCCATGGGCGCCGCCGCGGTCACCTCGAACTTCTCTTCGAAAGCGTCGAGAAATTCCTTCAGCTCAAGCACGGTCATCTTCTCGAAAACCTCGAGCAGCTCGGGAGTTCCCATCTTTGTTGCCATGATCTCTTCCTTCTCCGGCTAAGCAGCCGACTTCTTATCCAGTAGTTGCGAAAACATCGACGCAGCGTTGCGATTGAACGAGGTGAACAAACCGGCGGCCTTGGCCATCGGTGCTTGCATCGCCCCTGCGATCTTGGCAAGAAGCACGTCGCGCGGTTCGATCGAGGCGAGTCGCGAGACCTGTTCGGGGCCCAACACGACCGGTCCGAGAAGGCCGCCTTTCAAGACCAAGCGATCCGATTCGGACGTGAAGTCCTTCAGGGCCTTGGCTGTGGCGGCGGCGTCTTGGTTGGCAAAGGTCAGCGCGGTCGGCCCGACCAATTGGTCCTCGACGCCGCTCAAACCCAACTCGTTCAGGGCGCGGAGCGCCAACGTCATCTTCACGACCTTGTACTCGGCTCCGGTCTTGCGCAGGTTGCGACGCAACGTCGCCAGCTGCTTGACCGTGAGACCCCGGTATTCGGTGATGAAGACCGCCTCGGCGTTCTCCCACCAATTCTTGATATCGGCTACTGCCTGGACCTTTTCCGGTCGCGGCATTCCGCTCCTCCTTGCATTACTAAGCCCCCTCGACCACAGCCAGGGGGCTCACAAGAAGCCGACCTGCGTTGGATTTATAGGCACCAACGGTCTTTGGCCGAGATAGGAATTGAGTCACATGCTATCGGGCGATGGTTGGAAACAGCAAAGCGCGATAAAACTTGGTAACAATTACCTGGATTGTTGCGCTGATCTTTGGCACACTGCAACTACGCACCTCGATGAGGAGCATTTGAAAACCTGACCCCGGACTTCGGCCCAGATTTTGCTTGGGCCGATCAAGTCAGGGGGGTAGTCGATTGTGACGGCGGGATACCTGACCGCTCCCGCCCAGCTCGTTCCGCGACATCGGCAGCGAGTGGCGAAGAACCGCATTACGCGGGAGTAAGACAGCCGCTCGTGATGGTGGACCTGGCAACCCGAGGCCGTCGTCGCCCAGCCGGGCTCTCGACCACCCCCCTACTTTTCCCGAACCCTGGGCGTCAGCCCAGGGTTCGCTGGTTCTCCGTCCAGCGAGCGTTGGGGGGAGAGCCCGGAGGGCGAGGGGGTGCTAATGAGCTAGCGCGGTCAGGTCTTCGATTTTGCCGACGTCGACTTTGACCCCGGGGCCCATCGTCGAGGAAATGACCAGGTGCTTCACATACCGGCCCTTGGCCGACGCAGGCTTCACCCGCATTATCTCGGCCGCGAGCGCGGCGAGGTTGGCCACGAGCGCGGCTTGGTCGAAAGAGGCCTTTCCTACGGGGACGTGGACGTTGCCGAAGCGATCGTTGCGATACTCGATTCGGCCGGCTTTGAACTCTTTCACTGCCTTGCCGACATCGGCGGTGACAGTCCCGGCTTTGGGGTTAGGCATGAGCCCGCGCGGACCGAGGACGCGGCCCAGCTTGCCGACTTCGGCCATCATGTCGGGCGTGGCGATGGCGAGATCGAAATCGAGGTCGCGTCCCGCCTGAATCTCGGCGACCAGTTCTTTGCCGCCCACGAGATCGGCTCCGGCCTCTTCGGCTTCGCGTGCCTTATCGGCGGGGGCGAACACTGCCACCCGCACCGTTTTTCCGGTCCCGTTCGGCAGAGACACGGTGCCCCGAACGAGCTGGTCGGCCTTGCGGGGATCGATCCCCAGTTGGAAGGCGGCCTCGACGGTTTCATCAAACTTGGCCGTGGCCATGTTCTTCACGAGTTCGACCGCTTCCTGGGCCGCGTAGGGACGGTGCTTGTCGAAGCTGTTTTGGGCTTCGAGGTATTTCTTGCCTTTGGGCATTGTTTCTCCTTGTGGTCCGGACGGCCAGGTCATGGCCTCCCACGCTTCCGACTTCAGATTTCAGACATCAGACTTCAGATTCGGATCTGAAATCTGACGTCTGATGTCTAGTTTTCTACTTTGATTCCCATCGAACGGGCGGTGCCCTCGACGATCTTCATCGCCGCCTCGATGTCGTTGGCATTGAGATCGACCATCTTGATCTCGGCGATCTCACGCACCTGATTTCGGTTCACAGATCCGACCTTGACCTTGTGCGGTTCGGCCGAACCTTTCTCAAC
>Ga0136616_10000750_pt1 | contig 16059 bp, 13 predicted proteins | sample AntDrymUQ2992106_2_FD_106648 | JGI IMG/M metagenome (GOLD analysis project Ga0136616, IMG submission 106648) | Polar desert sand microbial communities from Dry Valleys, Antarctica - metaG UQ299 (21.06) | ecosystem: Environmental > Terrestrial > Soil > Desert | place: Antarctica: Dry Valley...
AGCATGTGTCGTGGACGAAGCCGGGAAGCGTCAGCTCCGCGGAGCGGCAGCCGCCGCCGAGGGTGTCCTGGCCCTCGAGGACCAGCACCGAGCGGCCGGCTTCGGCCAGCGCGATCGCCCCCGCCAGCCCGTTGGGGCCCGAGCCGACCACTACCGCGTCGGCGCCCTCAGACAATCCCTAGTCGCGATCCAGCGCGAACAGCCGGACGCGGCCGTCCACGCCCTTCAGGCCGCGCCGGCGCTTGCGGCTCCACTTCCATCGGCGGGTGCGCTCCTCGACGGCCTCGGTGACGAGGATCCGGCCAGGCTTCGCGAGGTCGGTCACGCGGCTGGCCACGTTGACGGGCGCTCCAAACCAGTCGCCGTTGCGCATCGTTGCGGGCCCGTAGGCCACGCCGACGCGGACGGCAGGGAACTTCGGGCCCTCGGCGTCCACGCTCTCGACGAGGTCGATGACGCTCGCCACGAGCCTAGGCGCATCCGGCGACACGAACATCGCGGCGTCGCCGATCATCTTCACGAGCTGCACCGGCCGGCGCGCCGACTTGCCCGCGAGCTCGCCGAGCCGCCAAGCGATGCCACCGAGGTCCTCGGCGGGTATCTGCTCGCCTATGCGCGTGTAGTCGACGAGGTCGGCGAACGCCACCGCGACCTCGCGCGTTCCGGCGAGCCGGCCGGTCTCGCGCTCGGCCTCCGTCAGGAGCTCGCCACCGATGCCGTCACGAAGGTGCGCGCGAAGCTGGTACTGAAGGACCGAGGCCATGAGCGGCGTCAGCTCCTCCGCCGCGTCGGCGTAGCGCAGCGCCAGCGTGTACTCGGAGTCCCCGGGCTTTAGCAGCGCCTCCGCAACCAGCCGGCGCACCGCGTCAGCGGCCTGCGACATGCCCTGGCCGAGCACGCGGGCGACCTCGGAGAGGTCCTTGCGCGGCAGTCCAGCCTCGATGAAGCGGCCGATCAGGCGCGCGAGCTCGATGTCCTCGTCGGTGAAGACGCGCTCGCGCGGCTGCGGTTGGGGCCGCCCACTGGCGCGCATGAGCTCGCGCAGCAGATCGCGGTTCACGCCCGCCTCGCTGGCGACGTGGGTCAGCGTGTGCTGTCTCGTGCCGCCGAGCGCGAGCTCCACGGCAAGGGTCGGCAGTCGCCCCTCGGCCTCGGCTCGCCGGAGGTCGCCGTCCCCCTCGCCAGCGTCGCGCAGGCGCAGCAGTAGCCGTTCGCGGTCGTCGATCGCCGGATGATGCCTGACGTCAGCGAACGACGACATACTCGACCGATGAGCGGCGGCCTGGGAGCCCTTGTGCACCGCACGCGTCTCGCCGCGAGCAAGCCGCGCGGCGCTCTCGTTCTTTTCCACGGCCGCGGCACCGACGAGCGCGACCTCGTTCCACTGCTCGAGGCGCTCGACCCCGAGGAGCGCCTGATCGGCCTGACGCCGAGAGCACCGCTTGCGCTCACGTCCGGCGGAGCGCACTGGTACGCCGTAAGACGCGTCGGCTACCCGGATCGCGAGACCTTCCACGGGACCTTCGACCGAGCGGCTGGCTGGCTCGACTCGCTGCCGGGAGCGACCGGCGTCCCCCTGGAGCGAACCGTGCTCGGCGGCTTCTCCCAGGGGGGCGTGATGGCCTACGCGCTGGGGCTCGGGGCGGGTCGCCCGGCTCCGGCTGGCATCCTCGCGCTCAGCTCCTTCATCCCGGTGGTCGAGGGCTTCGAGCTGGACCTCGGCGCTCGCGAGGGCTTCAGGGTGGCGATCGGCCACGGAGTCTATGACCCGATCATCGGCGTCGAGCACGGCCGAAGCGCACGCGAGCGGCTCGTGAGCGCCGCGGCCGACGTGACCTACCGCGAGGCGCCGATCGCCCATGCCATCGACCCCGAGTCGCTGCCGGACCTGTCGCGATGGCTCGACGAGACGCTCGCGGCGCCGGAACGCAACGGATAGGCTCGCCGGCGGATGGCGGTTCCGCTCACGCGCGATCTGGAAGTGAACGGCCACCGGCTCGTCTACGACGAGTACGGGACCGGCCCGCGGACCGTCGTGCTCATCCACGGGCTCCTGCTCTCCCGCAAGATGCACGGGCCACTCGCCGAGGCGCTCGCGGAGCAGGGCAACCGGGTGATCTGCCTCGATCTCCTGGGTCACGGGCAGTCGGATCGTCCGCGGGACATGTGGCGTTACTCGATGCCGATCTTCGCGGCCGAGGTGGTCGAGGCGCTCGACCTGCTGGGAATCGACGAGGCCGTGGTGGGAGGCACGTCGCTCGGCGCGAACGTGGCGCTCGAGGTTGGCGTCAGCGCGCCGGAGCGCCTGCGCGGCGCGATCATCGAGATGCCCGTGCTCGACAACGCGCTGCTCGCCTGCGCGCTCGCCTTCACGCCGCTGCTCGTTAGCCTGACCTTCGGTGCGCCGCTCAGCCGCCTCGTGGCCCGCGGCGCCCGGCTCGTGCCGCGCGGGCTCACGCACCTCGGCGACACCGTGCTCGACTGGATCTCGCAGGACCCGGCGCCGTCGGCCGCAGTCATTCAGGGTCTCTTCTTCGGCCGCGTAGCGCCGCCGCGCGAGGAGCGCCGTCAGATCGAGACGAAGGCGCTCGTGATCGGCCATCCGCGCGATCCCATCCACCCGTTCTCCGACTCCGGAATGCTCATGAACGAGCTGCGCAACTCGAAGCTGGTCGAGGCCAGCTCGATCCTCGAGCTGCGGCTCGCGCCGGAGCGGCTCACGGGGGAGATCGCCGCCTTCGTGGACGACTGCTGGCGGCCAACGCCAGCTCGCCGGGGGGCAACTCGAAGGCGTCCCGCGCGCCGGCGCGCGTCCGCCTAGAGTCGAACCGACCGGCTGCCTTAGTGCCCGGAAGCGACGGCCGCCCGTCGAGCGGCGCGCCTTACGGGTTCCTGAGACGCGGTATCTAGACTTGTGCGCCGATGTCCAGCCGCAAGGAGCAGAAGGAGGCCCTGAGAGCCGAGCGGCTCGAGCGCGAGCAGCAAGCCGCGGCGGCGGAGCGGCGCAAGCAGCTCGTGGGGTACGGAGCCGGCGGAGTGCTCGCCGTCGCCGCGGTGGCGGCCATCGTGGTGGTGCTCCTCTCCGGTGGTGGTGGCGGCGGTGGAGTGGGCGGCGCCGAGGCCGTGGCGGGCGAGTTTCCCGCGGGTACCGCGCCGGCGGTGCAGGAGACCGATCTCGAAACCGCGGCCGAGGCCGCGAGCTGCGAGCTCGTGAGCCCGCCCAACGAGGGCGGCACGCACACGGACAGCCTGAGCCAGCGCGTCACCTACGAGGCGAGCCCGCCGACGTCAGGCGATCACTACATCGTGCCGGCCGAGGACGGCTCCTACACGCAGGCGCCGCAGACCGAGGAGACGGTGCACTCGCTCGAGCACGGCCGCATCGTGATCCAGTTCGCGCCCGATGCGCCGGATAGCGTGAAGGGTGACCTCAAGGCGCTCTACGACGAGGACCCCTACCACATGTTGATCGCGCCGAACACGACCGACATGCCCTACGAGGTGGCCGCCACGGCGTGGGACCAGGGCCTCGTGTGCGAGCAGATGAACGAGCAGGTCTTCGACGCGATAAGGGCGTTCCGCGAGGAGTACCGCGACAGAGGTCCCGAAGCCGTCCCCTAGCGTCTAGCCGGCGCTCGAGGAAAGCGGGCACGGCGTGACGCAGGCAGCGGCGGTGTTCGGGGCGCTCGGTGTGGCGGGCATCCTGCTCGCGCGGTCGCGAGCGGCGCTGATCGCGGGGCTCGGCGTACTCGGCGCCGCGACCGCCGTTCTCGCCGCCGCGGCGCCTGGCGGAAGCCTCGCGATCACGTTCACCACGCCGGCCGGCGTGGTCGCGGCGATCGTCGGCCTGGCGATCGTCGGCGCGCTGGCCGCGGCGCTCGTGCGCTTTCCCACCGCCGCGGTGGCGCTGCTGCTGCTTGCCGCGCCGCTTCGCCTCCCCATCGCGCGCGATCCCGGCAGCCCACTGCTGCTCGGCCTCGCGAGCGGCGGCGGGCTCGGCCGGCTCTATCTCTTCTACGCTGTCCTGGCGGCCGCCGCCGCCGCGCTCGTCTGGCGCCTCCTCCGCGACGACGACTTCCGACCGCTGCCGAGGGCCATCGCGATTCCCGCGACGGCGCTCGTCGCGCTTACGTCGCTGTCGCTGCTGTGGTCGCGCGACGAGGCCGAGGGCGCGGTCGCGCTCGCCTTCTTCTGGCTGCCGTTCGCGGCGCTCCTCGCCGTCGTCGCCCACACGCCGCTGACGCCACGCAGCGAGCGAATCCTCGCCACGGCGCTCGTCGCGGAAGCGACTGTCTTCGCAGCGATCGGCATCTACCAGGCGGCCGGCAGACGGCTCTTCTTCTTCGATCCCGACCTGCTTCGCGCGAACGAGCTCGGTTCCCTCTTCCGGGTGACGTCGATGTTTCCCGACCCGAGCCAGTACGGGCGTCACCTGGTGATCGCCATCGCCGTCGTCCTCGTGGCGCTGTGGCTCAGTCAATTGCGGTTGGCCGTGGGAGCCGCACTGGTGGCGCTGCTCGGCGCCGGGCTCTACTTCTCGTACTCGCAGTCGAGCATGGTGGCCCTGGCGGTGGTCGCCGTGGCGGTAGCGCTGCTCGCCGGCGACCGGCTCGGCCGGCGGGTGGTGGCGATTGCGTGCCTGGCGATCGCCCTCGTGGGAGCCGGCGTGCTCGCGGCAGCGATCGCCGGCGGCTCCGCGGAGTCGGTGACGAGCAGGCGCTCGACGCTCGTCGCGAGCGCCGGCACGGTGTTCGTCAACCACCCGCTGATCGGCGTCGGGGTAGCCGCCCAGCCACGGGTGACGCGCGCTGAAGTCGACCCTACGACGACGACCGGCCGCAACACCTCGCACACGCAACCCCTGACCGTGGCCGCCGAGCTCGGGGTGATCGGGCTGGTGGCCTACGTCGCCTTCCTGGCTGGCGCCGTGCGCGTGCTGCTCGCCGCCCACCTACGCCGCCCGCAACTCGCGCTCGGGCTGGCCGCGATCTTCCTCGCCCTGTTCGCGCACTCGTTGTTCTACCCCGGCTTCTTCGAGAATCCGATCACGTTCGGGGTCCTTGGGCTGGCCGCGGCGGTCGTGATGTCGCCCACGGACGGTCCGCGCGAGTCGAGGACGCGATGACCGCGGTGGCGGCGGCGGTCGGGGCGGTCGGCGTCCTCCTCACGCTGCTCGCGCCGTCGCGCTGGATGCTCGTGGGCGGGCTTGCTCTGCTCGGAGCAGCGCTGGCGGGCCTCGCCCCGGAGCTTTCGACCGGCGGCCTACCGCGCGTGTCCGCACCGCTCGTCCTCGCCGCGCTCGCGGGTGTCGCGGGGGTGGCCGCCGCCTTCGTGCGCTTTCCGGCCGCCGTCGTGCCCTCGCTGCTTCTGGCCGCGCCGCTCCAGGTCCCGCTCAGGCGCACGGGGGAGACCGTGTTCCTGTGGCTTCCCCTCTACGCCGTGCTCGCCGCCGCTACGGCGGCGCTCGTCTGGAGCGTTCTTCGCTCGGATGCCTTCCGCCCGCTGTCGCGTGCGGTCGCGATCCCGGCCGCGGCGCTCATGGCGATTGCGTCGCTGTCGCTCCTGTGGTCGCGCGACCCGGCCGCCGGGACCGTGCAGCTGGCATTCTTCTGGCTGCCGTTCGCCGCGCTGGTCGCGGTGGTGGCGCAGGCACCGCTCACGCCGCGCACCGGGCGCCTGCTCGCCATGGCCCTCGTCGCCGAGGCCGCCGTCTTCGCGGTGATCGGCATCGCTCAGGCGCTCGCCGGCCGGCTGCTGATCGCCGGCGAGTCGCTCGACCTCGCCAACGAGCTCGGCCCGTTTCGCGTGAACGCCGTCTTCACCGACCCCAACGTCTACGGCCGCTTCCTCGTGCTGGGGATCGCGGTCGTGCTCGTCGCGCTGTGGGTGAGCCGCCTGCCAATCCCCGCCGGGTTGGCGCTGGTGGCATTGCTCGGCGCCGGCCTGTACGTCTCGTACTCGCAGTCGAGCATGGTGGCGCTGGTGTGCGTAGCGCTCGCGCTCACGCTCGTCGCGGGTGGGGCCTGGGGTCGCCGGCTGGCAGTCGGGGTGGGCGCGACGCTGCTCGTGGCCGGCGTCGTGGTGCTGGCGGTGGCGCTCCGTGCCGGCTCGGCGGAGTCGTTCACGAGCGATCGCTCGACGCTGGTGTCCGGCACGGCGGCGACCTTCGCTGCCCACCCGTTGATCGGGGTGGGGGTGGCGGCACAGCCGCGCGTCACGCGCAGGGAGGTGACGCCGGGGGCCTCGATCGGCGAGAGCACCTCCCACACGGCACCGCTGACGGTGGCCGCGGAGCTGGGTGTCCTGGGTCTCGCCGCCTATCTCGCGCTGCTCGCGGCTGCGGCGCGAGCGCTCGTCGCCGCCCACCACCTCGAGCCGGCGCTCGCGCTCGGCCTCACGGCCGTGCTGCTGGCGCTCGTCGTGCACTCGCTCTTCTACCCCGGGTTCTTCCAGAACCCGATCGTCTGGGGCTCGATCGCGATGGCAGCGGCGGGGGCGGGGCGGCGGCCTCCTGCGCCGCTGCGATCATAGGCCTGGATGTGCGGCATCGGCGCGATACTCGATCCCGCCGGCGGGGTGGCGGCCGACGCCGGCGAGCGGATGGTCGCGGCGCTTCGCCATCGTGGCCCGGATGGTGACGCGGTGCGGCGGATCGGGCCGCTCACGCTCGCCTTCGCCAGGCTCGCGATCATCGACGTGGCCGGCGGTGACCAGCCGCTCGACTCCGAGGACGGCGAGCGAACGGCGATCGTCAACGGCGAGATCTATAACCACCGCGACCTGCGGGCGGACCTCGAGGCCCGCGGCCACACCTTCGCCACGCGCTCCGATAGCGAGGTCGTGGTGCACGCGTACGAGGAGCACGGGCCGGGCTGCGTCTCACTGCTCAACGGGATGTTCGCCTTCGCCCTCTGGGACGCCCGGGCCGAGCGTCTGCTCGTGGCGCGGGACCCCTACGGCGTAAAGCCGCTGTACTGGTGGTCGGACGGGCGCCGCGTGGCGGTGGCCTCGGAGGTGGGAGCGCTGCTCGCGAGCGGCCTGGTGAAGCCAGGCGTCGACCGCGTGGCGCTCGATCACTTCCTCGCATACCGCTTCGTGCCCGCGCCGCGCACCCTGTTCGCCGGGGTGCGAAAGCTCGCTCCCGCGTCGACCTTGACCGTGGACGCCGCAGGCACGCGCGTGGCCAGTTACCGCGAGGCCCCGGGCGCCTCGCTCGACGGAGAGCCCGAGGAGCTCGCCGCCGAGCTGGCCGACCGCTTCGTCGACGCCGTCGACCGGCAGATGATGGCCGACGTCCCCTACGGCGCATTTCTGAGCGGCGGCATCGACTCGGCGGCGGCGGTGGCCGCTATGCGCCTGCGCTCCGACGCGCCTCCATCGACGTTCACGATCGGCTTCCCCGGCTACGGCGGCACGCTCGACGAGCGCGCGTCGGCCGCCGCGACGGCGCGGGCGCTCGCGACCGATCACCACTCGATCGCCATGGTCCGCGACGACTTCCTGCCCGTGCTCGAGCGATACATGCCGCGGCTGGAGGAGCCCTGCGGGATCACCTCGACCCCAGCGCTCCTCGAGCTGAGCCGGTTCGCGGCCAGGTCGGTCAAGGTAGTCCTCTCGGGCCAGGGCGCCGATGAGCCGCATGGCGGCTACGGCCACCACCGCGCCGCGGCCGCCCTGCCGTTGCTGTCACGCGTGCCATCCGCGCTCGGGCGGCCGCTCTCGGCGCTCGCGGGCGCGCTGCCGCGCAACGAGCGCGCCGGGCGGGCCGCGCGACTCGTCGGCTCGCTGTCCGATGTGGATCGGCTGCTGCGGCTCACCGAGGTCACCGATCACGAGCTGCGCGAGCGCCTCACGGGCCGGCCGGTCGAGGAGGAGGCGGAGGACGAGCGGCGGCGGATCGCAGGCGACGTCATCGCCGACGTCGGCGACCGCGGGATGCTCGAGCAGGCGCTCTACCTCGACACCCACATGGTCCTCCCCGACCGGCTGCTCGTGTGCGGGGACAAGATGTCGATGGCCGCCGGGCTCGAACAGCGCGTGCCGTTTCTCGATCTAGAGCTGATGCGATTCGTCGAGCGCGTACCGGCGCGGCTGCGGATCAGGCGCGGCAAGGGCAAGCGGCTCCACCGCGAGGCCGTGCGCGGGCTCGTGCCGCCGGAGGTCCTCGATCGCCGAAAGCACGGCTTCTCGACACCGTACGACGACTGGTTTCGCACAGCGCTCGGCGGCGAGGTCGAGCGCCGCTTCGCGCCGAGCTCCGAGCTCGCGACGCTGATCGATCCTCGAACCGTCGGGCGCCTTGTCGACGGCCACCGCACGGGCCGGGCGGACAACAAGAACGTGCTGTTCTGCCTGATGGAGCTGTCGGAGTGGCACCGCGCGTTCATCGTCGGAGCGGGCGAGCGGCCGGTTGCCGCCGCCGCCGCGCGCCCGTGATCTCGGCCTGCGCGCAGCGATGACCGCGGAGCAGCCCGGGGCGCGTCTATCGAGCGGCCGGTTGCTCGCGCGCAACACCGGCTTCAGCCTCGCCGGCCAGGCGGCCACGTTGCTCGCGGCGTTCCTCGCCGTGCCGCTGCTCGTCAACGGTCTCGGCGCCGCGCGCTTCGGCGTGCTCGCGCTGGCGTGGGTCGTGATCGGCTACGCGCAGGTCTTCGACCTCGGCATCGGCCGCGCGCTCGTAAAGCTCACGTCCGAGCGGCTCGGCGCCGGCCGGACCGACGAGCTGCCCTCGTACTTCTGGACGGCGCTGGCGGGCATGTTCGCGCTCGGCTGCCTGGCGGGGGGCACCGTCGCGCTGCTGTCGCCGTGGCTGGTAGGCACGGCACTCAACATCCCCGCGCCGCTCGAGCGCGAGACGCTGCACGCGTTCTGGCTCCTGTCGGCGAGCCTGCCGCTGGCGATCAGCGGCGCCGCGCTCCGAGCGCATCTCGAGGCCTTGCAGCGCTTCGACCTCGTGAACGCCGTGGTGGTCCCGGCGGCCGCGATCACCTACTTCGGCCCGGTGCTCGCGCTGGCGATCTCGGACAGCCTGGTGGCGGTCGTGGCAGCGGTCATAGCCAGCCGACTCCTGAGCTGGATCGCGAACTTCGTCATGGTGATGCGGGTGACGCCGACGCTTCGGCGCGAGCTCGCGTTGCGTGGGGAGGCGCTGCGCCGCCTCGTCGGCTTTGGCGGCTGGGTCACGGTCTCGAACGTCGTCTTCGCGCTGATGATGGCCGCCGACCGCTTCCTCGTCGGTGTGCTCGTCTCGATCACGGCCGTCGCCTACTTCGCGACTCCGTACGAGGTCGTGACCAAGCTCTGGCTCGTGTCGTTCGCGCTGGCCGGCGTGTTCTTCCCCGCCTTCGCGCTCAACCTGAGAAGCAACCCCGCCCGCACCGCCACCATCTTCAGCGGCGCGGTTCGCTTCGGCTTCATCGCGCTGTTTCCGATCGCCCTGCTGCTCGTGACGTTCGCGGCCGAGGCGCTCGACCTCTGGCTCGGGCCGCAGTTCGCCGAGAACAGCAGCGCCGTGCTCCAGTGGCTCGCGGTCGGCGTGCTCCTGTCGAGCCTCAACCAGCTTCCGCTCGGCCTGATCCAGAGCGGCCGGCCGGACCTCACCGCGAAGCTCGCGCTCGCCGAGCTCCCGCTCTACCTCGGCGGCTTCCTGCTGCTCCTCGACGGCTACGGGATCGAGGGCGCGGCCGCGGCGTGGGCGGCGCGCGCCGCGGTCGAAGCCATAGTGCTGCTCGCGATGGTGCACCGGCTCTCACCTCAGAGCACGGCGGCGCTCGGTCGGATGGGCCCGGCGGCGGTGGGCGCGGCGGCGGCGTTCCTCGTGGCCTTCCAGCTCACGGGCGTGGCGGCGAAGGCGGCCTTCGTCGCGATCGTCCTGCTTGCCTTCGCGCCGCTGGCCTGGTTTCGCATCCTCGGCCTCGACGAGCGTCTGCGTGTACGCGACCGGCTGGGCACGGCCCGCCAGCCCGCGTGACGCGCCAGCGCCGCCGGGCGGCAAGCGACTATAAGGCGCCGGTGCGGATCCTCTACGTCTACAGCCGAAAGACCAGCTTCATCGGCATCGATCGCGACCTGCTGGCCGAGCGCTGGGCCGTGCGCGAGTGGTATCAGCCCGGACGCATCCCGAATCTGCCGGGCCTCGTCCGAGCGCTCGCGCGCTGCGATCTCGTGCTCGCCTGGTTCGCCTCCTGGCACTCGGTCTGGCCGATCGCGCTGGCGTGGTTGACGCGCAAGCCGTCGGTGCTGATAGTCGGCGGCTTCGACACCGCGAACATGCCCGACATCGGCTACGGGCACCAGCAGGGCGGCATGCGCAAGCACGTGAGCCGGTGGATGATGCGGCGCGCCACGCGGCTCGTGACCAACTCCCTCTACAGTCGCGGCGAGATCGAGCGCAACATCGGCATCCCTCCCGAGCGCGTGACCGTGATCCATCACGGCGTGCCCGACCCGTTCGAGGAGCTGCCGTCCGGCGAGCGCGAGCGGCTGGCCCTGACCGTCGGCTACCTTCTGCGCAGCACCTTCGAGCACAAGGGCCACCGCCCGTTCGTGGACGCGGCGAAGCTGCTTCCCGACGTGCGCTTCGTCTTCGCGGGCCGCTGGGTCGAGGACGACGCGATCGCCGCGCTGCGGTCGCGCGCCGGGGACAACGTGACGTTCACCGGCTGGCTCTCCCAGGACGAGCTCGACTCCTACTTCCGGCGCGCATCGGTGTACGTGCAGGCGTCGCGCCACGAGGGCTTCGGTCTCGCGGTGGCCGAGGCCATGCTGGCTGGCTGCGTGCCGGTGGTGACCGACGCCACCGCGATGCCCGAGGTGGTGGGCGACGCCGCGGTGAAGATCGCGTCGCCGAGCGAGGCCGAGATCGCAAGTGGCATCGAGCGGGCACTCGCGATGGGCGACGGCGCACGGCGCCGAGCGCGCGAGCGCATCCTCAGAGAGTTCCCCGTCGAGCGCCGCCGGCGCGGACTGTGGAGGGTGATCGAGGAGCTGGGCGGATGATGCGGCGGGTGGGTGACGACTCGCGCCGCCTCGGCGCCGGCGAGATCTGGGTGCTGCTGACGGCGCTTGGCGGCGTCGTCCTGATCGGCCTCGTGGAGCTCGGCTCGGCGCCCTGGCCGTTTCGCCCGCCGAGCGTCGAGCCCACCGGACCGCTCGCCTTCCTCGTGAGCGCCGCCGGAGAGCGGTGGGACCCCGCGGTCCTGCGCGCCGGCGCGACCGTGGCGGGCATGCTCGTGGTGGTGGCCGCGGTGGTGGCGACGGCCGGGCGCCGCTGGCGCCCGTGGATGGCGATCGCACTCGCCACCGCCGTGCTGGCGCTGCTGCTCGTACCCGGGGTGCTCCTGCAGGCGGGCCTGCGGCAATCGACGGCCCCGTGGTTTCACGTCAACGACTCGACCTACCAGATCGAGCTCGCCGGCGACCTCCTGCTGAGCGGCGACAACCCCTACGGCCACGACTACCGCTTCTCGGGGCTCGAGCGCTTCTACAGCTACGACGGCACGGTCACGAGCCAGACGCGCGAGGAGCAGGTGGCGCTGCGCCACTTCGCCTACTTCCCGGGTACGCCGCTGTCGGCCGCCGTCTGGGAGCTGCTGCCCGAGCCCTGGGACGACTACCGCTTCCTCGTGGCGCTCGCCACGCTGGCGGCGCTTCCCGCGGCACTCTTCTTCCCGGGGCCGCTCGGCTGGCGGCTGGCCCTCGGCGCCGTCGTGGCCGGCAATCCACTGGCGATCCGAGCGGTCTGGCTCGGCCAGGCCGACGCGCCGTCGATCCTCTGCCTCCTGATCGCCTTCGGGCTGGCGGCGAGATCGCGCTTCGCCGCTGGTGCCGCGGTGCTGGGCGCGGCCGTGCTGCTCAAGCAGTTCGCGCTCGTCGCCGTGCCGTTCTTCGTCGCGATCATGCTGTGGCGCGCGCAGCGCGAGCGGTTGCGGGGAGCTGCGCTCGCGTTTGCAGCGGTGGTCCTGGTGGGTTCGATCCCGTTCGTCATCGCGGACCTGGGGGCGCTGCTCGACGACACGATCACCTACGGCGGCGCGACCTACCGGATCATCGGCTACGGGCTTGCGCCGCTCCTTCTCCAGGCCGGAGTGCTCGAGAGCAGGACCGGCTTCTACCCCTTCTTCGCGCTAGTCCTGCTCGTCTGGCTGCCGGTCACCGCGTGGCTCGTGCGCGCCCACGTACGCTCGCGCGAGCTGTGGACCGCAGCCGCCGGCTTCGCCGCCTCGATCTTCCTGCTCTTCTTCCTCGGGCGCGTGTTCCAGCAGTCGTACCTGATCTGGCCGCTCGTGGGCATGGCGATGGCCTGCCTGCTGGCCGCCGTGGGTAGCCGCGGCGGCGCACGCGTCGCGAGCACTGCCGAGCGCGCTGAGGGCGCGCCGGAGAGCGTCTCCGGCGCCTCCGGCGCCTAGCCCTCCGCGCGGGCGGCCTCGACCCTTATCGGCCGCGGGATGACGATCGAGCGCTCGGGCTCGGAGAGCTCCAACCTGAGGCGATACTCACCGTCGGGCACAACCGCGCCGGCGTCGTCCCGGCCGCTCCACAGAAAGCTCGTCGCACCGCTGCCGCGCAGCTGGTCGCGCGCGAGCGTGCGCACGGGGCGCTCGTCCGCGTCGACGATCGCGGCATCGACCGCCTGCGCGCGGCCGAGACGGATAGGGAGCGTGGCCGTGGCGCGATCGCAATCGCAGCCCGGCATGACCAGCTCGTCAAAGCCGAGCGGCCGCACCGCGGGGCGCTGGGCTTTCAGTACCTGGGTCCAGACGAAGGCCGCCGCGGTGGCGACCACGAGCACCAGCGTCAGCGCTGTGACCGCGAGGCTGCGGCTCCGCGGCAGCGCCGCGGTCATCTAGCCCTCGACCTGATCTTGGCCGACGACCACGACGACGGGCGCGTCGCCTGCCAGCGCCTGATTCTCGGGGTCGATCGGCTGGATCTGCGAGATGTCGAGCTCCTTGCCTACCTCGCGTGCCGCCTCGTCGCTGCCCTCCGCGTACAGCACCACCGACTCCGCGGCCTCCTGATCGGTCGCGTTGGCCACGTTGCCCTGCTGGAAGCCCGCCGACTCGACCGTGTTCCCGACCTCGGCGGCCAGACCGGGAGTCGAGGTGCCGTTGAGCACGGCGACGGTCACGCTGGAGGGATCGAGCGGCGGCGCGTCGGTTCCCCGATCCCTGTCCCCTCCGTCTCCTCCCGCTCCCGCGTCGGGCTGGACCGCAGTCGGCGTGGCCGGCTCCTCACCGCTGAGCAGCGACACGACTCCGTAGGCCACGCCGCCACCGACGATCAGCACGCCCGCGATGACGAGCACGAGGTAGCGCGGCTCGAGGCGCCTGTACCACGGTCGAGGCCCGGCCGCCTCGGCGGCCTCGCGGAGGGTCCGAGGTCGTCCACCGATCGGCGGACGCGCCGGCATCGGGCGGCGCGGCACGACCGGCAGCCTGGGTGGGACGCCGCGAGCCGTCGAGCCCGGGCGGGCGCCGGTGGCCGCCGGCATCGCCCGCGCCGGCGGCCTCGCCTGGGGTGAGACCGGACCGGCGCCAGCTGCCTCGGAGGCGACAGGAGTCGCAGGAGCGGCACCCGGGCTCACGGGCGCCGCCGGTGCATCGGCAGGCGCCACAGCCGGGGCGCCGGGCTTCGCCGCAGGGGGCTCCTCGGGAACCACCGGTGGAGCGCTTCCGGGCATAGCCCCCGGCGCTCCATCCGGGGCGGTCCCGGGAGCGCCGCCCGGGGCGGCCCCGGGGACACCGGGCGTGGTCGCGGGGGCCACGGGGCCGGTGCCCGGCGAGCCGGCCGGAACGGTTCCTGGCACCTGTGGCTTGGGGGGGCTCGCGCCCTTGGACGCCGCGCCCGCGGCTGTCGCGGCCACAGACGCCCGGGCTGGAGCCGCGGCGGGCGTGCCGGGCACCGCCCCCTTCGTGGGCGCGGCCTTCGACGGCGCTGCCGGCACCGCTCCAGCCGGCACCGCCGCGGCAGGCCTCTGCACGGCCGGCCGCGCGGGCTGCCCAACCGGTGCCGCGACGGCGGCTGCCTCGCGCTCGTCCGCTGCCTCGCGCAGCCGTCTCATGTCGCGCGCCTGCGAGAAGTAGAGGGCCGCGAGCACGGCGAGGCCGAGGATCGCGGCGAGGCCCGCGTAGGAACCGATCTGCTGTAGGACCTCCACCGCGACGGCGAACTCTAGCCGCGCCGCCAGCCGCCAGGCGACCTCGTCGCGAGCGCGTAGTGCGCCCCGGAGCGCGTACCTATACTCGCGCGGCCATCGCACGGACGTCGAGACGCCTCAGCCCGCAGATCTACCGGCCGAGAGGCCGAAGATGACGAACGTCGTGCACGCGGTCGGCGCGCGGCCGAACTTCGTGAAGATGGCCCCCGTTATCGAGGCGCTCGGCCGCCGGCGCGGCGTCGACCAACTCGTCGTGCACACGGGTCAGCACTACGATCGCGCGCTCTCGGACGAGGTGCTGGAGGATCTCGAGCTGCCCGTCCCGGATCGCTTTCTGGGCATCGGCTCGGGCACGCACGCGGAGCAGACGGCGCGCACGCTGATCGAGTTCGAGCGCGTGCTCGTGGAGGAGGGCCCGGCGCTCGTCGTGGTCGGGGGCGATGTGAACGCGACGCTCGGATGCGCCCTTGCCGCGGCGAAGCTCCAGATCCCCGTCGCCCACGTCGAGGCCGGCCTGCGCTCGGGCGACTGGACGATGCCCGAGGAGCTGAACCGCGTGCTCACCGACCGCCTCAGCCAGTTCCTCTTCACGCACAGTCCCGAGGCCGCCGAGAACCTCGGCCGCGAGGGCATCACCGCCGAGCGCGTGCACTACGTCGGCAACACGATGATCGACTCGCTGCGACGGTTCGAGGCGCGCGCGCGCGAGCGGGCCGCATGGCTCGATGCCGGCGTGAAAGAGCGCGAGTACGTGCTGATAACGCTGCACCGCCCCTCGAACGTCGACGAGCCCGACCGGCTGGCGGCAATCGTCGACGCGCTGGTCGAGCTCGCCAGGAGCGCTCCAGCCGTCTTCCCGATGCACCCCAGGACGCGCGCGCGCCTGGAGCCCTCGGGCGAGATCGCTCGGCTGGAGGCTGCGGGTGTGAAGACGCTCGGGCCGGTTGGCTACCTCGACTTCCTCTCGCTCGAGGGAGCGGCCGGAGCGGTCCTCACGGATTCGGGGGGTGTTCAGGAGGAGGCCTCGGCCTTTGGCGTTCCCTGCTACACGTTCAGGCACAACACGGAGCGGCCGATCACGCTCACGCACGGCACCAACGAGCTGTTGGGCGACGACCCGTCTGCCATCGCGCGAGTGAGAGTCGACGCCGGGCGCCCTTCCCCGTGCGCGATCCCGCTCTGGGACGGTCGCGCCGGCGAGCGGGTCGCGGACGTCCTCACCGCGGCGGATCAGCGGGTGGCGGCGAACGCCGCGGCCGACGAGCGGTGAATCCCGGGTTTTTGACCGTCGACTGATTAAGCGTGGGGCTCGGAGCAGTCGATAGAGCGCGGGTTCTCGGCTGCGCGGTCGATCGCGTGACGCTCGCGCAGGCGCTCGAGCGCTGCGAACGCCAGATCGAGGCGGGCGGGCACGCCCAGCAGGTGTCGATCAATGCCGCGAAGATCGTCGCGCTGCGCGACGACCCGAGGCTGCGGACGGTGGTGGACCGCGCCGCGCTCGTGAACGCGGACGGCGTATCGGTGATCTGGGCGTCGCGAGCGCTCGGCGATCCGCTGCCGGAACGGGTCACCGGGATCAACCTGATGTACGAGCTGATCGCGCTCGCCGAGCGGCGCAACTGGAGCGTCTACCTCCTCGGCGCACGGCGCGAGATGCTCGAGCGCGCGGTTGCGCGGCTGCGCATGCGGCATCCCGGCCTGACCATCGCCGGATACCGCGATGGCTACTTCGACGACGCGGCGAGTGCGGTGCTCTGCGCGGACGTCCGCGCCACCGCGCCGGACGTGGTCTTCGTGGCGATGGGCTCGCCGCGCACGGAGCGCTGGCTCGGCGAGCATGGCCCCGAGCTCGGCGCCGCGCTCACCATGGGCGTGGGCGGAGCGGTCGACGTGCTCGCCGG
>Ga0136616_10000751_pt1 | contig 16042 bp, 10 predicted proteins | sample AntDrymUQ2992106_2_FD_106648 | JGI IMG/M metagenome (GOLD analysis project Ga0136616, IMG submission 106648) | Polar desert sand microbial communities from Dry Valleys, Antarctica - metaG UQ299 (21.06) | ecosystem: Environmental > Terrestrial > Soil > Desert | place: Antarctica: Dry Valley...
CCTTCTGTGTGGCTATCACCACTACCTCGTTCACGAAGGGGGCTGGGAGATGAAGATCGGCAAGGCCGAGCCCCCGGTGTTCTACCGCCCCAACGGGCTGGTGTTCGAGCCTGCGCCCGAGCCTCTGTGCGACGACATCTTCTCTCGCTTCCTGTGGGATGTCGAGCCGGAGGCGCCCGACACCTCGTAGAATGCTCCGCTTCTGGACCGGGGCGGCACAAGTCGCACTAATTGAGTCACGAAAATTGTCATCGGTCTACGGCCGACCAGCTCTTTTCTGTGCTGCTGCGGGCCACCGCTTCCGTAACGCAAACCGCGTCGTGGCCGTCGGCGAACGTCGGATAGGCGGGGGTCGGGGAAGGCTTGCCGCGCTCAATGTCCGAGTAGACGGCACTGAACAGGGCGCGGAAGGTGTCCGGATAACCTTCCACATGCCCGGCGGGATAGGCGATCAGTGCACTCGCTGCCGGAGCAACAAGAGATGGATCGCGCTGGAGGATCTCGTTGGGTCGCCCGCGATGACCTATCCAGAGACGATCCGGGTCCTCCGAACCCCACGCTACTGATGCCACAGACCCATTCACCTCAATGTCGAGCGAGTTCTTGCGTCCGGCCGAAACCTGCGAGATTGTCACCGCTCCGCGTACTCCGTCCTCGTAGCGCAAGAGGATGCCGCAGGCATCGTCTGAGAACACTTCCTCCTCGATGAGATCGCCGTCGTCGAAGGCCGATGCGAAGGTCTCAACAGGCGCGGGGGGATGGCGTCGTATCTTGACGAGTGTGTGGAGATCGGCCATTACCTCGACTACACGCCGCCCAGTTATGAAGCGAGCCAGATCGAGCCAGTGCGATCCGATATCGGCCACCGCTCGAAGCTCACCGGCCTGCTCCGGGATAAGTCGCCAATTCCAGTCGCTCGGCAACAGCAACCAGTCCTGGAAGTAGGAGCCGGTGATGAGGCGCGGCTCACCGATCTCATTCGATGCGATCATCGAGCGCATCTGATGGCACAGGGGATAGAAGCGGATGTTGAAACAGACGGCGTTTACCAGGCCGGAGGCAGTCGCCAGTCGAACCAGCTCGGAAGTCTCGGTGCTGTTCAATCCCAAGGGTTTCTCGCAGACGACATGCTTGCCGGCTGCGAGTGCTGCCGCCGCCTGTTGAGCATGCACGTAGTTCGGACTTGCAATGTGGATTACGTCTACGCCGGCGTCCTTAAGGAGGTCATCGAAGGAGTCGTAGACCTGTGGGAGGTTCGAGGCGGCAGCTTTACGGCGGGCCCGGTCGGGCGTCGAGCCCACCACACCGCACACATCTACTCCAAGGCGTCGCAACGCCTCGACGTGGGCCACGCCAATGAATCCAACTCCAACCACCGCAGCCCTGATGCTAGAGATCGCCATGGGCTTCGCCAACAACGCAATGAAACGCGCGCAGAGCGCGCTGGAGTACGGATTCCGTACGCAGGTGCCGGTTGTGCGCGTTCAAGTAAGCCGGCGAGAAGGACGAGGTGCTCATTGACAGGCGATCACGTGCGCGTACAGTCTACCAGCAGCAGCACGACAGAATCGCAAGCATCTGCTGAGCGGTCGTGACCATCAGCGCCATGACCCAGACGTCGGCCTCGGGTCTTGCGCCGCTCGGCTGATGGCCCCGAGCTGGTTGTCGAGCATGTGCGGGTGCCGGCGAGGGACTCGTAGACCCGGATGCTCATACCGGGTTCTGTCCCGGTTTGAGGTCGAGCCACGAGACCGGCTTTCGGCCCGGCGTCGGGTGTTCGCACGCGACGCGCTACTATCGTGGGCATGGGGCGCACCCAGGTCTTCGGGATCGTCCTCGCAGGAGGAGAAGGCAAGCGGCTCATGCCCCTGACCGCGGATAGGGCCAAGCCGGCGGTGCCGTTTGGCGGCAGCTACCGGCTCGTCGATTTCGCACTCTCGAACCTCGTCAACGGCACCCTCCGAAGGATTGCCGTGTTGACTCAGTACAAGAGCCACAGCCTCGACAGGCACATCTCGCAGACGTGGAGATTGTCATCGATCCTCGGCAACTACGTGACGCCGGTGCCGGCCCAGATGCGGCGCGGCCCCCGTTGGTTCGCCGGCTCTGCAGACGCCGTCTACCAGAGCTTCAATCTCATCTACGACGAGGAACCCGAACACGTCTGTGTTTTCGGAGCCGACCACATTTACCGGATGGACCCGCGCCAGATGCTCGAGTTCCACATCGAGACGGGGGCGGGCGTTACGGTTGCGGGCATACGCGTCCCGAGGTCGCAGGCACCTGAGTTCGGTGTCATCGAGACGAGTGATGACGGACGAATGATCGAAGCCTTTCTGGAAAAACCGCGCGATGCCAAAGGCCTGCTGGATGCGCCCGAGCAGATCTACGCCTCCATGGGTAACTACATCTTCACCACTAAGGCGCTGATCGATGCGGTGAGCATGGATGCCTCGGATGAGGAATCGGCTCATGACCTCGGCGGCGACATCATCCCTATGATGGTCGAGCGACAGGAAGCAGCAGTCTACGACTTTACCGGCAACCACGTTCCCGGCTCAACGGACTTCGATCGCGACTATTGGAGAGATGTAGGGACGCTCGACGCCTATCATGAGGCTCACATGGATCTGGTCTCTGCTCAACCCGCATTCAGCCTCTACAACTCGCAATGGCCGATCTACACGTGGAACGATCCGCTTCCGCCGGCCAAGTTCGTCCACGAGAGCGAAGGACGCGTCGGCCGGGCGATCAACTCGATGGTCAGCAGCGGTGTGGTTATCTCCGGAGGAGAGGTGCGCTATTCCGTGCTCTCGCCGGGAGTGAGGATCAACTCCTATTCAATCGTCGATCACTCAGTGCTGATGCACGGTGTCAAGGTCGGACGTCATGCGGTGGTACGCAATGCCATCATCGACAAGAACGTGAACATTCCCGAGGGCGCGCGCATAGGCGTCGACCTGGACCTCGATCGCGAGCGCTTTACCGTCTCTCCCGGGGGCATCGTGGCGATAGGCAAGAACCAAAAGATCAACTGACCTGGTTGCCGCGGTGGTGACGTGCGACTGTTGCAGGCCGGGCCCCCCGAGCGTCAGTTCACCATAGCCGCCCGGCCAGCAAAGTGGCGGCAAGCGCGACCATCGCCCACGTCATCGCTTTCAAGGCTCGCTCGAGCGGAGCCAGCAGCTCGCTGTGCTGCATGCGCCGCACCTCTCCGGTTGCGAGCTCGAGCTCGCCCTCCACTCGCACGACTTGCCGTCGAAGCTTGCGGGCGGGAGTGCTCAGCGTGCGCTGCGCGAACGACAGCGCGAATGCGGCAACCGCGCCCAGGAGCGCCACCGCTGTCCAGGTCTCTGCCTGCGCGTAGTAGGACACGAGCAAGGGAAACGACCCCCACGCCGCGGCGAACCATGAATCAGAGTGAAAGCGGCCGGAGAACCATTCCAGGTTATAGGCCACAACCAGGAACAGACCGACGGCGATCAACGGCACGAGGCCCGGGCCCGCCAGGCCAATCCCATAGATACCAACTCCTACTGCACCGATCAATGCGATGACGGCCGCCCACTTCAGGCTCGCGTCCGAGAGGGAGGTTCTGAGCGGGCGGCCGTTGAGCTCGTCGAGGGCGTGAGCTGCGACCCCGACGGCAAGAAAGAAGGCAAGGACGCTGAGTGTCAAGCGGAAGAGGTCCAACTCGGGCGCAAGACAGGCACCGATGACGACATAGCAGAGATGCCAAAGCGTGTAGGGAGGATGGAGCACCGTCAACCATTGCCTGAAGCCACCATCACCGCCGGCATAGAAGGCGGGAGGCAGTGGCCGCTGGTTCATCTCTTAGATCCCCACATCACGAGTCCGCTTCCCAAGCTCATTTGTTTCACGGCGACATCCCTCATGCCCGCCCGCTCCCATGCCTGCACCGTCCACTCGATGGGATAGGCGCGATAGTGATCCGTGATGCTGGGTCCGAGGAATCGTCCCACTCGCAACCACGGCTTTCCGCCACCGAGCCATCCCATTGCCGGAAGCAGCGCACGCGTGTGCAGCCACCACCCCCAACGCGCCCACAGACGTTCTGGAACCGCAAACTCGAGGCTCGCCATGATCCCGTTCTTTTTCACCACGCGCGCCAGCTCGTGCAGGATGGCCTCCGGATCCTCGACGTAACGCAGCAGGTAGGTGAATGTCAGCGCATCGAAGCACTCGTCGGGGAAAGGGAGCCTCTCGGCGGTCCCGAGAGTACACACGATGCGATGTTGGTAACCTCGCGCTTCCACAAGTGAGCGGCCGCGTTCCAACATATCCTCTGAGATGTCGAGAGCCGCCGTCCACGCGTCGGTGTGACGTGCGAGGGCAAGGGCAACTCCGCAGGTGCCGCTGGCAACATCGAGCACCGTATCGGGATCCGAGCGAACCACCGCCTGCACCATGGCCTTGTGCCAGCGCCGGTTCTGGGCCACGGAGAGAACCTCGCCGAGGACGTCGTAGCGCGCCGGTAGCCCCGCGAACAGATCGCGGGCGAAGCGTTTGTTGCGCGAGCTCCCGAAGCGGATGCCGCAAAACCTCTCAATCGTTAATTAGCGTGACAAATGTCAAACTGCTCTGATTTGACTGAGAGAGATCGTATGAGCAAAGTCGGTCGCGCTTTTGCAACCCGATGCGCCGAGCGCCTACTACTTCGAGTCCCCCATCCTCTGCGCCCCGGGTGGTTCATGCCGACCCACGAGGTGTTCCGAAGTGCCAGGCCTCGACCAGACACCGAACTTTTCGGCCCGTGGTCACGAGAGAACGCCGCCTCGCCGCGGCTTGGACCCGATTAGGCAGTGAGAACTTTTTCCAGGTCCTCGGGTGGCTGGGGCCTGCCGAGGTGGAAGCCCTGGGCGAGATCGCAGCCGAGCGTCTTGAGCTGATCGAGCTGGTCCTCGGTCTCTACCCCCTCGGCGATCGCTGCCAGATCCATGTTGTGTGCGAGCGTGATCACCGTTGCGGCGATGGCTGAGTCGTTGGAGTCGTGAACGATGCCCTGCACGAAGGAGCGGTCGACCTTTAGAACATCAACTGGAAAGCGCTTGAGGTAGCTCAACGACGAGTATCCGGTTCCGAAGTCATCGAGAGCCAGTCCCACCCCCAGTTCGCGAAGCCCGGAAATCGTCTCCATAGTCGAGCGCCCCACTCCCATGAAGATACGCTCGGTAATCTCGAGGCAGAGGCAGCATGGATGACCGGATGAGGCCAGCTCAGTTCGAACCAGGGCCCCGAACGCGGGCCGGGAGAGGCTCTGGGCGGACACGTTCACCGACAGCGACATCCTGTTCCAACCCTTTTCCGCCCAGCGGCCGAGCGTGCGACAGGCGTCCTTGACCACCCAGGCGTCGATGTCTACGATCAAACCACTCTCTTCTGCGATGGGAATGAACTCATTCGGCGCCAGCAGCCCTCGCCTCGGGTGCTGCCACCTGATCAACGCCTCCGCCCCCACGATGCGTCCTTCGCTGAGGCGCACCTGAGGTTGATAGTAGAGGCGCAGCTCGCCGTTCTCGAGAGCGGATCTCAGCTCGTTCTCGATCTCCAGGCGCTGTACACCACCGTTTCCTAACGAATCGTCGAACACCTCGTAGCGTCCGCGCCCGCTTTCCTTGGCCTTGTACATGGCGGCGTCGGCGCCTCGAACCAGCGCCTCCGGAGGATCATCGGGCGAGCTCGACAGGGCGATCCCGATGCTCGCCGAGAGCACCGCCTCCGTTGAGCCCAGCTGGACGGGGTTGGCCACCGCTTCGGTAATCCGCGTCGCTATCTCCCGAGCCTGGTCGAGCGACTCGACTTCCTCGCACAGGATGACGAACTCGTCGCCGCCGAAGCGGGCGACGGTATCGCTGGGTCTGACCAGGCCCTCGAGCCTGCGAGCCATGGCCACCAAGACCTTGTCCCCGGCCTCGTGCCCGAGGCCATCGTTGATGACCTTGAAGCGATCGAAGTCTACGAACATGACTGCGAGAGAGCCGATCGTCCAGCGCTGTGAACGGGCGAGGGCGTGCTCGAGTCGGTCGAGCAGCAGAGTGCGGTTGGCGAGACCGGTCAATGAGTCGTGCAGCGCTTGGTGTGTGAGCTGTTCTTCGGCTTGTTTCCGCTGCGAGATGTCGGCTACCTGATGGATCAGGTGAAGAAGGCGCCCCGAGGAATCGGTGACGGCTGATGCCACGATCAGGACCCAGACGGCCCGGCCGGAGGAGTGCAGCAGCTGTTTCTCCAGCTGGTAGCTGCTGATCGAGCCCGAGAGGAGGCCCTCCATGTGGGCACCCTCCGCAGACCGGTGGTCCTCGTGGGTGACCTCTTCCGTCGTCTTTGCCAGAAGCTCCTCTTCTGAATGGCCCAGGAGCGAGCACAGGGCCGGGTTTACCTGTTCGAAGCGGCCGTCGAGGCTTACGGTCGCCATCCCGGTCAGTGCGTTGTTGAAGGTGTGGCTGAAGGCGTTGCTGATCCGCTCGCTGGTTTCGCGCAACTGGTCCTCGAGCAGCTTGCGCCCGGTGATGTCGTGGAGCACGGCGACACCCCCCACCACCCCCTCTTTTCCGAAGAGGGGGGCGAAGCTGCCGTCGTAGAAGGAGCACTCTCCAGTTTCGGAATGGACGTGGGCCACGTCCGAGAACCCGGCCGCTCGGCCTTCGAGCGCAGCCCGAAGCAATCCCTGCGCGCCCGAGTCTTGCAGGGAGGAGAATACGTCGGAGGAGTCTCGGCCCAAGGCCCGAGCACGAGGGATACCAGAGATTCTCTCCATGGCAGGGTTCCACTCCGTGAGCTTCATTTCGGGGTCGAAGGCGAACACGCCGTCGATGGTGCCGAACGCTACGGTCTGAGCGAAATCGCGCGTCCGTGCGATCTCCTCCTGAGCATTCTTGCGCTCGGTCATGTCCCGCAGGAAGGCGTTGAAGGTCAAGCCGCCGTTCTGAACGAGTGGCCACACCGTGAGCTCGATGGGGATCTCATGCCCGTCGCGATGGAGCGCGGGCAGCTCGACGGTCCGGTTGATTATCGTCGGGTGCTCGGTGTCCTGGTAGCGGGTCACCGCATTCGCGTGAGCCGCTCGAAGCCGCGGTGGGATCAAGGTCTCTGCGAGGCTGCGCCCGACGACCTCGTCGTGCGGCCATCCGAACAGTGCTTCTGCCTTGGCGTTCCAATCGGTGATGAAGCCTTGCCCATCCATCCCCACAAAGGCATCGTTGGCCGTCTCCACGATGCCGCGCGCCCGCTCCCCGCTGTCCCTGATTGCATCCCGAGCCCGGCTCCGCTCCACCACCCGGCCCAGCTGCGCCCCCACGTGCTTCATTACCTCGAACAGTTCGTCATCCGGTTCGAGGGGACCGGTGGAGAAGAACTCCAGCACTCCGAGCACCTCGGAGCCGAGGGCCAGCGGGAACGCGAACGCTGCCCGGACGCCACACGATTGCGCGGCTTCCCGTCGGGCAAAGGCGGGGTCGGTGGCCACGTCGATCCACAACGGGCGTCCCGCCTTCAGTACATTGCCGGGGAGCCCCTCTCCTGCACTGAATGTGCGGGCCTCGCTCGCCTCGATCAGGGGGGCGAATCGCTGCGTCTCCTGCACGTGCCATATGCGGGATGATTTCAGCACACCCGGCTCGGTGATCAAGTAGGCGTGGCCGAGCGGCAGCTCCCTGCGTAGGCATACCGCAGCGATTACGATCTCCAGAGCCTCCTCTAAGGACGAAGCTTCGTTGGCCGCCACCGCCGCTATCTGCAGCAGGGTAACGAAGTCCTTTTCGCGGTGTAGTGCGCGCTCCGTAGCCTTGCGCTTGCTGACATCCTTGCCGACGAGCCAGATCGGGCCTTGCGAGCCATCGCCTGCGGCGCGCCACTCGATCCAGATGGGAGATCCGTCTCTACCGCACAGCCGAGCGTCGAAAGACCCTGGAGTCTTGGCGTCGTTTGCCAGAGAAGAAAGCACGCCCCCGACGCGGGCGCGATCGTCGTCGTGGACGTAATCGATGAAGCGTCTGCCAAGCAGATCTGGACTCGGCGAACACAGCGAACGTTCGAGGACGGGATTCACTTGCTCGAGGCGGCCGTCGCGCCCCACGATACACATGGGGTCGCCTGAGAGGTCGAAGAGGCGCTGAAGCGAAGCTGTGCCCCCAGTCTGATTGCGACTCAATGAGTCCGGTATTGGTGTTCGAGGTAGTGGTCTGCTATCTCTTGGTGCTTATGGGGCCGCGGGCGGCAGAGCGCGCGCGTCGGGAGTCTCTCTTTCACAGGCACTCTCCTTCTCCTCCCCGCGGGAATCCACCAGGCTATTAGGTACGCATCGGCACACCCGACACCGACTTGAGCGAGAGGTTGCGAAGAGCCAGAAGCCGGTGATGCTACTTTTCTGCCATGGCGGGATCGATCTTGGGGCACCCAGTCAAACGCATTGAAGACCCGCGCTTTCTCAGCGGTGAGGCCCGCTACGTGGAAGACATCCTTGCCGACGGTGCGCTTCACGCCGTCTTCGTGCGTTCGATCATTGGGCATGCCCGCATCGAGGGCATCGAGATGGACGAGGCGTGCGCGGTTCCGGGAGTCGTCGGGGTATTCGACGCGGCCGGTCTGGGACTACCCGATATGCGGGCCCAGAACGCGCCCAGGATCTTCTCCCGTCCCATCCTCGCTCGCGACAAGGTCCGTTTTGTAGGAGAGCCGATCGCGGTCGTTGTGGCAGACACACGCGTGACGGCGATGGACGCGGCCGAGCTTGTTCTCGTCGACTACGACATGCTCCCAGCCGTTACCGACCCTGTGGCCGCCGCCCAGCCGGATGCACCGGTTCTGTTCGAGGAACACGGCGGCAATGTGGCAACCACCGAGAGCTTTTCTTCCAGCACGGACGGGGCCGTGCCCGAGGTGGTTATCAGCCATCGCTTCGTCAACCAGCGCTTGGTGGCCCTGCCTCTCGAGGTCAACGGGGCCCTGGCCATACCCGAGGGTGATGGACTCACCCTGTGGGTACCCTGCCAGGCCCCCTTTTCGATACGAAAGGATGTCGCTCGGGCGCTCGGCCTGGACAGAGCCGCCGTTCGCGTCATCGCTCCCGCGGTGGGGGGTGGGTTTGGCGCCAAGATCGACACCTACGCCGAGCACATCGCGATTTCGGCCCTCGCCCGCCTCTTGGGCCGCCCGGTTCGCTATGTCGAGACCCGTTCCGAGAACATGACCGCCATGACTCACGGCCGGGGGCAGGTGCAGGACGTCGAGCTCGGAGCCACTCGCGATGGGCGCATCCTGTCTCTGCGAGCCCTCATCGTTGCCGATCTCGGCGCCTACCCACAGGGCGGCGCCTACCTTCCCGATCTCACCCGCCAGATGCTGTCCGGTGTTTATCGCATCGACTCAATTCAGTACGAGGCGTCGCTCACAGTTACTGATTCAACCCCAACCTCTGCTTACCGGGGGGCCGGCCGCCCCGAGGCTGCGGCTCTGATCGAGCGGGCCGTGGATATGCTCGCCCAGCGGCTCGGCAAGGACCCCGCCGAGATCAGGCGCAAGAACTTCATCCCCAAAGACGCGTTTCCGTTCACCACCGCCACCGAGGCCAAATACGACTCGGGGGATTATGAAGCGGTGCTCGACAAGGCACTGGAAGCTGTGGATTATCAGGGGCTGCGAGAGGAGCAGCGCCGGCGCCGAGAGCGCGGCGATACAGGCATGCTCGGAATCGGTCTTTGCACCTACGTGGAGGTCACGGGCCTCGAGGGGGGCGAGTTCGGCGAGGTAAGAATCGATGAAGGGGGCCGCGTGGAGGTGCTGACCGGGGTGTCGCCTCACGGCCAGGGACACGAGACCGCATTCACTCAGCTTGTCGCAGGACTCTTGAAAGTCCCATTCGGGGTGATCGATGTCGTCCACTCGGACACCGCCCTGGTCAAGAGGGGCACCGGGACAATGGGCTCGCGCTCCCTCCAGCTCGGGGGCAGCGCAATCATGCGCGCCGGCGAAGAGGTAGTGGACAAAGCCCGCCGCATCGCGGCCCACATTCTGGAGGTTTCCCTCGACGACGTGGAGCAGCTCGACGACGGCCGCTTCGCGATCGTGGGCGCCCCCGACCGGTCGTTGTCGTTGGCCGAGCTGGCCCGGTCGGCGCAGGATCCGGAGTCGCTCCCCGAGGACATGACGCCCGGGCTCGGGGCGGAGCACTTCTTCGACCCGGAGGACACGACCTATCCCTTCGGGGCGCACGTCTGCGTCGTCGAGGTGGACTCGGAGACGGGGAAGGTCGAGCTCCTGCGCCATGTCGCGGTCGACGACTGCGGCACGATCCTCAACCCGACGCTGGTCGAGGGGCAGGTGCACGGGGGTATCGCACAGGGGCTCGGCCAGGCTCTCTTCGAGGAGGTCGTCTACGGGGAGGATGCCCAACCCCTGAATGCCAACCTCGCCATGTATCGCATGGCCAGTGCCGCCGAGCTCGTCCCCTTCGAGCGTCACTACACCGAGACCCCCACGCACATCAACCCGCTGGGGGCCAAGGGGATCGGGGAGGCGGCAACGATCGGTTCCACCCCTGCGGCTCAGAATGCAGTGGTCGACGCGCTGTCCCACCTCGGCGTCGAGCACATCGACATGCCCCTCACCCCGGAGCGAGTGTGGTCGGCCCTGCAAGCGGCCACCGGCCACCCGGCCGACGGTACTAAATCGCCGGAGGTGGGCTCCTAAGTACCTATCCGGTACCTACAGCCCCACTTTGGGCGTTTGGTTACCTCCGAAAACCGACCTTAAGCCGCCTCGCGCTCGAAGATCGCGGCGATTCCCTGGCCACCGCCGATGCACATCGTCACCAGGGCGTAGCGGGCCTCCGTGCGCTGAAGCTCGTAGAGAGCTTTGACCGTGAGGATGCAACCGGTCGCCCCGATGGGATGGCCGAGCGAGATGCCGGAGCCGTTGGGATTGGTGCGCTCGCTCGGGAGCTTGAGGTCCTCGGCCACGGCCAGCGCCTGAGCCGCGAAAGCCTCGTTCAGCTCGATGACATCCATGTCCTCGACGCTCAACCCGGCACGGTCCAGCACGGCCCTCACTGCAGGAATGGGACCGATGCCCATGTAGCGGGGCTCGACTCCCGCGTGCGAGTAGGCGACCAGGCGCGCCATCGGCTTGATACCCCTACGGTCCGCCTCTTCCCTCTCGGCGAGCACCACTGCGGCGGCTGCGTCGTTGATGCCTGCAGCGTTGCCTGCGGTGACCGAGCCCTCTTTGCTGAAGGCAGGTTTGAGCTTGGCCATCGCCTCCATGTCGACGTCGGTCCGCACGTGCTCGTCGGTATCGACGACGGTGGTGCCCTTCCTGCCCTTGATCTCGATGGGCAGGATTTGCTCCTTGAAGTGCCCTTCGCTGGTGGCTCGGGCGGCTCGCTTATGGCTCTCCACCGCCAGAGCGTCCTGCTCCTCGCGGGTGACTCTCCACTTCTCGGCGACGTTCTCCGCAGTCATGCCCATGTGGCAGTCGTCGAAGGGGTCGGTGAGTGCGCCCACCATCGAGTCAACGAGTGCCCCGTTGCCCATGCGCTGACCCCAGCGGGCGCCGGGGATCCAGTACTGCCCCCGGCTCATCGACTCGGCGCCACCGGCGAGCGCGAAATCGGCGTCGCCGAGCATGATCATCTGCGCCGCGGAAACCACCGCCTGGAGCCCGCTCCCACACAAGCGGTTGAGCGTAAACGCCGGCGTTTCGATGGGCAGGCCGCCGTTGATGGCGGCCACCCGCGCCAGGTACATATCGTGAACGTCCGTGTGAATGACGTTGCCGAAGACCACGTGCTTGATGTCCGCAGGCTCGGCCTGCGACCGCGACACCGCCTCGCGCACGACATCGGCCGCAAGCTCGGTGGGCGCCTTGTCCTTGAGGCCTCCGCCGAACTTGCCGATGGCCGTCCTTACTCCGCTCAGAACCACAACTTCACGCCCGTGGTGGGTCATGTCGGCCCCTCCTATGTTGAGCTAACTCGATCTCGTTGGAGCGCGCCTCGAAGGCTCGGTGCCTGAACCCCTGACCCTACCCGTTGACCCTCCTCGCCATGCCTACTAGTTTGGGCGCTAGGCGGCCGACGGAGGCTCGCCGGCGTACCGAGGGGAGCAAACCGTGGGAGAGATAAAAGGGCAGGTTGCCCTCGTCACCGGGGGAACACGTGGGATCGGGCTCGCCATCAGCGAGCGGCTGGTCGAGCGCGGGGTGAAGGTCGCCGCCGGGTACTCCCGGGACGCGGAGGCCGCCAAGCGGCTCGTCGACGCCCATCCGGAGGCGGACATAACCCTCCATCAAGGAAACATCGGCCGAGCTGAGGACTGCGAGCGAGTGATCGGCGAGGTCATCGAGCAGCACGGCCGGCTCGACATCCTTGTCAACAACGCCGGCATCAACATCGACAAGACGGTCCGCAAGATGAGCCCCGAGGACTGGGACCAGGTCGTGCGCGTGAACCTCTCGGGTGCTTTTTATCTGTCGCGCGCAGTCCTCAACCACATGACCGAGCGCAAGCACGGCCGCATCATCAACATCAGCTCGGTCATAGGGCTAACGGGCAACGTGGGTCAGGCCAACTACGCGGCCGCCAAGTCCGGACTTTTCGGGCTCACGATGAGCCTTGCGCTAGAGACCGCCAAGAAGGGCGTCACGGTCAACTCGGTGGCCCCCGGCTTCATCGAGACCGAGATGGTGACGACGATGCCCGAGAAGGCCCTCAAGAAAGTCATTGCCCAGATACCCGTGGGCCGATTGGGCCGGGGTGACGAGGTCGCACGAGTCGTCGAGTTCCTCGCCGACCCCGATTCCAGCTACATCACTGGGGAGGTCTACGGCATCAACGGGGGCCTCTACATGTAGGGGCGGGTCGGCCAAGATCCTCAATCCTGCGCCACGCGCTCTCGGGTACGGAGCTTCTTTCTCAGGCGAGCGCTGTGCGCGTTTGACTCCTCGAGGGGCGCAGATTGGGGATTGCGCGGCTTAGCGGACCCGGACCCGGCCCGCTCGGCGCAGGGCGCTCTCCATGCGGGCTCGAAGGGTGTCCTCGTCGAACGGCTTGGTCACGTAGTCGTCGACCCCCGCCCTTAGGCTCGCCACCTCACTGGAGTCGTCCCCAGTCAGCATGATGACCGGGATGAGGCTAGTGGCGGCCGAGTCGCGCAGGCGTTCGGCGATCTCCACCCCCATAACGTCCGGCAGCCACAGGTCCAGCAGGATGAGGTCGGGCCGCTCGAGGGTGGCCTTTCGGATGCCCTCTTCGCCACTGTCGGCATGGGCGATCTCGAACTCCCCCCCGAACATGGCTCCGACCAAGGTCACCAGTGAGGGATCGTCATCGACCACCAAGATGCGGGGCTTGGCCGAGTGGGCCTGGGACTTGTGAGTGATCTCGGCTCGGCAGTAGGGGCAGACGCTCCATGCCGCCTCGACCTCCCGTCCGCAACTGGCGCAGAGGTCCTCGGAGAGGTCCTCCTGACAATAGGGGCACACGAGGAAGGCTTTGTCGACCTCCTGGCGGCAGGCGGGGCAGCGCGATATCTCCTCCCGCTCGACGTGGGTGACGCGCAGCATCTCCTCGAGTGTCGTGATTCCCGCCTTGACCTTGGCGAGCCCGCTTCGCCGCAAGCTCCACATCCCTGCGGTCCGAGCCGAGTAAGCCAGCGAGATGTCCGACACCTGGGCCGTGATTTGCTCCCGAAGCTGCGGTGTGACGGTCAAGACTTCGTAGATTCCGGTGCGGCCCCGGTAGCCGCTGAACGAGCACCGGTCGCATCCGGCTCCCTTCATCGGGGTGGCTCCCTCGAAATCTGCCACTGTTAGTCCGAGCAACGAGAGAATGTGCCCGGAGACCTCGGCGGGGGCGGTGCACTTGGCGCAGATGACTCTGAGGAGACGCTGAGCAACAACCATGTTGAGCGCCGCAGCGATCAGATAAGGCTCGACTCCGAGGTCGGCGAGCCGAGTCACGGCCGAAACCGCGTCGTTGGTGTGGAGACTCGTTAGAACGAGGTGGCCGGTCATCGCCGACTGCATCACGATCTGAGCCGTCTCGAGATCGCGCACTTCCCCGACCATGATCACGTCGGGATCCTGGCGCAGGACGCTGCGGAGCCCCCGTGCGAAGCTCAGGCCGGTCTTGTCGTCGATTGGGATCTGGTTGATGCCGTGCAGCTGATACTCGATGGGGTCCTCGAGGGTAACGATGTTTCGCTCCGGGGACCTGATGTGATCGATCCCCGAGTACATCGTCGAAGTCTTGCCCGAACCCGTGGGCCCGGTGAAGATGATGAGACCCTGAGGAGCTTGGAGATTTCGAAACACCAGCTCCCTCTGGAAATCTTCTAGCCCGAGCTCGTGGGGCGACTGTGCTCCCTTGCCGGTGGGCAGCAGTCGTATGACGATCTTCTCGCCGGCGAACGTCGGCACGCTCGAAACGCGTGTGTCGGTCTCTTGATTGTTGACCAGGACGCGACTGCGCCCGTCCTGCGGCTTGCGCCTCTCGGCGATATCCATGCCCGAAATGATCTTTAGGCGCGAGATCACGAGCGATTGGACCTGCTTGGGCAGAGACATCGTCTCCCTGAGAAGACCGTCGACCCGGTAGCGGACTTTGACTTCGGTCTGCTGAGGCTCGATGTGGATGTCGGTGGCGCGCGCCGCGATGGCGTCGGCGAGGATCGCATTGACGAGCCCTACGATGGGCCCGCTATGGGCCGATTGCTCGAGAGCCTCGAGCTCCGACCCGGTGACGTCGATCTCCTGGTCCGAGGGAACGACCTCGGCGTCGGCCGCGGTCCCCAGGCGCCCCAACAGGTCGGAGCCTCCCAAGGAGGAGGAGTAGAAGCGGTCCTCGGACTCTCTGATGGCGGCGGGAGTCGCAACCACGACGCTCACCCGGCGCCCCCCAAGGGTGGCCCTGACGTCGTCTATCGCCACGACGTTGGTGGGATCGGCCATCGCGATCACGATTCCCTCATCTGTGGTCGAGATGGGAACGAGCTGATGGCGGCGGGCCAGCGTCCTCGGGACCAGGTGTATGGCGGGGATGTCGGGCACGACCGCGGCCAGGTCCACGTAAGCGATGTTGAGCTGCTGGGCCAGGGCGCGGGCGATTTCTTCTTCCCCCGCCCATCCGACCTCCACGATGACCGAACCGAGCCGGGGCTTGCGGCCCTCGGCGTTCTCCTGCAACTTGAGCGCGGTGTCGAGCTGCTCTTGGGAGAGGACCTCGGCCGCTACGAGCACCTCCCCTAGACGGGCTCGCCTGCGACTCACCGGGAGCAAGCCATGTCGTTCATTTCCGCTACATCGGCGCGCAGATGTACATAGTTGAGGCATCTGATGGTTTCTCACTCCACGGATTGGCGGGCATCGTAGCGGGCGAATTCGGGCAGGAGCAGCGCCATGCCGGCCAGTGGCAAATGTCCTCGGTCCGCGTTCGCCCACGTTCGCTGCCACCACTCCTCCGAGCGCCCCGGCCGCTCAAACTCACTTCCGCCGCCCCCAATCGAGGTTACCCACCCTCTGCTTTAGCGGAGCAGGCGACTGAGGAGGCCCTCGCTCTGCTCTGAGATCACCTCGACGGCGTCGCCTTGGTGGATCATGCCCCCTTCGATCACGCGGGCGCAGATGCCGCCGCGCGTCCGGCCCAGGGCCTTGGTCATGCCGTGTTCCGAGACCGACTGGATGTAGCGGCACGGGGGCCGGGGGCGGTCGAAGGCGAGCAGCGCCTCGCCCACACGAAACCTTCGGCGGCCCAGCGCCTGAAGGTCCACGCCGCGAGTGACGATGTTGCGGCGGTGCTGACCCTCTGAGACCGAGACTTCGGTCTTGGCGCCTATCTCCTCGAGCGCCTCGGCCGCGATCAGCGTGACCTGGCATTCGTCGACGCCCGTCCAGTAGCCGGTGCGCTGCAGGTAGCGGTCTCCTGCCAGGCCGCGGCCCGCGATGGCCTCGACCTCGGCGACACGGGTCATGGGCTCGCCGCCGCGCCCGGTGATAAAGATCGCCTCGACCTGCATGACTCGATGCTATGCGC
>Ga0136616_10000753_pt1 | contig 16021 bp, 17 predicted proteins | sample AntDrymUQ2992106_2_FD_106648 | JGI IMG/M metagenome (GOLD analysis project Ga0136616, IMG submission 106648) | Polar desert sand microbial communities from Dry Valleys, Antarctica - metaG UQ299 (21.06) | ecosystem: Environmental > Terrestrial > Soil > Desert | place: Antarctica: Dry Valley...
AGCACCGCAGCGGGCTGGTGGTAGGCGCCGACGTAGTTCTTGGCCTCGGGCAGGTCGACCCCGGTCTTGCCGCCGTAGGCCGAATCGACCTGGGCGACCAGCGTGGTCGGCAGCTGCACGACCGGGACGCCGCGCTGGTAGGTCGCCGCGCAGAAGCCCGCGAGGTCCCCCACGACCCCTCCCCCCAGGGCGAGCACGTGGTCGTCCTGCGCCATCCCGGCGGCGGCGAGCGCGCGCAGCACCCGTCCGGCCTGCTCCCAGGTCTTCGCCGCCTCGCCGGGCGGCACCGCGACGGTGGTCACGACGTCGCCGGCGTGCCCCCCGTAGAGGCGGCCGACCGTCTCGTCGGTGACCAGGAACGCCCGGCCGCGGCGCGCCCGCGGCGCGCCGGCCAGGACCCCCTCCCCCACGTACACCGGGTAGTCGCCGGACGCGGTGCGAGCCCACAGCATGCGGGTGCGCGGCGGCGCGTGGCGCAGCGCCCGCAGCGCCGGCACGGCGGCGCGCACGGTGTCGCGACTCGAGTCGGTGAGCACGGCGTCGGCGAGCGCGTCGTACAGCGGCCGGCGCTCGGCGTGCAGCGCCTCGAAGCGCCCGCGGTCGCGCGCGAGCGGCCGGCGCCCGCCGGCGCGCTGCCAGGCGGTCGCGACGTCGACGTCGAGCAGGACCACGACATGGCGCGCCAGCGCGGCGCGCACACGCGCCGAGCCGGCCGCCCCGCCGCCGAGCGAGATCACGGGGCCCGGCGGGGCGGCGAGCAGCTCGCACACCACCGCCTCCTCGCGCTCGCGGAACGCCGCCTCGCCGTGCGCGGTGAAGTAGTCCTCGATCCGTTGCCCGAGCCGCTCCTCGAGCAGGCGGTCCGAGTCGACCGCCTGCGCGCCGAGCGCCGCCGCCGCCGCACGGGCGGCGGTGGTCTTGCCCGCGCCCATGAAGCCGATGAAGACGAGCGCGGGCTCTTCTACGGCCGCCGCCGCTTCCACCCGATCCGCTTCTCGTAGGCGGCGAGCGCCGCCCGCACGTCGTCGATGTGGTCGCCCCCGAACTTCTCCCGGTACGCGGACGCGAGCACGATCGCCAGCATCGCCTCCCCCACCACGCCGGCGGCGGGCACGACGCACGAGTCGGTGCGCTCGCGCAGCGCCTGCGCGGGCTGGCGGGTCGCGATGTCGACCGAGCGCAGCGGCTTGGTCAGCGTCGGCAGCGGCTTCATCGCGCAGCGCACGACGAGCGGCTCGCCCGTCGTCATGCCGCCCTCGAGGCCGCCCGAGTGGTTGGTATGGCGGTGATAGCCGCGCTCGTCGTCGTAGAAGATCTCGTCGTGGGCCTCGGAGCCGGGCCGGCCCGCCAGGTCGAACCCGTCGCCCAGGCCGACGCCCTTGAGCGCCTGGATCGACAGCAGCGCCATCCCGATCCGGCCGTCGAGCCGCTCCTCCCACGAGACGTGCGAGCCGAGCCCCGGCGCGAGCCCGAACGCGCGCAGCTCGAACACGCCGCCGAGCGACTCGTTCCGCTTGCGCAGCACGTTGATCTCCTGGACCATCGCGCTGCCCGCCTCGGCGTCCAGGCAGCGCACCGGCGACTCGTCGACGGCGGCGAAGTCGTCGAACGCGAGGTCGTCGCGCTCCGGCGCGCGCACCGAGGCGATCTGGGTGACGTGCGAGACGACCTCGGTGCCGACCGCGCGCAGGAACGCCTTGGCCAGTGCACCGCCGGCCACGCGGGCGGCGGTCTCCCGCGCGCTCGCGCGCTCCAGCACGTCCCGCACGTCGCTGAACCCGAACTTCCAGGTCCCCGCCAGGTCGGCGTGGCCCGGGCGCGGGAGGTGCACCTCGGGCACGTCGGCTTCGACCGGCCAGGGGCTCATGCGCTCCTCCCAGTTGGCGTAGTCGCGGTTGGCGACCTGGAGGGCGACGGGACCGCCGAGCGTGCGGCCGTGGCGGACGCCGGCGGTGATCTCGGCCGTGTCGCGCTCGATCTTCATGCGCCCGCCGCGGCCGTGGCCGAGCTGGCGCCGGGCCATGTCGCGGTTGACCGCCTCACGCTCGAGCTCGAGGCCCGCGGGAAGCCCTTCGACGATCGTGGTGAGGCCCGGGCCGTGGCTCTCCCCCGCGGTGACGACGCGCAGCGACACGCCCGGAAGCCTACGAGGAAGCTCCGGGCGCGTCGCTGAGCGGTCGGCTACGGGAGCTGCGCGACGGCGCTGGCGACGCGAGCCTGCAGGGAGCGCCGTCCGGCCCCGGCGGCGCCGGCCTTCGCCTTCGCGGCCGACGCCGTGCCGCTCCGGTGGATCTTCACCAGATCGAGCTGGTACTGCGCGGTGACCTGTCCCGCCTCGTCCGTGACGTCGAAGAACTCCGTCTCGCCGGCGCGCAGCCGGACCGTCTCGCACTCTTCGGCCGTCGGCCGGCACTCGCCGTCGCCCACGGCGGCCACGCCGTCGGAGATGAGGAACTCGGCGGTCTTGCCCCCGTCGCGCACGCCCAGGTAGACGAGGACGGGGTCCTCGGCCGACGGGAGCGGCTCGAGGCGCTCGACCGACATCCGCTCTGCGCCGTCGGCCTCGCCGAAGCGGACGGTCAGCTCGTGCATCTCGTAGCGCTTCGCCGGGCTGGGCGCGGGCGCCGGGACGGCGGTGTCGGGAACGGCGGGCGTGGTGGTCGAGGGCATGCCACCGCCGGTCGTGGTTGCCGCCGACTCGCCGCCGGTGCTCTTTTCGTCACCGGCGGTCTGCGCGACGGTCGCCTTGCTCGTCGTGGTCGGCGCCTGCTCGGGCTTGACCACGGCGAACGGGTTCTTCGCGGCGCCCAGCACGCGGCGCCGCTTGGCGCGATCCGCCGTGTCGGCGACCGCGACGATCGGCGCCACGGCCAGCTCGTCGTTCGTCGGTGCGGCGGCCGGCGGAGGCGGCGGGGAGGCCGCGGGCTCCTTCGCCAGGGTCAGCGGCACGGCCACCAGCGCGGCGATCAGGAGGATCGCCACCGGCCAGAGGCGCCGCTGGACCAGCTGGCGCCACATCTTGGTGACAGCGCTCATCGGACTCCAGTGATCGTCGCGGTGGGGGTGGTGGGAGCCGCCGCGGAGGCAGCTGCCGGCGTTCCAGCCGCGGCCGGAGCCGGGACGGGAGCGCCGGGGACGGCTTCGGCGGGCGGGACGAGGTAGGTCGCGGCGCCGATCTGGGCCTGCAGCTTGCCCAGGTCGCCGCCGTCGGCGGAGATGGCGACGTTGCCGAGCAGCAGCAGGCGGCCCGTGACGCCGATCCGGTCGTTCTCCACCGTCACGAAGCGCTCGAGCCGCTGGAAGAAGTCCGAGAGGCGGAAGAAGCTGCCGCTGAACGCGAAGGTGAACGGCATGGTCGAGAAGCCGGCGCTGCCGACGGGCACCGCGCCGGGTGCCGAAGCGAGCCCGTTCGCGGTGCCGGCGGTCGCGCCCCCGGCGGCCGGAGCGCTGCCGCCGCCGGTCACGTTGAGCGAGCGGAAGGTGACCTTGGACCGACCGGCGGCGTCACTGAGCTGTACGAGCAGCGAGCGCACGTCGTCGTCCGCGGGGACCGCCTTGCCCAGGCGGGCCACCGTGGTGTAGTTCTCGCGGTAGTTGGCCTTGGCCTTCTCGTAGCCGGCCGCGAGCCGCTCGGACTCCGCCGCAGCCGACTCCTGTGCCGCGACGTCGGCGTCGAGCTTGGCGATCTGCTCGCGCTTGGGCGAGAGCGCCAGGAACCAGAAGGCGGCGATCGCCGCCACGGCCACGACCGCCGGGATCAGGAGCTTGCTGCGCGTCACGGGGTGCCCCCGGTGGTGGTCGAGGTGGTGGTCGAGGTGCTCGTCGAGGTGCCGGCGGTGGGCGGCGTCGTGGTGCCCGGAGCCTGCGTGCCGTTGGCCGCGGTCGGGACCGGAGCGGACGAGGCGGTGGCCGGCGCGAACGCCTCGATGGCCGCGGAGCGCTCGAAGAAGGCGACGAGCGAGAAGGTCGCCGGGGTGCTGCCGCCGCAGGGAGACTTCGTGCCCGCGCCCGGCTGCTGGACGGGCGCGTCGGACTTGGACAGCGAGACGCGGGTCACCCCGTCCACCACCTTGATGCGCGACATCATGCGCGCCACGTTGGCGTGGCTCGAGGCGCAGCCGGCCAAGGAGATGGCCGGCGCGGCGATCGCGCCGCGGAGCGTGTCCCCACCCGAGCCGGTCGTGCCCGGCAGCCCCACGTCGCCGTTGAGGCTCTCGAGCTTGACGTCCGAGGGGACGGCGTGCGAGATGTCGCGCAGCGCCTGCTCCCAGTCGAAGCGCGAGGCGGCAAGGTCGCGCACCGTCGCGACCCGCGCGTTGGCGCGCGCCTCGAAATCGGCGTAGGGCTTGAGCGCCGCGGCCTTGGTCGCAGCCGTCGTGGCCCGCTGGTGGGCGACCACGAGATCCGCCTCGCGCTGCTTGACGCCGTTGGTGAGCAGGACGTAGCTCGCCAGGGCGGCCACGCAGAGGGCCAGGGCGCCCAGCACCACGTAGGCACCGATGCCCTGGACCGGCTCCGGACGAGCGCTGCGCGCCGGCTTGGACGCGACGCTGCGCAGGTCGGAGGGAAGGAGGTTGACGGCTCTCATGGGTGTGGGTGAGGGGTGGGAGACGGGACGGCGGGGCGGCTCTCCGGCGACGCTGCCGGTGCCTCCCGCTTGGCTTATCGGCACCGGCCGGAGGGCACTTGAGGGGTCGGGACCCCATGCCGCCGGGGTCTGCCGGGTCAGGCGAAGGTGGTCAGGTACCAGTCGACGAGCGGGTCGCCCGCGAACAGCGCGACGAGGCCTCCGAGGGCCAGGAACGGGCCGAACGGCACCGCCGTCTTGCGGCCCTCCTTGGCCCCCTTGCGGGCGATCACGGCGGCGCCGGCGACCGATCCGGCCAGCAGCGCGACCAGCATGGCGACGCCGACGTCGCGCCCGAGGAACAAGCCCATGACGAACGCGAGCTTGACGTCGCCCATGCCCATCCCACCGGGATAGGCGAGCGCGGCGGCGAGCAGGAAGCCGCCCGCCGCGAGCGCGGCGATGCCGTGCTCCGGCAGCGCTCCGGGATCGACGAGAACGAGGATCGCCGGCGCGAGCACCGCCCCGAGGATGGTGAGCTTGTTCGGGATGATGCGGAAGTCGATGTCGATCACGGCGACGGGCACGAGCAGCACGACGAAGGCGAGGCCCAGCCATGCGTCCCGGTCGGCCCCGAACGCCAGCACGACGAGCGCAGTCAGCGCGCCCGTGACCAGCTCCACGAGCGGGTAGCGCCAGGCGATCGACGTCCCGCACGCACGGCAGCGTCCGCGCAGCAGCAGCCAGGAGAGCACGGGCACGTTGTCGTAGGGCTTGATCGGCGTGTCGCAGCCCGGGCAGCGCGAGGCCGGCGCGGCCAGCGACTCGCCGCGCGGCAGCCGGTAGGCCACCACGTTGAGGAACGACCCCAGGATCAGCCCGAAGCCGCCGGCCATCACGGCGCCGGCGCCCGTCGTCAGACCGGTCAGCATGACGGGCGGGCGCTAGCGGGTGTCGTCGACCGCGAGCCCGGCGGCCACCGTGAGGCGACCGAGGTCGGTGCGGTCGGCGGGTCCGGCCACGGCGAGCGGCTCGATCGGCATGTGCAGCTGGCCGGAGAGGGCCTCGGCGAAGCCGGGGATCCCGACCGCGGGGCCCGTGAGCACACCGCGCTCGACGCTCTCGGCGCTCGCCTGCGTGCGGTAGAAGATGAGCGAGTTGCGGACCGCGTCGGCGATCGTGTGCACGCCCTCCTCGAGGGTCTGGCGGACGGCGGCCACGAGCTCGGCGTCACCCTCGACCTGGTCGAGCGGGGTTTCGAGGCCGACGTGCTGGATCCAACCGCGTGCGTGCTCGCTCGTGAGGCCGCGGCGCTCCATCAGCGCACCGAGCATCTCGTCGAGGCCGCCGGTCGCCGCGCGCGTGAACAGGCAGCCGGTGTCGTTCGCGACCGCGACGTTGGTCAGCCCGGCGAGGTTGACGTACAGGACCGCGTCCTGCGAGCCGGGGGTGCGCAGCGCGCGGACCATGGCGAAGGCGGAGAGGTCGATGCCGGCGATCGTGAGCCCGGCGTCGGTGGCCGCGCCCACGAGGCGGTCGATCATGTCGCGGCGGACCGCCACGATGACGACGCGCGTGCGCGGGCCCTCGGGCGTCGAGACCGTGCCCAGCGGCTGGAAGTCGAGGATCGCCTCGTCCATCGGAACCGGGATGTGATCCGGCGCCTGGAGCCGGACGACCTCCTCCAGCATCCGGGGATCGTCGACCACGGGCACGTCGAGCGTGCGGACGACGATGCGCTGGTGGGCGACGCCGAGCCGCACGGTCGTGGGCAGCTCGTTGTCGGCGAACAGCCGGCGCAGCTCGTCGGCCAGCGCGACGCCGTCGGCCACCTCGCCGTCCCGCAGGATGCCGGGGCCCAGCTCGGCCACGGCGCCGTGGGTGAGCGAGAGGCTGCCGTTCACCCGCACTTCGGCGGCTGCGAGATGGCTCGGATCGATCTCCAGCCCGACGACGGCGTTGCCCGGCTTCTTGCGCGACTTGAACATGCTCTCCCTATCGGTCGGCGGTGACGCGGTCTTTAGACCGCGTTCGCGGGCAGCTCGCGCCAGGTGTTCTGCACGAGCCCGACCGTGCCGTAGGACATGATCGGGTTGAACGCGTCGCCGTTGAACTTGACCTGGAGGCCGTTGGATCCGACGTCGAGGCATCCCTGGCCGTCGATGTTGAGCGCGCCCCAGACCCCGAAGCCACCGTTCGTGCGCATGACGAAGTCACTCGCGCTGTCGCACTTGCCGTCCCCCAGCGCGCCGGGTGACGGGCACGTGCCGTCGGAGTCGTTCGCCATGTAGAAGACGCCGACGTAGGTGAAGCCCGCCTGCAGGTCGGCGACGCCGCAGTGCCAGATGAGGATGCCCGGCTTGGCCGCCGAGTTCACGCACTTGCTCGACATGCCGCTGGGCGGAATGCACGTCACGGTGACGTTGTTGTTGGCGATGTTCGGGGGGTTGTAGCAGTTCTCCACCCACACCACCTGACCGTTGAGATCGTACTTGCCGCTCGCGTTCGTCGTCGGGCATCCGGGGTAGTAGCGCCCGTCGGAGATGGCGCGCGACTTCATCCGCGCGAGCTGCTCGGGCGTCATCAGGTTCGGCTGCGCCCCGGTGACCGGCGCGGGGCTGATCTGTCCGTTGCGGTAGTCCAGGCACGCCGACGCGGGCGTCGTGGTGGCGGGGTCGCAGCGCACGATCACCTGGGAGCCGCTGGCGTCGACGATGGGCGTCCCGCCGTGGTTGCCGTTGTTGGAGACGTCGATGCCGCCGGCGACGACGCCCGCGCGCGGCACCGCCTCGGGCAGCTCCTCGAGCTGGAGCAGCGCCACGACGTTGCGCGCCTTGCCGCGCACCAGCGAGCGGGACTGCACCCACATCCGCTTGTCGCCGTTGGCGTCGTAGGTGCAGGGCGTGTAGGCGCAGCCCGCCTGTGCCAGGTCGGCCTTGGAGGCGTCGTAGGCGCCGTTGAGCCAGGTGCCGCCGTTGTCGCGCACCTTGGTGGTCCACTCGGCGTCCGCCGCATGGTCGACGTCCTGGAAGTTCGCGGACGCCCCGCCCTGGGCCTTCGACAGCGTGAGCTTGTTCGGGCACTCGGCGTTGGTGGGCAGGTCGGCCTCCGTGCAGGAGGTCGGGTACGGGTCGGCGGCCGACGGCCACTTGCTCGCGAGCACGAAGCCCTGGGCGTAGAGCACGCCCTCGTCGAGCGCCAGCGCGGACTCGCGCTCACGCTGTTGGCGCGTGTCCTGCGTCCCGTTGTCGGCGAGGCCGAGGGCACCCGCCCCCATCGCGAGCATCAGGGCGAGGATGAGCATCGAGGTCACGAGGACCCAGCCGTCCTCCTGGCGGAGTCGCGTTTGCATCAGGGGATCACCACGTTGATCGGTCCGTAGGTCGAGTACAGGCATCCGGGATCTCGGGCGACCAGCCAGAACGGCTTCGAGGTGACGCCGTTCGCGGTCCCGTCCGAGATCGGGAAGTCGTGCACGTGCGTGACGCCCTCGGCCACCTTGTTGGTGACGGGGCGCTTGGTGCAGTCGTTGAGCTCGGCCTCGACCGGCGCGCCGTTCTTGAACCAGAAGTACTGCAGCGTGCGGCCTTCCGGATCGATGGAGGCCGACGCGTTGAGGAGCACGCGCCGCGAGGAGATCGGGCGCTGCGTGAACGCCGCGGTGGGCAGCTCGTTCTGGTTGCGCAGGTACACCGCGGACGAGAGCCGCTTCTCGCTCGGGCGGCGGGCCAGGTCCGTGTCGGTGAAGAGGTCCAGGGCGACGTTCGTGATCTTCGGGAACTCCGCCTCGGAGGCGGGGCACGCCGGCGGGTTGCCCACCGAGCACGAGAACGTGAAGACGTTGCGGTCCGCCCCGCCGACGCGGTTCGTCACGTGGTCGGCGACGAGGTGGTGCTTGGCCCAGCCGGCGACGGAGCCCGAGCACTCGGCGCGCATGGCGGCGGTCACCGCCGGGGCGTTGCTCTCCATCTCCCACAAGAGCCCGCGCCCGGGCGACGCCGGGGTGCTCCCCGCGCTGCCGCTGGTCTGCAGGCAGTAGCGCACCCAGGTCTTCGTGGGGTCGGACGTCTGGAAGATGAAATCGTAGTCCGCGGCCACGGCGATCGTCGACGTGGCCGTCGCGGTCGGGTTGGCCAGGTTGCGCAGCTGCCGGGCCGCGTGCTCCATCGCGAGCCGCGTGTTCTCGATCTCGTCGGTCTGGCGCGTGTTGTCGCGCTCAGCGCGCAGCAGCGCGGAGTACGCCGTCAGCGTGGCGCCCAGCACCACGAGCGAGATGACGCAGACCAGGAGGACCTCGATCAGGGTGAAGCCGTCCTGACGACGGTGTGCGCGGGACGTCATCACGTGAACGGCGGCGAGATGACGAACGGCGAGGGCGCGGACTCGTTGAAGTCCTCGTCGACGGCCGTGATGAAGTACTTGTGCTGCGTCGTGGCCCCCGGGTTGGGATCCACGTAGGACGGCTCCTCGTCGACGGTGCGGTCGTAGCGGCCGTCGAAGCGGGTCTGCGGGTTCGCGCTCGGGTCGACGTCCCGGTAGATGCGGTAGAAGCGGATCGCCTTGCCGGTGGGGTTGGCGGGCTGCTCCCATGACAGCGCGGGCAGGTTGTCGGACAGCGTCGCCTGCAGGTTGAAGGGAGCCGGCGGCGGGTCGGCCGTCGCGGCGCCGGGCGTGATCGAGATGACGCTTTCCGTGCCCTCGCGCAGGTTGCCGGCGGCGGTGCTGGGGTCGGCGAGGTCCAGCTTGTCGATCGCGTACAGGCGATAGGTCGCGGTGAGGCTGCCGGCGCCGTCGTCCGTGCACTGGGTCTGGTCGGCCGGGACGTCGCACACGAGATCGCTGCCGGTGGCCCCGCGATAGACGCGATAGCCGACGATGTCGCGCTCGGGGTTGCGGTTCCAGATGAGGTCGACGACGTCGAACGCCTGGTTGTAGCCCCCTTGGAATCCCGTCGGCTCGATCGGCACCGCGCGGTTGAGCAGGACCGACGAGACCTTGGTGTCGCCCGGGACGCCGCGCGAGTCGAAGGCCTGCGCCGTGACGAGGTAGACGCCGTCGTAGAGGAAGCTGCCGGTCCCGAAGGTCCCGAAGTCCCAGGTGAAGTTCCAGCTCGTGCCGGGGCCGGCGATGTCGCCGTTTGACCCGAACGCGTCGTCGACGAGCCAACGCACCGTCTGCGCCTGCGTGGACGTCGCCGTGAACGGGAGCGAGCTGCCGGTGATCGTCTGGCCGGCCGCGCCCGGGTCGGTCAGCGAGATGATGCGCGGGCCGAGGCCACCCGCCGGGTTGACGATCAACGCCGTCTGGGTGAGGTGGGAGGTGCGGCCGTCCCGCTGCCAGGAGATGTCGAAGCTGACGCGGCGGAAGTCGTCCGGGTTGACTTCCGCGGTGGTGCCGGCGATCGCCGCGGGAGCGGGTGTGCAGGCGCCGGCGGGCGGCGTCGCCAACAGGCCGTCCTTCGGGTCGTCGAAGATGCACGCGTTCGCCGTGACGGTGTAGTCCACCCCGCGCCGGCTGACCGTGAACGGGTTGCCCGTCCCGCCGATCGTCGCGTTCGCCTGGAGCTCCGGGGCGATCAGGGCGGGCGTGAGCTTGTCGTAGTCGGCGCCGCGCGAGTACTCGGTCAGTTCGCGCGCCAGGTTGGACGCGCCGATGCGCGCGTTGTTGTTGCTGACGGTCGCGTTCGCGCCGTCGAGCATGCTGAAGGTGGCGACGACGCCGATCATCAGGACCATCGCCGCCACCAGCACCTCGACGAGGGTGAAGCCGGCGTCGCCGCGCTGGGAACTCGAGGAGCGCATCACGGTTGCTATCGACCGTGGAAGCACGCGCCTTGAGCCCGCGTGGACGTCCATGCGAGCGGACCCTTTAACGTCGTCGAGGCGGGCCCGAAGGCCCGCCTCGATGAGCAGGTACTGGGTGGACCGCCGACTACCAGGAGAGGGTGGTCGGGCAGCTTCCCTTCGTGTTGTCGCGGGTGCAGGTACGGGAGACCACGCCACCGGCGGACTTCGCGATGATGAACTCGTTGCCGGACTTCGACGACACGGTCAGCGTGTAGGCGTCGGCCGTCTGACCGGCGACGACGAGCGAGGCGCCGGCGCCGCTCTTCAGCGACTCTTCGATGTCCTCGAGGACGGCGTCGGTGGCGCCGACGTAGGTCTGCGTGTCCGTGTAGTACGTCTCGATGGCGGTCTGCGCCTGACGGACGGCCGACTTGCCCTCGGTGTCCTGGGCGCGAGCGCGCTGGCCGAGGAAGGCGGGGAGAGCGATCGCGGCCAGGATGCCGATGATCAGGATGACGACGAGAAGCTCGATCAGCGTGAAGCCCTTCTCACTCTGAGCGCGCTCGCGGAGCTTGTGGAGCATGTGGTTTGTACCCTCCTGAGGGGGACGTTGGGCCTGTGAACTGCTGTGCCAGGTCCTCGGTCCCTGCCTCCTGTTGGTGGCAACCCGGCCAGCTCCATCCGAGAGCTCCGTGGTTTTGCGTCACGCCCTCGCGGGCGATTTGCCTTTGACACCTAGGGTTCTGGCAAGCCAGGTATCGGCACGTTCCGCGTCGGCCTTAACCCGCCCTAAGCACTTTGTTCCGGAGGGCTATGCTCGAGCTGTGCTCGTGCGCCGACTGCTGCTGCTCGCCGCCGTGCTGATGCTCGTCTCGGCGCTCGCGGCCGGCGTGGGGCGACGCGAGCCCGTCACCGGCGAGGGCACGGCCTCAGCGCCCGCCTCGGGGCTGCCGGCCGGCACCACCGTCGCCGAGGAGATCCCCGCTGCGAAGGGCGCCCGCAGCCGCGTGGCGGTGCGCCGCGGCGACGTCCTCCAGCTGGAGGTCTCCGGCGACTTCCTCGACAGCGTGCTGATCGAGCGGCTGGACCGGATCGAGGCGATCGAGCCCGAGAAGAACGCCCGCTTCGAGCTCCTCGTCGAGGCGCCGGCCGGCGCCTACCCGATCCGCCTCGTGGACGCGGACCGCCGCATCGGCACGATCGAGATCTCAGACTAGGAATCAGGTCCGGCGCACAGCCTGGGCGTCGTGCTCGGGCAAGAAGCGGCCCGTACCCTCACACCAAGGGCACGGGACCTCGTGGGGCTGGCCGCCCTTGTTCGACAGCACGCGTCCGGTCGCGCGGCACGCCTGGCAGCGTGAGGAGTCGTATTCGGGGGAAGCGTCCGGCGGCGTCATCGCCGCGCCACGGTACCGGCTCGTCCTCAGGTCATGCCGGGCGGCGGCACCGAGGTGGCCGCCCGGGAGGCGCTGGAGTGCTGCACCGCCGGATCGGCCGGTCGATCGGTCGGCAGGTGCCGCCGCAGGGTGGGCGGCACCTCCTTGTCCGTGAGCACGTCCAGGAAGCCCCAGCGGCGGAAGCCCTGTTGGGCGGCGAGCGTGTCCGCCACCCGGAACAGCACGCCGGCGACGGTCGGGCTGCCGAGCGGCGAGCGTGCGGCGAGCGCGCCGACGAACTCGGGATCGAACGTCGCCCGCAGCGACGCCTCGTCGAGCGGCCTCGCGAACACGAGCGCGACGTTGGGCGCCTCGACGTCCTCGCCGAGGTTCGTCAGCCCGGTCCCCCCCGTGCTGGTCCACAGCCAGCCCTCGATCCCCTGGGTTCGCGGGATCACCGCCGTGGGTCCGAGGCGGCGGAGGATCGGAAAGCGGCCGAACTGGCCCGGGGCCTTCGCCGGTCCCGGGTCGACGATCGCCACCTTGACCAAGCCGAGCGGGAGCACGAGCGGGGCCTGCAGCACGCGACCGTGCTCGATCGTGACCCCGTCCGGCGCGAGGCGCAGGCGATCTTCCCCGCCGCGGCGCGGCTTGCGCCACCCGCGGGACTGCTCGAGGGCGAGCACGAGCGCCGGGCGCGGCGCACCGGCGCCCGGGGCGTCCGGCGGGGGTGGGCTCGAAGGGGGCGGGACCGAGCTCATGTCAGGAGTTGTAATCGGTCCGAGCGCCCGCCGCCTCGCCGAGCAGCCGGTCCACGAGCTCGCAGTCGCGCCACTCGCCGTCCAAGCGGCCGTGGCGGCGCTGCACGCGCACCTCCTCGAATCCGGCTGCTCGGTGCACCGCCCGGCTGGCTGCGTTCGAGGCGAAGATGCGCGACGTGACCTTGTCGTAGCCGCCGGCTTCCGCCGCCGCGCACAGCGCCTCGAGCAGCGCACGGCCGAGACCGCGTCCGCGGGCGGCGCTCGACACATAGACGCCGTGCTCGCCGACACCCCGGTAGACGCAGCGGCCGGAGTGCGCGCTCACGCGCACGAACCCGACGACACTGCCGCGCTCGTCTTCGGCGACGAGGAACGGCAACCCTTCCGCGAGCCATGCCTCCACATCGGCGGCGTCGCGGGATCGAGTCTCGAACGTCGCCTCGCGCTCGGCGATGCCCTCGTTGTAGATCCCGACGATGGCGGCGGCGTCGGAGTCCCTGGCGGCGCGCATTCGGAGGCAGGGTAGGCGGCGTGGGAAACTCGAGGTGATGCTCGCCCTGCTCGCCGCGTGCGTGCTGTTCTACGTGCTCGCCGTCGTGGCGCTCGTCGTGCTCGGGCGCCGGCAGGACGCGCGGGCGCTTGCGGGCTTCATCCCCGACTGCGTCGTGCTGGTGCGGCGGCTGCTCGGCGACGCGCGCGTCCCCCGTCGTCGCCGGCTCCTGCTGGCGCCGCTCCTCGCCTACCTCGTCTTCCCCATCGACGTGGTGCCGGACTTCATCCCGGTCGCCGGGCAGCTCGACGACGCGATCCTCGTCGTGCTGGTCCTGCGCGCGATCCTGCGCGCCGGAGGCGACGACCTCCTGCGCGAGCACTGGCCGGGGCCGGAGCGCTCCCAAGCTGTGATCCGCCGGCTGCTGTGAGCCGGCGGGTCTACCCTTCCGGCATGTGCCGCAACATCCGAACCCTCCACAACTTCGAGCCGCCCGCCACCCACGACGAGGTGCATGACGCCGCGCTCCAGTACGTGCGGAAGATCAGCGGCTCCAGCAAGCCGTCGCAGGCAAACGCCGCGGCGTTCGAGCGGGCGGTCGAGGAGATCACCGAGGTCACGACCCGCCTGCTCGACGCGCTCGTGACGACGGCGCCGCCCAAGGACCGCGAGGAAGAGGCCGCGAAGGCCCGCGCCCGCAGCGCCGCTCGCTACGCCGCGTAGGCAAGGCCGCCGGCTCGCCCGGGTCCTGCCAGCCTGTCGCGATGGCCCGCAGGCGATGGCAGGACTGGACCGTGGTCGTGCCGGTGCTCGCGCTGCCGCTGCTGGCAGCGACGTGGGGAACCGATCCGGCGGCCGTGGTGCTCGTGGTCGTCGGCGCAGTGCTGGTCGGCTGCGTGCTCGCCGCCGTCCACCACGCCGAGGTGGTCGCGCACCGCGTGGGCGAGCCGTTCGGGTCGCTCGTCCTGGCCGTCGCGGTGACGGTGATCGAGGTGGCGCTGATCGTGACGCTGATGGTCTCGGGCGGCTCGGAGACGGCCACGCTCGCGCGCGACACCGTGTTCGCCGCGGTGATGATCTCCTGCAACGGGATCCTCGGCCTGTCGGTGCTCGTCGGGGCGCTGTGCCGGCATACCGCCTCCTTCAACGCCGAGGGGACGGCCACCGCGCTGGCCACCGTGGCGACGCTCGCGACGCTCAGCCTCGTGCTGCCGACGTTCACCACCAGCCGCCCCGGCCCGGAGTTCTCCTCGGCGCAGCTGGCGTTCGCGGCCGTGGCCTCGCTGGTGCTGTATCGGCATCGCGACTACTTCGTTGTCGGCTCGCCGATGCCGGGATCGGCTTGGGTGGGAGCCGGCACGGCGGCGACGGCGGGCGCCGGCACAACGCGTCGCGACATCAGGTCCTCCCGCAGGTGTCGGGGGCGCGCTCGGGCGGTTCGGGGATGGCACGCAGTGTCGCACCGGTCTTCGCGCGCGCCGCCCATCGGATCATGGCGCGCGGACGTTCATCCCGGGGAGTGAGTCCTCCTCTTATCGGCAGGCCCAACTCGGACCTTGAGCGCGTTCCACGGAGTTGGCGCGCTGCCACTCACGGCGTTCGAGCGCACCAACGTTTGCCGTGGCGTTGTCGGCCTCCTCCTCCAGCGCCATCCTCGGTCGGAAGGGCTCGATCAGGGTGGTGGGCACGTCAGGCCTCCGGCGCCCGCGGCGGTCCCGCCCCGTGGCCAGCCGCCCACTGGGGCCAGGTCTGCCAGCATGAGCGTCCGGCACGCGATCACGGACGTAGTGAGCACGTCGGCGACGCGCTCGTCGAGGAGCGCGCGCCCGTCCGGACAGCGCGGAGACGAGGTAGCAGAGCTGCAGGACGAAGGCGAGCGGGCGAGGGGCGCGGTCCAGGCGAGGGCGCCGACACGCGTCGCGAGATCACCCGCGCCCGCCAGTTCGACCACGGAGACCACGCGAGCGTGTGCAGGCTCCAGACGCTGAGCTGTCGCGCACGGCGTCGCCGTCCAGCCGCCGATCCCGCGGACGAGCAGGACCGCGGTCGCGGGCGGAGGCATGCCCGCGACCGTACCGCGGCGGCAGGCGATCGGCAATCGCGCGTCGCGACGGGAATAGCGCCCGGGAGAGGAGCGTCTTCACCGCCCATGAGCACACGGATGCAGGACCTCATGGCCCGGGAGCGCACCGAGCTCCGCCGCGAGCCGGTCGAGTGGCGCGTGCGCGCGACCCTGGGCGCGGAGACGATCGTCGACAGCACGCGAGCGATGCTCGTCTGGGAGCCGCGCCGCGTCGTCCCGTCCTACGCGGTGCCGGCCGAGGACATCCGGGCCGAACTGCCTCCGGCGCCGGCGACCAGCGGCAAGGTGGACGGCGTGCTGCACCCCGGGGATCCCGTTCGGCGTGCACACGGCCGCCGGCGAGCCGGTCTCGGTCGACGGCCGCGCGGGCGCCGGGTTCCGGCTCGCGGATGCGCACCTGACCGGGTACGTGGCGCTCGACTTCGACGCCTTCGACGCGTGGTACGAGGAGGACGACCGCATCGCCGGCCACCCGCGCGAGCCGTTCCATCGCGTCGACGTCCGCCGGAGCGCACGACCGGTCCGGATCGAGCTCGACGGCGAGGTCGTCGCCGACACGACGAACGCCCGCCTGCTCTGCGAGACCAGCCTCCCCCTGCGCTTCTACCTGCCGCGCGAGGACGTCCGCGCCGAGCTCCACCCGGGCTCGATGCGCACCTACTGCCCCTACAAGGGCCACGCGTCGAGCTGGTCCGTCGACGCCGGCGGGCGCCGGCACGAGGATCTCGGCTGGAGCTACGAGCAGCCGCTGCCGGACATGGGCGCGGTCGCCGGCCTGGTGGCGTTCTGGGACGAGCGCGTCGAGGTGTTCGTCGACGGCCAGCGGCGGCAGCGGCCCGGCGGCGCCCTCTCCGGGGCGCTGCGCGACGAGTTCGGCGTCTAGTGGCCGTGGCGCGTCACGCGAGCGCTCCGTCGGCTATCGCGGCATGCCGCGCAGGCGACGCCGCGCATGGGTGGG
>Ga0136616_10000754_pt1 | contig 16001 bp, 10 predicted proteins | sample AntDrymUQ2992106_2_FD_106648 | JGI IMG/M metagenome (GOLD analysis project Ga0136616, IMG submission 106648) | Polar desert sand microbial communities from Dry Valleys, Antarctica - metaG UQ299 (21.06) | ecosystem: Environmental > Terrestrial > Soil > Desert | place: Antarctica: Dry Valley...
CAGTTAGATCCCCGCCCGCCGGGCGCGCTGGCGCGCGCCCCTCACCCGGCACTTCCCCGCTGATGACCTCCTGCCAGTAGTGGCACGCGCTGTAGCGCTGCGAGACCTGGGCGTTGTCTGGAGCCGCCACGGCGTACAGCGGCGGGACGTCGTGGGTGCAGCGCTGGCGGGCATAGTCACAGCGCGGGTGAAACGAGCAGCCGGAGGGGATCCGCATCAGGCTCGGAGGAGCGCCCCGGATCGGTTTGAGCCGGCTGCCCTTTTGATCGGCGCGCGGGATCGAGGCGATGAGGCCCTTGGTGTAGGGGTGGGCTGGCGCGCCGTAGATGTCGTGCACGTCGGCTGTTTCCACGATCTTGCCGGCGTACATGACCGCGATGCGGTCGGCCACGTCGGCGACCACGCCAAGGTCGTGGGTGATGAGGATAAGGCCGAGGCCCGACTCCGCCTGCAGGTCGGCCAGCAGCTGCATGATCTGCGCTTGCACGGTGACATCGAGCGCCGTGGTGGGCTCGTCGGCGATGAGGATCGCCGGGTCCAGCGCCATCGCCATCGCGATCATGATGCGCTGGCGCATGCCCCGGAGAACTCGTGCGGGTAGCTGTCGACCCGGTCGGCCGCCGACGGGATACGGACCCGGTCCATCAGCTCGATGGCGCGTTTGCGGGCCTCGCCGCGCGGCGTGCCACGGTGGACACGGAACATCTCGCCCAGCTGCCAGCTCAAGCTGAACACCGGGTTCAGCGCCGACAGCGCGTCCTGGAAGATGATGGCGATCTGGTCGCCGCGGATGCTTCGGCGCTCGGACTCCGGCATGGTCAGCAGGTCCCGGCCTTGGAACCGGATCGAGCCGTTCGTCACGAAGCCGGGTGGGCTGTCGATGATGCCCATGACCGCCTGGGCGCTGACACTCTTGCCCGAGCCGGACTCGCCGAGGATCGCCACCGTCTCGCGTTCGCGCAGCGAGTAGCTGATGCCGTTGACGGCGTTGACCACACCGCGGCGGGTGCGGAACTCGACGTGGAGGTCGTCGACCTCCAGCAGCGGCGCGACGCCGGCGTCGTCGCGGGCGGGCTGGTCGGTAACTTCCGTGGTCATCGCAGCTTCGGGTCCAGCGCGTCGCGCAGGGCGTCGCCCATCAGGATGAACGAGAAGATCGTCAGGCTGAGGAAGATCCCGGGAAAGAACAGCAGGTGCGGCGAGGTCAGCACCCTGCTCTGAGCTTCCGACAGCATCAGCCCCCACGAGATCGCCGGCAGCTGCAGCCCAACCCCCCAGGAAGGACAGCGCTGCCTCGGCGGAGATGATGCCGACGTAAATGGTGGCGTACACAATCACCGGCGCGATGGCGTTGGGCAGGATGTGCCGGCGGATGACGCGCAGGTCGGTGCCGCCGAGGGCGCGGGCGGCGTCGACGTAGTCCGACTCCTTGGTCGACAACACCGACGAGCGCATCAGCCGCAGCATCGTCGGCCATCCCAGCACGATCAGCACGAAGCTGACCTGCAGGATGCCGCGTTCCGCGAAGACGCTGAGGATGACCAGGCCGCCGAGAATGGTCGGGACGGCGAACCAGATGTCGGACAGCCGGGCGATGACGGCATCCAGCGCCCCGCCGTAATAGCCGAACATGGCACCGAAGACCACCGCCACCAGGGCCGCGGCGCTGGTGGCGAGCAGCCCGATGGCGATCGAGGCCCGAGCGCCGTAGATGACTTGGGCGTAGAAGTCGCAGCCCTGCAGGTCGTAGCCGAACCAGTGCTCGCGGCTCGGCCGTCCCAGCGAGTTGGACAGCTCGCACAGCCGCGGGTCGGCGCTGGTGAATAGCTGCGGTACGACCGCCATCGTCACGAAGACCAGGATGAGCAGTCCCGCCACGATGAAGATGGGGCTGCGGCGCAGCTCTCCCCAGGCGTTGTGCCACAGGCTCGCCTGGCGGATGGTGGCCCCGCCGCCGGTCTCGGCGACACCGGTGGCACCGATGCCGCTGATGACGGCCTCGCCGTGGCGCGCCTCCTCTTCCTCGGGCCGCTCCTCTGAGGGCTCGAGGCCGCGCAGGCGCGTGTCGTCACTCATAGCGGATCCTCGGGTCCAGGTAGGCGTAGAGCAGGTCCACGACCAGGTTCGAGAACATGAAGACGATCACCAGGACGGTGACGATGCCAACGACCACCGTGTTCTCCTGCGACCGGGTCGCCTCGAAGACTTCACGGCCGATGCCAGGGATGTTGAACACGCCTTCAGTGACGACCGCCCCCGCCATCAGCGCGCCGAGGTCGGTGCCCAGGAACGTCACGACAGGGATCAGTGAGTTGCGCAACGCATGACGGCCAACCACCCTGCGCCGGCTCATCCCCTTGGCCGTCGCAGTGCGCACGTAGTCGGCCCGTAGGTTCTCCACCAGGCTGGTGCGGGCCGCTGAACTACGTGGCAAAGTTCGTCGCTGAACCTGCCAGGACGCGCATGCGTTCGCTGACCACTTGTGCGCTGCCGGCGCATCAGAAGCCGGCGGCCTGGCCGTCCTTGCGGTGGTCGGAGGCTGCCAGCCACCCGCCGGCGGTCCGCGCGATCAGCTGCGCCCCACCGAAACCGAAGCTGTCAGTATCCGAGCTGATCTCGTGGCCGCGTCGGGCAAGTTCGGCGCGCACCGCGGGGTCGACGCCGGCCTCCAGGGCCAGGCCGCGGCCGGACTCGACCCGCCAGCGGGGGGCGTCCGAGGCGGCCTGGGGGTTCTGCCCCCAAGTCGTGGTCCGCAGCACCATCTGCACGTGCCCCTGCGGCTGCATCGGCCCGCCCATCACCCCGAAGGCCATCCGCGCTTTCCCGTCCGAGGAGGTCAAGAAGCCGGGAATGATCGTGTGGAAGGGCCGTTTGGACGGCGCCAGCTGGTTGGGGTGTCCCCGCTCGGTGCTGAAGCCGGCGCCTCGGTTCTGCAGACTGATGCCCGTGTCCGGCACCAGGACGCCGGAGCCGAAGCCGTAGTAGTTCGACTGGATCAGCGACACCATGCGGCCATCGGCGTCGGCGGTGCACAGATAGACGGTGCCGCCGGCGGGTGGCGACCCGTGGTCGGGGTCGCCCACCCTCGCGGGATCGATCCGCGCGGCCCGCTCACGCAGGTACGCCGGGTCCAGCAGTGCGGCCGCCTCCACAAGCATGTGCGCGGGGTCGGCGACGTGGCGATGGGCGTCGGCGAAGGCCAGCTTCATCGCCTCCGCCTGCAGGTGCACGGCGTCGGCGCTGTCGGGGGCGTGGTCGGTGATGTCGGTGCCGGCGAGCAGCCCCAGCGCCTGCTGGGCCGCGATGCCCTGGCCGCTGGGTGGAATCTCGTGCAGCACCACGTCAGCCCACCGCTGCGCAAGCGGTTGCACCCAGTCGGCGGCGTGGCTGGCGAGGTCCTCGCCGGACAGCGGCGATCCCCCCGCCGTCGCGTGCGCCGCGATGCGCTCCGCCAGCGCCCCGCGATAGAAGGCGTCTCCGCCGCTGGCGGCGATCGTGCGCAGCGTGCGTCCCTGCGCTGGGAAGGCGAAGCGCTGGCCGGCGGCGGGGCCGCAGCCGCCGGGCAGGAACGGTGCGAAGTCGGGGCTGCCGGCGAAGACGGTGGCCGCACGGGCCCACGCCTTCGCCGTAATGGGTGACACCGCAAAGCCACCGTCGGCATAGGCGACCGCGGGGGCGAGAAGCTGTTCGAGGTCCAGCGTCCCGAAGCGCTCGTGCAGCGCCACCCAGCCCGACACCGCTCCGGGGACCGTCACGGCGTCCCAGCCGCGCAGCGGCATCGGCGCGCCGAGCAAGGGCTCGGGGTCCAGGGCGGCGGGGGAGCGGCCGGAGGCGTTCAGACCGTGCAGGGTCCGGCCGTCCCAGACCAGCGCGAACAGGTCCGAGCCGATCCCGTTGGAGGTCGGCTCCACCACTGTCAAGGCCGCCGCCGCCGCCACCGCGGCATCGACGGCGTTGCCGCCGGCCGCCAGCATCGCCAGCCCGGCCTGCGCCGCCAGTGGCTGGGATGTGGCCACCACGTTGTCGGCCAGCACCGGCTGGCGCCGCGAGGCGTAGGGCAGGTCCCAGAACGTCATCGGGCCACCGGTGCCCGCCCGCCGGCGCTGCCGGCCACCCAGGAGCGGTGCAGGCCCGCGTACACCCCGTCCTGGGCGAGCAGGTCGTCGTGCGGGCCGCGCTGCACGATGCGACCATTATCAAAAACCAGCACCTCGTCGGCGGCCTCGGCGGTGGACAGGCGGTGGGCGATGGCGATGGCGGTCCGTCCGCGGGTCAGCCCGTCCAGCGCGCGCTGCAGCCGTACCTCCGTGGCAGGGTCGACCGCCGAGGTGGCCTCGTCCAGGACCAACAGGTCGGGATTGGCGACATAGGCGCGGGCGAGCGCCACCAGCTGCCGCTCGCCGACCGACAGCGACCCGCCGCGTTCGCCGACGCGCGTGGACAGCTGCTGGGGCAGCGACTCGACCCAGTCGGCCAGGCCCAACTCGGTGAAGGCCAGCGCCACGTCGGCCTGGCCGATGCCGGGACGGCCGTGTGCGACGTTGGCGGCGATGGTGGTGTCGAACAGGAAGCCGTCCTGGGGAACCATGACGATGCGCCGCCGCAGGCTGGCGAACCGCACCTCGGTCAAGGCCACCCCGTTGACCAGGATCTGGCCGCCGGTTGGGTCCATGAGCCGGGTGAGCAGCTTGGCGAAGGTGGTCTTGCCCGAGCCGGTCTCACCGACCACCGCCACCCTGGTCTGGGCAGGTATCTCCAGGTTCACGTCGTGCAGCACCGTGTCGGCGACCGCCCCGGCCTCACGGGCGGGATAGGCGAACGCCACGTGCTCGAAGCGCAGGGTGACCGGCCCCGGTGGGATGTCGACCCCGCCGCCGCCGGCAGTGGCCGGATCGGCGACGTCGGGGCGGGTGTCCAAGACGTTGAGGATGCGCCGCCAGCCGGCGATCGCGGTCTGCGCCTGATCCAGCACCTCGGTGGCGATCTGCACCGGCCCCACGAACAGGGTGACCAGGAACAGGAAGGCGACGAGCCGTCCCTCCGACAGCTGCCCGTCGACGCCGAGCAGCACGCCCACCACGACCGCCGCCGCGGTGGCCGCCGCCGCGAACAGCTCGCCGGAGGAGAACATGAACGCACCGAGGCGCCCGGCGCGGTAGTGCGCTCGGAACTCGCGCTGCACCGCACGCGAGATCCGCCGGTCGGTCCGCTCCTCGATGTTGTAGGCCCGGATGACGTCGGCGCCCCCGACGCTCTCGGAGATGGCGGTCAGCATGTCGCCCACCCGCTCGCGGACGATGTCGTACGCCACCGACAGGCGGGTCTGGAACCAGCGCAGGACGAATACCAGGGGCGCGAAGGTGACGATCACGACCAGGGTGAGCTGCCAGCTGTAGTAGCTCATCACCGCGGTGGCCAGCAGCAGCTGGCCGACGTTGACGATCAGGACCACGCCGCCCCACTGCATGAACTGGCTGATGGTGTCCACGTCGGCGGTGACCCGCGACACCAGGGCGCCGCGGTGCTCGGTGGCGTGGTGCAGCAGCGACAGGTCGTGGATGTGGCGGAAGGCGCGGACCCGCAGGGCCGCCAGGGCAGTTTCCGTCGCCGTCGCCAACCGGTAGTTCATGACGTAGCCGAACGCGGACGTCACCACGACGCCGAGCAACGCGGCGCCGCTGAGCTGCAGCACGATGGCGACGTCCACGCCGCCGGGCCCACGCAGGCCCCGGTCGATGACCTGCTGCACCGCCACCGGCACGATGACCCGCCCCGCCGTCGCCACCAGCGCCAGCAGCAGCGTCAGGCCGAGGCCGTCGCGGAACTCCGGTGACAGCCGCAGTCCCCGCACCAGCGTTGGCCAGGCCCCCTGCGGACGGGCCCGGTCGATGCTGTCGAGGGTCGGTGCGGTCGTGCTCACGACGCCGCCTCCGCTTCCTGCACCGCCTGGTCGGAGCGCCGCCGCTCACGCCGGACCGCCTCGTCGGCGTAGGCGGTCACCAGCCGGGCGTAGCCGGGAACGGTCTCCAGCAGCCGCTCGTGTGTCCCTGTCGCCTGCACACGTCCGCGGTCGACGAAGATGATCTCGTCGGCCAGCAGGATCGTGGCCTGGCGGTAGGCCACCACGGCGATGGTGGCCGGCAGGCGGGCGTCGCGCAGCCCGTGCAGGATCGCGGCCTCGACCGTGGTGTCGACGCTGGAGGTCGCGTCGTCCAGGATCAGCAGTCGAGGGCGGCGGGTCAGCGCCCGCGCCAGCGCGATGCGTTGGCGTTGACCGCCCGACAGTGACGTGCCCCGCTCACCGACCACGGTGTCGTAGCCGTCAGGCAAGGCGCGGATGAACCCGTCGGCTTGCGCCAGCTCGCTGGCGGCGCGGACTTGCTTGTCGGAGAAGCGCTCGCCCAGCGTGATGTTGCCGCGCACGGTGTCGTCGAACAGGAACGAGTGCTGGAACACGATCGCCACGCTGCGCGACAGCTCGCCGCGAGCGAGCGTGCGCAGGTCCTGCCCGTCGAGGTGGACGCTGCCCTGGGTCGGGTCGGCGAGGCGCACCAAGAGACTGGCGATCGTGGACTTGCCGGCTCCGGTGGGGCCGACGATGGCGATGGTGCGACCGGGCGTGGCCTCGAAGGTCACGTCGTGCAGGACTGGCGAGCCCGCCTGACCATCGGTCGACGACTCGTAGGCGAAGGCGACATGGACCAGGTCGGCGGCGGCCGCACCCTCGGCGTCCAAGCCCCTGTCCGAGCCGTACGGCAGGTCGCCGGTGGCGGCGAGCACGCCCTGGACACGCTCCCAGCCGACGACCGCTCGTGGCATGTCCGACAGCACCCAGCCGATGGCCCTGATGGGGAAGGCGAGCAGGGTGAACAGGTAGGCGAACTGCACCAGATCGCCCACCGACAGGTCGCCGGTCGAGATGCGCCACACGCCCACAGCCAGGATCAGCAACACGCCCACGTTGGGAAGGGCTTCCATCAGCGGGTCGAACAGGGCGCGGATCCTTCCGTAGCGCACCAGCTCGTCGCGCAGCCGCCGCGCCTCGACTTCGAAACGGTCCGTCTCGGCGGACTCCCGGCCCAGCGTCTTGACGACCAGCGCGCCGTCGAAGCTCTCGTGAGCGACCGAGGAGACGTCGGCGCGCCGCTGCTGAGCCAGGGTGGCCGGCTCTTCCAGCGCCCGGTTGTAGCGCCAGTTCAGCACCGCGATGGCCGGACCTACCAAGAAGCCTACGGCCGCCAGGAACAGGTCGCTGCGCACCAGGATCACCCCGGTGATCAGCAGCATGAGCACGACGCCGCAAGAGAAGGGGAATGGCGCGATCGGCCAGAAGGCCGCCTCGACGTCGGCGTTGGCGTGGGCCAGCAGCGTCCCCGTCGAATGGCGCCGGTGCCACGACAGCGGCAGCTTCTGGTACTGGCGCGTCACCCGCTCGCGGTAGCTCGCCTGCAGTTTGACCTGCATATAGGTCGCACCGATGCGGCGGGCCACGATCCCCACCGCCTTGAGCAACGCCACGCCGAGGATCGCTGTCACTGCCAACGCCAGCGTGCCCCGCGTCACGGCACCACCCGCGTAGGCCGGCACGATGACGCGATCGGTCACGCGTCCGAAGACCGTTGCCGACGCGACGGTCATCCCGCCGTAGACGGCGGCGCCGACGACGGCGATCGCGAAGGGCTTGGGCTCGGTGAGGACTGCCCGCCCGAGGATGCGCATCCCGCGGCGCACCACACCGGGTCCGGCGACCTCGGAGGCGACGACGTCGCGGCCTGGGTCAGCAACGGTCTCCTCTGCGGCGACCGCCTCGTCGGTGGACAAAGCAAGCTCCTGGTGAGTGGGCAGCCCGCCCACGCTAGCGCAGCGGTAGCACCCAATCCCGCGCCGGCGACGACGACTGGGTGTCGGCGCGACCCGTGGGGTTCAGCGTGCGGTCAGCAGCCCGCGGTCGACGACGGTGGGCGCGTGCATGGAGCGGTAGCCGACCGCGTCGAAGCGCACGACCACGACCTCGCCTTCGATGCGCTGCACCGAGCCCAACCCCCACTCAGGATGCTCGACGGTCTGGCCGGTGCGAAACGGCCCCCCCCGGTCGGCCTCGACGCGCTCCGCCTGCGCCGCCTCTTCCCAGTCGTCGGTGCCGCGCCGCTGCGCGATGCGCAGGCAGTTGTCGCAGCGCAGGCACAGCTCACCGGGATAGTCGTCGCCGAGGTAGTTCAGCAGGTAGCGGCGGCGGCAGGAGCTGGACTCGGCGTAGTCGGCCACCATGTCCAGCCGCGACTCCTCCACCTTTACCTGCGCCGCCTGGTGCGAGGCGATGGTCTCCATCGCCTCGGCAGGCGCACCCTTGAAGCGGATCCCCGACTTGAAGGTGGCGATGAACCCGAAGCGCTCAAGGTCCTCCAGCAGGGTGGCCGCGCCGGATCGCGCCACGCCGGCGACCTGGGTGAGGCGCGCCAGCACCTCGGGCTCGGGTGTCGCGTTATCGACCTGGCCCAGCAGGTGCACCATCTTGGCCACCGTCGGCTCCGACGGGCGGCTGCGCCGGTGCAGGTGCTCGTGGATGGCGCGGTCCTCGGGCCGGTACAGCAGCACACAGTCGGAGGGCTTGTCGTCGCGCCCGGCCCGCCCCGCCTCCTGCCAGTACGCCTCCAGCGAGTCGGGCATGGTCCGGTGGATGACGGCGCGGATGTTGGGCTTGTCGATGCCCATGCCGAAGGCGCTGGTGGCGCACAGGATCCGCAGCTCCTCGGTCAAGAAACCGGTCTGTACCTCCTCGCGCAGCGACCGTTCCATGCCACCGTGGTAATGGCCCGCCGGCAGCCCCAGCGACAGCAGGGCCAGCGCGGTCTCCTCCGACTCACGGCGCGTGGTGCAGTACACGACCGCCACGCCGGAAGAGCCGGGGTCGCGGATGTCGGGCAGCAGCTCGAAGATCAGCCCGGCCAGCTCACGGTCACGCCGGTCGGGGTTGGTGACGTGCACCACCCCCAGGTGCAGGTTGGTGCGGTCGAAGCCGCGAGCGACCAGCACGGGGTCGGTCAGCCGTAGCTCCTGGGCGACGTCGCGGCGCACCGCCTCGGGCGCCGTGGCCGTCAGGGCAAGTATCGGCGGGCGTCCCATGGCCTGTGCCGCGTCGGCCAGCTCCCGGTAGGCGGGCCGGAAGTCAAACCCCCATTCGGAGATGCAGTGCGCCTCGTCGACGCAGAACAAGTCGACGCTCGTGGCCGCCAGCGCTTGGCGCAGATCGGCGCGGAGCAGCTGCTCCGGGGTGGTGAACAGAAAGTCGAAGCGACCCGCCCGCAGCTCTTTCAGCATTCGTTCGCGCTGCTCGCCGCGGACGTTGCCGCTGATCGCCGCGACACGTTCGGCATGTTCCGCACTTACCTGCGACAGCCTTCTGACCTGGTCGTGCATCAGGGCCAGCAGCGGTGTGGCGACCACCGTCGTCCCTGGCAGCAGCGCGCCGGCGAGTTGGTAGACCAGCGTCTTTCCCCCACCCGTCGGCAGCACGGCGACCACGTCGCGGCCGGCCAGCACGGCTTCCAGGGCTTCTCGCTGACCCGGCCGGAAGCTGGGGTGCTGGGGAAACCGCGCCGCCAGCTCGTCGTCGAGGTTGCGTAGGTCGGGCATGCGGCGCCCTCCTACCCCGCCACGCGGCGCCGCAACGCACGGTGGCTACAGTTTGTGTATGGCCGCGCACCCCGCTGTAGGGCTGGGCCGCCGGCGGCCAGCCGCCGCCGGCGTGGTCGCCGCCGCGCTGGCCTTGGGCGTGGGCGAGCTGGTCGCGGGCCTGCTGCCGGGCGCGGGTTCACCGGTGGTCAGCGTGGGCAACGCCGTCATCGACGCCGTGCCCGCACCGGTCAAGGACCTGGCGATCTCGATCTTCGGGTTGGCGGACAAGATCGCCTTGGTCGTGGGGATCGTGCTGTTCGCGGCGGCCTTCGGCGCGTTGCTGGGCGTGGTGGGCGCCCGGCGGTTCGCCGCGGCGGCGGCTGGCTTCGTGGCCTTCGGCGCGATCGGCGTCGCCGCCGCCGGCAGCGATCCCCAGACCTCCCTGGTGGCCACCGCGGTCGCCGTCACCGTGGCCGTCGCGATCGGTGTGCTGGGGTTGCGCCGGCTGCTGGCGGCCGCCCGTGCCGCTCGCATGGCTCCCGACGTGCGCCCCGATGCCCGTCCCGATGTCGCGATCGCGATGCCTGACGATGCCACCTCGGCGCCTGGCGTCAGCGGTGACCGGCGGGCCTTCCTGCGGCTGACCGGCGGGCTGGTGGCCGTAGCAGCTGCCTCGGCTGCGGGGGGTCGCTGGCTGTCGCAACAGGCCGGTGTTGCGGCATCGCGCGCGGCGCTGGTACTGCCCCAGCCCGTGCGCCGAGCGGACGCACCGCCGGCCGGAGCCGACCTCGGCATCAACGGGGTGGTGCCGTTCGTCACCCCCAACGAACGGTTCTATCGCATCGACACCGCACTGGTCGTTCCCCGCGTCGACGTCGACAGCTGGCGGCTGCAGGTCACGGGCATGGTCGACCGGCCCCTGGAGCTAACCTTCGACGAGCTGGCGGCGATGGGCACCGAGGAGCACTGGACGACGCTGTGCTGCGTCTCCAACGAGGTCGGCGGCGGCTTGATCGGCAACGCACTGTGGTCGGGAGTGCCGTTGCGGCGGGTGCTGGAGCGCGCGGGCACCGACGCCGCCGCAAGCCAGATCGTCGGGCGCTCCGTTGACGGCTTTACCGCCGGCTTCCCAACCTCCGCCGCCTACGACGGCAGGGCCGCCCTGCTCGCCGTGGCCATGAACGGCGAGCCGTTGCCCGTCGAACACGGTTTCCCTGTGCGCCTGGTGGTGCCGGGTCTGTACGGCTATGTTTCGGCCACCAAGTGGCTGAGCCAACTCGAGCTGACCACGCTCGATGCCTTCGACGGCTATTGGATCCCCCGCGGCTGGTCGAAGCGGGGACCGATCAAGACCCAGTCACGCATCGACGTACCCGCGACGGGTGCCCGCGTCGCCGCCGGCCGCACGCCGGTCGCCGGTGTGGCGTGGGCGCAGGCCAGCGGGGGAGTGCGGGCAGTCGAGGTGCAGATCGACGAGCAGCCCTGGGCCGAGGCGCGGCTGGGTACCGCCCTCAACGACGACACCTGGCGCCAGTGGGTGTACGAGTGGGAGGCGCCGCCCGGCCACCACGTCGTGCGTGTCCGTGCCACCGATAACGAGGGCACGACGCAGACCGGTCGGCGCCGCCCCGTGGCGCCCGACGGGGCCACCGGATGGCACGAGATACGCGTCGAAGTCGAGCGCTGACCGCCGTTGTGAGCGGCAGGTCCTCGGCCTGTGCCGGGGGAGCGGCGGACACCCCCACCCTGTACGGACGGACACCCCCCAACGCTGCGATACGTGACTAGTCCGCTACGGTCGTGAGAGCGGTCGATGGTTCGGCCTTCGCCGCTTGACAACCGACGGCCGTCTCCCGGCGCCGTCCACAGCTTGCAGCCGTCTTCGGTTCTCCGTCCCTTGTTGGGGTTATGACGAGGGACGCCTTCATGCCCATGGCTGCCTTCGGCGTGCCTGTCACGCCAGGCCCGACAGAACCGGGCCCGAACGCTGAGGTGCCCATCGCTGCTGCGATGGCGCTCGTGCGCGTTCGCTGACCACCCACGAACAACGAGGATGCATTGTTGGAAAACACCCGTGGCGCCCGTCGAGCCCGACCGGCTCGGACCCGCGCCTGCGTGACCGCAGTGGCTCTAGCCGCCACGATGATCGTGGCCCTGCCCGCGACGGCGGCCTTCGCCGCTCCGGCCAAGCCGCGCACCTACAACGTGGTGGCCGGGGACTCGCTCAGCTCGATCGCCCAGGACTTCGGCATCAAGGGACTTTCGGGCTGGCGGCGACTGTTCGACGCCAACCGCAAGATCGACAACCCGGACCTGATCACGGTGGGCGCTCGCCTGCGCATTCCCGCCAAGGGCGCCGAGCTCAAGCGACGCTCGCTGCCGGCACCGCCAGCGCCGGTCGTCGTCGCGCCGGTCGCCCCTCCGCGCGTGGACAGCAGCGCCTCACGTAGCAGCAGCAGCACGGACACCAGCAGCAGCGACAGCAGCAGCACAGACACCAGCAGCAGCGACAGCAGCAGCACAGACACCAGCAGCGCCGAGAGCGCGCCGGCACCGCCTTCCTCGGCGCCCAGCTCCGGGGTGTGGGCCAGCCTGGCCCAGTGCGAATCCGGTGGAAACTGGAGCATCGACACCGGCAACGGCTACTACGGTGGGCTGCAGTTCAGCCTGTCGACCTGGCAGGGCTACGGCGGCAGCGGCATGCCGCACGAGGCATCCGCCAGCGAGCAGATCGCCGTAGCTGAGCGTGTCCAGGCCTCGCAGGGTTGGGGTGCCTGGCCGGCCTGCAGTGCGGAGCTCGGACTGCGGTAACGCCGCACCATCCTCGAAGAAGCGCCGCCTTTCGGGCGGCGCTTCTTTGCGTCGGCGGAAGCCGGTGCGCTGCTTGAGCGGTGACTGAGTGCGCTACCGCTTCGCTACTTGAGCGCTCAGCTGTCGGGCGCCAACCAGTCGCGCCGGCGGCGGTCGGAACGCCGCTCGATGCGCAGCCCCTCGCGGACCGGGTCACCAGCGCCGACGAGCACCGCGGTGATCTCCTCACCGATCAGCTCGTCGCGTTCCAGCAAAGCGTCGCGCAGCGCATCGACGAGATGGCGGTTGGCGCCCAGCAACGCCCGCACGCCGGCCTTGGCTTGCGCCAGTAACCGGTCGACCTCGGGCCGCGTGTAGGGGTCGGCCAGGACGCGGCCCACCAGGTTGGAGGTATTCAGGGCGCCTTCCTGCACCGCTGCCAATGACACCAGCGAGCCGCCCATGCCCGCCGACCCGACCACCTCGCAGGCGATCTGGGTGGCGGCGGCCAGGTCGCCGCCCGGACCGGTGCCCGACTCGCCGAAGTACAGCTCCTCGGCGCACATGCCGCCGAGGGCGATGTCAATCAGCCCCACCATCTCGCTGCGCGTGCGTGTGTAGACCTCGTCGCGGTCGCCGTGAGCCAGCAGCCCCAGCGAGCCCTTCCGCTTGACGATGGACAGGACCTCCAGGCGACGCGTGCCCGCCAGGTAGGCGACGGTGGCGTGGCCGGCCTCGTGGGTCGCCACCGTGCGACGCTCCAGCTCGGTGTAGTCCACGGGACTCTTGCTGCCGACCTCGCCGGTGAGCCGGGCCTCCTGGATGTCGCGCCAGGCCAGCTCATCGCGCCCGTTGCCCAAGGCGATGACGAGGGACTCGTCGAGCAGGTGCTCGATCATGACGGGGCTGTAGCCGAAGGTCTGGCCGGCCAGCTGCTCGCGGCGGGTCTCGACGTCGAGGTCGGCGGCGTGGGCTCTGCTCGACAGGAAATGGTCGACGAGGTCGCGGCGGGCCGTCTTCGCTGGCAGCTCGAAGCTAAGGCGCCGGTCGAAGCGGCCGGGACGCAACAGCGCAGGGTCCAGGCTGTCAGCCCGGTTGGTGGCGGCGATGACCAGGACGTTGTGGTAGCGCGGCTTGCGTTTGGCCAACTGGCGGTGGGTCGGCAAGTAGGCGTTGGCCGCCCCCACCAGCAGGTTGTACGAGCGGTCGCGTAGCGGTGGCGCGTCGAAGGACTGCAGCTGCACGAGCAGCTCGTTGACGACGCCACCGGTGCCTTCGCTGCTGCCGAACCCTGCCACCGTCGTCGACCCGGGGGGCAGCCCGGCGCCGTGGCAGGCGCGTGCCAGCTGCCCGCCGGAAAGGGGAGTCGCGTTCAGGCCGCCGCGCGTCATGGCGATCGCGTCGATCTCCTCGATGAAGCCGATCGCGCCACCTTCGCGCAGCGCGGCTTTGCGCAGGGCCTTGAAGTAGCTGCGGATCTTGCGCGAGGTGGCGCCGTACCACATGGACTGGAAGCTGGTCGCCGAGACGAAGAAGAACGGCACGCCGGCCTGGCGGGCCATGGCCTTGGCGAGGTGGGTCTTGCCCGTGCCCGGAGGTCCTTCGAACAGCAGGCCTCTGCGAGGATTGCCGCCCAGACGGTCGCGGTACAGCGCGTAGCCGAGGAAGGTGTTGAGGGTCTTGACGACTTCGTCGAGGACCCCGTCCAGTCCCTTCACGTCGTCGAAGCTGACGTCGATCTGCTCGGGGCGGAACAGCATGTGCGGCGAGCGGCCCGACAGCAACGGCATCGCCATCGCCGCGCCCAGCGCCGCGATGAGCGCCACCGGCAGCAGGTAATACAGCCAATCGTCGCCCAGCGACGGCAGGGCGAACACGTTGAACGGGGCGCCGGACAGGATCCGGTACCACAGGAAGACCAGCGGGACCCCGAGGATCGCCGCCAGCCCCCCAAGCCGTTGCCGACGCGCTCGCTCACGCGCCGCACCCACGTCGGCCGACAACGCGGAGATCAGCCCCCCGCCCAGCCGTGCCGCCACCGACGTGTTGTTCATGCGCCCCCCTGCCCAGCAGGGCCGCGCGGCCTTGCGTTTCCCCAGTGTGCCAGAGTGCACTGTCGTTGTCACGTAGTGTAATACCACGTAGCAGAGCGCACCGTTGCCGCACGGTCCTCGGGTGGAGCGGCTCCGCCGACGAGACCAACCCATTCCCTCTTGCGTCGTACTGGCCGCTTCCAAAGAACTGAAGGAAAGTGTAGTCATACAGCAGACAGGTGGCTACGCTTTCCGCCATGCGCCTTACCGACTCGCTTGCGCTACTGCCGGATGTCTTCACCTACTCCGACGCCCGCCGAAGCGGCATGTCTGACCGACGCCTCTACGGCTTGCGCGACAGTGGTGAGATCGAGTCGCTGGGCCGCGGCCTCTTCCGTCGTGCTGGCGCCCAAGGTGACCCAGACCTCATCGAGATCGCTCGACGAGCGCCGGAGGCGACGCTGTGTCTCGGCACCGCACTAGCGCGGCACAACTTGTCCGACGAGATCCCTCCCGTCATCGACGTCGCCCTGCCGCGAGGGCGCCGGTCTCCGGCTACTACCGCACCCGCGAGGTGGCACCGCTTCGACGTCGACACGTTCCCCATCGGGAGAGACGTCCTCCCCGTGGGTGACCTAGCCATCGGGATCTACGGACCGGAGAGATCGATCTGCGACGCGTTCCGCCTCCGGCACCTGGAAGGATCCGAGCAGGCCATCGATGCCCTGAAGCGCTGGATCCGTCGAAGCGGGTCGCAGCCGTCCTCCCTGCTGCGCATGGCTCACCACTTCGGGCCCCGCGCCGAGAGCTCTATCCGCGAGGCACTTCTGGTCTTGCTGTGAGCGGCCGACCCACCCGAGACACAGCTGAGGGCCGTGTCTACCTCGATCTCCAGAACCTGGCCCGCCAGGCCGGTCGACCGTCCGACGAGCTCCAGCAGCTGTATGCCCTCGAAGGGTTCCTCGACCGCCTCACCCGGTCGGCCCACGCCGACCGTTTCGTCCTCAGGGGCGGCGTCCTGCTTGCCGCGTTCGACACGCGTCGGCCGACGAGAGACGTCGATCTGGCGGCCCGCGACCTTCACAACAGCGCCGAGGCTGTTCGGCGCATCGTCGTAGAGATCGTGAAGATCGAGCTCCACGATGGCTTGGCCCTCGACTCCCAAGCCATCACTGCCGAAGTGATCCGGGTCGGCGATGCCTACAGCGGGGTCCGCGTCTCCGTCTCGGGGACGCTGGCCAGCGCTCGGCTCCTGTTCCACGTCGACATCAACGTCGGCGATCCGATCAGCCCCGCTGCAGAAACAGTCTCCTTGCCGCGCCTTCTGGGCGGTGAGCTGGTCGTCACCGGCTATCCGCTGGCCGAGAAGATCGTGACAGCTGTGCAGCGCGGCACGGCCAATACGCGCTGGCGAGACTTCACCGACGTCGCCCGCCTCGCCGCAGTCCACCGTGTCGATGGAGGGCGTCTCTCCGAATCCCTCCGTGGGGTCGCCGAACATCGGGAGGCGGCGCTCTCGCCCCTCGCCGATGTGCTCGAGGGCTATGCAGGCGCAGCGCAGGG
>Ga0136616_10000755_pt1 | contig 15996 bp, 17 predicted proteins | sample AntDrymUQ2992106_2_FD_106648 | JGI IMG/M metagenome (GOLD analysis project Ga0136616, IMG submission 106648) | Polar desert sand microbial communities from Dry Valleys, Antarctica - metaG UQ299 (21.06) | ecosystem: Environmental > Terrestrial > Soil > Desert | place: Antarctica: Dry Valley...
AGCCCCGCCTCGAGCAGCTGGTCGCGGTCGCGCGCAGGCGCGGAGTGCCGCTCGTCGACGACCTCGGGTCGGGCGCCGTGGTGCCGGTCGAGGACGAGCCCGCGCCGGCGGCGAGCATCGAGGCGGGCGCCGACATCGTCTGCTTCTCGGGCGACAAGCTGCTCGGAGGCCCGCAGGCAGGGATCGTGGTGGGGCGAGCCGACCTCGTGGAGCGGCTGCGGCGTCATCCCCTGCAGCGGGCGCTCCGTGCCGACAAGCTCACCCTCGCGGCGCTCGAAGGGACGCTGGCACTGCTGCTCGATCCCGAGCGGGCGACGAGGGAGATACCCGTCCTACGCATGCTCCACGAGCCGGCCGAGACCGTTCGGGCCAGAGCCCAGCGGCTCGCCGGGCTGGTCGGCGGAGAGGTGGAGCACACCGTCGCGCGCGTCGGCGGCGGTGCCCTTCCGCTGGCCGAGCTCCCGAGCTTCGCCTGCGCGGTCGAGGAGGGGCTCGCCGCTGCGCTGCGCGTGGGAGAGCCGCCGGTCGTAGCCCTGGTGCGCGGTGGGCGGACGCTCCTCGACTGCCGCACGCTCACCGACGCGGAGGTGGACGAAGTCGCAGCCGCGGTGCGCACGGCCCGATCGTGACCTGGTCGCCGGGTGAGACGGTCGTGGTTCAGGAGGTCTGGCGCGACCGCGTCTGGTCTGCCCGTCCGATGACCGTTGTCCATGACCATGGTGCTGCCGTCGCGCTGTGGTTTCCGAAGGGAACCCGCTGGAAGGCGCCGGCCACCCCACCGACTCGCCCGCGTGAGGCGACGCGAGGCGAGCGCTTCGCAGCCTCGCTCGCGCTCGCTGACTGGACGTACGTCGATGCGGTGTGGGACTTCTCGGCGCTGATGCTCATGCGAGAGGCCGACTGGCATTCCGTGCGGGTCGCATGGCTGGACGACGGCGAGCACTGGGGTTGGTACGTGAACCTCGAGGAGCCCTACCGCCGCACGGCACACGGCTTCGAGACGATGGATCTGATGCTGGACGTGATCGTCGACCCCGACCGCAGCTGGCGCTGGAAGGACGAGGACGAGCTCGAGACGTTCGTCGCGCGCGGTATCTTCGAAGGCTCGCTCGCGGAGCACGTGCGCGAGGAGGGCCTCCGGGTGGCCCGGCGAGCCGAGCGGAACGAGCCGCCGTTCAGCGAGCCTTGGCCCCAGTGGCGACCCGACCCGTCGTGGGCGATGCCCGAGCTTCCCGCGGGGTGGAACGAGCCGTGCCGCTGACCGTCGGCACCGCCGGCCATATCGACCACGGCAAGACGTGGCTCGTGCGCGCGCTCACCGGCGTCGACACCGACCGGCTGCCCGAGGAGCGCGCGCGCGGGATCTCCATCGATCTCGGCTACGCGCCGCTCGACCTGCCCGGCGGGCGGCGGCTCTCGCTCGTCGACGTACCGGGCCACGAGCGCTTCGTGCGGACGATGGTCGCCGGCGCGACCGGCATCGACCTCTTCCTGCTCGTCGTCGACGCCGCCGAGGGCGCACGGCCGCAGACGCTCGAGCACCTCGCCGTCCTGCGGCTGCTCGGCATCGAGACCGGCGTCGTCGCGGTCACGAAGGTCGACGCGGTGGACGAGGAGACGGTCGAGCTCGCGCTCGCGGAGGCGGCCGAGCTCGCGCCCGGGGCGGAGGCGGTTCCCGTCAGCGCAAGGACGGGCGCAGGTCTCGATCGGCTCCTCGCCGAGCTCGCTACCGCGGCCGACCGCGTCGAGCGGCAACCGGCGGGAGCGGCTACACGTCTCTACGTCGATCGCGTCTTCACCCTTCGCGGCATCGGCACTGTGGCGACGGGAACGCTCTGGGCCGGCTCGGTCGGAGAAGGAGACGTGCTGCGGGCCGAGCCGGCGGGACTGGACGTCAAGGTGCGAAGCGTCCAGGTCCACGACCGGCCGGTCGAGCGCGCTGAGGCGGGCCAGCGGGTCGCGGTTGCACTGCCCGGCGTCGAGCGCACCCGGCTCCGACGTGGGGACGCACTCTTCGAGCCGGGTGCCTACGGCCTCAGCTACCGGCTCGACGTGCGGCTCGACGAGCTCGAGCCGCTCCGGGACGGCCTTCGCCTGCACGTCCACCACGGGACGGCGGACGTGCCCGCGCGCCTGGTGCGATCCGGCGAGGCGTGGGCGCAGCTCCGCCTGGCCGTGCCGATCGTGGCGGCGCGCGGCGACCGGATCGTGCTCCGGGCGGGGCGTACGGTCGGGGGCGGGATCGTCCTCGATCCGGCTCCTCCCCGGGCGCTCGATCCCGTGCGACTCGGCCTCCTGGAGCGGGGAGACCCGCGGTCCCTCGTGCGGGCCCTCGTGGACGAGCCCGTCACACAGGCGTCGCTCGAGCGACGCGGTCTCCTGCGCGGGCGGGAGCTCGTCGAGGGGCTCGCCGCGGTCGAGCGCGCAGGCGACTGGTACTTCTCGGCCGAGTGGCTCGGGAGGCTCCGCGCCAGCGTCCGGGAACGACTCGGAACGCGTGCAGAGCAGGAGCCGCTCGACCCCGGCGTCCCGCTCGGGGAGCTGCTCGGCCGCGCGCCCTGGGCAGCGGCGCTGATGCCGCTGCTCGAGGTCGACCGGCGCGGCGCCAAGGCGTATCTCCCGGGCGTCGCGGCCGAGCTCGGCGAGCACACCGCTGCCGCGGTCGAGCTCGAGCTCGCGCTGAGCGCTGCGGGACCGAACCCGATCAAGATCGACGATCGCAACCTCGCCGCCTATCTCGAGGGTGAGGGAAGGCTCATCCGCGTCGGGGACGGGCTCGCGCTCGGTGCGCAGGCCTACGAGCAGGGGCGGCGCGTCCTCGTCGAGGAGTGCGAGCGCGGAGGTGGTCGCATCACGCTGGCCCGGTTCCGTGACCTGACCGGCAGCTCGAGGCGTTCGGCGCAGCTGGTGCTCGAGCGCTTCGACGCCGACGGGCTCACCCGCCGGATCGGCGACGAGCGGGTGTTACGACGCGCCGCGCGGGGCACAATGCGGGGATGAAGCGGACAGTTCTCCTGCTGCTCGCGGGCGTCCTTGGGGTGCTCCTCCTCGCCACTGTTGGGTTGCCCTCGGGTGCCGGGCCGTTCGAGCGGACGCGGGCGGAGCTGAGAACGGGCAAGCGCGTGGTTCTCCTCGATGTCGAGCTCGCGCAGACCGAGGATCAACGCGCACGCGGCCTCATGCGTCGTCGCTCGCTCGCCCGGAATGCGGGCATGCTCTTCCTCTTCGACGAGCAGTCGCGTGGCGGCTTCTGGATGAAGAACACGCGCATCCCGCTCTCGATCGCGTTCATGGACGGCCGCGGTGTGATTCTGCGAATCCTCGACATGGTTCCGTGCCGGCGCAATCCGTGTCCGGTCTACGACCCGGGTGTGGCCTACAGCAGCGCGCTCGAAGTGAATCGCGGTGCGTTCCGGCGCTGGGGCGCGAGTCGCGGCGACGCTGTGAAGCTGCGGCGCTAGCGCCGTGCTTCGTGAAGCGGCCGGTTTCGACCCAACGAGGTCTCTGATCAGCCGCTGGAGCTTGTTACCGTAGCTTTGGAGCGGCATGGGCCTGGTGGCCCAGCCGGTCTTCAAAACCGGTGAGGTCGTGTAACCCACGGCTGGGTAGGTTCGACTCCTGCGCCGCTCCGTTGCGCACGGCACGCGGGTGCCGCGCCGAGCCTGGTTACCCCAGCGCGCTGGCGAGCGCGTCGACGAGGCGGCGCGCATGCGCGCCGTCCTCGTCCAGGTCGGAGTTGAAAGTCGGCGACGCTGACACCCACGAGCGCATCGGAGGCCAGCAGCGGTCGAGCGAGCGCCACGAACGTATCCCAGTCGAGCCCGCGGGGCTGCGGGTAGGTGACTGCCGGCAGAGTCGCCTCGTCGAGAGCATCGAGGTCGAGATGGAGCCAACCCGGCCCTCGATCAGCCAGCGCACGCGCCCAACGTTTTCCCACCTCTCCCGCACCTGCCGCCGCGACCTCCTCGGCGGCCATGCGGCCGATCGACGCCGGGACGCGCCCGAGCTCGAGCGCCACATCAGTGTGCAGGGAGGCCGGTCGGTGCCCCAGGATCACGACGTCCTCAGCCTCCACGAGCGGAACCATCCCGCCCAGATCCACGAGGCCCGGTGGTCCGTGCCCGGTGAGGATCGCCAACTCCATGTCAGCCGCCTCGCCTGTAGGCGACGAGCTTCCGTCCAGGTAATCCGCGTGATCATCCACGAACCAGAGGCCCACGCGCCCCACGGCATCGCGGACGCCGGCCACCGTCCCCAGAAGCAGGGTGCAGTCCCCGCCGAGCACGAGCGGGCGCTCGGCACGTCTCAGCGTGGCGGCCACTGCCTCGCGCAAGGCCTGTGAGGACACGCGCAGGTCGGCGAGCGCGATGACACCCGTGTCCGGGTCGCGCACCGGGTCGCGCAGCGGCGGAGCCACGTCCCCGGCGTCGGCAGCCCCGAACACCGCCGGCAACCCCGCCGCGCGCAACGCGGCGGGCGCGCGCTCCTCCCCGCGGCCGGTGCCGGAGGAGTCGAAGGGGGCGCCGAGCGCAACCCACACCTGCTGGAGCCTAGGTATCCCGCTGCTGAGCGCGCTCCCAGTCCGGATCAGCAGGACTGTGGTGTCGCTTCGGCAGATACCAGCGGAGCGCCCGACCCCACGCCGTCCGCTTGCACCAACACGCGGGAAGGCAACCGCACTCGCGGCCGCTTTGGATTGTGGAGGCGTGAGATCAGGCTGCGGTTCATGAGCGCGATGTTTCGAGCTCCCACCCCTCTCACCTACGCCGCGACAGGCGTAGCCTCGCCGTGGCTCGCGGCCACGACGTCACGGCGACGCAACAGCAACAGGAGCAGCACCGCCCCGGCTGCGAGGAGCACCGCGCTCCCGATCCAGGCGACGTGGAAGCCGTCGACGAGCGCGCTCGCCGTATCGCCCGCGCTGGGCCTCCGCCCGAGCGACTCGATCGCGTCCGTCGTCCTGCCCGTCGCGATGGTCGACAGCACCGCCAGCCCCAGCGCGCCGCCGACCTGCTGCGACGTGTTGAAGAGTCCGGAGGCGAGGCCCGCGTCGCCGTCACGGATCCCACTCGTGGCGATCAGCGTGACCGGGACGAACGTCAGGCCCATTCCGATCGACGTGAGCATGAGGCCCGGGAGGAAGTCGACGAGGTACGTCCCGTCGGGCGTCAGCCGGAGGAACAGGAGCAGCCCTGCGATCGCCATGGCGAGCCCGATGAGAGGCACTTCGCGCGCGCCGAGTGCCGGCAGCAGCTTCTGCGAGAGCCCGGCGCCGATGATGATCCCGAGCGTGAACGGGAGGAACGCGAGGCCCCCCTCGAGCGCCGAATAGTCGAGCACGCGCTGGAGGTAGAGCGTGTTGAAGAAGAACATCGCGAACAGCCCGCAAGCGACGAGGAACATCGCGACGTTCGCACCGCGGACGGTCCGCACGGAGAAGATCGACAGGCGCACGAGCGGCTCGGAGGCGCGGCGCTCGATCACGACGAAGGCGACGAGGAGAGCGACGGCGAGCGCGATGAAGCCGAGCACCTCCGCGGATCCCCACCCGGACTGCCCCGAGCGGACGATGCCGAAGACGAGCGCGATCAGCCCGCCCGTGACCGTCAGCGCCCCCAGGACGTCGAAGCTTCGTGGGGCCTCCTCGTCCTTGGACTCGGGCACGAGCCGCAGCGACAGGATGAACGCGACGATGCCGACCGGGATGTTGACGAAGAAGATCCACGGCCACGAGAGCAGGTCGGTGAGGATTCCTCCGAGGAGAAGACCTACGGCACCGCCCCCGACGGCGATCGCAGCCCACACGCCCATCGCCTTGGTTCGCTCGGTGCCTTCCTTGAACGTCGTGGTGACGATCGACAGCGCGGCCGGGGAGACGAACGCTGCGCCGAGACCCTGGATGCCGCGAGCGACGATCAGCCAGGTCTCGTTCTGCGCAAGTCCGCAGACCAGCGATGCGAGCGTGAAGATGATGACGCCGAGCAGGAACACGCGCTTGCGACCGATCAGGTCGCCCGCACGCCCTCCGAGCAGCAGAAATCCGCCGAAGAGCAGTGCGTAGGAGTTGACGATCCACTGCAGGTTCGAGTCGGACATCTCGAGGTCGACCTGGATCGACGGCAGCGCGACGTTCACGATCGTCGCGTCGAGGATGACCATGAACTGCGCGAGGCAGACGAGAACGAGGACGATCCAGGGATTGACGGGACCGGCAGCGTTGGCGCGGTTGAGGATCGGCTCGACGCTACCTCACCCAACACCGGCGAAGGTACGGGTATCCGTACTCTTGGAAGCTGCTCGTGGCCGGCCAACGCATTGATCGGGTCGAGAGCTGAGTAGGCGCCTCGTCGTCGGGTTGACGGGCTCGAGCGCCCCGCAGCTCGGTCTCACGCTTCTCCATGCCCTCAGGGACATCTCCTCCGTCGAGACGCACCTCGTTGTCTCGCAGGGCGCGCGGCTCAGCCTGAAGCTCGAGGCCGGAGTCGACGTCTCGCAGGTCGAGGAGCTCGCAGACCGCGCCTATCGGCCCGAGGACCTCGCCGCCTCGATCTCGTCGGGGTCGTTCCTGACCATGGGGATGGTCGTCATGCCCTGCTCGATGCGGACGCTGGGCGCCATCGCGTCAGGCATCTCGTCCGATCTCATCGCACGGGCGGCCGACGTGACCCTGAAAGAGCGGCGCAGGCTCGTCCTCGTGCCGCGGGAGACCCCGCTCAACCTCGTCCACATCCGCAACATGGAGACCGTGACGCTCGCGGGAGGTGTGATCCTGCCGCCGATGCCGGCCTTCTACCATCGGCCGAAGACGATCGAAGACCTCCTCCTGCAAACCGTCGGCAAGGTGCTCGACCAGTTCGAGATCGAGCACGCCCTCTACCGTCGGTGGGAGTAAGTCAGCGTGCGCTCGACGAGCCTCGATAGCGGGTCTCGCCGTATCCTCCGGCCGTGACGGCGATCGAGCGCTCGCCAGCTCAGCCGCGGCCGGGTCGAGCTCATCGAGTTCTACGGGGGGCCGATACGACGAGCCTGATGGAAGACCACCCGCTCGTCATCGACCGTCAGCTCAGGATCCTGCGCGCCTACGCGCAGCGATTCCCCGAGGAGATCGAGTCGCAGCGCGAAGCCGCCCGGCGCCCGCTCGAAGAGCTCCGGACGCTCTATCTCTTCCTCCAACTCGCCGAATAGGGGCCTCTGCGCCTTCTCCTCGATGCCCATGTCTCCGGGCGGTGATCGACCGGATTTCTGCGAGCGCCGGGTGAGGTGTTCGCACGCCCGCCGCTAGGGCTTCTCCCCGCGCAGGAAGAAGCGTCCCGGTAGTCGCGCGTCGTCTGGACGCCACGACCCGACCTGCGGGAACTCCTCGAGCGCTCGCACGACGAGACCCGCGCCTGCCAGTGCGGTGACGACCTCGCCAAGCCGCCAGTGGCGCTGGTGCTTCTCCTCCCGCGCCGCTTCCCCGGGCAGGTCGAAGTGGCTCCAACCCACCGAGCGCTGCACACCCTCGTCGAAGTAGCTTTCCTCCCAACGGCCCTCCTCGCCCAGGCAGGCGGCGATCGGATGGGCCTCGAGCTGGACGAGCACGCCACCGGGCCGTAGCGCCTCGGCGATCCCGCGCGCCCACCCGGCGAGGTCGTGGAGCCAGGGGATGCAGCCCTCGTCGGCGAGCACAAGGTCGAACTCGCCCTGCCGAAGGTCGGGCGGCAGCGCCTGGACGTCGGCGCGCACGAGCCGCGCCTCGGGCACGAGCTCGCGGGCGAGCGCGAGCGCCTCCTCTGAGATGTCGACGCCCGTGACGAGCGCGCCCAGCCCATGCAGGTCGCGCAGCGTCTCGCCGGTCGCGCACTGCGGCTGGAGAATGCGCAGGCCGTGCAACGGAGGCATTCGCTCGCGGAGCTCGGGCCGCAGCCCGAGCTCGAGCGGGATCGCGGCCGACCGCCGCCGGTGGATCTCGTTCCAGGCCCGCCGGTTCTGCTCGGCGGGTGCGCCACCGAAGAGCGCTCCTCCGCCGGGCGGCGGCTTCTCGATCACCCGGTGGTCGGCCACAGGCTCATCCTACGAGGCCCTCGGCTGGGCCCGCTGGTACGCAAACGCCGCTCCGAGGAGGAGCAGGCCGAGCGCGACGAACGAGGCGACCCGGTAGAGCGAGTGCAGCGTCGAGAGATCGACCAGGAAGACCTTCCCGGCCGCGAGCCCAAGGAGGCCGAAGCCCGCGAGCCGCAAGGGGGCGATCGCGCGGCGCAGCCCCAGCCACAGGGCCAGGAAGCCACAGGCGCCCCAGAAGGCGCTGAGCAGCATCTGTCCCTGCTGGCGGACGCCCAGGTCGAGTCCGGTCTCGACGACGCTCGAGCCCGGCTGGAACGCTTCGACGATCGCGAGCGACCCGCCGTAGACGCACGCCGCCGCGGTGAGCACGTAGAGGGGCAGCGCGCCGGGCTCCCGGCCGGGCGGCGTGAGCTGCGCCATCCGGAAGGCGCCGGCAGCGACCGCGCCGAGCGCGAGAACCGCCGCGGGGAGACTCTCGACGCCGAGCGAGAGAGCATCGCCCGGCGGCGCCTCGAAGACGAGCACGTGCCCGGCGCCGAGGGCGAGGAAGCCGAGCGCGCCGATGCGGGCGAGCTCGTCGCCGCTTCGCCGCGCGACCGTGGCCAGGGCGATCGCCTCTGCGACGAGCGCGAGGACGAGCGGGGCGCCGTCGAGGGTGAGCGCGCTGACGTAGGCGAGCAGGACGAGCGCGAGACCGTCGAGGAGCACGGGCCAGCGGTGCCGCTCGTCGAGCAGGAGCCGGGCGGAGGAGAAGGCGGCCACCGCGATCGCGACGAGGATCGGCGCCGCGGCGGTGTCGGGGGCCGAGCCGGTCACCAGCACCTCCGGCGTGGCGTCGAAGAGAAGCGCATGCGCGGTCGCGAGGCCGACCTGGGCGCCGAGGCTCGCGCGGACGAGCTCGCCGTCCTGCGCGAAGCGCCGTCCCAGGACGGCGAGGGCGACCGCACTCGCAGCCCACCCGGCGGCGAGCGCTGGCCCGTCGACGAGGAGGCCGAAGGAGACGTTGGCGAGCGTCAGACCGCTGCCGAGCAGCAGCAGCCCGAGGTCGTGACCGACGCGGCGGGACGCGAGCCCGGCGATCCCGAGCGCGCCGTGCGCGAGCGCGAGCGCCGCGAGCCAGAGTCCACCGCCGAGCTCGCCCTCTCCGTGTGGCAGGCCCAGCCAGCCGAGAGCGCCCAGGACGAGCGCGCCCGCGCCCACGAGCAGCGCGCTCGAGGGGCGGGCCCTCGCGCTCCGCTCCCGCAGCTCGAAGCCGATCGCAAGGGCGAGGTTGAGAGCCGCGAAGACCGCGAGGGCGACGACGAGCCGGCCCGCCTCGGGGGCATCGAGGCTCCAGAGCGCGACCTGGGGCATCGCCACGGCGAAGGCGCCGAGCGCGAGCCACTCCCAGCGCCGCCACACGAGCACCGCCGCCGCCGCGGCGAACGCGATCGCGAGGAACACGATCCCCGCTCCGGCGCCCGCCTCGACCAGAACGGGTGCGACGAGCGCCCCGAGGATGCCGAGCGCAGCGACAGTGCGGGAGTTCCAGCGCAGGGCCAGAGCGGTTGCCGTCGCGCCGATTCCGAAGCCGAGGGCGAGGCCGACGGGGATCGGGAGCAGTCCGTAGAGCGCCGTGGCAGCGGTGAGTGTGAGGTAGAGGGCGGCGATCGCGGTGCCGACCGCCGCGAGCGAGGCCTGAGTCCGGCCGCGGCGCTCGTGCAGCCACGCACCTCCTGCGAGCAGGCTTGTGGCCCCGGCAGAGGCGAGGAGGACGCGCAGCCCCTCGCCGATCCAGCCCCGCTCGACCGCGAGCGCGACGAAGAACGCGACGCCGAGGAGGACGGTCGCGCCGCCCGCGAGCGCGAGGAGACGGCCGCCGAGCAGCTCCTCGAGATCGAAGCGCGGCGTCGATCGTCGAGGGGCGGGAGTCGGCAAGGGGGCGGTTGGCGGAGCAGGGGCAACTGGACGCGGGCTGGGCCCGGCCGGGGCGTGAGGGCGCCGCCCGGGTCGCCCCTCGAGGCGTGTCAGGCGGTCGGCGAGCTCGGCCACCTCGTCCTCCAGGAACTCGAGCCGGCGTTCAGTGGCGTTCATCGGCGTTCTCCTCTCGTAGGGCGCAGGATTGCGCGGAGCGAGCTCGGCCGCCAAGCGAGGCCGCCGCGTGGCGTCGGGATCCCGTCGGCGTTCAGGCGGTCGCAGATCGCCTGGAGCGTCGCGCCGCCGGCTCGGAGGGCTCGAATGCGCTCGGCGAGCTCCGGAGGCGTGGATGTCGGTCGGCCGGGGCCCGGGCTGCCGGTCTCCGACCAGCGCCGAGTCGCAAGGCTCGAGCGGGTGCGCTCGGTGAGCCCCCGTGGGTGCCACTCCGCAGCGGCCCCGAGCACGGAGGCGAGGTGCTCGCCCTCGCGGGTGGCGAGGTCGACGCCGAGATCCGGCGCAACCACGTTGAAGCCACCATCACGGGCCTCGCGCAAGAGCAGCGCCAGGTCGGGGAGCGAGTAGGTCAGGCGATCGAGACGGGCGACCACGATCGCGTCGGCTTCACCTCCGCGGCAGCGCTCGAGCGCCGACCGGAGGCCGGGCCTCCGAAGCGCACGTCCCGAGCGGATGTCCTGCTCGACCGCGAGAAGCTGCCAGCCGCGTCGTTCGCATTCGGCCTCGACGGTCGAGCGCTGCGCCGCCAGGCTCGGGCGCGAGGAGGGCCGCTCTCTCGGTGCGATCCGGACGTATCCGACTGCGGCCACATTCCGCTTATACGCTAATTTAGAATTAGTGTCAAGCGTCCACGCCGTTAACGTTCCGCTCATGGACGAGGACGGACGCCGGCGGCTCACGCTCTACGCGACGGTGCTCGGCTCCTCGCTCGCGTTCATCGACGCGACGGCCGTGATCGTCGCCCTGCCGGCGATCGGCGAAGACCTCGGACTCGACCTGGGCGGGAGGCAGTGGATCTTCCTCTCGTACTCGCTCGCGCTCGCGTCTTTCTACCTCGCGGCCGGCGCGATCGGGGACCGCCTCGGCCGTCGAGAGGTCTTTGTCGCCGGAGCGGTCGCCTTCGCGCTCACCTCGGTGCTCGCCGGCCTGGCGCCGGACGGAGCCACCCTCATCGTCGCCAGGGTCCTCCAGGGCGTCGCCGGTGCGTTCCTGACGACGAACAGCCTCGCCCTGCTGCGCGAGGTCTACGGGCGCGACGCGGGCAGGGCGGTCGGCCTCTGGACCGCGCTCACGGGAGTCGCCACGATCGCCGGTCCGCCGGCGGGCGGTGCCATCGTCGAGTGGGTCTCGTGGCGCTGGATCTTCATCGTCAACCTTCCGCTCGCGGCGCTCACCGTCGTGCTCGCGCTGTGCGGGCGCTGCCGCCTGCGCGAGCAGCACACCGTCGGACGGCTGGACGTTCCGGGCGCGCTCCTCGCCGCGGTCGGTTTCGGCGCCCTCACCTACGGACTCGTCCAGGGCGGCGAGGAGGGGTTCGGCAGCGCCTGGTGGGCGCTGCTCGTCGCTGCCGCGGCGCTCGGGGCGTTCTTCGCCGTCGAGCTGCGCTCGAGGGAGCCGATGCTGCCTCTCCGGCTCTTCCGGCGTCGCAACTTCGCCGCGTCGAACCTGGAGACCTTCTTCGCCTACGCCGCGCTCGGCGGGATGCTGCTCTACTTCGCGCTCTTCCTCCAGTTCCTGGGCTTCTCGCCCTTCGAGGCGGGACTGATCAACATCCCGACCAGCCTGGTCATGATCGGGCTCTCGACACGCGTCGGAACCCTGGCCGACCGCTTCGGTCCGCGACTCTTTCTCGCCGTCGGGCCGGCGCTCATCGGCGCCGGGATGCTCTTCTACCTGCCGCTGTCCGAGAAGTCGGACTTCTGGCTCTTCGGCATCCCCGGGCTCGGGCTCTTCTCGGTCGGTCTCGCACTCACCGTGGCGCCGATCACCTCGACCGCGCTCTCGTCGGTCCCGGGCGATCTCGCCGGCGTCGCCTCGGGCGTCAACCAGACGGTCGCGCGCCTTGGCGGCCTGCTCGCAGTCGCGGTCATCGGGCTCGTCGTCACCCTTGTCTTCGAGAGCAGCGGCGGGGCGGCGGGCGCAATCCCGCTCGCCCGGGGTCAGCTCGATCCCGACCTGCGCGCCGCCTCGCTCGAGGCGTTCCGCGCCGGGACGGTCGTCGCGGCCGCGCTCGCGTTCGTCGGCGCGCTCGTGGGACTCGGGATCTCGAACGAGGAGGCGCGCGCCGCTCCTCGCGCGGCACCCGCGACCGGCCGCTAACTCTCGTCGGCGGGTGCTGCCTGCTGCATCTGCTCGACCGCGGCGCGCGCCTCGCCGTGAACGAGCCGCCGTCGCTCGTCCGGGTCGCCGAGGACGGGCTCGGCGGCATCGACCGTCGTCTCGGCGCCCTCGAACCGCGCCCGCTCGTCGACGAGGGGGCGCGACTCCGCGAGCTTCCGGCGCAGCTCGTCGGCCCGGTCGTCGGTCGGCGACCAGGGCTCCGGCGAAGGAAGGGCGAGAGGCTGGCGGAGGCGCAGGGCGCGAGCGACCGCCGCCGCGACAAGGCCGAAGCCTGCGATCAAAGCGAGCCGGGGGCGCACCGCGCCGATGCTACACTGCCGCCGCTTCCTGCTCCGCCTCGCGCCGTCCCATCCCGAGCGGCGCCTGCCGGTGGGGCCGATTCAGACCAGAGGAAGGAGGTTCGGGATGGTCACTGCGTACGAGGTCCTGCTCATGCTCGACCCCGAGCTCCCGGAGGATCGCGGGGGCGAGATAGTCGCGCGCATGCGTGAGCTCGTCGAGCGAGCGGAGGGCACGTGGTCGAGTCACGACCTCTGGGGCCGGCGCCGGCTCGCCTACGAGATCGACCACAAGGGCGAGGGGGTCTACCACCTCGTCACCTTCAGCACGGAGCCCGAGACCCTCGACGAGCTCTCACGGATCCTCAAGATCACCGACGGCGTGATGCGGCACCTGGCTGTTCGCCGGGTCGAGGGCACCCGCACTTCCGCGCCGGCGCCCGTCGCCGTCAGCCCTGCCCCGTACGATGCGAACTCACGTTCGCAGGAGGAAGAGGAGGAGTAAGTCATGGCGGCAAACATCAACCGCGTCGTTCTCGTCGGGAACCTCACCCGCGACCCCGAGCTTCGGCACACGCCGAGTGGCATGGCGGTCTGCAGTCTCCGGCTCGCCGTCAACACCCGGCGCAAGGACGGCGCCACGGGCGAGTGGACCGAGAAGCCCAACTACTTCGACGTGACCGTCTGGGGGAACCAGGGCGAGAACTGCGCGCAGTACCTCTCGCGCGGCCGCCCGGTCGGCGTCGACGGCCGCCTCGAGTGGCGCGAATGGGAGGCGCAGGACGGCTCCAAGCGCCAGGCCGTCGAAGTCGTGGCCGACAACGTCCAGTTCCTCGGCGGAAAGGCCGACGGGGAGGGCGGCGGCTCGCCGCAGTTCGTGCCCGCGGGGGCGCAGACGAGCCGCGCGGACGACTTCCCGGTCGGCGCCGACGACGACATTCCCTTCTAAGCGAAAGAGTCTCGCCATGGCACAGCCAAAGGAACGAACCACTCGCCGGCGCCCGAGCACGCGGGAAGCCCCTACGCGGAGGCGCAGCTGCTACTTCTGCAAGGAGAAGATCGACGAGGTTGACTACAAGAACTCCAACCAGCTCCGGCGCTACGTCTCGGAGAAGGGCAAGATCCGGAACCGCCGCGTGACCGGTGCCTGCCGGCGGCACCAGCGACAGGTCGCGGTCGCCGTCAAGCGGGCGCGCGAGATGGCGCTCCTGCCGTACGTCACGGGGTAGCGCGATATGGACGTGATCCTGCTCTCCGACGTCGAGAAGCTCGGCCTGCGCGGCGAGGTGGTCGCTGTCGCGAACGGCTACGCGCGCAACTTCCTCCTACCCCGACGGTTGGCCGAGCGCGCCACGCCCGGGCGGGTGGCCCAGCTCGAGCGGCGCGACGCCGAGAAGGCGCGCCACGAGGCGCGCACCGACGAGCAGGCTCGCGAGATCGCGGGGCTGCTGGGCCGGACGGTTCTCCGGTTCGAGGTCAAGGCCGGGCCGGGCGGCGCGCTCTTCGGCTCGGTGACCTCGACCGACATCGCTGACGAGCTCTGGCGCGTCCGCCGGATCCGCGTCGACCGGCGCAAGATCGGGCTCGCCGAGCCGATCAAGCAGGTCGGGCGCTACGCCGTCCCGGTCGAGGTCTTCGCGGAAGTGACGGCCGAGGTGAAGACCATGGTCGTACCCGAGGGCGGTGAGCTGCCGCCCGAGGAGGCGCCGGACGCCCCGGCCGAGGAGGCGCCGGTTGCCCCGGCCGAGGAGACCGGCGAGCCCACGGCGGACGCCGCGACTCCCGCGGAACCGGCGGACGAGACAGCGTCCGCCGAGACGACAGCTTCCACATAGGACCCCCGGCGCTGTGGAGCGCGGGCGAAAACCCGCGCTCCCTGCGCCCTTTGTCCCGGAAGAACCTCGGGTCGCGGTGGGGACGACGTCCGGTAGCCTGGGGATACATGCACGAACACATGTTCTCTCTCCCTGCACCCGGCGGGGTGACGGTGTGGAACCGCGCTCCGGGCGTGGCTCCCGTTGACTAGGCCCATGGTCGAGCTCGCCTCCCGCCCACAGGCCACCGCGCCCGTCCCCCCGCAGAACCTCGAGGCCGAGGAGTCGGTTCTCGGCGCGATGATGCTCTCGCCGAACGCAATCGGCTCGGTGAGCGAGCTGCTGAACGCCGGCGACTTCTACCGCGAGAGCCACGCGATCGTCTATCGCGCAGCTCTTGCGCTCTACTCGAAGGGCGAGCCGGTCGACGCGATCACGCTCGTCGACGAGCTGGAGCAGCGAGGCGAGCTCGAGGGGGCCGGCGGGCGGGCGCGGGTGAACGAGCTCGCGAATCTTGTCCCGGCGACGGCCAACGCACCGCATTACGCGCGGATCGTTCGTGAGATGTCGACTCTGCGCGGCCTGATCAGAGTGGGAGGCGAGGTGGCCCGGCTCGGTTGGGAACGGCCCGGCGAGACGGCCGATCTCGTCGACCGCGCCGAGCAGGTCGTCTTCGAGCTCTCCCAGAGCCGCGTCAGCGGCGAATTCTCGCACATCGAGACGCTGCTCAAGGAGAGCTTCGAGCGGATCACCGCCCTCTACGAGGCCGGCGTGGACGTGACGGGGACACCGTCGGGGTTCCGCGAACTCGACCGGATCACCTCGGGGTTCCAGCCCGGGAACCTGGTCATCATCGCGGCCCGTCCCAGCATGGGCAAGTCGGCGCTCGGGCTTTGCATGGCCGCGAACCTCGCGGTGCGCAGCCAGACGCCCGTCGCGCTCTTCACGCTCGAGATGTCGAAGGCGGAGGTGACACAGCGGCTGATGTGCAGCGAGGCCAAGGTCGAGTCCCAACGCCTGCGAACGGGCAAGCTGGCCGCCGACGACTGGCCGCGTCTCACCGCGGCGTGCGACAAGCTGGCGAAAGCACCCATCTACGTCGACGACACGGGGTCGATCACCATGATGGAGCTCCGCTCGAAGGCGCGGCGGCTGAAGTCGAAGGAGGCGGGCCTGGGGCTCATCGTCGTCGACTACATGCAGCTCATGACCTCGGGGACGAGCGCCGAGAATCGTGTGCAGGAGGTCTCGCAGATCTCCCGCTCGCTCAAGGTGCTGGCGCGGGATCTCGATGTCCCCATCCTCGCCATGTCGCAGCTCTCCCGGGCGGTCGAGCAGCGGCACGACAAGCGGCCGATCCTCTCGGATCTTCGCGAGTCCGGGTCGATCGAACAGGACTCCGACGTTGTCTGCTTCGTCTACAGAGACGACTACTACAACGGGGAGGAGAGCGACCAGCAGGGTCTCGCGGAGATCATCGTCGCCAAGCACCGAAACGGCCCCACCGACTCGATCAAGCTCTCGTTCCTGAAGCGCTACGCCAAGTTCGCCGACCTCGCCGCGTGATCCCCGAGGAGGGCTCGTGCACTACGGACTGACAGAACCCGAGC
>Ga0136616_10000756_pt1 | contig 15990 bp, 19 predicted proteins | sample AntDrymUQ2992106_2_FD_106648 | JGI IMG/M metagenome (GOLD analysis project Ga0136616, IMG submission 106648) | Polar desert sand microbial communities from Dry Valleys, Antarctica - metaG UQ299 (21.06) | ecosystem: Environmental > Terrestrial > Soil > Desert | place: Antarctica: Dry Valley...
GTCCGCCGCCGGCCGAGCCCTTGGCCACCGGGTCCGGCGCGTCCTTTTCCTCGGCGGCGAGAATGCCCTGCGACTCGAAGAGCGCCCCCAGGCCGTTGACCACGATGTAGGTGACGGCTCCGAACAGACCGGCGACCAGGACCGTTTGAGCGAACTCGCTGGCCCAGGTCTCCGCGGCAACGATCAACAGCACGACTGCGATCACGACAGACAGCTGGTCGAGCTTGCCGACCTTGGCCAGCGGACGCTCCAACCAGCTCAGCCAGGTGATCTCGCGCTCCTCCAAGATGAAGTCGAGGAACAGGATGAGAAGGAACATCCCGCCAAAGGCGGCTATGGCGGGATAGGCCTCCTCGAGCAAGAAGGCATAAGTCCCCGGCTCGTCGACCGGGCCGCCCTCCAACGCCAGCGTCACGACGTCGATCGGGTTGAGCGACGCGGTGATCCCGACGAGCACGAGGGGAAAGACCAACCGCATGCCGAACACGGCGATCGCGATACCGACGGTCAGGAAGATCTTCTGCCACAGCGGGCTCATGCGCACCAGCACGGTGGCGTTGATGACCGCGTTGTCGAAGGACAGCGACACCTCGAGCACGATGAGGATGGCGACGATCAGCAGCACCTCTGGGCCACCGAGCCACAGCGCAGCGGCCAGCGCCAACGCGGTCAGCCCGAATGACCAACCGAAAATCCTGAGAACCACACGCCGTCTTTCCGTGAGAGGGCGCCCGGCTGCCTGGCCGGGCCTAGCGGGCTATCGCACTAGACGTTAACGCCAAAGTCTTGAGCGATGCCGCGCAGGCCGGAGGCATAGCCCTGCCCCACCGCGCGGAACTTCCACTCCTGACCGCTGCGGTACAGCTCACCGAAGATCATCGCGGTCTCCGTCGAGGCGTCCTCGGTGAGGTCGTAGCGCGCGAGTTCGGCGTTGTCGGCCTGGTTGACGACCCGGATGAAGGCGTTGCGGACCTGTCCGAAACTCTGCGACCGGGTGTCGGCGTCGTAGATGGACACCGGGAAGACGATCTTGTCGATGTCCTGCGGTACGACGCCGAGATCGACCTTGATCGCCTCGTCGTCGCCCTCGCCCTCACCGGTGAGGTTGTCCCCGGTGTGCTGGATCGATCCGTCCGGCGTGGCCAGGTTGTTGAAAAAGACGAAATGCTGGTCCGACAGCGCCTTTCCACTGGAGGCGAGCGCGATCGCGCTGGCGTCCAGGTCGAAGTCGGCACCGGTCGTGCTGCGCACGTCCCAGCCCAGGCCCACCATGACCGCACTGAGGCCCGCGGCCCCGGCCTCCTTGGTCAACGAGACGTTCCCGCCCTTGCTCAGGCTGACTCCCACGACATCCTCCACGCGTTCTGGGGCTGGCTGCCCACTGATACAACTGACCGCACGGCCTCGACTGTAGATGACTGGCCCAGAGCAGCACGCGCCCGATCATGCTCGGCGTTCTCGTGGCACAGTTGTCGGCGGGAACCCAAAGTGAGGGAAGGAAACCAACGATGGCCCTGTGGGATCAGCTCCGTCAGCGTTCGCAGGACATGAGCAGTCAGCTCAAGACCAAGGCGAACCAGTTCAAGAACAAAGACTTCAAGAACGGCACCATGGCGATGTGCGCGCTGATCGCCGCGTCGGACGGGAACATCGACCAGAGCGAGCGCGCCAAGGTCGCCGGCCTGATCACCAGCAACGACGTGCTGTCCATTTTCCCGGCTTCGGAGCTTCGTGAGACCTTCGACCACTACTGCAACAAGCTGACCTCGGACTACGACTTCGGCAAGGTCGAGGCGGTCCAGGCGATCGCCAAGCTCAAGCCGAAGCAGGACCAGGCGCGCGCAGTCATCCAGATCGGCATCATCATCGGTGGCGCCGACGGCAACTTCGACGAGAACGAGCGGGTTGCCGTCCGCGACGCCTGTTTCGCCGCCGGGATCGCTCCGGGCGAGTTCGATCTCTGACCGGCTTCGAAGCGCCGCCCGCCGATGAGCCACTACAAGAGCAACCTGCGGGACCTCACGTTCAACCTGTTCGAGGCCTTGCGCATCCAGGACTGGCTCGGCTCGGAGCCGTTCGCGCAGGTGGACACCGCGACCGCCCTGAGCGTGCTGTCGGAGTTCGAACGGCTGGCGACGGGTCCGCTCGCGGCGTCGTTCGTCGATGCCGATCGCAACCCACCGGCCTACGACCCGGCCACCAAGTCGGTCACCTTGCCGGAGTCGTTCAAGAAGAGCTGCCAGGCCTTTCTGGACGGTGAATGGCACCGGCTGGTCGTGCCCGAGCACCTCGGCGGCTACGGGGCACCGCCGACGCTGTTCTGGGCCTGCGCCGAGATGCTGCTCGGGGCGAACCCGGCGGTGTTCCTCTACATGTTCACCGGCCCCAGCTTCGCTGCGATCATCGACAGCCTCGGGACGCCGGAGCAGCAGCAGTTGGCCCGGACAGCGATCGACCGGCACTGGGGCGCCTCGATGATCCTCACCGAGCCCGATGCCGGTTCGGACGTCGGCGCCGGTCGCAGCCGCGCCGTGGCGCAGCCTGACGGCACCTGGCACATCGAGGGCGCGAAGCGGTTCATCACCTCCGGCGACTGGGACTACACCGAGAACATCTTGCACCTGGTGCTGGCCCGACCCGAGGGTGCCGCTCCGGGCACCAAGGGCTTGTCGCTGTTCATCGTCCCGAAGTTCCTCTTCAACGCGGAGACCGGCGAACTCGGTTCGCGTAACGGCGTCTTCGCCACCGGCATGGAATCGAAGATGGGCCTCAAGGCGTCGGCGACGTGCGACGTGGTGTTCGGCGAGAGCGAGCCGGCCGTCGGTTACCTTGTCGGTGATGTCCAACGCGGGATCGCGCAGATGTTCACGATCATCGAAGGCGCTCGAATGATGGTCGGCACCAAGGCCATCGCGACGCTGTCCACCGGCTACCTCAACGCCCTGGCGTACGCGAAGACCCGGGTCCAGGGCGCTGACCTGATCCGCTCCACCGACCCCAGCGCACCACGCGTCCCGATCATCAGGCACCCCGACGTACGCCGATCGTTGATGCTGCAGAAGTCCTACTCCGAGGGGATGCGGGCGCTGTATCTCTACACCGCCAGTTGGCAGGACCGCATCCGGCGAGCCGACGCCGACACCGGTGTCGACCTGGACCTCGCGAAGCGGATCAACGACCTGCTGCTGCCGATCGTCAAGGGATTCGGCTCCGAGCGGTCCTACGCCCTGCTCGGAGCAGAGTCGCTGCAGGTCATGGGCGGCTCGGGATATCTCACCGACTACCCAATCGAGCAGTACATCCGCGACAGCAAGATCGACACCCTCTACGAGGGCACCACCGCGATCCAGGGCATGGACCTGTTCTTCCGCAAGATCGTCAAGGACCAGGGGCGGGCGCTGACCGCGGTGTTCGCCCGGATTCAGGGTCTGCTCGACAACGAGGCGGGCGACGGCCGGCTCAAGGACGAGAAGGCGTTGCTCGCGACGGCATTGGGCGACGTTCAGGCGATGGTCGGCGCAATGGTCGGGCAGCTCACCAGCGCCCAGGACGACATGGCCAACGTCTACAAGGTGGGGCAGAACACGACCCGGCTGCTGCTGGCTCTCGGCGAGCTGCTCACCGGATGGCTGCTGCTGCGCCACGCAGAGCTCGCCTTGGCGGCGCTCGGTGCGGACACGTCCGCCAAGGACCGTGCGTTCTACGAGGGCAAGATCGCCTCGGCGCGGTTCTTCGCCACGCAGGTGCTGCCGAAGCTGTCCGCGGAACGCTCGCTGGTCGAGAACACCGACAACAGCCTGATGGAAATCGCCGAGCAGAGCTTCTAATCGTCGATCGCCGGCGCGACTGACAGACTAGGCCTGTGACCCGGACCCGCCGTGGTCACCAAGGAGGTCTCAACATGGGCGTCGGAATCTCGATTTTCCTGCTCGCTCTGGGCGCGATCCTCGCCTTTGCGATCGATAGTGACGTGGTCGATGGCATCAATCTCGGCATCGTCGGCTTTGTCCTGATGGCGGTGGGCGTCATCGGCATCATCATCTCGCTGGTGTTGATGAATCAGCGCAGCAACACGAGTCACCGGGTGGTCGAGGAGCGGCGCTACCGCGACGACGGCACCCTGTACTGAGCAGACCGGCCGGTCAGCCGCGCCGTCGTCGATGCCTACCCTGCGGTCATGATGGTGGCTCGGCGGTGGGTGCAGTTGGAGGGCGCGGTCAATGTCCGTGACGTCGGCGATCTCCAGACGACCGACGGCCGCAGGACGGCCAACGGGCTGCTGTTTCGTGGCGACAACCTGCAGTCCCTGACCGTCGTGGACATCCGCCGGCTGGTCGACGAGCTCAGGGTCCGGCTGGTCCTGGATCTGCGGACCGGCGTCGAGGTCCGATCCGAAGGCCCCGGCCCGCTGCATCAGCAGCCCGTGGAGCACCGGCACCTGTCGCTGTTCCCGGAGGCGGGCCAGACCACCGACGTCGTCGCCGACGACGTACTCCCGTGGGCCAGCGACGCTGCCCGAGCCCGGGACCGCAACACCGCCAACCCGGACGGTGCAGCCGGCTACTACCTCGGGTATCTCCGGGATCGTCCGGACAACATCGTCGCTGCGTTGCGGGCCATCGCCGAGCAGGAGGACGGCGCGGCGATCGTGCACTGCGCGGCCGGCAAGGACAGGACCGGTGTCGTCATTGCGCTGGCGCTCAGTGTGGCCGGCGTGGAGCGGCAGGCGATCATCGACGACTACGCGGCCAGCGCCGACGTTCTGCCGCAGATCGTCGCTCGACTCAAGTCCAGCCCGACGTACGCCGAGGATGTCGCCGGGCGCAGCTTGGACAGCCACCGGCCGATCGCGAAGACGATGGAACGCTTTCTCGCCGTGCTCGACGAGAAGTACGGCGACCCGCGGGGCTGGCTCGACCGGCACGGGTTCGGTGCCGGAGACCAAGAGGCGCTGCGCTGCCGGCTGGTCGCCTAGCGGCCTGTCCCGCTGCGCAGGATCAGCACTGAACCAGTGAGCGCCTGTTGGGGCAGGCTCCTGCTGCCGATCATGACGATCTGTGGCCCGATTCGCCCGGTTTATCCGACCCTCGGGTTGGCCGAATCGTCATGATCGACGGGGGCAGGGGGCCGGAAAGAAGCGAACCCCGGTCAGCGAGGAGCGCTGCCGGGGTCCGGGTCGGGTGGCTTACCGGAAGATCTGCTCGCCGCGGTTGGCGATCGCGAGCAGCTCGTGGCGCATCGAGGGCGACGGCGCGCGCGCGATCGCCTGGTCAATCTCGCGTCGGCCACGGGCGATTCGGCGCCGCTGGCGCCACTTGGCGCTGAACGTACTCATGAAGCTCATCTCCTGTTGCTGTCCTGGACTGTACGCCTAAGATAACACGGCGGATCGCCAGATATTCCGATGTATCTTTGGTCCGTAGGCTCTCGGAACGCCGGGCCCGGTTGCTGCAGGTCTCGGTCGTTACGAGTCGCCAACCGAGCTGATACACCTGCGAGGTGTAAAGTGTGTGTATGAGTCGCACCAACGTTGACATCGACGACGTTCTGGTAGCCGAAGCGATGCGCAAGTACAACCTGCGCAGCAAGCGCGAAGCAGTCGACCTCGCCCTGCGCCGCCTCGTCGGACCGCGTCTCTCGCCGGCTTTCCTGGACAGCCTGGAAGGGATTGGCTGGGACGGCGACCTCGACGAGATGCGCGGCTCGAAGATCGACGAGCAGTGATGGATCTGATTGACAGCTCAGCCTGGATCGAATACCTGCGCGCCACGGGTTCCCCAGCTCACCAGGCCGTCCGCGATACTCTTCGGGAGCGTCCGTACGACGTCGTGACGACCGAGCCGGTGGTGATGGAGCTTCTTGCTGGTGCCGCCAACGCGACGGTGCTCGGTCAGCTTGACAAGCTGACCAGCGGACTGCGTCTGCTTGCCGTCGACGGAGCCAGCGACTTCCGTGACGCTGCCCTGGCGTACCGCGCGGTTCGTGCCCGCGGGAGGACTGTGCCGCGGTTGTTGGACTGCCTCATCGCGGCCGTCGCCGTCCGCACCGAGGCGCGGCTCGTCCACCGAGATCGGGACTTCGACATCCTCGCCGAGGCCCTACCGCAGCTCAGCGTCCGCTCGCTGGTGTGAGCCCCGCGTGAGGTCGCTTCACCGACGTCAGCCGGCTACCGTTGGCGTGGGAGGCGCCGGAGCAGCCCGACCCGGGCGGCGACCGGCCCTTCGCAGTGGACTACCGCCCGAACCGCGCCTGCTGACCTGGTCCGCCCGGGTCGACGACCTGGACGAGGCCGTTCGTTCTGCCCAGCAGCGCGGTATCCACCCAGGGCGCATCACACCGATGTCCCGCCGCGAGGATGGGACAGTGCTGACTGGCGGCTCGCGGTGCCGCCGGACGCTGGGGGGCTTTCACCCCGACGTGGCCAAGGTCGAGCCGGCGTTGCGGGTGGTGCTGCTCACACCGGCCGGCGAGGTGGAGCTGAGCTGACAGGCTGCATGCTCAGCACTGCCATGGCGGCGTTGTGACCGCCGATCCCGCTGACGCCGCCGCCGCGCAACGCCCCACCGGCGTTGGCGTGGACCAGCCTCGGTTCGTCCGTCTCCACGCCCCACCGGCCGACCTGGGACTCCTCGCCGGCATACGGCCAGGACAGGTCACCGTGGAAGATGTTGCCGCCGGTCATCCCGATCAAGTTCTCCAGATCCACCGGCGTGGCCGCCTGCAGGCACAGCTGACCGTCGGCGTCACGGGCCAGGCATTCCGACAGTGGCTCGGCCAGGACGGCGTCCAGCCCCTCGACGGCCAACCGAGCCGCCTCGGCACGCCGGGCGTCGTTGTCGCCGTCGAACAGCCCCACCGGCGTCTGCATCGCGAACAGCGTCAGCGTGTGATATCCCGCCTCCCGCTCGGCCGGGCCGAGGATCGAGGGGTCGGCGAGGGAGTGGCAGTAGACCTCGAACGGCAACGGATCCGGCAGCAGACCGGCCGCCGCGGCGGCGTACGCCGCATCCAGCTCTGACGCCGACTCGGCGACGTGCATCGTGCCGGCGAGCGCGACCGCGGGGTCGATGCCCGACCGGAACCTGGGCAGCCGGCGCAGCACCATGTTCACCTTGACCTGCGCCCCCACGGGCCGCGCAACGGCGCCGAGACCGCCGCGCAGCTGCGCCAGCACAGACGGCGCGACCCCCGACACGACCACCGAGGCACCGGTGATGTGCTCGACGCCCGACCCGTCCACCCAGCCGACCTCGCCGCCGGAGGCATCGAAAGCAACGTGCCCAGCTGTCGCGTCAACCTCGAGTTCGGCACCGAAACGCCGGGCGGCGGCCGCCATGGATGCGGTGACAGCACCCATTCCGCCGATCGGGACCCGCCACTGACCCGCTCCGTTTCCGATCAGGTGGTAGAGGAAACAGGCCGACGCCCGGCCGTCGTCGGCGTGCACGTCGGCGAACGTCCCCACGAGCCCATCGGTCAGGACGACACCTCCGACGACGTCGTCCTTGAACCACCGGCCTACCAGCTCGCCCAACGGAAGGTCCCGCAGCTCAGCGAGTACCGACGGGTCCCGCAGCCGGCTCGTCAGGTCGGCAATCCCCATCAGCGGCTCCAGCAGCGTGGGCGCCAGATCCTCGGCCAGTACGGCGATCCGCCCATAGAACTCGTGCCACGAGCCGTATTCGACGTCCGAGCCGGTCACCTCGGTGAATGACGCCCGGGTAGCCGACCCGTCCGGCCGCTCAACCAGCAAGCCCAGATCGCGACCGTCCCGAGCGAACGGCGTGTAGGACGCGAACGAACGGTCGGCCAGCCGCACCGACAGCCCGAGGTCGGTCACGATCTGGTCGGGCAGCAGGCTGACCAGATACGAGTACTTCGACAGCCGCACGTCGACGCCGGGAAACACGGCCTCGCTGACCGCTGCTCCGCCGACGTGGCCCAGCTGTTCCAGCACGAGCACCGAGCGCCCGGCCCTCGCCAGATAGGCCGCAGCCACCAGCCCGTTGTGGCCGCCTCCGACCACCACGACGTCGTACCTCGATTTCATCACCCCTCCTGCAGGTGCGGCGGTATCCCGCGGTAGGCCCGTCCGATCATCGTCACCCAGCGATGCACAGCGTCCTCGTTGGGGGCGAACGGCCCGGGGCGGAAGTGCGGCGAGGCCAGGCCGCGCTGCACCGACTCGCACGCCCGCCAGTCCTGGGAGTTGACCAGATCCCAGAACTCGACGGCGTACGACGGGTCGACGTCGGCGGACCCGAAGTACCAGGAGCACTCGACCCAGGTCCGATCCGGCGCGAGCGGGACCAGCCGGTGGGTCATCACATAGTCGGGGTGTAGCGACAGGAGCAGGTTCGGGACCAGGCCGAGGTACTCGACCCGGCCAACCGGCGCAGCTGGCAGCGGCGGTCCGGCGGACCGGCCGGAAAGCGACATCGTCTCCGAGCGCAGCTCCATCGACCCGCCCACCCAGGCGCCCGGGAGCGTGTAGTTCGCGCCGGACGCAGGTGGTGACACCCGGCACAGTTCCGGGTGGATCTGCGGGCAGTGGTAGCACTCGTGGTAGTTCTCGCAGACCACCTTCCAGTTGGCGGCGACGTCGTAGCTGTGCCGCGCCCGCAGGTGCAGCGACTCCGGTCGGTACGGCGCGAGGATCCCGGCCAGCGCACCGACGTGCCCGGTGAAGGGTGCGGCGTCGCCGGTGGCGTTCACGAAGACCCATCCGTGCCAGGTCTCACAGGGCAACTCCACCAACGGGTACTCCTCGGGGCGGAACGTCGCCACCTGCCGGAAACCCGGTGCTGCCCGCAGCGTGCCGTCCAGGCCGTAAACCCAGCAGTGATAGGGGCATCGGACGACCGTGCTGTCCGAAGAGCCCTCGAGCAGTTCGTGGCCGCGGTGCCGGCAGGTGTTCGCGAATGCGCGCACCTGCCCGCCGGCGAAAGTGAGCAGCACCGGGATGTCCCCGGCCAGCAGGGCCCGTTGAGTCACGCCGGCGGTGCCGAGTTCCTCGGCCCGGCCCAGGCAGGGCCAGGTGCCGGCAAACAGGTGCCGTAGCTCCCAGGCCAGTACGTCGTCGCCCGTGTAGGCAGCCGCTGGCAGCATCGTCGACAGACCGAACGCGCGTAGCGACCGGTCCAGAGCGTCCGGATCGACCGGCGCATTCACCGCAGTCCCCGCAGTACGTTGGCGCGATGGCCCGCCGGCGCGTCGACGTACGCCGCGAGGAGATCCTCGACGCCGCCGTCGGCGAGGTGACCCGTCGCGGCTTCGCGCGGACCCGGGTGGCCGATGTGGCCGAGACGCTCGGCGTGAGTACGGCGCTCGTCTTCTACCACTTCGACTCCAAGCAGCGACTGCTCGCCGCGGCGCTGGACCACGCGGTCGGCCGTGACCTCGACCGGCTGGCAGCCGCGATTTCCAGACCGGGCACGGACCTGGCCCGGCTGCGCCGCATTCTCTCGCTGTATGCCCCGCAGGGTTCGGCACCAGGATGGACGCTGTGGGTCGATGCGTGGGCCGAGGCGCTGCGCAATCCCGAACTGCGCACGCACTGCCGCACCCTCGACCGCCAGTGGACCGACGCGATCGCTGCGACGATCAACTCCGGCGTCGAGGCCGGCATGTTCGTCTGTCCCGATCCGGAGTCGACGGCGCGCCGAATCACCTCGCTGATGGACGGGCTGTCCGTGCAGGCGACCGTGCATCGCCGGCTCAACCGGACCCAGCTCAGGACCTGGACGCGGGAGTACGCCGCCGCACAGCTCGCGGTGCACCCGGACGCGCTTGCCTGACACTAGACAGCCAGCCTCTCGTGCGGGGGCGCCTACTGACTCGCGAGTCAGTATGCCGGTCCGCACGACTATCCGGCCTGCACGCTGGGTAGGTTCGCTGACATGGACGATGACGGCTACGTCGAGCAGAGCTTCGACCGCGACACGAACTACCTGTCCGCGCGCATCACCGCGGACGGATCCTCGGATTGGCCCGTCGAGCCCGGTCGCTACCGGCTGGTCGTCGCCCGGGCCTGCCCCTGGGCGAACCGCGCGATCATCGTCCGGCGGCTCCTGGGCCTGGAGGAGGCGCTGTCCATGGGGATCTGCGGCCCGACGCACGATAAGGACAGCTGGACGTTCGACCTCGATCCCGGCGGCGTGGATCCGGTACTGGGCATCCCGCGGTTGAAGGACGCGTTCGAAAGGGCGGTCCCAGGCTATGAGCGTGGCATCACCGTGCCCGCAATCCTCGACGTGCCTTCCGGGGCGGTCGTGACGAACGACTTCCTGCAGATCACGCTGGACCTGTCGACGCAGTGGTCGGCGTTCCATCGCGAGGGCGCTCCAGAGCTGTATCCGGAGCAGCTGCGAGCGGAGATCGACGAGATCGCCGAGCTGGTGTACCGAGACGTCAACAACGGCGTCTACGAGGCGGGCTTCGCGGGGAGCCAGTCGGCGTACGACGCGGCGTACCGGAAGCTGTTCGACCGGCTGGACTGGCTGTCGGAGCGGCTGGCCGATCAGCGCTACCTGGTCGGCGACACGATCACCGAGGCAGACGTCCGGCTGTTCACGACCCTGGCACGCTTCGATCCGGTCTACCACGGGCACTTCAAGTGCAACCGGCACAAGCTCGCCGAGCTGCCCGTGCTCTGGGCGTACGCGCGGGATCTGTTCCAGACACCCGGCTTCGGCGACACAACCGACTTCGTGCACATCAAGTCGCACTACTACGAGGTGCACACTGACATCAACCCGACCGGTATCGTGCCGCTGGGTCCGGACCTCACCGGCTGGGCAACGCCACATGGTCGCGAACAGCTCGGCGGGCGGCCGTTCGGCGACGGCACACCGCCCGGCCCGCCGCCGCCGAACGAGCGGGTGCCCGCCGACCACAATCCTCCGCTTGCCGCCTTACGTCCGTAGATCTGAGCGGTATGGCGCTCAACCGGCCGCGGCTAGGGTCGGCGCCGTGGACGTCCGGATTGCCATGTGGTCGGGGCCGCGTAACCTTTCCACGGCACTGATGCGGTCGTGGGGCAGCCGCCCCGACTGCCACGTCGTGGACGAGCCGTTCTACGCCTATTACCTGAGCCGCACGGGCGTGGACCATCCCGGTCGCGACGACGTACTGGCCGCCCAGCCCACCGACTGGCGCGATGTCGCCAAGATTCTCACGACGCAGCCGCTACCGGACGAGAAGACCGTGCTCTACCAGAAGCACATGACGCACCATGCTTTGCCTGAGATCGACCTGTCCACTATGGACGGTCTACGCCACGGGTTTCTGATCCGGGAACCAGCAGCGGTTCTGCGGTCCTACTCGAAGGTCCGCGGCCGTCCGTCGCTGGACGACCTCGGCTTCCCGCAGCAGCTGCGGCTGTTCGAGCGGTTCGGCGGACCGGTCGTCGATGCCGCCGACCTGCTCCGGCAGCCGGCGGAGATGCTCGCCCTACTCTGCGCGACGCTCCATGTGCCTTTCGACCCGGCCATGCTGAGCTGGGCGCCGGGTCCCCGCCGGACCGACGGCGTGTGGGGCAGGCACTGGTACGACGGCGTATGGGGATCGACTGGTTTCGCGCCGCCACAACCGTCCACTGTGGATGTGCCGGACGAACTGCAGCCACTCGTGCGACTGTGCCGGCCGTACTACGAGACGATGGCCCACCATCGGCTCACTGTCTGAGGAGGCGTGGTGCTGCAGACCTTCGACGAGCGCAACCGCGACCTGATCGTCAATGTGGCCGGACGGCTGTCTCATCGCGACGAAGCCCGGGTCAGCCCGTTCGACTCGGTGGTCCAGGGTGGCGACGCGGTGTGGGAGGGCCTGCGCCTGTACGGCGGCCGCATCTTCCACCTGGATGAGCACCTGGCCCGGTTGCGCCGGTCGGCGCAGGCGCTGGCCTTCGCCGACATCCCGCCGTACGACGAGATCGTGGAGCAGGTCCGGCGCACGCTGGAGGCCAACGGCATGCGTGAAGACGTACACATCCGGTTGACCCTCACCCGTGGCGTCAAGAGCACGAGCGGGATGGACCCGCGGCTGAACACAACCGGACCGACGCTGATCGTGTTGGCCGAGTACAAGTCACCGGTGTATGACGCGGCCGGCATCAGGCTCGTAACCTCCAGCGTGCGGCGCTCACGGCCGGACTCGCTGGACCCGAAGATCCACCACAACAACCTGCTGACGTCGATCCTGGCCAAGATCGAGGCGAACGTCGCCGGCGCTGACGACGCGCTGATGCTGGACGACCTCGGCTTCGTCGCGGAGACCAACGCCACCAACGTGTTTCTGGTCGCCGGCGGAACGGTGATTACGCCGACCACCCGCGCCTGTCCCGAAGGCATCACCCGCGCCGCCGTCCTGGATCTCTGTGCCACCGCCGGGATCGCGGCGGACGTCGGCGACTGCTCGCTGACCGACGTCTACACCGCTGACGAGGTGTTCGTCACCGGGACGATGGGCGGCCTCACGCCGGTCGTGGCGGTCGACGGACGCCGGATCGGCACCGGAGCACCCGGACCAGTCGCCCAAGGACTGACAGCTGCGTTCGCGGAGCTGACGGCGACCTCCGGCACGGCGATAGCTATCGGCTGAGCGGCGGCAGCGGATCGGCCAGCCCGGTGCCGACTGCTCCGGCCGCGGCTCCGACACCCAAGCCCCCGACGACAGACGCGGCGCATGGTCGGCCCGATCTCCGCAGCGTCGCCGCCGTCAGCAGCGCCAGGGTCCCACCCACCGGCAGGTCGGAGCGGCGCAGCCGCGTACTGCCGACCCGGACGGCCCACCAGAGCGACAGGGGTTTGCGGTGGGACTGGCGGGTGACGACGACTCCGGCAGCGAGGCCGAGCGCCGCGGCCGCGGCCGTTCTCATTCGCTCAGCTGTGGGACGCACCGAGCGACGTACCGGACACCTTGGAGTATCGGGATCATGGCGGCTCCTGGGCGGGGGAGATCATCGTAGGACGCCGCTCTGGGGGAACACAGCGGGCCGCAGACCTGCTAGAGAGGAGCAGACCCGACAGCACCGACAGAGGAGAGCCATGCCCAACGCATACGGATTCACTGAGTACGGCGGCCCGGAGGTGCAGGAGGTTCTGGACGTTCCGATGCCGTCGCCCGGCGCCGGCGAGGTGCTCGTGGCGGTGCGAGCCGCCGGGGTCAACCCGGTGGACTGGAAGATCCGGGCGGGCTACCTGGCCGAAGTCATGCCGCTCAACCTGCCCGCCGTCCTCGGACGCGAGGTGGCCGGCGTCGTTGCGGAGGTCGGGCAAGACGTCGACGCGTTTTCGGTGCACGACGAGATCCTGGGCACCGTCGCGCCCGGCTCCGGCGGGTACGCCGAATACACCTTGGTGACGGCGAGCACGGCGGCCAAGAAGCCGGTCCAGGTGTCGTTCACCGACGCCGCGGCGTTGCCGGTTGCCGGCGGCACGGCGTACGACGCCGTAGCGCAGCTGGAACTCGGTACGGGCCAGACCCTGCTGATCAACGGGATCGGAGGCGGGGTGGGCGTGGTTGCCGCGCAGCTTGCTCGGGACCGTGGCGTGTTCGTGATCGGCACCGGCAGCGAGGACAAACGCGAGCTGGCCGAGTCGCTCGGGGCCACCCTGGTGACGTACGGCGACGCCCTCTCCCCCATCGCCGACCGGGTTCGCGAGATCATGCCGGACGGGGTCGACGCGATCCTCGACCTCGTCGGTGGCGACGCCCTGCGCTCGGTCGCCGATCTGGCGGTGGACCGCTCCCGCCTGCTGACGACCACAGACCCCGACGTCGTCGCCGAGCTCGGTGGCGTCGGTGTGGTCCGTGACGGCAGCGGGGCCGTGCTGGCCGAGATCGCGCAGCTCGTAGCCGACGGCAAGCTTGACCCGCACGTGGGCGACGTCGTCCCGCTGGAGCGCGCCGGGGAGGCCCTCGCCGGCGTCGAGGCGGGGCACACCCGCGGCAAGATCGTCATCGAGGTCGGCTGAGCGCCCTGGGCAGCCGTCTCACCCGGGTTCGGCATGAGTGGCCGGTTGCCGTACAGCGCTGACCGTGTGTCAGACCGGCGGTTCGGCATGACACAGTAGGCCGTCATGGCCACCGTCTCGGCTGTCCGCCTCGCTCTGGCGACAGCCCTGCTGTTGGTTGGCTGCGACAGCGTCGTGGCGCCAGGCGAGGGCACGATCGCCCGCTCCGCCCCCACCGGAGCACCATCTACCGGCAGCCAGCCGACATCGACATCCGAACCACCGGGCACCTCCACCCCGACGGAGACCGACGACCCGTCGGAGCCCTCGACGCCCTCGACGCCCGCGACGACCTCGCCGGGCGGGACCGGCGACGCTGCGCTGGCCGCCGCTGTTGGCTTCCTGTTCGCTGCCGAAGTGAACGAGGGTGATCTGGCCGGGGCCTACGCACTGCTGTGTCCGGAAGACCAGGCCGAGGTGACACTGGAGGACTTCAGCGAGGACGCACCGGCACCGGGCACCTTGAGTTTCGAGCTGGGTGAGCAGCTTGGCCCGGGCGAGTTCGTCGGCACGATCACCTTCGAAGGCGAATCCGAAGACATCCTCGTCCGCAGTGACGATGCGGGCGGCTTCTGCCTGAGCGACGACACCTGACCTGCTGGATCAACCCGAGGATCTGGTCGGATCTTCGCAGAGATACTCCGTGGCGGCGTCCAGCAGCCATGCCACCAGGTAGCGGGCGAAGGACGAGCGGACCCAGATTCGATAGGTCGGGGCGTCGTCGGTCAGCGCGAACACCACCTGCGCCTTGGCCAGCATCGTCCGCGCGGACCGTCCCCGGCCGAATACCCGCGGGTGCAGGTCGATCGAGCAGCCATGGGCCAGTACGGCGGGGGCGCGCGGGCCACTGAGCTCCAGGACGGCGAAGCCGGCCGACACCTCGACCGCGGACAGCTCGCCGCCGCTGTCCCGGAGCCGGTGCACGAGCGGCGCCTCAAGCGTTCGCGGGCCGGTGGCCGCCGGCGCGTCGAGCAGCCACCACCCGGGTCCGAGCCAGACCGCGAGCTGCTGGCCGTCCCTCAATGTGTGGCCGGCGGCCGGCAGGTCGAAGCCGAGGGCGGACTCCACCGCGCCCGAGCCGTCCTGGTTGGTCGCGACCCGCAGCTCCACCAGGGTGCGCCCAGGCACGTCCCGCACTGCCACGGTCTGCGCCGAGCCGGCCGCCAGCGCGCCGGTCAGCGGACCTCGGCGAACTGCGAGCAGCCCCGGGTCAGCCGTCACGACGCACCCCGTCCGGGTCGTAGGGAACCGGGGACACCACCTGGACGGCGGTTGCATGGCCGTCGTCCACCGCGTCCAGCACCTCGCCGTGGCGGGAAGCGCCGGCGTCGAGCAGGGCCAGCGCGAACGGCGTACCCAGGGCGACGGAGTGGTAGCTCGAGGTCACATGCCCGTGCATGGCCACCGGCGGTTGCGTCAGCACCGCCCCGTGCGAGACGAGCTGCGCTCCCTCGGCGACCCGGCTGCGGCCGTCAACCGGCACCACACCGACCAGCTGGCGCCGATCCGAGCGCGAGGTGTCCGCGCGGGCGAACGAGCGCTTGCCGACGAAGTCCGGCTTCTTCTTCGACACGATCCAGCCCATGCCGAGGTCCTGCGGGGTGACCGTCCCGTCGGTGTCCTGCCCGACGATCGGATACCCCTTCTCCGCCCGGAGCACGTGCATCGTCTCGGTTCCGTACGGCGTGATCCCGTGCGGCTGTCCGGCCGCGAAGACGGCCTGCCAGACCGCCAGTGCGTACCAGGAGGCGACGGTGATCTCGTAGGCCAGCTCACCGGAGAACGACACCCGCATGATCCGCGCCGGGATGCCGGCCACCGCCGCCTGTCGCACCGTCATGAACGGGAAGCCCTCCACCGAGCAGTCCAGCGCCGGCGCGAGCTCCTCGAGCGTGTCGCGCGAGCGTGGCCCCACCAGCACGACCGTCGACCACTGGTCGGTCACCGACGTGCACCGGACGTCCAGGTCGGGCCA
>Ga0136616_10000758_pt1 | contig 15973 bp, 15 predicted proteins | sample AntDrymUQ2992106_2_FD_106648 | JGI IMG/M metagenome (GOLD analysis project Ga0136616, IMG submission 106648) | Polar desert sand microbial communities from Dry Valleys, Antarctica - metaG UQ299 (21.06) | ecosystem: Environmental > Terrestrial > Soil > Desert | place: Antarctica: Dry Valley...
CCCCTGGCGGTACTGGACCGCAGGGCTCCGGGCGCAGGACGGCCTCGACGGTGATCACCACCCGGCGTCCGATCAGGAACGCCGGCGCGGTGATGCCGGCGTCGCGCCGGTCGATGCTGGTCGTCGCCGTTGGCCGCACGACCTGCGCGTGAGCCCCTTCGGCTCACCCCGTTAGGTCGGGGTGCAGGCGGCGGCCGAAGGCTCGGCGGCTAGGCGCGGTCGCGGGCGCCGGCGACCGCGGCCTGGCCGAGGCTGATGCCGCCGTCGTTCGTCGGGACGCGGTGGTGGGTGAGGACGCGGAAACCGCGGTCCTCCAGGGTCTCGGCGGCGGTCTCCAACAGCAGCAGGTTCTGGAACACCCCGCCGGAGAGGGCCACGGTCGGCAGGCCGGTCACTTCGCGCGCGATGACGCAGCCCTCGACGATCGCGCCTGCGACGCCGCGGTGGAAGCGGGCCGCAATCACCGCCCGGTCGACGCCTGCGGCGAGGTCGTCGGCCGCCGCGCGCACGAGGTCGCCGCCCCGGACCTGGAAGGCGCCGCCCGGGTCCACGCGAGCGCGGTAGGCCGAGCGCTCGGCAGGGTCGGCGAGTTGTTCCAGCTCGACCGCCGCCTGGCCCTCGTAGTTGACCGCGTCGCGCACGCCGAGCAGCGCGGCGACCGCGTCGAACAGCCGACCGGCGCTCGACGTCAGCGGCGAGTTCACGCCGGCGCGCGCGACCTGGAGCACATCGTCCCAGCGGTCGGCGTTCCTCTTGGCCACCTGGAGGTCGGTGTCGCCGAGGTACGCCGCAGCCATGCGCCAGGGCTCCCGGATCGCGGCGGTTCCGCCCGGCATCCGCACGCACTCCAGGCGACCGAGCCGAGTGAAACCCACGAGGTCGGCGCGCAGGAACTCTCCGCCCCAGATGGTCTCGTCGGTCCCGTAGCCCAGGCCGTCGAACGCGACGCCGATCACCGGTCCCGCCTCGCCGTTGTCGGCGAGACACGCGGCGATGTGGGCGTGGTGATGCTGGACCCCGACCAGCTCGACGCCCGCCAGGTCCATGGCGTACTTCGTCGACAGGTACTCCGGGTGCAGGTCGTGGGCGACGACCTCGGGGGCGACGTCGAACAGGCGGAAGAAGTGCGCGATCCCCTCGGTGAAGGAGCGCAGCGTCTCGTAGTTCTCCAGGTCGCCGATGTGGTGGGACAGGAACGCCTGGCGACGCTTGGCGACGCAGAAGGTGTTCTTCAGCTCGCCGCCGCAGGCGAGCACCGGTCGCGGGAAGGGCCACGGCAGCGACAGCGGTCGGGGGACGTAGCCGCGTGACCGCCGGCCGGGCAGTTCCCGGCCGCGGGCCACGCGCACCACCGAGTCGTCGGTGCGCGTGTGGATCGGCCGGTCGTGGGTGAGGAAGCAGTCGGCGATGCCGCCGAGCCGCTCCAAGGCGTCGTCGTCGCGAAAGGCGATCGGCTCGTCGGAGACGTTGCCGCTGGTCAGCACGAGCGGCCGCGCCAGCTCGGCCGCGAGCAGGTGGTGCAGCGGCGTGTAGGGCAGCATCAGCCCCAGGAAGCGGTTGCCCGGCGCGACCCCTGCGGCGAGGCCGGTGTCGTTGCGCCGCCGCAGCACGACGATGGGCCGGGCTCGCCCGCTCAACAGGTCCGCCTCCACCGCGTCCAGCTCGCACAGCGCAGCGGCGGCGTCCAGGTCGGCGACCATGACGGCGAACGGCTTGTCCTCCCGGTGCTTGCGGGCCCGCAGCGCGTCGACCCCCACCCCCGAGCAGGCGTCCGCCGCCAGGTGGTAGCCGCCGAGCCCCTTGACGGCGACCACCCGCCCCGCCTTCAGCAGCCGCGCCGTCTCGGCGATGGCGTCACCGTCGACCGGCTCTCCGCCGCGGTCGACCAGCCGCAGCATCGGCCCGCACGCCGGGCAGCACACGGGCTGGGCGTGGAAGCGCCGGTCGGCGGGGTCATGGTACTCCCGCGCGCAGGCCCGGCACAGTGCGAAGCCGGCCATGGTGGTGAGGGGCCGGTCGTAGGGCACGTCGCGTACGATCGTGAACCGCGGCCCGCAGTTCGTGCAGTTGAGGAACGGATAGCGGTGGCGGCGGTCGCCAGGGTCGAACAGCTCGCGCAGGCAGTCTCCGCAGGTCGAAGCGTCGGGCGCCACGAGCACCTGCCGCGGGCCGCTCGCGTCGCTCGGGGCGATGACGAAGTGGTCCTCCCCGGTCGGCTCGATCGCCTCGGCAGCCACCCGCTCGATCACCGCAAGCGCCGGCGCCTCGGCCTCCAGCGCGGCACGGAACCCCTCCACCGCCTCCCACGAGCCCTCGACCTCCAGCACCACCCCGCCCGTGTCGTTGCCGACGAACCCCCCCAGCCCGAACCGCCCCGCCAGCCCGTGCACGAACGGCCGGAACCCGACCCCCTGCACCACTCCCTCGACCCGCATCCGCACGCGCACCCCACGAGTATCGGCGATCCTCGTCGTCCGATGGCGGTGGGGCTCGTGGCTCACGTCCCGCCGCGGACCTCGACGCGGTCGCGCAGCAGGACGACCGCCGCCACCCCGGCCGTGACCGCGAAGGCCGCCCCGCCCTTGAAGGCTGCCCGCAGGCCCTCGGCGAGGGCGGCGGGATTGCCCGGGTCCGGCGAGACGGCGTTCGCGACGGTCGCGAGGATCGCCAGCCCGAGAGCGCTGCCCACCTGCTGTGACGTGCTGATGAGTCCGCTCGCGAACCCCGCGCGGTCGTTCTCGACGCCGCTGATCGCGGCCACGGTGGCCGTCACGAAGGTCGCCCCCGCACCGGCAGCGAGGACCAGCTCGGGGCCGAGCACGTTGCTGAGGTAGTCGCCGGGCGCGGGCAGCTGGGCGAACCAGACCAGACTGACGGCCACCAGCGCGAGGCCGGCGACCATGACGCCGAGCACCCCGACGCGGGTCACGAGCCGTGCCGCGACAGTCGAGGACACGAAGATGCCGATCGCGACGGGGAGGTTGGCGAGTCCCGCCTCGAGCGCGCTGTAGCCCAGCACCCCCTGCAGGTACAAGGGCAGGAACACGAACAGGGTGAAGATCCCGCCGAACGCGAGGAGCATCGTCAGGTTCGCCCCCAGCAGCGAGCGTACGCGCAGCGCCGCCAACGGCACCAGCGGCTGGGCCGCGCGTCGCTCCACCGCGACGAAGCCCGCGAGCGCCAGCACGGCAAGCGCCAGCAGGGCCGGCGTGCGGGGCGAGCCCCAGCCCGACTCCTCGCCGTCCACGAGCGCGTAGACCAGCAGGGTCAACCCAACGGTCACCGCCAGTGCCCCCGCCAGGTCGAAGTCCCGCGACCGTCCCGACGCGCGGCTCTCGGCGATCAGCACAGGCGCGAGCGCCGCCGCGCCGAGCGCGATCGGCACATTGACCCAGAAGACCCATTCCCAGCCGACCGCGTCGGTGAGCAGCCCGCCGAGCAGCAGGCCGGCGGCGCCGCCCGAGGCGCCCATTGCGCTCCAGACGCCCATCGCCCGGTTGCGCTCAGCCCCCTCGGCGAACGTGGCGACCACGATCGACAGCGCGACGGGGGAGAGGACGGCTGCCCCGATGCCCTGGACGGCCCGTGCGGCGACGAGTTGGCCCAGCGATTGCGCGAGTCCGCCCGCCAGCGAGGCCAGCGCGAACACGGCGAGGCTGGCCACGAACATGCGCCGGCGCCCGAGCAGGTCGCCCGCTCTGCCGCCGAGCAGCAGGAACCCACCGAAGGTGAGCACGTAGGCGTTGACGACCCAGGAGAGGTCCGCGGCGGCGATGCGCAGCGAGTCGGAGATGGAGGGCAGCGCCACGGCGACGATGGCGGAGTCGAGGATCACCACGAACTGGGCGACGGCGACCAGGCCCAGCGCCGCCCAGCGCCGCCGGTGCGCGGCGCCTGGCTCGGTGGCTGCGGTCATGTGACCGGGAGTTGGCCGGCGTCGACCACGAGGTCCGACCCCGTGATGCTCACCGAGCGGGCCGAGAGCAGGAAGAGCACGGCGTCGGCCACGTGCTCGGGCTCGGAGAAGCGGCCGAGGCTGGACTGGTCGGCGATCGTCCGCATCATGGCCTCGTCGGCGCCGTCCCACATCGACGTGACGGTCGGGCCCGGTGAGAGTGTGTTCACGCGCACGCCCCGTCGGCCGACCTCCATCGACAGCGACTTGGAGAAGCTCGTCAGGGCCGCCTTGGCCGCAGCGTAATCGGCCAGCGGCGGCATCGGACTCGTGGCGTTGATCGACGAGATGTTCACCACGGATCCGCCCCGTTCGGCGAGGTGGGCCATCGCGGCGCGGCTGGCGCGCACGGCGCTGAGAAAGTTGACGTCGAGCGCCCGCTGCCAGCGCTCGTCAGGGATCGAGAGCAGGTCCCCGTCGCGCCCGGCCAGCCCTCCGACGCTGTTCACGAGGTGGTCAAGGCGACCGTGCTGGTCTACCGCATGCTGCACGAGCGACGCCGGGCCGTCGGCGGCGGCGAGATCGACAGCCACGGCGAGCACCCCGTCGATGTCGTGGAGACCCCGCGTCGAACGTGCCCCCGCGACGACGCGGACGCCCTCGCGCACGAGGGCTCGCGTCACCGCCAAGCCGATACCCCTGCTGGCGCCGGTCACGACAGCCACGTGTCCCTCGAGTTCCAGATCCATCGCTCGCGTTCTCCTCGTCATTGTTCGGGAACGATCAGTTCAGAGAAAGCCGAAAAAAGGGGGTCGGCAACATCCCTATAGGGCGTCGATCGCGGCATCGATCGCCGTCTCCAGCAGGCGCCGGTCGCGGGTGCCCTTGGCCACCACGTGCAGGCCCTCGATGGTCACCAGCAGCGAGGCGGCCAACGCGTCGACATCCGCGTCCGGCGCCAGCTCTCCGCGCTCACGGGCTTCGGCCAGCGCGGTCGCCACGACCTCGCGCACGCCGGCGAAGGCCGCACCGACGATGCGGCGGACGCGCCCGTCGCTGGGCCCGCGCTCGACCGCCGCGTTGCAGGCGAAGCACCCCCGTGACCGCTGCGGGTCGAGATCCTCCTCGACCAGTTCAAGCAGGGCCTCCCGCAGCCTCGGCTTCAACGGGCCCGGGCCGTCGAGCTGAGGCCAGCGCGACGCGCCCTCGCTGTAGCGCTCCAGCGCACGGTGATAGAGTTCGTCCTTGCTGTGGAAAGTCGCGTACAGGCTCGAGCGGTTGATACCGAGCGCGTCGACCAGGCCCTGCGTCGAGGTCCCAGCGAAACCCCCGGCCCAGAATGCGGCCATGGCGCGCTCGAGGGCCACGTCCGGGTCGAACTCCTTGCTCCGAGCCATGACGCCCTCCGGGCCGCTCTTCTCACGTATCGCCAGGCCACCCACTGGCGGCGTCGCAGGGCACCGTAGCACGTTCTGAAACGAGCAGTCCAGTTATCTCGTCGATGTCGACCGTCGTCACCGTGCCGGCCTCGCCGACGAGGTGTGCCAGCAGCGCGGCGTTGTAGCCGGTTCCGGCCCCGATCTCAGCACCCGCTGGCCCGGCTTGACACCCAGCTGCTCGAGCATGATCGCCATGATCCCCGGCTGTGAGGAGGAGCTGATCGGCCGGCCGTCGGGATCCCATTTCGTCGGGATGGCCGCGCCGGCATAGGCCTTCGCCAACTCCACGCCCGGCAGGAACACGTGCCGCGGCGCCACCCGGAACGCCTCCGCGACCTGCTCGGTGCGGATGCGCCCGGCGTCCGAGAGCCGGTTCACCAACTGGTCGCGCAACGCCACAGCGTCGTGGTTCACCATGCCCGGTGGAGTACCAGCTGCGGCGACCGGCGACTCCGGCGTGAAGTCAGCGGTGCGGCGCCGGTGATCCGTGGTCAGGTCACGGCGGCGAGCAGGTGGGCGAGCAGCAGGAGCTGGGTCAGCGCGACCGGCTCTGAGCGCACCCCCGGCTCGAGCTCGCCGAGGCCGTCGGGCAGCGGCTCGTCGCGCTGCAGGCCGTTCCAGATCGCCTTCTCGACCAGCCGGCTCTCCTCCCTCGGCACGTGGCCGTGGACGTGCAGCGCGTCGACCGGGCGGCCGTCGGCGTCGCGCACGAGGGTGACGTGCACGGCGCGCAGGACGTCGTCGCCGAGCTGGGCGGCGATGTCGGGGTGCGGGATGGTCGGCCGGAGCAGCAGCTGGGCGGACAGGGGCGTCCCGGGCGGGTCGTCGCGTCCCTCCACCGGGCCGAAGCGCACGACGATGTCGGCGTGCGCGCGCTGCGGGCGGATGAACGCCTCGGACTCGGGCTCGCGGCGGTCGAGCTCGGCGAGGACCTGCTCAGCGCTGTAGCCGCGCTTGCCGGTGTCGCGGCTGATCTTCCACTCGCGCCGGATCTCCTCCGGCGGGTCCAGGTAGACGGTCACGTCGAAGCACGCCCGCGACAGCTTGCTGTGCAGCGCCAGCAGTCCCTCGACGATGACGAACTCGCTCGGCTCGACCAGCTCCGGCCTGGCCAGGCTGCCGTCGCTGTGTTCGTAGACCGGCTTGAGGATCGGCTGGCCGGTCGCGAGCAGCTGCAGGTGCTGCTCCATGATCGCGACGTAGTTGGCGTCGGGGTGCAGGGGCGTGAACGGCAGGCCCTTGCGTTCCTGACGGTCATAGCGGTGGTAGTCGTCGACGCAGATCGACGTCGTACGGTCCTCGCCGAGCGCCTGCGCCAGCCCGCGGCTGAGCGTCGTCTTGCCGGCGGCGCTGTCGCCCGCGATCGCGAGCATGACCGGCCGGTGGTCGCTGGACGCGCGGCTCATCTTCATCAGCTTGTCAGGCACGTGGGGCTCCTCTCGGGCAGGCGCAGCAGCTGGTGCGTGTCGACGCGCAGGACCGCTCGGCCGCTCGCCATGCCGATCGATTCGGTGGTCCAGGCCGCGCCGTGTCCCCGCGGTGCGCGCAGCAGCGCGCAGCCGGTGACGCCGGTGACCGCGACCGCGCAGTCGTCGCTGGCCACCAGCTGGCCCAGGCCCAGCACCGCGTCGGGGACCTGCCCGGCGGCCACCACTCCGTCCTTCTCCTCCTGCGACCGTGGCGCGAGGCGGATCTGCATGCCGCCGCCGAGCACGCGCACCGTGCACGCGCTGATCACGCCCTCGGGCGCGCCGCCGACGCCGAGCAGGATGTCCGCATCGCCGTCGGGCAGCACGACGCGCAGCGCGCCGAGGATGTCGCCGTCGGGGATCAGCGCAACCGTGACGTCGCTTGCGCGCAGCCGTGCGACGAGCTCGACGTGACGGGGCTTGTCGAGCACGACCGCGACGAGCTCGTCGACGCGCTTGCCGCGCGCCTCGGCGACCGCGGCGATGTTGCGCTCGACAGGCCAGCGGATGTCGACCGCGCCGGTCGCCTCGGCGGGCACGACCAGGTTGTCGACGTACCACGCCGGGCTGGCCCACAGGGTCCGGGCCGGAGCCGCGGCGACGACCGCGACGGCCCCCTCGCCCGCGCGGGCGCACGCCGTGGTGTTCTCCAGCGGGTCGACGGCGAGGTCAAAGGCGGGCAGGCCTCCGGTGCCCACCTGCTCGCCCGCGAACAGCATCGGCGCGGCGTCCTTCTCGCCCTCGCCGATTACGACCCTGCCCTGGCCCCGGCGGTGCGCCAGCATCTCCCGCAGTGCCGCGACGGCAGCGGCGTCCGCGGCCCTGCCGTCGCCGCGCCCGACCCACGGCTGGCAGGCCAGCGCGACCGCCTGGGTGGCGGCGAGCAGCGACGGCAGCAGGTCCGCGATCACGACTTGCTCAGCGGGGCGAAGTCGGCCGGCAGGACCGACGGGATGATGCGGGGGCGAGCGGCGACCATGTCGTTGACCGTACGCACGGCGGCCGGGCGGCGCCTCCCCCGATGGGGGCGGCTACAGGGGGATCCCACTGCCACCGTTGTCTCCCGCAGCCGCGTCCGCGAGCATGCGCAACGTGGAGCAGCCGATCCGCTTGGTGATCGTCGACGACCACGAGATGGTCCGCGACGGCCTCAAGGTCATGCTGTCGCGACACCGCGGCGCGGTGGTCGTCGTCGGCGAGGGCAGCGACCGCGATTCCGCGCTGCGCGCGGTGCGGGAGCAGCATCCGGACGTCGTGCTGCTCGACGTGCGCCTCAAGGGCGAGAGCGGGCTGGACCTGTGCGCCGAGCTGCTGCGCAACGACCCCGACTGCCGCGTGGTGTTCCTCACCGTGTACGACGATGAGCAGTACCTGTTCCAGGCCCTGCGCGTGGGCGCGGCCGGGTTCCTGCTCAAACGCGTCGACGCCGCCGAGCTCGTCGGGCACCTCGAGCGCGTGCTCGAGGGCGTCACCGTGATCGACCCGACGCTGGCCGGCCGCGTCGCGGCGTCGGCCGCCCGCCTGCACGCCGGGGAGTTCTGGCCTGGGGCGCACCTCGGCCTGACGCAGCGCGAGAGCGAGGTCCTGGCGCTGATGGTGTCCGGCCTGTCGAACAAGGCCATCGCCGTGCAGCTCGTCGTCAGCGAGGAGACGGTCAAGACGCACGCGCGCGGCGTCTACCGAAAACTCGAGGTCAGCGACCGCGCCCAGGCGATCACGGTGGCCCTGCGCGAGGGAGTCTTCCACTGAGCGCAGCGAGCGGGCTCGGCCTGGCGGACGCGGCGCGCGAGCGCCGGCTGCTGCTGCGCATCATCGACACCGTCGCCGCCGGGCTGGAGCTGGAGCCGCTCGCGCAGGGCGTCGCCGAGCTGATCACCGAGGCGACCGACACCGACGTCTGCTTCGTGCACGTGCTCGACGCCGATCGCGGCACGCTCACGCTGACGGGGGCGACGCCGCCGTACGACGCCGTCGCGGGCCACGTCAGCCTGTCGGTCGGCGAGGGCGTGACGGGATGGGTCGCGGCCAACGCCCGGCCCGCCGTGCTGGTCGACAACAAGCGCGCCGACCCGCGCTACCGCTACATCCCCGAGCTGCAGGGCGAGCGGTACACGTCGATGGCGTCGGTGCCGATGACCAGCAGGCCGGGCGCGCTGGTGGGCGTGCTGAACGTCCACACCGTCCAGCGCCGCGTCTTCGCCGAGGCGGACGTGCGCCTGCTGTCGTCCATCGGCAGCCTGGTCGCCGGCGCCATCGTGAGCGCCCGGCTGCACCGCAGGGTCGCTGAGCGTGAGCAGGCGCGCGAGCGCTTCGCGGAGCGCATCGTGGCCGTACAGGAGGGCGAGCGACGGCGCCTCGCGGCCGAGATCCACGACGGCATCAGCCAGCGCATCGTCGGGTTGGCGTTCTACCTGTCCGCCGCCGCCGACGCGGTCGCCACGGACGCAGCGTTCGCGGCGCAGCAGATCGCCACGGCGCGCATGCTGGCCGACGAGGCGCTGGACGAGACGCGGGTCGCGATCGCGGGCCTGCGGCCTCCGGTGCTCGACGATCTCGGGTTGGGCGCGAGCATCGCCGGCCTGGGCCGCTCCGTTCCCGGCGTCGACGTTAACGTTGACGTTGACGTTGAGCCTGGCGTGCTGGCCGAGCACGCCGAGACCGCGCTGTACCGCATCGCGCAAGAGGCGCTGCAGAACGTCGCGAAGCACGCCGAGGCCGAGCGCGTGTCGGTGACGTTGCGCGACACGGGAAAGGACGCGGTGGAGCTGCGTGTGCGCGACGACGGCCGCGGCTTCGCGCTCGCCGACCGGCCGGACCTGATGCGCGTGAGCTACGGCCTGTCGGGCATGCGCGAGCGCGCGGATCTCATCGGCGGCACGCTGCGTGTGCAGTCCCGACCGGGCAGAGGCACGACCATCATCGTGCGCGTGCCGGTCATTCAAGCGGCGGGCTCCAGCTCGCGTGAGTAGTGGCCCGCCGCCGCGGCGGCGTTGCAGCGCGCGCGGTGCGCGAGGGCGGCCTGGGCGGTGGCGATGCTGCCTGGCTCGCCGCGCCAGGCGGCCAGCGCGGGGTCGACGAGCGCACGCCCGAACGAGAAGGTCAGCGCCCACGGCTGCGGACCGACTGCCTGCATCGCCTGGAGGTGGACGGTGGCCACGGCCGGCGGCTGACCGCCGGACAGGAACGCGATGCCGGGCACGGCAGCGGGCACCGCGGCGCGCAGGACGCCGACCGTGGCGGCCGCGACCTCCTCGGCGGACGGCTGCTCGGCGCAGCCCGTGCCGGCCAGGATCATGTTCGGCTTGAGCACCATGCCCTCCAACGCGACACCCTGCTCGGCGAGCTGGGTGAAGACGGTGTGCAGCGTGTCGGTGGAGACCGCCGCACAGCGCTCGATGCCGTGGTCGCCGTCCATCAGCACCTCGGGCTCCACGATCGGCACGATCCCCGCCTCCTGGCATAGCGCGGCGTAGCGCGCGAGCGCGTGGGCGTTCGCGACCAGGCTCGCTCGCGTCGGCAGCTGGTCGGCGATCGTGACGACGGCTCGCCACTTCGCGAACCCGGCGCCCATCCCCGCGTACTCCTCGAGGCGCTCGCGCAGGCCGTCCAGGCCCTCGGTCACCGTCTCCCGAGGGTGGCCCGCCAGCGGCTTGGCGCCGGTGTCGACCTTGATGCCGGGCAGGATGCCGCGGGCGGCACACGCCTGCGAGAAGGGTGTGCCATCGGCGACGGACTGCCGCAGTGTCTCGTCGCTCAGGATGACGCCGCTGACGGACTCGGCCAGTCCGGACGTGGTGACCAGCAGGTCACGGTACGCGCGGCGCGTCTCCGCGCTGGCCGGCACCCCCGCGGCTTCCAGCCGTTTTGACATCGTGGCGATGCTCTCGTCGGCGGCGAGGATGCCCTTGCCGGGGGCGACGAGGGCGCGGGCGGTCTGCGCGAGCTGGTCCATGCGTCGACGCTAGGCCGCTGCCGCGATCGCCGCCTCACCCGCAACGGTGAACGACGGGGGGAGGTCACGCCGCGACGAAGCCGGACGTGAGCAGGTGCTCGACGAGCAGGTCGAGGGTGCCCCCCCCAGTCGCCGCGGTCACGAGGTGCCACGGTCGGGACAGCGGCGTGCCCGGCAGGTCGATCACGACCAGCTCACCTGCGGCGACCTGGCGCGCCACGGCGTCGCGCGCGACCAGAGTGATGCCGAGGCCGGCGACCGCACCGGCGACCACCGCGCCGTTGGAGCCCAGCGTCAGCAGCTGCGGGTGCTCGTCGAGGCCGTCGAGGTAGGCGGTCGTCGTGGCGCGGGTTCCGGACCCGCACTCGCGTAGGAGCCAGGTCGTGGCGAGCGGATCAGCGGCCAGGCGCGGTGCGGCGACGACGACGAGGTCGTTGGCGCGGGTGCCGCGCAGCCGGCCACCGCTGCCGGCGGGTGGCCGTCCGGCGACGACGACATCGGTCTCGTGCGCGGCGAGCATCGCCCACACCTGATCACGCGGCGCGACCTCCAGGTCGAGCGCGACCGTCGGCTGGCCACGACGGAACGACGCCAGAAGGCCTGGCAGGACGTGCTCGGCCGCCGTGGTCACCGCCGCGATGCGGACGCGGCCCTTGGCCGGGTCGTCCGCCGCCGCGGCAGCGCCGATCGCCTCGTCGAGCAGGCCCAGCATGGTGCGCGCGTAGTCTGCGAAGATCAGCCCCGCGGGCGTGACCTTTACGCCGCGGCCGTCCTTGGCCAGCAGCGCGACGCCGAGCTCCCGCTGCAGCGCGATCACCGCGGCCGACACCGCCGAGGGTGTGACCCACATCTGCGCCGCCGCCGCCGTCACCGACCCGTGCTCGACAACGGCGCAGAGGCTGCGAAGCTGCACGACCGTCACCCCGGCCAGCGTGCGCCGGCCGGGGACCACCGTCAACCATTCGCTGCAACATCACCGGCTGATCCAGAAGCGGGCTCAACTGACCTCGGGGTCGTGCGCGAAGTCGAAGACCCGGCTGGCGCGGATGTCGTCGGCGGTGATGGTCACCAGGTCTGCCTTGGACAGCTTCGCGTCATCGCGGTCGATCGCATCCCACAGGCGATTGGCGTGGCGCATGCGCAGGCGGTCCAGCGCGTTGCGGACGCTGCGCCCGTTGGCGAAGCGGGGCTGGCGCATTCGCCGCGTGAGGTAGTCCCGGAACGCCTCCTCGGCCTCCGGCGTGAAGCGATACTGCTGCCGCCCGACCATCAGGCGGCCGATGTCCATGAGTTCTTCGGCGCTGTAGTCGGGGAAGTCGATGTGGTGGCCAATGCGCGAGGACAGGCCGGGCACGTCGGAGAAGAACCGGTCGATCTTGTCCTTGTAGCCGGCCATGATCACGACCAGGTCCGCTCGGTCGTTCTCCATCATCTGCAGCAGCATCTCGACGGTTTCCTGGCCGTAGTCGCGCTCGTTGTCGACCCGGTAGATGTGGTAGGCCTCGTCGATGAAGAGCACGCCGCCCATCGCGCGCTTGAGCACCTCGCGGGTCTTGGGTGCGGTGTGGCCGACGTACTGCCCGACGAGGTCGTCGCGGGTCACCGACACGACGTGGCCCTTGCGGATGTAGCCGAGCTTGTGCAGCACCTCGCCCATGCGCTGGGCGACGGTCGTCTTGCCGGTTCCGGGGTTACCGGTGAAGCTCATGTGCAGGGTCGGCGGCTCGGAGTCCAGCCCGATCCTGCGCCGCATGCGGTCGACCAGCAGCAGCGCGGCGACCTCCCGGACGCGCCGCTTGACCTCATGGAGGGCGACCAGCTCGGCGTCCAGGCGCTCCAGGACCTCGCGGATCTTGGTGTCACGGACCGCGTCCGCCACGTCGACGAGCACGTCATCGGGCAGCTCGGCGAGCGGGTCGCCCACGCCGGCGAAGCGCTGATCGACGGGCCCGCGGCCGAAGCGGTCCTCGACGGGATCCTCCAGGCCGGGGCCCAGTGAGGGCCGCGCGCCGTCGCTCATGAGACCAGCGAGTCCTGGCCGTCGTAGCGCGCGCCGTGGGGGGCCTCGGCGGCGTAGGACTGCAGCGTGTAGCGGATGACCCGGTCGTGGGTCTCCTGCCGGACGAGGCGGAAACCCGGCTCGTGCTGCGGGCGGTTGACGATGAACTGCAGGGCGGTGGTCTGGCGCCCGCGGCTGGCGTCGTACAGCGTCACCCTCAAGTAGAGGTTCGAGTTGGCCTCGCGGCAGCGGTTCACCTCGTGGACCACCGCCGCGGCGTCCGCCAGATCGAACATCGGCAGGCCCCACATCTCCCAGTAGACGTTGCGCGGGTGCGGGTCGTCGGTGAACTCCACCTGCGGCGCCCAACCGCGGTCGATGCCGTACTGGACCTGCGCCGCGATCTGGGTGTCGGTGAGATCGTCGAGATACGAGAAGGTGCCCTGGGTGATGCGCATGGCGTGTCGCCTCCTGCCTCAGCCGACCGCGGTCGGGGTGGCCACGACGTCCGGCGTGTCCGTGGACTGGTAGTCGAAGGAGATGTCGCCCCAGGTGTCGAGCGCCGCCTGCAGCGGAGCGCACTTCCGCGCCGCCTGTTTGAGGATCGCTGGACCCTCCCTGAGGTAGTCGCGGCCCTCGTTGCGAGCCTGCAGCATCGTCTCCAGCGCGACGCGGTTGGCGGTCGCCCCGGCGGCGATCCCCATAGGGTGCCCGATCGTGCCTCCACCGAACTGCATGACGCAGTCCTCACCGAGATGATCGAGCAGCAGGTGCATCTGCCCGGCGTGGATGCCACCGGACGCCACCGGGAACAGGCCGGGCATCCAGGCCCAGTCCTGGTCGAAGTAGAACCCCAGCGCCGGGTCGATGGCGTTGATGTTGTCACGGCACGTCGCGTAGTAGCCCTTGACCATGCCGGGGTCGCCCTCGAGCTTGCCGACGACGGTGCCGGCGTGGATGTGATCCACCCCCATGAGGCGCGCCCACTTGGCGATCACGCGGAAGCTGACACCGTGGTTCTTCTGCCGCGTGTAGGTCGCGTGGGCGGCGCGGTGCAGGTGCAGGATCACGCCGTTGGCCCGCGCCCATTTCGCCATCGACTGGATCGCGGTGTAGCCGATGGTGAGGTCGATCATGATGACGACGCTGCCAAGCTCCCTGGCGAACTCGGCGCGCTCGTACATCTGTTCCATCGTGCCGGCGGTCACGTTGAGGTAATGCCCCTTGATCTCGCCGGTGTCCTCCATGGCGCGGTTGACCGCTTCCATGCAGTGCAGGTACCGGTCGCGCCAGCGCATGAACTGCTGGGAGTTGATGTTCTCGTCATCCTTTGTGAAATCAAGCCCTCCTCGCAGCGCTTCGTACACGACGCGGCCGTAGTTGCGCGCGGACAGCCCGAGCTTCGGTTTCGTCGTCGCGCCCAGCAGCGGGCGCCCGTACTTGTTGAGGTACTCCCGCTCCATCACGATGCCGTGCGCCGGGCCCTGGAAGGTCTTGACGTACGCGGGCGGGATGCGCAGGTCCTCCAGACGCAGCGCCTGCAGCGCCTTGAAGCCGAAGACGTTGCCGATGATCGACGAGGACAGGTTCGCGATCGAGCCCTCCTCGAACAGGTCGAGGTCGTAGGCGATGTAACCGATGTACTGCGGGGGATCGCTGCCCGGCACCGGCTCGACGCGATAGCACTTGGCCTGATAGGTCTCGTAGTCGGTCAGACGATCGGTCCACACGACCGTCCACGTCGCCGTGGACGACTCGCCGGCCACCGCGGCGCAGGCCTCCTCCGGTTCGACGCCCGGCTGGGGCGTGACCCGGAACGCGGCCAGGATGTCGGTGTCGGAGGGCTGGTAGTCGGCGTTGTAGAAGCCCATCGACGCGTACGACATCACCCCCGATGACAGGCGGGACCTGTGCCGGTCGGATCGCTGTGTGTCGGCCATGGCGGCGCTCCTCGCTGTTTGTGCACTGGCGGCGCAGGTCCGACGATCCTCCAAGACGCACGCAGCGTCTATGCCAAAAGTGCCGCAGACCGTGAAGCAAACGTTTGATCGTCCATGGAGCCACCGTCCGGCCCGGAGGGTCGTCTGCCCGCGACGATACTGACGAGGTCGACGGTGCACGAGTGGTGGTCGCCGACGTAGTCGGAGCTGACGAGCGGCTCGTCGCTGGCCGCCAGCACGCCGTGCCAGTGGGCGTCGGCCGCAGCGTGAGGAAGGCGTCGTTGATCTCCTCGACCGTGGTGGCCCGCTCGAGGACGACCGACAGGTCGGTCAGGGACACGTCGGGCACCGGGACGCGGACGGCGATGCCGACCAGCCGGCCGGCGAGTTCGGGCAGCACCGCGTCGATCGCCTTGGCCGCGCCGGTCTTTCGTCGGGGTCATGTTCAGGCTGGCCGCCCGCCCGCGCCGCGGGTCCTCGTGGATGGTGTCGTGGATCTCCTGGTCGCGGGTGAACGCGTGGATGGTGGTGACCAGCCCACCGACGACGCCGAAGTGCTCGTGGAGCACCTTCACCATCGGCGCCAGGCAGTTCGTCGTGCACGACGCGGCCGACACGATGTGCATCGCCTCGGCGTCGTAGCGGTCGTCGTTGACTCCGACCACGACGGTGAGGTCGGCGTCGCGCGCGGGAGCGGTGACCAGCGCCTTGCGGGCCCCGGCCTTGAGGTGATCGGTGCACGCGTCGCGCTGCGTGAACCGGGCCGGTGGCCTCGATCACCACATCGACGCCGAGCGCGTGCCACGGACACAGCAGCGGCTCGGGTTGGCGCAGCACACGGATGGGGCAGCCGTCGACGACGAGGTGGTGCTCGTCGTGCACGACAGCGCCGGGGTAGCGGCCGTAGATGGAGTCGTACTTGAACAGCTGCGCCGCCGTCGACGGCGAGCCGCGGATGTTGTTGACGGCCACGACCTCGACGTCGGCGCGGTCGGCCATCTGCCGCAGCACCTGTCGGCCGATGCGGCCGAAGCCGTTGATGGCGACCCGCAGCGGTGCGTCCATGCCACGACGATGCCCGCCCCTCCGCCGCAGCGCCTCACCCCTGCGGGGGAGCGGCCGCGTGGACCCGCGCTCACCGCACAGCGTCTTGAGGTTTGGCGACTCGGTATCAGGCGGCGCACACGGCGGCTCTAGCTCATCGACGTAAGGAGCACGTCGATGGCTACGACGGCGAACGTCTCACCACCCAACGGTCAACCGCAGTTGCGCACCGGCC
>Ga0136616_10000759_pt1 | contig 15970 bp, 16 predicted proteins | sample AntDrymUQ2992106_2_FD_106648 | JGI IMG/M metagenome (GOLD analysis project Ga0136616, IMG submission 106648) | Polar desert sand microbial communities from Dry Valleys, Antarctica - metaG UQ299 (21.06) | ecosystem: Environmental > Terrestrial > Soil > Desert | place: Antarctica: Dry Valley...
GATCCCGGTGACCGAGCTCGGTCTCGCGGCCGCGGTCCTGGTCGCCTCGCTGACGTTGACCTACCTCTTCTGCCTGCGGCCGATGCGCCGCGGTCACTGCGCTGTCGGTGCTCGTCGCGGCCAGGGTCGGCACCTGAGCGACACCGCGGACCGGGACGGACCAGGACGAGGGTGACGACCGGGCGCGCGCTGGGCCTCACGGCAGCCCCGCGACGAGGGTCTGGATCTCTGGCTCGTGCAGCGCCAGTCTGGGGTCGAAGGTGCGGTACCGCAGCCGGCCGGAGGCGTCGACGAGGGCATAGCCGGGGCCGACCCGGCCCGCCGCGTTCCGCAAGGCGTACTGCTGGGCCAGCTCCGGGTCGGTCGAACGGGTGACCTGGGCGTCGGTGAGCTGGGGCAGCGGACACGCGCCGGGGCAGAACACGAGCACCGCCGGACGCCCGGGTTCCACCCCCAGCCGGTCCAGGCCGGGTGCCGGCTCGTCGAGGTAGAGCATGTCGAGCTGCTGTAGCCCGTGGTGCGGGTCGTGCAGGTCATGGGCCGGAGAGGCCGTAGGTCGCCACTCCCGCGGTCCTCGCCGCCCCGACCGCCGCGAGCGCAGCCCACCGGACGAGGCCAACGCTCACCTCGGCCCCCTCTCTCGGCCTTCGCCACGTCAGCGCGGCGCACGCGAGACCCGCACGCGTACGGCGTGATCGCCGCGGAGCTAGGAGAACGTCCCGGCGGGGAAGTCGATCGGACACAGATCGGCGGTCGCCGCGACGACCGCGGGAGCGGCCACCACCGCGACCGGGATCGCGAGCAGGGCGGCGGTCGCGACCGCGGCGAGCAGCGACCGGGTTGCGCCCAGCGGTTGCGCCGGCGCGACAAGGCGATGCACCCGCGCCAGGCAGGTGCTTCCGCCGGCACCGAGGGCGGCGGCCGGTGCCGAGGCCTCGGCGAGGCGAACCAGCGCGGTGGCGATCGTGAGCCGGTCGTTGCGCCGCGCGGCGACGTCGTCGGCGAGCATCTCAACCAGGCGGGTCAGCTCGCGGTGAGCGTCCCGGAAGGCCGGGATCCGGGGGAAAGCCCGCGCCAGGGCGGCCGAGACCGCCAGCACCAGGTGGTGCCGGCCGCGCAGGTGCGCCCGCTCGTGCGCGAGCACCGCGGCGAGCTGGTCCTCATCGAGAGCGGCCAGCGCCGCGGTGGTGAGCACGACCTGCTGGCGGCGGCCGGGCAGACAGTATGCCGCGGCCGCGGAGTGGTCCACGACCATCGCGTCGCAGCGCTCGTGGGGGCGGGCGATGAGGGTGAGCGCGTCCAGCTGCCGGCGCCGTTCCCGCGCCGCGGTCACCAGTCCGGCGGTGAGGCAGTAGCCGGCTCGCGCGAGCACGGTGATCGCGAGGACGGCCCCGGTCGCGCTGACCGCCGCGCCGCCCGGGGTGGCGTACTGGGCGCGCAGCGCCATGGCGCAGGCGGAGAGCAGCTCGGCGATGTCGGTGCTGAACGGGACCGCGGGCAGGGCGAGGGCGGCGCCGGCGAGGACGACCGCCGCGACCACGGAGAAGCTCAGCGCCTGCCACGCGAGGATGCCCATGCGTGGGGAGCGGTCCGGCCACGGGGACCGGGCGAGCAGCCGCGGCCCGAGGGTGGCCGCGAGGACGGCGAACGCGACGAGCGTGATCGGCGCGGTCACGCGTGCGCGCCGTTGCTGCCTGCAGGCCGGTTCGCCAGGGCCTCGCGCAGCCGGGCCACCTCTTCCGAGGGCATCTGCTCCAGGAAGTGCAGCAGGGTGGCGGCGCGGTCGCTGCTGCCGGCCAGCACCTCGCCCATGACGGCGGCGTTGTGCTGCTCGCGGGTCTGGGCGGGCTGGTAGCGGTAGGCGCGGCCGGCCATCTCCCGGGTGAGCAGCCCCTTGCGGTGCAGGTTGTTCATCACGGTCATGACGGTGGTGTAGGCGATCGTGCGGTTCCGCTGCAGGTCCTCGAGGACCTCCCGCACCGGCACCGGGCGGCCGTAGGACCACAGCCGCTCCATGATGACGGCTTCGAGCTGCCCCAGCTGACGCACCAGCAACCACCTTCCCGGACTCCTGCGTTGGCGTACCGAAGCGTCGGCGGCGCCGTTCTATGCCCCATAGTAGACAAGTCGGCCCCTGTGGGCGGACTTCGGTCCTGGTGCCCGCCTCGTCAGCATCGACCATCCGCTACTATCCGAGGCCGTAGCGGCAAGGGTGGAAGGGGACGGGCCCTGCTGGCGACCTCGGTGGGGGAGAGCGTTGCGGGCATCGTGCTGGCCGGCCCGCTGCTGCTCGCGCTGCTCCTCGCGGCGGCCGCCGGGGCGTTGTCGTTCTTCTCCCCGTGCTGCCTGCCGCTCGTCCCGGGCTATCTGTCCTATGTCGCGGGCATCACCGGCGCCGACGCGCAGGCCGGCGTCGAGATCCGGCAGCCGGTCGCCGCCGCGGCCGGCGCATCGCTCGCCACCCGCGCGGATGTCGCCGCACCTGTCACGAGCTCGGCGACCGGCGCTGGGTCCAGCAGCGCGCGGCACCGCACCGTGCTCGGCTCGGTCCTGTTCGTGCTGGGCTTCGCCGCCGTCTTTACCAGCTACGGCGCGCTCTTCGGCGCCTTCGGTGCGCTGCTTCTCGCCCACCAGGAGACCCTGGTCCGGGTGCTGGGGGTGCTGACCATCGGCCTCGGCCTGGTCTTCACTGGGCTGCTGTGGCGCGTCCCGCTCGCCGGGCGGACCTTCCGGCTGCGTTACCGGCCGCGGGCCGGGCTCGCCGGCGCCCCGGTGGTGGGCATGTTGTTCGGGCTCGGCTGGACGCCGTGCATCGGCCCGACCCTGGCCGCGGTGCTCACGTTGGCCACCAGCAGCGCCGACGCGGGCCGGGGAGCGGCGCTGTCCTTCGCCTACAGCTTGGGCCTGGGCATCCCGTTCATCCTCGCCGCGACGTCGGTGCAGCGCGTCATGCGCAGCTTCGGGTGGGCCCGTCGCCATGCCCGCGGCATCACGCGCGCTGGTGGGGCGATGCTCGTGCTGCTCGGGGTGCTGCAGGTCAGTGGGGCGTGGACGGCGCTCATCGCCCGTCTGCAGGGGGTCATCATCGGCTGGCAGGTACCGCTGTGACCACGCCGATCCCGCAGTCCGGTCGCCCCGCCGTGATCGGGTGGCTGCGCTGGTCGCTCGAGCCGCGCGACGCGCATCGTGTCGCGACCGGCCCGGGGGCGGCCGCCCTGGCCGCGGCTGCGGGCATGGCCGTGTTCGGGTTGCCGCCGGTCGACCTGCACGGTCTGCTGCACCACGTCGGGATCATGGACCCGCTCTGTGGCACACCCGTCGCCTACCGGCGCTGAGATGGCTATGCAGCTGGAGAGCGGTGCGCCTGTGGTGGTGGGTCCTCATCGTCGCAGCGACTACCTGGTCTCGGCCGGAGGCTATGGGGCAGGCGCCGCGGTGGTGCTCCTCGCCGCTGTCGGTGTCGCGGTTCTGTACGGACCGGTCTGGGCCGGCCGCATGTCGTAGGTTATGGCGGTAGCGCTCGCCGCGCTGGCCACGCGCTCGTCCAGCATCGCCGCGAGCCTCCCCGGACGATCACGGTGTCAACGGCCCGCTGGACGGCGCCGGCGGCGGTTCTCGCACTGCCGTGGACTTGTGCCGTTGCTCATCGCCGGACTGCGAGGGGGCTCGCCGGCTGGCGGCCACCCGCCGCTGAGCAGAACTTCCGATGTGCCGCGACCCAGCCCTGGGGAGCAATCCGTCTACCGGCGGTGTCCGAACCTAGGGCAGTACGAACTGTCGCACCCGGCAATGCCGGGATTAATCGAGTGGCCCTCGGGGGGTGCATTCATCGCGGCCGACGTCGCGACGCCCCTTCGAGTGCCGGGGCAGGCCAGGCGGCTCGGACAGTGCCGCACACACGCGACGAAAGGTCTTCACAGTGTTGTCATCTTCCCGCAGCGGTCGAGCGCGCACCGCGACAGCGGCGTTCGCAGCGTCGGCCGTCGCTCTAGGTGGGTCCCTCGCCATGCTGGGCGCCGGTACGAGCACGGCGTCCAGTCACCGTGAGGCGCCGTTGATCGCTAATGACCCGGCGGTGGACCACACGGACACGTACGCGTTCGTGAGCCCGGACGACCCGGGCTCGGTCACGTTCCTGGCGAACGTGTTGCCGTTCCAGGACCCGGAGGGCGGCCCGAACTTCTACCCGTTCGCGGCGGACGCCCGCTACAACATCAACATCGACAATGATGGGGACGCCGAGCCGGACATCACCTACCGGTGGACGTTCCAGACGCAGGACGACCGGGGCACGGACACGTTCTTGTACAACAACGGCCCGGTGGCGTCCTTCGACGACGAGAATCTGCTGTTCCGGCAGACCTACACGTTGGAGCGGGTGGACGCCGACGGGGATGCGACGGTGCTGGTGGAGGGCGCGCCGGTGGCGCCGTCGTTCGTGGGTGACGCGTCGATGCCGGACTACGAGGTGCTGCGGGAGGAGGCGATCGTCGACGTCGAGGGCGGGGGCCGCTCGTTCGCCGGTCAGGCCGACGACCCGTTCTTCGTGGATCTGCGGGTCTTCGACCTGCTCTACGGCGGTGACCTGAGCGAGACCGGGGACAACACGACCGCGGGCAAGAACGTCAACACGATCGCGTTGCAGGTGCCGGTCGGCGAGCTCACTAGGGGCGACGACCCGGTGATCGGCACGTGGAGTACGACGGAGCGCCCGAGCATGCGCGTGCAGAACGCGGACGGCACCCAGGACTACGACGGGGAGTTCGTGCAGGTCTCCCGGCTGGGCCACCCGCTGGTCAACGAGGTGGTGATCCCGGCGGGGTTGAAGGACGCGTTTAACGCGTTGGAGCCGCGTAACGACGCGAGCGTGCAGCCGGCGGTGGACCGGGTGAACGACCCGGAGGTGCCGAAGCTCATCGAGGCGATCTACGGCATCGAGGCGCCGAAGACGCCCCGCGATGACCTGTTCGCCGTGTTCCTCACCGGCATCGAGGGGCTGAACAAGCCCCAGGGTGAGGTGCAGCCCGCAGAGATGCTCCGCCTGAACACCTCGATCGAGCCGGTCCCCGAGCCGGACCGGCTCGGGGTCCTCGTCGGGGACACCGCCGGCTTCCCGAACGGGCGCCGGCTCACCGACGACGTGGTGGACATCGAGCTGCAGGCCCTCGAAGGCGCGGTCCGTACCGGGGAGCTCGTGGAGGCGCTCGCCGCGGGGGACAAGGTCGATGAGAACGATGTGTCGTTCGAGGCGTCCTTCCCCTACGTGGCGCTGCCGCACTCCGGGTCGGGCACCGGCTCACCCTCCGGCGGCAACCCCATCGGCGGCGTCGACGCCGGCGGCGGCGGCACCGCCACCGACCAGGCCACCACCACTGCCTTGCCCAGCGAGGACGAGTTCTCGCCGCTGCTGCCGCTCACGGCTGCTGCGCTCGGGCTGGGTTTCGCGGCCCTCGGTGTCGTAGTGGTCCGGCGCGGACGCACGGCGGACGGTCACTGAGAACGATGAACGACCGCAACACGGTGACGGGCGGGCGTGAGCCCGCCCGTCACCGCCGCGTCCTGCGTCGCATTGGCGAGATGGTGCTCGCGCCGTCCCTGTTCATCGGTGCTGCCGCGCTCCTCGTCAGCGCCGGCTATCTCGCCGGCCGGCTGGACACACCCGGTCTGGTAGCGGACGCGGCCGAGCGTCCCGCGTCCTCCCCAGCCTCGGCCGTCCGGCCCCCACCCCCGCTACCGCCCGTCGACGTGCTGCCCGCGCCCACGGAGCGGACGGCGTCGCCACCCGAGCCGGGCGCCTCAGGCCCGGTGGCCGAGGCCAAGGAGCGCGCCGAGCGGCGCAAGCCCAGGCCGATGTCGACGCCCGCACCGGTCACGATCTCCATCCCGGACATGGACATTGCGCAGAACGTCGTCGAGCTGGGTGTCAAGGGCTCGGTCCTGCAGACGCCGAAGGACTACGGCGACATCGGGTGGTGGCGGGACGGGCCGACGCCTGGCAGTGCCGGCGCCGCCGCGGTCGTCGGACACGTCGACTCACCGGACGGTCCGGCGGTCTTCTATCAGCTCGCCGGACTGCGGGAAGGCGCCGAGATCAGCGTGCTCCGGAAGGACGGCAGCACCGCCGTCTTCGCGATCGACCGGGTGGAGCGCTACTCCCGCAACGCCTTCCCCTCCGAGCAGGTCTATCGGGTCGGCGGCCGCTCGGCTCTGCACCTCATCACCTGCGGGGGGGACTACGACCGCGAGGCCGGCCAGTACGAGGACAACGTGGTCGCCTACGCCTACCTGATGGACATCCGCGACGCGAATCCCGCCGACGAGCAGAAGGAAACGGACTCGTGACCTCCCTGAGCCACCGCGCGCGCGCCGCTGCCCTGGTGTTCGTCCTGGCCGCCGCGATGTTTCTTGCGGCCGGGCTGACCGTCACGGGCGCTCCGGCCCAACAACCGTCGCCCGTCGCCCTCTTGGGGGGGGCATCGGTGACCCAGGTCGCGAGCGGCTCAGACCCGACCGCCGCGATCGAGGCCCTGCAGGGCCGCCTGCGCCGGCTGCCCGCTGACGACACCGCCTGGTCTTCCCTCGGCGCGGCGTACGTGCAGCACGCGCGGCTCACCGGCGACCCCACCTTCTACGGCAAGGCCGACGGAGCGTTCGAGCGGTCCTTGGATGAGCGCCCTGCGGGCAACGACACGGCGCTCACCGGCCTGGCCTCGCTGGCTTCCGCGCGTCACGACTTCACCGGCGCGCTGCGCTACGCCCGGCAGGCCCAGGAGCTGAACCCGTACAGCGCGACCAACCAGGGTGTGCTCACCGACGCCCTCGTCGAGCTCGGGCGTTACGACGAGGCCTGGGACGAGCTTCAGCGGATGGTCGACCTCAAGCCGAGCGTTCCTTCCTTTACCCGCGTCTCGTACTCCTTCGAGCTGCGAGGAGACCCGAAGCAGGCCAGGAAGGCGCTGGAGCGCGCGTTGGAGGTCGCCTCGACCCCCTCCGACATCTCCTACGCCCTGCACTACCTCGGTGAGCTCGCCTGGAACTCCGGCGACGTGGACGCCGCGGCCGAGCGTTACGTCGAGGGCCTACGGCACGACCCGAGCTACGTCCCGCTGATCGCCGGCATGGCCAAGGTCGCGGCCGCTCGCGGGGAGATCGAGGCCGCGCTCGCCCGCTACGCCGAGGTCGTCTCGCGGCGGCCGGAGCCGTCCTACGTCATCGCCTACGCCGACTTGCTCGACTCTCTGGGTCGCGAGGAGGAGGCCGAGCAGCAGTACGCCGTCGTCGCCGCCACCCAGCGCCTCTTCGAGAGCCAGGGCGTCAACGTCGACCTGGAGCTGGCCGTCTACGAGGCAGACCACGGGCGGTCCGAGTCGGCGCTGGCCATCGCCGAGGCGGAGTGGGAACGGCGGCGCAGCGTTCACACCGAGGATGCCTACGCGTGGGCGCTACACGTGGGGGGCCGCCACCGAGAGGCTCTCGATCATGCCAAGGCGGCCGCCGCGCTCGGGACGCACAGCGCCTTGTTCGCCTACCACCGCGGCATGATCGAGCAGTCACTCGGGATGGACGGCGCCGCCGAGGCGTCCCTGCGACGGGCTCTCGAGACCAACCCGCACTTCTCCCCGCTGCAGGCACCCAGGGCGGAAGCTGCGCTCAGGCAGCTGGAGCAGAGCTCGTAACAGTTGCATGCGGCCTCTGGCGCGGATCGTCCTTGTGGCCGACTACGGCGGCTCAGGCTGGCGGAGGCAGCCGCGCGGGCCAGCACTGGAAGTGTCGGGTGACGTACTCGGGCCGCAGGGCCCGACCGTCCTCCCGGCTGAACAGCCCCGATTGGATCCGAGACGTTGGCGAACCGGGTTGCTCGGGCATGGTGACTGGGACCAAATCGAACGGGAAGCGACCAAGAATCAGCAGCCACATGACGGAGGGCAGCCGGATGCCGAGAGCGCACGACTTCACCGCGACAACCATCGAGGGCGACGACAGGTCGCTGGGGGACTACGCCGGTCAGGTGATGCTACTCGTCAACGTGGCTTCCAAGTGCGGCTTCACCCCTCAGTACGAGGGGTTGGAAAAGCTCTACCGAGAGCACAGCGACGGCTTGGTGGTGCTTGGCTTTCCATGCGACCAGTTCGGAAACCAGGAGCCGGGCGACGAGGAGGACATCAAGCAGTTCTGCTCCCTGACCTACAACGTATCCTTTCCGATGTTCGCAAAGATCGAGGTCAACGGCGACGGCGCTCACCCGCTCTACTCGTGGCTACGGTCGGAGAGGTCCGCGGCGGCCGACGGCGACATCGAGTGGAACTTCACCAAGTTCCTCGTCGGCAAAGACGGGCGGACCATCAAGCGTTACGGTCCGAGCACCGAGCCGGCCCAGATCCTCCCGGACATCGAGAAGGCCCTCGCAACCTGACCGTGCCCGTTGGCGAACCGCGTCTGCGGCGTTAGCGCCGTGACTCGAGCTCGGGCGGGTCGTCGACCTCGATCGGGAGGTTCGCGAGCATGGCGCGCGCCCGCGCCGCGCTCTCGGCGTCGATCTCGCGGCGCCGCAGGCCTTCGTGGAGGGCTGAGATTGTCGGCCGTCCGCCGTGTATTTCAGCCAGTCGGGAAGCGGCGTCGTGTCGTCGTTACCGAGCACGGCGTCGAGGTCGGCTTCCTCAATCACGTGCTGCGTGCCGACCCGCGAGGCCCGAAGCCGCCCGGACCGGATCCAGCGGCGGATGGTCTCCGGGTTCCGGCCGGTATGACGCGCCGCCTCCAGGACAGGCAGCATCGTCGTGCTACAACGTCTGTGACAGCCGCGGACCAAGCGGTCCGTGGACGACGGGATAACGTGGTTGCAGAACCGCTCGCTCGGGACGGGGCGGCAACAGGCGAAACGATTCACAAGGCGGCACCATGCGAAGTATCGATTGTGATTCACCGGCCCTTCCGTGCCGGCTGAGCAACCATGGCATGGGACCGTGACCCCCGGGCCCACTGTCAGGCAAGTGGCTGAGCGTTACGTCCGGCTCGTCGAGCGCCAGGAGTGGTTGAACAAACCGGGCTACAAGCTGGAGCACGGCATGGCCTTCGCGTTCGGTCTGGCCGGGGCGCGTGCCCGTCCCCTGCAGGATCTGCTGCACGGGGTTTGGCTCGGACATCCCCTGCATCCTGTGATCACCGATATTCCCGTGGGTGCATGGACCGCTGCCCTGATGCTCGACACGGTGGACATGGTTGCGCCGAGACCAGCAGGGTTCCGTCAAGCAGCGCAACTGTCCGTCGGGCTGGGCGTGGTCGGAGGTATCGGCGGGGCGCTCACGGGCGTCACTGACTGGCAGCACACACACGACGATGCACGACGTGCGGGAATGCTGCACGGGGTGCTCAACACGGTGGCGTTGTCCCTGTACGGTTTCTCGTGGCGCGACCGCCATCGCGGCCGGCACGGCCGCGCGAGGGTGGCCAGCACCCTCGGCTACGGGCTGACGATCGCCAGCAGCTATGTAGGCGGCAGGCTGGTCTTCCGACACCGAGTCGGCGTCGATCACGTTGACGGACGGCTCACGCCGCGCGACTTCGTTCCTGTGCTGCTTGACTCCAAATTACCCGAGGACAGCCCGACTCTGGTCGACTGCTCAGGCGTGCCGGTGGTGCTAATCCGACACGAAGGACGTATCTCGGCTCTCGGCGGCCATTGCCCACACCTGGGAGCCCCGATGGTGGAGGGCTGGCTGTACCGAGGTCAATTCGTGTGCCCCTGGCATGGGTCGCGCTTCGATCTGCAGACCGGCGCTGCCACGTCCGGGCCAGCCACCTCTCCCTTGTCTTGCTTCCAAACCCGGCTTCGAGAGGAACAGATCGAGATCCGCCGGATACCGCCGGCGCAACTGGCCACGACCGGCCAGACAGCAACCACAGAGGGGGCTCAGGGCCATGAAAGCTGACCAGGTGCTGATCGAGCACCATGACGTACTGCGCGGGCTGTTGAAGCAGCTCGAAGCGACGACCGACGATCAGGGCAAGAAGCGTCAGAAATTGCTCGATAGCTTGGTAAGCGAGCTCGGTGTCCACGTTCGGATCGAGGACGAGCTGTTCTATCCGGCCGTCGAGAAAGTCACCCCGCTACTGGCGATCTCGCAGGCAGAGCACCGTGCGATCGATGATCAACTGGCCGTCGTCCTACGCACCGACACCGGTGGACCAGACTTTGCGACTGAGGTGAAAATGTTAGCAGCAACGCTGGACCATCATGCCGGCGAGGAGGAGCGCGTGATGTTCCCGCAGTCGCATGCCCTCGGCGAGGCCGCGCTGGAGTCGCTGGGGACCCAGATGGAGGCGCGCAAGAAGCAGCTTGAGCGCTCAAGATTCACTCAGTTGTTGCGAAGCGCGAAGAGAGAGGTGTTGCGACGCGTGTGAGCCCGGCAGCCGCACGTGCCGGCTTCAGGCGAGCCTGTCCGGGGCGCCTACAGTTCGACTGTGACTCCCTTCGACCGGATCGTTGTGATCTTCAATCCGAAGAGCACGGGCGAAGCGCCGCAGTTGGCCGAGGACCTGCGCGCGGACTTGGCGCGCCGTCTGCCCACGACGCCGGTGAGCCTGTCCCCACCGAGCACGCGGGGCACGCGCGAGAACTGGCAAAGGAGGCGGCGGGGACCGATCGCCCGTTGATTGTCTCGGTCAGCGGAGACGGCGGCTACAACGAGGTCATCGACGGCGTCATGCAGGCCGGCACTCCGGACGTGATCTGCGCCGTGAAGGCCGCTGGCAACGCGAACGACCACCGTAGGACCACAAGAGAGCGGCCTCTGATCGACGCCGTCGTGGCCGGCGCCGTCCGCCGCATCGACCTGCTCCGCCTGACCGTCAGCAACGGGACCCAGGCTCGGACGCAGTACGCCCATTCCTACATCGGGATGGGCTTGACGCCAGTCGTCGCGGTCGACCTGGAGAAGGGCGGCAAGGGCTCGATGAAGGAGATGGTGTCGGTGGTGCGGACGTTCGCCCGGTTCCGGCCCTTCGAGACCGAGCTGGAGGACGGGAGCCAGCGCAGCTTCGACAGCTCGCTGCGCGGGTCAGTGTCCGGCTGACCGTGGCGACTGACACGGTGAGGCCGTGCCGGTGTCGCAGGTGCCAGCAGATGGTGTCCGGCCCGGCGTCCACCCGGCCCCACCCAGTTCCTTGCGCAGCCCGATCAGCTCCACGGTGTGGGCGGGGATCGCCGTCGGGAAGGTCTTCGGCCGTCGTGAGCGTGGCTCGAGCGCGGCCTCATCCTTGGCCTGGTAGCGGGCTTTGAGCTTGTAGACCCACGCCCGGTGCACGCCGAAACGGCGGGCGACCACAGCCGGTGTCTGGCTTCGATGAACAGGGCGGTGAGGACCAGCCGGGTCTTCGACGTGCCCGAGCATCACCGGCCCAGACGTGTCGCCTATGTCTTGATGGAGCACACCTCCGAGCGCGCTCGTCGGGTTCTCGTTCTCATCGTCTGGGCTATCTGTCTCGACTTCGGACTCTGGAACGGTCAGGCCGTCGGGGGTACCGCTGAGGCGCCCACAAGCGCCTGCCGCTCCCAGGCCCGGTGTTGGCCGAGTGCCGCCACCAGACCCGCGGTGAGGTCGCCCGCAGCGTCCCCGGTGAGCACGCCGGGGGCGGAGGTGTCGATACCGGCCGTGGCCAGCACCGACGCGCCGTCACCCCAGGCGCCCAGCGCCTTGAGGTGCCGGTAAGCCTCCTGCAGCATCACGACCGTGCGGACGTCGCCGTCCTTTGGTGCGCCGTCGGCGACGACTATGGCGTCGAATTCGATCGACCGCGCGGTGGCGGTGATGCGCTCCACCACCTGCGCGTTTTCGTCTGTCCCCAGCTCGCCACCGTTCGGCGCGATGACCTTGAGTTGGGCGTCCTGGGCGTCCAGTGCCGAGCGCAGGGCCGCGATGCCAGCGAGGTCGGCGTCGGGGCCCGCCACCACGCCGACGATCCGCCCGGTGATCGGATAGCTCTCGCCGGCGACCTGGGCGAGGGCTGGGGACGGCGCCAGGTGCTCGACCGGGGTGTCCTGCGGCACCGGCAGCCCTAGGCCGGCGGCGACCTTCACGCAGAGTTCGGTGTCGAGCTTGGCGAGCACGGTGAGCTGTCGCTCCTTGACCTCTTGCTCGTAACACTTGGCGAGCTCGAAGGTGTAGGCGTCGGCGACGTGCGTCTTCTCGATGTCGGAGAGACTCGCGTAGAACAGCGCCGCGTGCGAGAAGTGGTCGTCGAAGGAGGCCGGCGCACCGCGAACCACCTCGCCGCGCAGCGGTCGAGGGATGTTCACGTAGCCGCCGTGCGCGGCGTCGGCCACGCCGGGGCTGTCGCCATCCAGGCCGTTCGGCTTGTAGGGCGTTACGCCCTCGTAGACGGCGTGCTGGTGGAAGCCGTCGCGGGCATTGTCGTTGACCGGCGCGTGCGGCCGGTTGATGGGGATCTGCGCGAAGTTCGGGCCGCCGAGACGGGTCAGCTGGGTATCGAGGTAGGAAAAGTTACGGCCCTGCAGCAGCGGGTCGTTGGTGAACTCGATCCCCGGCACCACATGGCCGGTGTGGAAGGCCACCTGCTCGGTCTCGGCGAAGTAGTTGGTTGGGTTGGCGTTGAGCACTAGCTTCCCGATCCGCTGCACCGGGCAGAGCTCCTCGGGCACGAGCTTCGTGGGGTCGAGCAGGTCGATGCCCTCGAAGATCTCCTCGTCGCTGTCGGGCATCACCTGGATGCCGAGCTCCCACTCGGGGAAGGCTCCCGCCTCGATAGCATCGGCGAGGTCGCGGCGGTGGAAGTCCGGGTCGAATCCGGCGGTGAGCTGGGCCTCCTCCCAGCTCAGGGAGTGGACGCCAAGCATGGGCTTCCAGTGGAACTTGACCAGCGACGTGCCACCGTCGGCGTCGACCAGGCGGAAGGTGTGGATGCCGAACCCCTCCATCATCCGGTAAGAGCGGGGGATGCCCCGGTCGCTCATGTTCCAGATGGTGTGGTGGGTCGCCTCGGTGTGCAGCGAAACGAAGTCCCAGAACGTGTCGTGTGCGGTCTGGGCCTGCGGCAGCTCCCGGTCGGGGTGCGGCTTGGCAGCGTGGATGATGTCAGGGAACTTGATCGCGTCCTGGATGAAGAAGACAGGCATGTTGTTGCCGACCAGGTCCCAGGTGCCCTGCTTCGTGTAGAACTTCGTCGCGAAGCCGCGGGTGTCCCGCACGGTGTCGGCCGAGCCGCGGAAACCCAGCACGGTGGAGAAGCGGACGAAGACCGGCGTCTCGAGGCCTTTCTCGGCCAGTACGGCGGCCTTGGTCAGCGACGCCGCGTTGCCATAGGCGGTGAAGGCGCCGTGCGCGCCAGCACCGCGGGCGTGCACCACGCGCTCGGGGATTCGCTCGTGGTCGAAGTGCATGACCTTCTCGCGGAGATGGAAGTCCTCCAGCAGCACGGGACCGCGCGGTCCCGCCTTCAGCGAGTGGTCGGTGTCCGGGACGCGGAGGCCCTGTGCCGTGGTGAGGTACTCGCCGGCCTGAGCGCGCGGGTCGCGGCCGCTCTCAGGCCCTTCGTCTTCGGCGCCCGTGGGGCTGACGTTCTTGGGGGCAGACTGGTCCGGCGAACGCTGGGCGGCCATCGGGTCTCCTTCGGTGTCGCGATCTCGACCCTTGACGCTATACATCCGCTCGGCTCGCCGCGGACCCGCCCCGCACCGGCGCAAAGCGCGTGAGCATCCGAGACCTGATTGCGGCAACGGCCGTTGCGCACGGCTTACCCGTCTACACCTGCAAACCCTCCGATTTCAACGGGGTCGACGACCTGGAGGTCGTGGCCGTACCGCAAGGGGATGGCGAGCGCGCCTATCGGCCGCGGCTGGCTGCTACCTGGCGTCCTCGTAGCGCACCCGCACATCGCTGGCTCCCCGTACGGCGGCGACCACTTCGGCTTCCTCCTCGAGTGCGGTACGGCGGTCGCCCGCCAGCTCGGCGAAGGGCTGCAGTGTGATGTCGAGCCGCGACCTGCCCGCCCGCTTGGCCCGCCAGAGGCCCACGACTTCACCGTCCACCACGATCGCCCCAGGGTTGGCGAGGATCCGCCACACCGCCTTTTGCCGTGTCTTGTCCGGCACCAGCAGGTCACGGTCGCGGGCCTGCAGGTACGGGTCCGAGGGCGGCAGCAGGCGCACCACGTCCGCGGCAGGCGGCGGATTACGCAGCAGGTCGAGCTGACCGGGCGGAAGCCAGGCGGTCCGGCCGTCGACCTGTACCTCGGCGAGGTCGTCCGGCCACGCCGCGCGGATGGCTGCCGGGCTGGTGCCGAGGTAGCTCGCCGCCTCGGACAGGGTCGCCGGTCCGTGCAGTCGGAGATAGGCCCGGATCAACTGATCGGGGCCGGTGACCGGCGGCGGGATCTCGCCGCGGTCGGTCAGTGGAGCCACCGTTGTCGATGCCTGGTCGGGGACGAGTCGCACGCCGGCGAACGGCCCGACAAGCTGGAACAAGCCGCCGTAGACGTGCGTCGTCTGACAGCTGCGGCACTGGTAGGAGTACGCCTCCGGCAAGCGCTCCGTCATAGCAGCACTGAGCTCGCCCTTGGGCATCGACGTACGCACCACTGCGCGCATGGCCCTGCTCGCCGTCGTGAACGCTTCCGACCCGCCGATGCCGGCGGCCTTCAGTGGTTTCCGTTCGGCTGCCAGGCGGGCGATCGCATCGGCGTCGCTGATCGGCCACAAGTGGGACGCCAACGCTGGCAGGTCCTTGGTGCGGTGCAGGTGTGGTGCGCCGCGAAACGACCACAGCAGCGTGAAATCCGGGTCGGCCAACGGGTCGCCGTAGCTTCCGGACAGCCGCGCTGCGAGCGCGAGGCGCGCCGAACTGACATTGGTGTCCTGTACGCCGAGATCGAGCACGTCGAGCCGGACCGGGTCTTTCGTGTCCCGCAGCAGACCGTGCACCACAGTGCGATAGCCGAGCACCTGCCGACGGCCGACGGTGACGGTCACGCGCGCTCTCCGGTCAGTAGGAACGGGGCACCCACATGTTCCATGACGCGTCGCACCTCGCCCCGGTCGCCGTTGTGCTGCCGCCGCCGAACAACCCGCTGCTGGACGACCACATTCTCGCGCGTAGGTCGGCGGCGACGGGAGGGGTTCGGTTGACGAGGAAGACACTCGTGGCTGGCTGCTCCCAGCCCTGGACGCGGCGTTCCCCGGCTCCCTGCTACCCGCGCTCGAGACCTATCTGGCGAAATCCGTGGGAGCGACTGAGGTCCAGTTGCTGCTCGTGGACTACGACCTGGAGACGCTGCAGTGCTACGTCGGTGCTCAGGATCTCGGGTTGTCGACCAGCTACCCCATCGGCGCCAGCGCGGTCGGTCGGCGCTCACGGTGATTCGACGGCGATCGCTCATGAGAGTCACTCCGAAATGCGGTGCCCGGTCACCCGCGCGGTCGTAGTCGCCAGCACAGCCGTCGTCACGGCGACCGCACCGGCGATGGCGACCAGGTGGGCCCTTAGGCCGAAGTCCCAGAACATCGTGGCGCCGACGGCGAGGAGCACACCGCCCTCTGCAATCAGCAGCGGCGCCCAGGCCCGGCGCAGGGCGATGAGCAGGAGACCGGCGGGGACCCAGTAGGCGACCTGACTGGCTGTGCCGAGCTCGCTCACCGCGACAATGGCGTCGTCCGCTCCCGTGATCGCCGCGACCACCGATCGGAAGAACATCGCCGCGCAGTGGAAGCCGAGAGCGAGGAGGGCGACCAAGACGACGGCCAGGTCGAGGCGACCGAGCGGAAACGCTCGCTGACGCAGCAGCACCTCGCCGTGGGTGACCCGAACGGCGAGTCCGGCGACCGCCACAACGACCAGCGCAGTCCAGTACTGTGCGTTCGGCACAGGCGATCCTAAGCACCGAGGCGGCGCGCCCGCCAGAGAACTTGCGTCAGGCGCGCGGTTGTAGTTGTGAAGTCCGCCGGCCTGGGCAATGTGCC
>Ga0136616_10000761_pt1 | contig 15939 bp, 20 predicted proteins | sample AntDrymUQ2992106_2_FD_106648 | JGI IMG/M metagenome (GOLD analysis project Ga0136616, IMG submission 106648) | Polar desert sand microbial communities from Dry Valleys, Antarctica - metaG UQ299 (21.06) | ecosystem: Environmental > Terrestrial > Soil > Desert | place: Antarctica: Dry Valley...
CGGTGCGTTCGGTCTGCGCTACCCGGCGGGAGCGTCCCCGGCCAGCACCCACGCGCCTTCGTCGCCACGGGTGAGCTTGGCGTCGCAGTTGGCGCACTCGGTCTGCTCCCCATCGGTGTGTGGCACGGCGGTCTTGCAGACGGGGCACTCTTGGCCTGACACGGGCTCCGAGCCTACCGGTGAACCGCCTCAGCCCGCTCTTTCGCGGGACCACCGGGAAATCACCGGGCGCTTGAGGAGCGCACGCTGGCCTGCCTTCAGAGGCTGTGCCCGGCGGCTCTGACCGCGAGCGCGCCGGCCAGCCGTGTGACGACGGACAGCGGTTCGCGCCGAAGCTAAAGCCAAGAGCGACAGCAGCCGGCGCTCGGCGACCGAGCGGGTGAACGCCGGCCCGCCCTCGCGCTCCAGCGCTGCGCGGACCAGGGGGATCCCCCGCCGGCCGTGGGCGCCATCCAGATAGACGCTGGTGGCGGCCGATCGGCCCAGCCGCTACCCGACCGCGCGCAGATTCTCCCGGTGGATCGCCCGCTGTCGACCGCTGTCACGCCCTGCGGGCAACCGAGGACGCTCCTCGCGCCTCTCGAGCACGTAGAGGTAGCCCACGTCCTCCTCGAGCAGCCGCAGCGTCTCCTCGCGCGAGCTCGGGGGTCCGTGGCCCGCGACCACCGTATCCGCGCGCTCCACCAGCGGCGCCAGGCGGGCGAGGGTGGCGCGGTACTCGGCCACGGTGCCGCCGGGGCTGAGCATCGGGATCTCGACGCTCGACAGGTAGTCGCCCGCCACCAGCAGCCTCAGCCACGGGGCGAACACGGCCATCCCGTCGGCGGTGTGGCCCTCGGCCGGGTGCAGCTCCAGCTCCTCGCCGCCGAGCTCGAGCTTGCCCGGCACCGGCAGCGACTGGGTGCCGCCGAGCGCCAGCGGCCGCGCTCGGGTCACGTAGCTCTCGTTGTCGCGGTTGCGCAGCTCGCGCTGGGCCTCGCCGGGCTTGTTCTGAAGGCGCAGCATCGTGCTCTCGGCCACCCCCAGGGAAAGCTCCGGGAAGGCCAACCGCCCGAGCACGTGGTCGAAGTCCCCGTGGGTGGCCAGCAGAGCGTTCACCTCGAAGCCGGCCTGGGCGAGCAAAGCGGGCAGCAGCTCCAGCTCCTCGGGGAAGTAGGGCGAGTCGATGAGCATCGCCTCGCCCCCTGCCCGGATTCCCGTGGCCGTGGTCTGCCACAGGAGGCTGGTCACGACGATCGCGTCGCCGCTGACCGAGACAGCGCGCACTACGCGGCTAGGCCGCGTTGAGCAGCTTGCCGGCCTCGCGGAAGGTCTTGACCTCCTCGGTCGGCTTCTTCTGGCCCGGCTCCAGATCGGTGCCGTGACGGTTGACCCAGATCACCGCGACCTTCTGCTTGAGGCACTCGGCCACGTCGGTCTCGTAGCTGCTGGCGACGTGCACCCAGTTCTTCTTGCGCTTCTCGATCCGGCGGGCGCACTCCTTGAAGTGGGCGGGATCGGGCTTGTAGCTGCGCACCTGCTGGGCGGTGACCACCAGATCGAGGTCGCCGCGCAGGTGGCGGCGCGTGGCGCCGAGCAGCTTGTCGTCGATGTTGGAGAGGATCCCGAGGTCGTACTTCTTCTGGAGGCGGTCGAGCTGGGCGTTGGTCTCTCGAAACGGCATCCACCGCGGCACGCTGTTGGGCAGGAACTGAGAGCGCGAGGACTCGAGCTGCCACCCCAGCTCCGCGGCGACGCGGACCGCCGTGCGCCGCAGCACCTCGGCGTAGAGCTCATAGCTGCCGCTCTGGATCTCGTGCTGGATCTCTATGAAGCGCGGGATCAGCACGTCCTTGTCGATGGTGAACCCGTCTCTGTCGGCCTCCTTCTGAAAGGCCTCGCAGACGCCCGTCTCCCAGTCGATCAGAGTTCCGTAGCAGTCGAAGGTGACGAACTGGACGTCCTTGGGTAGGGGCACGGCCGGGCATTCTACGCGGCGGCTTCAGTACGCTGCCCGCCCCCCGATGGACCTGCTCGAATATCAGGGCAAGCAGCTCTTCCGAAAGCACGGCGTCCCCGTGCCCGATGGCAAGCCCGCCAAGACCGTCGAGGAGGCGACCGCCGCCGCCGAGGAGCTGGGCTACCCGTGCGTGATCAAGGCGCAGGTCCTGATCGGCGGTCGCGGCAAGGCGGGGGGCATCAAGCTCGCACAGAACGGCGACGAGGCCGGGGCGCATGCGGAGGCCATCCTCGGCATGGACATCAAGGGCTTCACCGTCCACGAGGTCTACGTCGAGGCCGCGAGCGAGATCGACGAGGAGTACTACGCCGCCTTCGTGTTCGACCGCTCCGCCAAGAAGCCGATGGCGATGTTCTCGAAGATGGGCGGCATGGATGTCGAGGAGGTCGTCGAGACCGATCCTGAGGCCATGCGCAAGGTTCACGTGGACCCGCTGCTCGGCTTCCATGACTTCCACGCCCGGCGGCTGGCCTTCGAGGCCGGCATCCCGGGGGACGTGATCCGCCCGGTGGGCGCGCTGCTGGCCAGGCTCTACGACATGTTCGTGGCCGAGGACGCGCTGCTGGTGGAGGTCAACCCCCTGCTGGTGACGAAGGATCGCGATGTCGTCGCCCTCGACGCCAAGGTGACAATCGACGCCAGTGCTCTCTACCGGCATCCCGACTCGCAGGAGTTTCGCAGCGAGGTGGGCGTCGACCCCCAGGAGCGGATGGCACGAGAGCGCGGCCTCACCTACGTTGCTCTCGATGGCAACATAGGCATCCTGGGCAACGGCGCGGGGCTGGTGATGTCCACCCTCGACGTGGTCGCCCAGGCGGGCGGTGAGCCGGCCAACTTCCTCGACGCGGGCGGCGGATCCAAGGCGGAGGCGATCACCCAGGCGGTCGAGGTGATCCTCTCCAACGACAACGTGACCGCCGTTCTGTTCAACATCTTCGGCGGCATCACCCGCTGCGACGAGGTGGCCAGAGGCCTGATCGAGGCCTTCGAGAAGATCAAGCCCACGGTTCCCTTCGTCGTGCGTCTGGACGGCACCAACGACAAGGAGGCCCGCACCCTGCTCGCCGAGGCCGACCTCCCCAACGTGCACACCGAGAAGACAATGCTCGACGCCGCCAAGAAGGTCGTGGAGCTTTCCAACGGCCGGCCGGACGGCGGCCATGACCATCAAGACGCGGGGCCGGATGCCCCGCGAGGCTGACCCCTGTGGCGGTCCTGGTCGACAAGGACACGAAGCTCTGCGTCTCCGGCATCACCGGGCGCGAAGGCAGCTTCCACTCCCTCAACAACCGCGGCTACGGCACGCAGGTGGTCGCCGGCGTCACGCCCGGCAAGGGCGGACAGGACGTGGAGGGCATCCCGGTCTTCGACACCTTCCACGACGCCGTGACCGAGACCGGCGCCAACACCGCGATGGTGTTCGTGCCGCCGCGCTTCGCGGCCGACTCGATCCTCGAGGCCGAGGACGCCGGAATCGCCCTGATCATCGCCATCACCGAGGGCGTCCCCGCCCATGACGAGCTGCGGGTCTACAACCACATCCGCCGCGGCAGCTCGCGCCTGATCGGGCCCAACTGCCCGGGCATCCTCTCGCCCGGCAAGGCCAACGTGGGCATCATCCCCGCCTCGTTCTTCAGCGAGGGCAACGTCGGCCTGGTGTCTCGCTCGGGCACGCTGACCTACCAGATCGGCAACGAGCTGGCGGGGCGCGGCTTCGGCAACTCCTCGATCGTGGGCATCGGCGGCGACCCCGTCCCGGGCTCGAGCTTCATCGACGTGATCGAGCTCTTCGAGGCCGACCCGGAGACCGAGCTGATCGTGCTCAGCGGCGAGATCGGCGGCGACGCCGAGGAGCAGGCCGCCGAGTACATCGGCGAGCACGTGACCAAGCCGGTGGTGGCCTACATCGCCGGCTTCACCGCCCCGCCCGGCAAGACGATGGGCCACGCCGGCGCGATCGTCTCGGGCTCGAAGGGCACGGCCGCCGCCAAGGCCGAGGCGTTCGAGGCCAAGGGCGTGCGCGTGGGCAGGACCCCGACGGAGGTCGCGGAGATCGCCGTCGAGCTTGCCTCAGACCTCGCGTAGGCACTCCGAGCCCGGCCCCCGCGCCTAACATGGCGGCATGTGCGGGCAGTCACTCGAGCCGCTCGGCGACCTGCCCGGCGCCGATCTCCTCCTGCGGGCGTCGACGATCTCGAGTCCGGCCGCGACACCGTCGAGGCGGCGCTGGTGAGCATGGCCGCTCCACGTCTGCGGCAGATCGGGATCGAGGTGCCAGACGGTCGCGACGACGAGGCCGGCCACCGCCTGTACGCCCTGCTGGCCGAGGAGGACCGGGCTGGTGCACACAGCCGCTACAACGCCCTCGTCGGGCGCATGGTCAGCCTCGCCCGCGCGGCGGAGCATGCGCGCTCCCGTTGACGCGGCCCGCATCCGGGCACTGGCACGCGAGCTCGGGGGCGCCGCGCGCGAGGAGACGACCCTCTACCTGACCGGGGGCGCCACCGCGGTGATCGAGGGATGGCGCCGGTCCACCGTAGAGGTCGATCTACGGCTCGAACCCGACTCAGACGCCCTCGTTCGCCGCCTCTCTGAGCTTAAAGAGGAGCTGGATCTCAACATCGAGCTGGCTTCACCCCCGGATTTCGTTCCCGAGCTGCCCGGGTTCGAGGAGATCGAACCAATGCTGCACAGATATCCGGCCATCGACCCGGCAAGCTTCAGGGCCAAGGTCGAGCGCGCCCTGGGCGACTCCTAGCGCCCTGGGCTCCTAGCGCCCCGGCTGCTCGTAGGCCTCGCTCATGCCCTCCGCCAGGGCACCCACCTCCTCGCGGAGGCCGCGGACGTCAGCGGCCAGCTGCTGTGAGCTGGCGGCGTCGGTGGAGGCGGAGACCGAGACCAGGTTGCCCCGCACGGTGTCCAGCTCCACCAGGATCTTCTCCATCTGGTCGTAGAAGGCCTGCAGCTGGCGCTCCATCCGGCGCAGCACCGTCATCTGCCCGGTGAGCGCGCCAGCCAGCTCGCTGCGGCCGGGGTCGCCTGAGCCCTGCACCTCCACCAGTCGCGCCTCGACCTGAGCGGGCGGCGATTCGGCGAGCGCCTCGTAGAGCAGCTGGGCCCGCGCCGCCGTGCCCTCCATGGCCCGCACGAAGCGGTCCACCTCGTCGAGCACCTCCGTGTAGGGCAACTCGGCACGCTCCACCGCGTCGCGAATGCGCCCTTCGCGCTGCAGCGCGCCGGCCAGCAGGCCGCCGATCGCAGGTGCGAGCGAAGCCGGGTTCACTCGGGGGCCGCCACGCTCCAAGGTCGCCCTGCGCTTGCCGCGCTCGCGCTCGAGCACCCCCTGGGCCACGTCCTCGTCGAGGTATGCGCGGGCCGCCGCGGCGCCGTAGAGGACCAGTCCCGCCGGGGCGAGTATGGCGATGGCGCCGAGCAGGAACCCGGCCACGAGCATCACGGCCAGCAGCACGACGGCGAAGGGGTCCAGCAGCGCGTTGGCGATCAGCGCGCGGTTGTACTCCGAGCGGCTGTAGGGACGATCGGTCATCGCGCCGGGGAGGCTAACTCCCGCGCACCCTCCCCTCTACTGACGAGGGCGTCAAGGTCGGCGAGCACGAGGCCTCCTTGGTCGACGCTAGAAGAAGCTGGAGATGCTGCGGTACACCGTCTCGATGTCGTCCGTGTCGCCGCTGTAGGACTGCCCGCCGGAGGCCTTCGCGATGTCCGCCAGCGCCTCTTGGGCGCCGTCGGCTTCCGCGCCGTAGGCGATGGTGAAGATGCGCACCTGGTACTCGGACTCGCCCTGCTCCTCGAGCTGGGCGACCACCTCGTCGGCGCCGAGCGAGGAGTCGGTGTCCTCACCGTCGGTGAGCAGCACCACCGCATTGAGGCGCTCGCGGTCGTCCAGGCTCGAGACGTCCTGGAAGCCGGCCAGCGTGGCGTCGTAGAAGGCCGTGCCGCCGTCGGCGATCAGGCGATCGATCGTGGGCTGCAGCTGGTCGCGCGGCCCGCCGATCGGAATCAGCGGCCGTAGGTTGTCGTTGAAGGTCGTGAGGCCGACGCGGTCATTGGGAGAGACCTCGGCGAGGAAGGTGCGCAGGCCCGCCTTGGCGCGCTCGAGGCGGCCCGCGTCGTTCATGGAGCCCGAGGTGTCGAGCACCAGCAGCACGTTCGCGGGCTTTCGATCCTCGCGCCAGGTCCGACGGACCCGGTCGAGCACCCGTGGCTCGGGCAGCCCCAGCACGCGTTCGGGCTGCTTGGGATCGGCGCCGTTCTCGGGGGTCACGAGGCCCGCGGGCTCCTCATCGAGGTCTGCGGGGCGAAAGCCGAACCGGCCCGCGGCCTCGGCGTCGATCTCCTCGGCCAGGAACTCCTGGAACGCTTTCGCCCCCTCACGCTCCGCGGGCGAGCTGTAGTCGGCGTCGATCACGATGAACGGGTTGTCCGAGTAGAAGGTGCCCTCGGGCGGATAGAGCGCCACCAGCTTGGGCTGGCCCTTGCGATTGCGGTTGAAGTCGAGCAGCGTGACCTCCTCCATCGCCACCGCGGAGGCGTAGCCGGGGCCGTTCTCGCGCAGCTGGTCGGCGATGAACAGGGTGGTGTCGCCGTAGTGGACGATCGAGCGCTCGATGTCGCGCACCTGGGCGCGGGCCTTTGAAGAGGTCACGTCGCGCTCGGTCAGCCCCTCCTTCTTGCCGGTGGCCGCGTAGTACTCGGACACGACGGCGGACAGCCCCGACGTAGAGAAATCGGGGTTGGTGTGCACGAGCTTGAACTTGCCGAACTCGGGCCTCCCGTAGGCGGCGAAGCCCTGCTGAGAGACGGCCAGCTTGGTGAGCAGGTCGTAGCCGATCTTCTTCTTCGGGTAGCCGAGCGCCTTGGCGAAGGGCTCCCACATCGCGATCACCAGCGGCGTGCGCACCAGCGACGGGTTGTCGTCGGCCGCGAGCGGCCGGTCGGCCTCGAAGTTGAGCAGGCGGCCCCACAGTGACGAGGCCGGCGACCACGCCACCGGCTCGAGGGTGCCCTTGGCGATCTTGGACTGAGCCTCGCCGGAGGCGATCGCCTGACCCTCCACGAAAACGGGCTTGCCGGCCACCTCGGTGCCCTGCTCGTTGAAGCGCGCGATCAGCGGCTCCAGCAGCTTCTCCTTCTCGGGGGAGTAGGCGAAGGTCACGCGAACCGAGCCCGGCGGCGCCTTGTCACCGGAGGACCCCCCACCCCCCGGGCCGCTGTCGCCGCCGCCCCTCGAGAGGATGGCCACCCCGAGCACGGCCACCACGGCGACCACCGCTATCGCGATCTGACCCGGCTTCACCTCAGGCCCCCGGAATCTGCTCGATCGGCACGCGCACAACGCTATCGCCGCTGTGGTTTGGGTTGCCGTCGGCGGGCTCGCGAGAGACATCGAGGAACCTGTAGGCGTCAAAGCCGGGCGGCAGCGGCTCCCGCACGCCGAAGGCGGAGTTGCGAGAGCCCGTGACGGGGCGCGCGTCAGACACGGAGTCGTAGAGCCAGATCACGTACCCGCCGTCGGTGACCGGCGGGAGGCCGCGAACGCTCAGTCGCAGCAGACGCCGGTCCTCGGGGCCCTTGATGCGGGCGCTGCCCGTGGCGTCCCCGCCCCCGAGAGGCTCGAGCCGGCCGGTCTTTGGGGCATCGGCCCCGGCGGGGCCGGACTGCGGTGGCGGCGGGCCGAAAGCGTCTTCGCCGCCGAGAGCCAGCGCCACGGCCACGAGGACGGCGACCGCGGCGCCTCCGGTCAGGGCGATCAGGTTGCGGCGGCGCTTCGCGGTTGCGGGCCCTGCCTCTGGCCGCGCACCGGCACGCAGCGTGGCCTGGAGCGCCTCGCGCTGCACTTCGGACTCGGCTCCCAGCTCGCGCATCACCCGCTCGCGGCGCTCGCGTATGCCGTCCGCCGCGATCCCCAGCACGCCGGCGAGATCCTCGTCGGGTATGCCGCGGACCACCGACAGCTCGAGCAGCGCCCGGCTCTCGGCGTCGAGCCGCTCGGCATCGCCACGCATACGATCCGTGCGCATGGCTAGGCTGCTCGAATGCGGCGACCGATCAAGCGTGTAGCGCTCTGCATCATCGTCTCCATGTCGATTCTACTTTCGGCTGCGGCGGCCGAAGCCCTCGCGGCCACCGAGGTCCGGATTCTGCACGCCGTGCCGGGGGCCGCGAAGGCTGAGCTGAAGGTGGAGGGGGCCGAGGGCGAGGCCACGACCCTCCCGCCCGTCGGCTTCGGCGAAGCCAGCGAGTACTCGAGCCCGCAGGCCGGATCGGTCACCGCCACGGTGCTGGTGGACGGGCGCCCGTTCGCCGGCACCACCGAGTTCGGAGGCGATGGCCGCTACACGATCGTGGCCTCATTGAAGGCAGACAGCGAGATCGTGACCCTGTACGAGGACGGCCGCGCGGTGGCCGGCAAGACCCGCTGGCGCGTGGTCCATGCCGCAGCGGAGCTCGACACGGCCGAGGTGATGCTCGACGGCCGTTCCCTCGGCGAGCTGGGCCGCGGAGAAGAGGCCGACTACTCGACCGTCGAGCCCGGCGTCCACACGATCGGCGCTCGCCGTCCCGGCGAAGAGGGCGCGCTGGTCGAGAGTCCCGACGTCAGCCTGGTGGCCGGCACCGCGCAGACCGCCTACCTGGTTGGCAGCGGCGGCGAGCCCACCCGCTTCACCGTCCTCCAAGACGATGCGTCCGCTCCCTCCGTGGCGCCGGCGACCGGTCTGGGCGGCCTTGGCGACGACGGCGGTCCGTCCTGGAGGGCGGCGCTGCTGGCCGCGGCACTCGCGGGAGCCCTGGGCGGCGCGGCCTACGCGGGCGCGAACGTCCGACACCACCGCCGCCGCAGCTGATCAAACCGTTGCTCGGGCGCCGGCTACGACGGCTCGGCCCCGTACTGGCCGTCGCGCTGCCGGCGGCAGCCGCCGTGGCCGTGGTCCTGCTGACGGGCGGCTCCGCGATGCAAGCCGGGGCTGCGGACGGGCGCAGCGCGGCGGGCCTGGCGCGCGCCGCGGCGATCCAGGACGCAGAGCGGCCCGCGCGAGCGCCCCAGAGGCGCAGACCGGCGTCGCCTCGGTGGATCTCGATTCCCGCGGCCGGGGTGTCGGCGCGCGTCGAGTCGGTGGCGGCGCGCCGCGGGGTGCTGCGGGTACCGGCGGTCGGAGTCGCGGGCTGGTATCGCGGCGGCCCTCGCCCCGGCGAGGCGGGCCGCGCCGTCATCATCGGCCACCTCGACACCAAGACGGGCCCCGGGCTGTTCGCGCGCGTGTCGCGCCTGCTGCCCGGCGCGACCGTGTCGGTCACAGACGCCCGCGGCGACGTCTGGAGCTACGACGTCGTGGGCGCGGCGCAGGTGGACAAGGACGACTTTCCCGCCGAGGAGGTCTACGGCGGGTCGGCAAGCCCGGTGCTGGTGCTGATCACTTGTGGCGGCCCGTTCTCCGAGGAAGAGGGCTACCGCGACAACGTGCTGGTCTACGCGCGGCCGGTCTGAGCGGCCCCTGACGGGCGCGGTATCGTGGCCCCGCGTGAGTCCACCCGAAGCCATCTCTCTCGCCCGCGGCGCGCCTTCCCTCGACATCGTGGCGGTCGACGACCTCCGCGCCGCCGCAGACCGCGCGTTCAGCCGGGATCCCGCGGGGGCGTTCTCATATGGCACCTCGGCGGGCTACGGACCGCTGGTGGAGTGGATTGCGAGACGCCAGGGAGTGGCGCCCGACCAGGTGATCGCCACCAACGGCTCGATGCAGGCGGATGCATTCCTGTTCCGGCTGCTGGTGGCGCCCGGCGACGTGGTGGTGGTCGAGGCGCCGAGCTATGACCGCACCTTGCTGGCGCTACGCGAGTTGGGCGCCGAGATCCTGGCCATCCCGCTCGAGGAAGACGGAATCGACGTAAGCGCCCTCGAGCAGGCGCTCGAAGCCGGGGCCCAGCCCAAGCTGGCACATATCATCCCCAACTTCCACAACCCCGCGGGGTGCACCCTGTCAGCGGACAAGCGCCGCCGCCTGGTGGAGCTGGCCGAGCGCTATGACTTCGTGCTGTTCGAGGACGACCCATACGTGGAGCTGCGCTTCGAGGGCGACGATCAGCCCACCATGCTCTCACTCGACGGTGCGGACAGGGTCGTGTACGCATCCTCGTTCTCGAAGACCGTCTGTCCCGGCATCCGCGTCGGCTACCTGGCCGGGCCCTCCGACGTGATCGCCCGGACCCGCAGCATGGCCACCGCCACCTACATCTCCCCCAGCATGGTCTCGCAGGCGATCGTGGCCGAGTTCTGCAACTCCGGGGCTATCGAGACCTCGATCGAGACGGTCAAGAAAGCGCTGCGCGAGCGCCGCGACGCGCTGTGCGCCGCGCTCGAACGCGCTCTGCCCGAGGCCCGGTTCGTGGTGCCCGAGGGGGGCTACTTCCTCTGGGTCGAGCTGCCCGAGGGCAGCGACGTGGCCGCCCTGGCGCAGCGCGCGCAGGAGCTCGGCGTGGTCTTCGTGAAGGGCACCGACTTCTTGCTGGAGGGCGGAGAGAACGCCTTCCGGATCGCCTACTCCGGCGTGCGCAGCGACCAGATCGACGAAGCCGTGAGCCGCCTGGCCAGCGCCTGGCACGACCTGACGCCCGCGTGACCCAGGGCCCGGGGCTCGACCTCGGGCGCCCGCGCGACGTGAGCGAGCTGTTCAGGGACTCCCTGCTGCTGTACGCGCGCCACTTCGGGCTCTTAGTGGCGATCGCGGCGGCGGTGGTCGCGCCGGTCCAGCTGGTGGTGTCGGGCATCGGACTGGAGGAACTGACATCGGCCTATCGCGACGACCGCTCGCTGGTGCGCACGGGGATCCCCACGCTGGTGAGCTTCCTGGTGGCCACGCCGCTGATCACGGCGGCGATCGTCTTCGCCCTGGGGTCGCTGGCCAACGACGAGCAGCCCCACGCCGGACGGTCGCTGCAGGCCGCGCTGGACGTGTTCGCCCCAATGTTCGCAGCCGTGCTGCTCGCGGCCGCCGGCATCGCCGTCGGACTACTCGCCTTCGTGGTGCCCGGCATTTACCTGGCGGTGCGCTGGTACCTCGTGACGCAGATCGTGGCGATCGAGGGCGCTCGCGGCGCGGAGGCGCTCACCCGCAGCTGGGACATCGTGCAGGATGTCTTCTGGCGCACCTTCGCGATCCTGCTGCTGGCCAACCTGGCCACCACAGTGCCGGGCATCCTGATCCTCACGCCGCTCACCGCGGCGGCGGAGGCGGCCAACCGGGAGGCGGTGCTGCTGGCCGGAGAGATCGTGGCTGAGAGCCTGACCACGCCTTTCATCGCCCTCGTGTCAACGCTGTTGTACTACGACCTGCTCACGCGGAAGGCCAGCGTGGCCCCGGTGGACTAGGGAGGAGCGCAGTCCGATCGCCGATCGGGCGAGCACCGCACCTTTCCCTCTAACGCCCCCAGTGCTCCTTGGCCAGCACGAGCTGCTCGGGCAGCGCCACGCGGGGCGGGGGCGACGGGTCGGCGACCACTGACACTGTCTCGGCCACGCTGCGGGTGACGGCGAACCGCCGGCCGTCGCCTTCCAAGGCCACCTGCTCGTCGTCGGCCTCCGAGAGGGTGCCCTCCAGGCCCGGCGTCAGGCCGGCGTCCATGAGGTAGTGCAGCAGGTCCTCCGCCTCGTTCTCGAAGCGCAGCACGCGTACCTTGGCGCCCAGCTCGACATCCGCGAGCGGCACGCCCTCCTCCCGCCGGCCCGTGTAGATCGGGTGCCCGTGAGGGCAGGTCTTGGCGTCGCCGATCGCCTTGAGCATCCGCTCCTCCACCGTCGGCGACATCCAGTGCTCCAGGCGCTCGGCCTCCTCGTGCACCTCGTCCCACGGTATGTCGAAGACGTCGGTGAGGAAGCGCTCGATCAGCCGGTGGCGGCGCACGATGCCGGTGGCGTGCTCGCGTCCGGCGTCGGTGAAGGAGATCGACTTGTCGCGACCGCGGGTGATGTAGCCGTCCCCCTCGAGGCGCCCGATCATCTCGTGCACCGTCGGCGCGGACACCTGCATCGCGCGCGCCACGTTGGCGCCGCTCATCGGAAGGCCGGCCTCCTCGAGCCAGAAGATGACCTGGAGGTACTCCTCCTCGGCGACGGTGGCCTGGTCGTGAGACATCGGGATGGCATGCTACCCGGCGTGGAGATCGGCGCCCGATCGTGAGCCTTCCGCTTCAACCGCCGATCAAGCCCGCGCTCGCGCGCTCGGCTAAGGAGTTGCCCGGCGGGGAGGGCTGGCGCTATGAGCCCAAGTGGGACGGCTTCCGGACGATCGCCTTCCGCGACGGCGACTCCGTCTATCTGCAGAGCCGTGGCGGCAAGCAGATGAACCGCTATTTCCCCGACGTGGCGGCCCAGCTGCTGGCCATGCCCGTCGAGCGCGCGGTGATCGACGGGGAGATGATCGTGGTCATCGACGGCGTGCAGGAGTTTGACCTGCTCAGCCAGCGCATCCACCCGGCGGCGTCACGCGTCGAGAAGCTGGCCCGCGAGACCCCGGCCGCATTCGTGGCCTTCGACGTGCTGGCGATCGACGACGACGTGCTGATGGACGAGCCCTTCAGCGAGCGCCGGGAGCGCCTGGCCGAGCTCGAGCTCGGACCCGTGCAGCTCACGCCGGTGGCCGAGGATCGCGACGGCGCCGGACAGTGGCTCACAGGCGTCTCCGAGGGGGTGATCGCCAAGCAGGCCGGCGCGGCCTACCTGCCGGGCGAGCGCAAGGGGATGGTGAAGATCAAGCGGGTGCGCACCGCGGACTGCGTGGTGGTCGCGTTCCGGATGGGCAAGGAGGAGGGCACGGTCGGCTCGCTGATCCTGGGGATGTACGCCGAGGACGGCGAGCTGCGGGTGGTGGGGCACACGTCGGGGTTCAAGGCCTCCGAGAAGCGCGAGCTGCTGGACTTCCTCGACCCCTACCGGACCGGGGAGCAGGGGTCCGGCGAGCCCAGCCGGTGGAAGTCCGACGAAGAGCTGGTGTGGGAGGGCCTGCGGCCCGAGCTGGTGTGCGAGATCGCCTTCGACCACATCACCGGCGACCGCATCCGCCACGGAGCCAAGTTCCTGCGCTGGCGCGAGGACAAGCCGCCGCGCGAATGTGAAATGGACCAGCTGCGAAACTGACAGGGCGAGTGGAGCTCGAAGTCCTCCAAGCCGATGTGACTGAGTTGGCGGTCGATGCGATCGCCAACGCGGCCAACACCCGGCTGGTACATGGGGGCGGAGTGGCCGCGGCGATCTCCAGAGCGGGCGGTCCCGCCATCCAGGCCGAGTCGATGCGCCAGGCGCCGATCGGCCTCGGCGAGGCGGTGCAGACCAACGCGGGCGCCATGCCGTGCAAGTGGGTGATCCACGCGGCGACCATGGAGCTCGGCGGGCCCACCTCGGCCGCCATCATCGAGCGGGCCACCACGTCCACGCTCGCGAAGGCGGAGTCGCTTGGCTGCCGCTCGCTGGCGCTGGTGGCCTTTGGGACAGGCGTCGGGGGCTTCCCCGTCACCGAGGCCGCGCGGCTGATGGTGGGCGCCACCCGCGCCCACCGCCACAGGGGGCTCGAACGCGTGGTCTTCGCGGTGCACGGCGACGCGGCGGAGCAGGCGTTCCGGACCGCAGTCGACGCGTGAGGGGAGCGGGGCGGCCGGGTGGGCGCGGGTCCGGGGGCGCGGGCCCCCGGCCGGAGATCCTCGTAGCGCCCGACAGCTTCAAGGGGACCTTCACCGCAACCGAAGCCGCAGGGGCAATCGCCCGCGGACTGCGTGGCGGCGGACTCGACGCGGTCGAGCTGCCCGTGGCCGACGGCGGAGAGGGCACGATGGACGTGCTGACCCGGGGGCTGGACGCCGAGCGCCGCACCGTGGAGGTGACCGGCCCGCTGGGAGAGCCGACCGAGGCCGCCTTCGCGCTGCTGGCGGATGGGGCCACGGCAATCGTCGAGACGGCGCAGGCCAGCGGGCTCGGGCTGGTCGCAGAGGGCGAGCGCGACGCCTACGCGGCCTCCACCCGCGGAACGGGCGAGCTGATCGCCGCCGCGGCGCAAGCCGGCGCCGCTACCGTGCTGATCACGGTGGGCGGCTCGGCCACGACCGATGGCGGAGCGGGCGCTCTCGAGGCGCTCGACGAGGCCGGTGTGTCCCCGCGGTTGGAGGTGCTGTGCGACGTGCGCACCGTGTGGGAGGACGCGCCGCGGGTTTTCGGTCCCCAGAAAGGCGCGGATTCAGACACCGTGCGCCGCCTGGAGCAAAGGCTGGAGGAGCTCCGCGCCGCCTCCCCCCGCGATCCCCGCGGTGTGCCGATGACCGGCGCCGCCGGAGGGCTGTCGGGTGGGCTGTGGGCCCACCGCGGCGCCAAGCTGTTGGCCGGCGCCGCGCACGTGCTCAGCGCAATCGGCTTCGACCGGCAGATGCGAGAGGCCGCCTTCGTGGTCTCGGGTGAGGGCGGACTCGATCGCCAGTCGCTCCAGGGCAAGGTGGTGGGCGAGCTGGCCACCCGCTGCCGGCAGGCGGGGGTCGCCTGCCACGCGGTGGTTGGGCGTAATCAGCTCGGGCCCTTCGAGGCCCGGATCCTCGACCTCGAGAGCGTGACCGAAGCCACCACTCTCGAGGAGCTCGAAGCCGCCGGAAGGGCGCTCGCCGGCGCCATCTGAGGCACCGGAGCCCTTCAACGGACTCCTGCCCCGCGCTACCGGGGGGTGTTCAAGAAGCGCGAGGGGCTGAAGCCGCGCGCGTGGTCCGCGTCGTCGCTCGTAACCCGGTAGGTCCCGTCCCTGTAGACGCGCAGGCGCCGATTGTAGATCGAGCAGCGGGTGGTGCCGGCTCTGAGCTTGGTGCGGCGGACCGTCCGGTAGGCGCCTGTGGCGGTCTTTCGCTGGATGCGCACCCCGAGGCCGTTGTGAGGGGGACAGGCCCGGCCCCTGAGGCGGACGAGCTGGCCCACGCGGGGCGTGGCGTCACTCACCCTCAGGCTCATGCGGATGCGAACCTTCACGAGCACCGCCTGGCTGACCGCGGTGGGGTAGCTGACCGCCGTGTTGGCGACGGCCTGGTAGGAGGTGTTACGAGCGGGGCGCCGGGTGAACGTGTAGTCGCCCTTGGCGTCGGTCGTCGCCGTAGCGACGTTCGTGAATCCGTCGCCGAACGGGAACACGTCCTGGCGCAGGGTCACCGTCTTGCCGGCGTTGTCGGGGCCCTTCAGACTGCCCGAGATCACGGTCGCACGCCGGAACACCGTCGGGTTTGGCTGTGCCGCGATCGTCAGAGCGAGCTGTCCTTGAGGAGGCGGCTTCGGCTGACCAGGCGTCGGCGTACCGGGCTTCGAATGGCCCGGCTTGTGGTCGGCCTGGGCGATCACAGGCAGGGCGACGGCGACGGCGGAAGTGGCTATTACGACGGGCAGAAGGCGTCTCAAGGTGGTTCCTCTCAGGGGGTGGGTGGTTTCCCTCCTGTAACGCCTCCGGACGCCCGAGGTTTGGGAGTGGGTGGCCGGCTGCGCCGTCGGTGCCATTGAGGCGCCCGAGCCTCCAACGAACGTCCAGAAAGCCTGCTCCCCGGCCACGTACATACGTCGAGTGCTGCTGCTTCCCAGCCACCGAAGGACAACACTCCACAGTCCATTACAGCATTAGGCAAGGAGGCCAGATGACAGGACAACACCTCAATGCAGGGACCCGAGCGGCGGTGGCGTCGATAGCCGCTCTCGGAGTGCTCAGCGCTCCCGCCACGGCGCGGGTGTTCAACGGCAGCTCGAGCACCAACAAGGTCGTCGGCACCAAGAGGCCGACAGGATCGTCCTGAAGGCGGGCAACGACCGCGCCCGAGGGCGAGGCGGATCCGATCGCATCTCCGGTGGCGCGGGCAAGGATCGCCTGCGCGGGGATGCCGGCGGTGACCGCCTGAGTGGCGGCAAGGGCCGAGAC
>Ga0136616_10000762_pt1 | contig 15937 bp, 22 predicted proteins | sample AntDrymUQ2992106_2_FD_106648 | JGI IMG/M metagenome (GOLD analysis project Ga0136616, IMG submission 106648) | Polar desert sand microbial communities from Dry Valleys, Antarctica - metaG UQ299 (21.06) | ecosystem: Environmental > Terrestrial > Soil > Desert | place: Antarctica: Dry Valley...
GTTGTCCTTCGTGCGACGGCCGCCACTACGCGTCGGGAAGACCGGTGCGTCGAGATCTGGCCTGCCCACGGCTGCTCTGAAGGAGAGCAGCTCCTCTCGCAGCCACGGGATCATGTCGATCTCGCGCACGCCGCGTTTGGTCTTGGAGCGACTCACGTTGATCTTGCCGTGCGTGAAGTCGAGGTCAGACCAGCGTAGGTCGCACGCCTCGGTGTTGCGTGCGCCGCTCGCGGCAAGGAGCGCGACCACGGCCCGACTCGGGCTTGGGGAGCGCACAGCCCGGCGACCGTAGAGCCAGATGACGCCGGCTTCGCTGCGCTCCATACGAGCGGCGATCTGCTTCCAGGTGAGGTGTTCGTCGTCGCGGAGCCGCCGGACCTCGCCGGCGGCTCGTGCCGTGTTCGGGCTAACGGGATTGTCGAACACCTCGCCTGCGACCAGCAGGCTGAGGACCTCGTCGGCCTCGAGGAAGTCGCGCGCGGAGCGCTTCGGGATCTTCACGCGCAGGCGACGGTCGTCGGCTGGGTTGGCCGCGACGTCGAGCTCCTCGTCCCGCGTTGCGGCACCGAGGACCGCCGACAGCAGGTCGATCGCGTGGTTGATCGTCTTCGGCGAGAGCCGCATCGGTCGCCCGTTGGCGTGCCGGAGCGTCACGCCCGCCTTCGACGCGGCTTGGATTCGGCGCATCTCGTCGATCTTGCGCTTCTTGAAGTCATCGACGACGCGGTACGTGATCTGGGTCAGACGATAGCCGTGTAGCGTCGGAAGCAGCTGGCACCGGAGCAGGTACTCGTACTGCTCGAACGTCTTCGGCTCGATCTCTGCGGCGCGCATGTCCAGCCAGCGGCTTGCCCAGACGTGGAACGTCGGATCGCGCTCCTCGAGTGGCAGTTCGGCGACCGGCTCGCGGTAGATGCCGGCTTCGATCTCGGCGACCACGCGCCTGCGCTCAGCTTCTGCGAGAACGGGCGTCCAGCCTTCGCTCGCTCGTCCGAGCCGTCGTGACTGTCGGCGGCCGTCCACGGTCACGCGTAGCCAGTAGCTTGCGTCCGTGCCGTTCTTAAACGGGCGGATCTCCACCGATCCGCTGACGGGGCGGCCTGCCAATGGCGGGGCTTGGTTGCGTGCTCGCGGCATTTTCCTACCTAGGGCTCGAGGCGCTAGTCAAGTCTCTCGAACTGAATCAGCCTCATCTCTCGCCGGCGGCCGCCCCCGCTCGTCGGCGGCTCGCTGGGCGCTTGGCGTCGCTCGAAGGCAGCAATCGCCTCCGCGACAATCCTCGCATCGAATCGGAGTCGCGCTCGCGGTCCGTCGCCGAGTCGCATTGCGCCCAGCTCGCGCTGATGCGCGTATACCCATGAGCGGCTCACGCGGTAGCGAGCGGCCACCTGCGACACGGTCAAGCACGTGCCGCTCGCGTCGGCCCTGACGTTCGCGTCGGTGCTACGCGAGCCGTTGCCCTCCAGCAGCTCGACGACTCGGCGCGCGATCGCGTCTACGATGCGCGCCTCCGCCGGGGACGCTGATTCGGCGGCCATCAGCTCCAGCGTCCGACAGCAGCGTCGTCGACCTCGAGGAGCAGGTCGAGCAAGAGGATCCGCGTGTCCTCGAGCGCGGCGCTCCACGCGGCTCGCAACAACGCATTCGCGAGGTCGCGGCGTTCGGCCGGGGTAAGGAGCTCGAGCTCGATGCTGAGGCGGCTCACTTCGGCCTGCCGTCGAGTCGCGGAGCCCGGTCAGTCATCTCACTCTTGAAGAGCCGATCCGGCCGAAGTTGGCCCCCTACTCGCCGTCGAAGTTGGCCCCCTACTCGCTGCGTCCCCGCTCGCGGGGCGAGGACTTCCGCGGAGGCGCGCGAGCCGGACGCGTGCGCGCGCCTTGGCGATGTGCTTGTTGACGTTGGTGTACGTGCGCCCGCCGGTCAGCTCGGCGATCTCGTTGTAGTTGAACCCGGCGACCAGGAGGGCGAGGTCTGCGCGCTGGCGGTCGGGGAGGCTGGCGAGGATCTCGAGCGCCTCGTGCGCTTCGAGGATGTCGTCGATCGACAAGGCGTCGGGGATCGCGGCGTCCCACGCTCCGGCCGGGAGCATTGCGTCGAGGGGGATGTCGCGGCGGTCGCGTTCGCAGAGCCGGAAGGCTTCGCGGGTGGCGACGACGTATAGCCAGCCGAAGATCGATATCGGGTCGGGCTGAGCCCGGAGCATGATCGCCCAGGCGTTCTGGCACGCGTCCTCGATGAGCTCGCGCGGAGCGTTGACCGCGTGCGCGACGGCGCGCTGCAGGTCGCGGTGGTGGCGGCGGTAGAGCTCGCCTTGATCGTCCCGTGGCGTTTGCCGTGCGTCTCCGGGGCTGGGTTTGGTCGAGGGCTGCATGAGCCCCGACCCGGGTGAGCCCGGCCGGCGGGAGTAGCCGCGGACGCGTGTGGCACCGCGGATGATCTCAGCTGTGCTGTTGCGGTGTTCGACGGTCCGTTCCCAGCGATTGACTATCACGCCAGTCAGGGCCAATTCGCGGTTGTAATGCGCGAACGAGCTCGCAGGTGTCGAGCAACTCCTTGATGCCCTGCAGCGCCAGAACCGCGGGCCAACCGGCCAACGACAGGGCCCGTCATCAGGCGAAGGCCGCGGTCCGTGTTGAGTTTCGGCACGCGGAGGCCTCCGCGTGCCTAAACTCCCGTGGAATTCCGCAAAATGCGAACGAATTTCGGCACACCCGAGGGGAACGTGCTGATATAAAAGTCCTGCACATCGGCCGAAGTCAGACGGCACGCGGCCTGGATCGCACCCAGGAGGTCGGGGGTTCGAGTCCCCCTAGCTCCACTTCCCGAACACCAGTGCTTGAGCCAAACGTGGGCCTCCGGGGCCCCGCACTGATGGCGGGAGAAGTAGCCGGGGTCAAGCAGGGGTCAAGCATCACGCTTCAGAGTAGGGTCGGCCGACTCCGATTCGCCCCGTCCACTCTGCCCATGGCGAACGCTTTCCGAGCCGGTATGGCAGCGCGCGTCCGGACGGAAGGCGGGCGACGGCGGGCGCGTCTACTGTCAACGCACTCTCAACGCGCGTTGAGAGTGCGTTGGCAGTACCTCACCGGGGACCCTGCTCCCAGTACGCCCGCGGGTCCTTCCGGCTCTTGCCGACCCAGCGGATCACGCCGGCAGTCCGCAGCGATTCGAGGACGCCCAGCGCATACGGACGCGAGCGGCCCAGCATTGCGGCCACCTCGCCGGTGCTCAGTCGCCCTGCGTCACGCAGTGCGACCGAGACGGCGCGAGCTTCCGGCGTCAGTTGCCGGTCAAGCGCTTGTTGCATCGGCTCCCCGCTGAGCAGCAGCCAGACGCTCGCGGCCGACTGGCGCGAGGTGGGCGGCCGCTCGGGCGTGGGTCGAGCGGTCGACGCCGCAGACGATCTTGGAGCGCATTCGAGGTTCTCCTTCCGGACCCAGGTGACCGTGTCCCCGGCCGTCCGAAGGCGGCGACCGGGTCGGATCTGGCGGGTAGGGTGACGGCGACGCGCTCAGCCCGCCGTATGCGACGAGCGTCCTTCGCCCGCCAGCGTGCCGTAGACGATCAGCAGCAACAGCGCACCCGCGATGGCGACGACCCAGGTGCCGACGCTGAAGAAACCACCGATTCCGCCGATCCCGACTGCCGAGGCGATCAGGCCGCCGACGATCGCGCCCACGACGCCGACGGCGAGCGTGCCGAGGACGCCGGCTGGCTCGTTGCCGCGATGCAGCGCCTGGCGATCGCGCTTGCCACGAGGCCGAGGACGATCCAACCCAGAATTCCTATGATGTGCTCCTTTCGAGGGCCTGACATCAGGGTGCCGGTCCGGAAGCCGTCCGCCTATGGGGAGCAGCTCCCAACCTCGGTCTCGGATCCCATGGGCGTTGATCCCATGCGGCCGACGTTCATCGCCGCCTAGCCTCTCACGGGTGAAGCGGACCCCCCCCATAGACGTCGCGGACGCGGCGAAGACGAAGGCACGAGAGGTCCTGGACCCGCTCAAGGAGTTCCTGCATGAGGAGGCGGCGGGCGGCATCGCCCTGGTCGTCGCGTCGATCGTCGCGGTCGTCTGGGCCAACAGCCCCGCCGGGGACAGCTACGTCGGCTTCTGGGAGCACGAGGCGACCATCGGTGTCGGGAGCGTGGCGTTGACCGAGGATCTCCGTCATTGGGTCAACGACGGGCTGATGGTGCTGTTCTTCTTCGTCGTCGGTCTCGAGATCAAGCGCGAGCTGGTCACGGGGGAGTTGCGCGAGCGAAGCGCCGCGGCGCTGCCGGCGATGGCCGCGGTCGGCGGTGTGGTGCTGCCGGCGGCGATCTTCCTCGCGGTGACCGCCGGCAGTGAGGGAGCGTCGGGCTGGGCGATCCCGGCCGCGACCGACATCGCGTTCGCCGTTGGCGTGCTCGCACTGCTCGGTGACCGCGTGTCCTCGGGCGTCAAGTTGTTCCTGCTGACCGTCGCGATCATCGACGACATCATCGCGATCGCGATCATCGCGATCTTCTACTCCGACAACCTGTCGTTGCCCTGGCTCGCCGGCGCGTCCGCCGCTCTGGCCCTGGTGGTCGGATTGCGCCGTACGGGCGTGCGGGCGATCGCGCTCTATGCCGTCGTGGGCCTCGGTGCGTGGCTGGCGATGCACGAGTCGGGCGTCCACGCGACGATCGCCGGCGTCGCCCTCGGCCTTCTCACGCCCGCGCGACCGATCGCCGGCCGGGCCGTGTTGGAGACGCTCGAGCACCGGCTGCACCCATTCACCGCCTTCGCCGTCGTCCCGCTCTTCGCACTGGCGAACGCGGGCGTCGACTTCGGCGGCGGCGTGCTCGCCGACGCAGCCGAGAGCCGCCTCACGTGGGCGATCGTGGGTGGACTCGTGCTGGGCAAGCTGCTCGGCATCGCCGGCGCCACCTTCCTCGGGCTGCGGCTCGGGTGGGGTTCACTACCGGATGCCGTCAGCCGTTCCCAGGTGTGGGGCATCGCCGCACTCGGCGGCATCGGCTTCACCGTCTCGCTGTTCATCGCCCAGCTCGCCTACGACACGCAGGACACCGTCGACAGCGCGAAGGTCGGCATCTTCGCCGGCTCGCTGATCAGCGGCGCCGTAGGCGCGCTGATCCTCCTGCGCGTGCGCTCCCCTCGTCAGAGGTAGCGCGCCACGAGGTAGATCGTGGCGAGCACCATCGACGCGAGGGTGGTGCAGACCCGATTCGCAGGAACTGCATGACGATCGGCGTGCCCGCGCGCGCGGCGAGCCCGGCGGCGGCCACGAGTGTCGCGTTGCCGCCGAAGCAGGCGCCGAGCGAGAAGCTCCCAGCAGTGGGCGTCGGCGCCGCCGTCTTCCTGGAGGACTCGACGACGGCAATCATCGCTGCCATGAAGCCCGAGTCCCGAAACCCGCACGAGTAGGGTCGGCGGGAGGTTCCCGGTCCCGTGCGGCGCGTGCTGGCCCGACTGGTTGTGGTTGCCTCCCGCCGCCGCCTCGAACCGTGCATGCGGTTCTCCCGCACACGGCTCTCCGACACCGTTCACCGTCAGGCATGCGCAGGCCAGCGGCGCACCGTTCCGGTCAGGCGATACGTGCCGAGGTGGTTGGCCCACTCGTAGTCGAACCGGGTGGTCCAGCCTCGGCCGTTGCGTCCGTGCTTGACGCTGGCCAGCCGCGCCAGCCGCATGTTGACTAGCCCGCCCGAAAGCGGGTTCGAGTTGACGACGCTCACTCAGGTTTCACTCACGTTGCAGACCGGCCAGTCGCATCCGCTCCGCTTCGCACCCGGCCTCTCGACCACGCACGGGAGCCTCGCTACCAGGGACCCGGACGTCTCCCCGGACCGGACTCGCACCGGCTGGCTGTCCTGAGCTTCTCGTTCGGGTTACGTCATGACAACCTCCTCATCATCCTGACGCCCGAACTCCTGGGCGCATACTGCGGAACTCGGGTACGAGCGTCACCGCTCGTCGTCCCGCCACTCCAGCGATCCGCGGCGCCACTCGTAGATGAACGCCACGCCGAGCAGGAGCAGGAACAGGCCGACCGCGCCGAGCGCATGCAGGCCGAACGCCTCCAGCTGCAGCGCGACTGGGAAGAGCAGGATCACTTCGAGGTCGAAGATCAGGAACAGGATCGCGACCAGGTAGAAGCTGATGCCGAACCGGAAGTTGCGCGTGAAGTCGGACGGCATGCCGGACTCGTAGGGCTCGCTGTTTCGGCGCCGCCCGCGCGGACCGAGCCACGAGTTCGCGAAGACGAACACGATGCCGATGCCGATGCCGAGCGCGACGAACACCAGTGCAGGTAGGTAGCTGCGAAGCATGACGCGACGGTAGTGGCCCACCGACCGCGCCCCGATCCGGGTTGCTCCCCATTCCGGCGCGCCATGCCGGATGGGCAGGCCTCCCCATGGAGGGCTCCGGCACCTGGAGCGATCATCGGTGATGCAACCGGCAACACCGTGGAGGCACCAATGAGCCCGACCATCATCTGCGGAATCGACGACTCCACCCACGCCCGCGCCGCGGCGCGGCTGACCTTCGCGCTCGCCGAGCGCCTGTCGCTGCGGCCCGTTCTCGTCCACGCCGTCTCTGGCGCCGTGCCGCCGCTGATGCCAGTGATGCCGCACCGGGTGCCGCTGGAGCGGGGGGAGCTCGTGCTGGCCGCGCGCGAGGCGGGCGAGCGGCTGCTCGAAGAGATCCTGGCCGAGGCCGGCGGCTCGGATGCGTGTGGGCGAATCGAGGCCGGGCGGCCCGCCGAGCGGGTCGTCGCGGCGGCGGAGGACGAGGATGCGGCGCTGGTGGTGGTGGGAACTCACGGCGACGGCGTCGGTCGCGCAACGCTGCTGGGCAGCGTGTCGCTGTCCACCGTGCGCGACGCCCGCTGCCCGGTGGTCGTGGTCCCGCCCCGCGCGGCCGTCGCCGAGGACACGCCGCTGGCGGGCGAGGGCGTGCTGTGCGGCATCGGGAGCGCCGATGACAAGCGTTGCGCCCTTCTGGCCGCGCGGCTCGCGGGCGACCTCGGCCTGCCGCTCACGCTCGCCCATGTGCTGCCTGCGGAGTACGGGGGCACCGGCGCCCCCGTGCCGCCGGGCACGAGCTCGGGGCGGGAACGGCGCGAGGCTGAGGGCCGGGCCGTGCTGCGCGCCGTGACGGAGGCTGTTCCCGGCGGGCACGACCTGCGGATGTGCACCGGCGAGCCCGCGGAGGAGCTCGACGCGCTCGCCGTGCGCGAGCGGGCCGCGATGGTCGTCGTCGGCACCCGCGGGTACGGGCCGCTGCGTTCGGCTCTGCTCGGCTCCGTGTCGCGCGAGCTCGCGTGCCACGGCTCGCGGCCGCTGATGGTGTGCCCGGCGCGAGCACGCCGGAAGGATTGAACGGCGTTGCCGTTGCGCACCGTCTTATGTGGCGTCGACCATTCAGGGGGCAGCCACGCCGCCGCCACGCACGCGGCCGCACTGGCCGAGCGCCTCGGGCTGCGGCTGGTCCTGCTCCATGCCGTGCCCGCGGCGGTCACGGCGCACGCCGAGACGCTACCGCACGCGCTCGCCTCCACCGGTGCAACGGGCGCCCGCACGCTGCTCGACGCCGTCCAGGAGGTCGATGACCCCCGAGCAGCCCCGGTGGTCGTGCGTGGCGCGCCGGGCCCGCGGCTGGTCGCCGTCGCGGCGGCGGCGGACGCGGCGTTCGTGGTAGTGGGCTCGCGCGCGATGGGGCCGCTGAGCGGGGCGGTGCTTGGCAGCGTCTCGGCGCATGTCGTGCGCGAGGCGCCGTGCCCCGTGGTGGTCGTTCCGCCCGCCGCGGCGGCGAACGCCGAAGACCTGGCGTTCGGGCCGGAGACGCCGGCGGCGGACGGAGACTCGCGACGCGTGCTGTGCGGAGTCGAGGAGCGCGGCGATGCGGCCTGCGCCGCGGTGGCCGCCGAGCTGGCGAGCGGGCTGGGGATGCGGCTCACGCTCGCGCATGTGCTCGAGCGCAGCGCGGAGGTGGCCGCCGCCGGCGCAGACGGGGCGGTGCCGCTGGACTTCGCCGCGCGCCTGGAGCACACGGAGCGGCGGGCGCTCGCGGTGCTGCACCGGGTCCTGGACGGGCTCGAGCACGCCCCGGCGGCCGAGGTGAGCCTGCGCCACGGCCACGCCGGTGACCAGCTCGCCGCACTGGCGCGCCGTGACCGCACCGGCCTCGTCGTGGTGGGATCCCGTGGCAAGGGACCCCTGCGTGCCGCCCTGCTCGGCTCCACCTCGACGCAGCTCGTCCGCGATTCCCACGTCCCGGTTGTCGTGTGCCCCCGCGACTGAATGGGGATCACCGCCCATGGTGGGCGGACGAGCGAGAAGGCACCTTGTGGGACGTGACGCTCTTCTGGCGCGTGGTGGCAATCAACGCGGGCGTGCTCGTCGTCGCCACGCTCGTGCTCGCGCTCTCCCCAGCGACCGTCAGCTCGTCGCTGACCGCCACCGAGATCGCCGTGCTGGCAGGCGGCTTGCTCGTGGTCATCGCCGTCAATGTCCTGCTGCTGCGCCGTATATTCGACCCGCTGGAGCGCCTGGCAGACCTGATGCGGGGGGTGGACCCGATGGCGCCCGGCCGGCGCGTGGACTTGGAGCGGCCGGTCGCTGAGGTCGCCCACCTCGCGCCACGCGTTCAACGAGATGCTCGACCGGCTCGAGCGCGAGCGCCGAACGAGTGGGCGCCGCGCGCTTGCCGCGCAGGAGCGCGAGCGCCGGCGGCTGGCCCGTGAGCTGCACGACGAGCTCGGCCAGACGCTCACCGGCGTAGTGCTCCAGCTCGAGGGGCTCGGCCGAGCCGCGCCCCCGGAGCTGCACGACCAGCTCACGCAGGTGCAGGAGGCCGCCCGAGCGGGCGTGGAGGAGGTGCGCGAGATCGCTCGCGGCCTGCGCCCCGCCGCGCTGGACGAGTTCGGCCTCCGTAGTGCGTTGATCACGCTCGCCTCGGGCTTCGCCGAGCGCAGCGGGCTGCGCGTGCAGCACAGCCTGGCGCCCGACCTGCCCGCGCTCGCGCCCGAGCAGGACCTGGCGATCTACCGAGTCGCGCAGGAGAGCCTCACCAACGTCGGCCGCCACGCGCAGGCCGGCGGCGCGCTCCTTGCGCTCGACGCCCGCGACGGCGTCGTGGTCCTGCGCGTCAGCGACAACGGCCGTGGCATCGACGAGCACGCCGCCGTGGACGCCGGCGGCCTGGCGGGGATGCGTGAGCGGGCGCTGTTGATCGGCGGGGGGCTCGCCGTGGGACGTCGCGAGCCGACCGGCACGGAGGTCGTGCTCGAGGTACCGGTGGGCACCCGGTCGTGAGCATCCCGCTGCGCATCCGGATCCTGCTCGCCGACGATCACACGGTCGTGCGGGCGGCCTGCGCATGGTGCTCGACGCCGCGCCGGACCTCGACGTCGTCGCTGAGGCACAGGACGGCATCGAGGCGGTGGAGCGCGGGCTGCGCGAGGACGTCGACCTGGCGATCCTCGACGTCGCGATGCCGCGGCGCACCGGCCTGCAGGCGGCGCGCGAGCTCGCCCGGCGGCGCCCGGAGATGCGCATCCTCATGCTCTCCATGCACGACTTGGAGGACTACTGCTTCCAGGCGCTCAAGGCCGGCGCCTCGGGCTACGTGCTCAAGACGGTCGCCGATCGCGAGCTGGTCGAGGCCTGCCGCGCCGCGATGCGCGGCGAGCCGTTCCTCTCGCCGCCGACCGTGCGCGCGCTCATGCGCGCCTATGTCGACGACCCGTCGGCCACGCTCGAGGGGGCCCTGACTCCGCGCGAGCAGGAGGTCGCCAAGCTCGTCGCTGAGGCCCACACCACCGAACAGATCGCCCGGCTGCTGGTCATCAGTCCCAAGACCGTCGAGCGACACCGCGAGAACATCCTCGCCAAGCTCGGCATGCGCGACCGCGTGGAGCTGACGCGCTGGGCGATCCGCCACGGCCTCGTCGAGGCGTGACCCGGAGCCTCAGGCGCCGGCGGTCGCGCGCTCCGGGCAGACGACGACGGGCGTCGACCCCGAGCAGGCGAGCGAGTGGGAGACGGATCCGAACAGTCCCGAGCCGAGTGCGCCCCGGCCGCGCGTCCCGACCACGACCATCGCCGCCCGCTCCTGCTCGGCCAGCTGCCGGAGCTGCTCAGCGGGGTCGCCGGCCAGCATGCGCGCCCCCGCGAGCTCGGGAGCGACCTCCCGCACCGTGTCCGTCGCCCCAGTGAGCGCAGCACGCCCCTGGAGGACAGGCCGCTCGCTCGGCTGCGCCGGAGCCGCCAGCGGGACGACGGCGATGGTGCTGCCCGAGAGCTCGGCGTCCTGGCGCGGCGCGACGTGGGCGAACGTGAGCGGCATGTCCAGCGCGCGGGCCAGGCGAGCAGCGACGCGGGCAGGTCCGGTGTCGTCCGGCCCACCGATCCCGCAGACGAGGCACTCGCCGTCCAGCGAGCGTCCCCGCGTTGCGGCGGGCGGAACCACCACGACCGGGCGGGAGGTGCCCCGGATCGTGGCGAGCGAGACGCTGCCCAGCAGCGCTGCGCGGCTCGCCCCCTGGCCTCGCGTCCCCAGCACGATCAAGGCGGCGTCCTCCTCCTCCGCAGCCACGCAGATGCGCTCCGGCGCATGGCCGTCCTCGATGCGGCCGATCGCGTCGCACGGGCGATGTCCTCCAGCGTCTCCGACATCAGCCGCTCGCCCGCCTCGTGGAGGGATCCCCGGACGGAGGTGTCGCCGATCGACGCGGGATACGGCCAGCTCGGCATCGCCGACGAGGCGCTGGCAGCGACGGCGTGCACCAGGCTCAGCCGGCCGTTCAGGCGTTCGGTGAGGGCGGCGGCGAGCCGAGTGGCCGCGCGCGCCTCCGGCGACTGGTCGATGCCGCAGACGATGTTCGGAGTCATGGAGGGTCCTCTCTCTGGATTCGTCTCGCACCGATCCTCCTACGCCGGCCGCGCCTGCTCCATGGGGAGTGCTCCCATACCGTCGCGTCACCGGGTTTGACGGCCGGCGTGCGGGGCAGCCCACCCTCATGGGAAAGCAGATGGAAGGTGACAACAAGCAGCGCCGCAAGGCGGCCCGCGAGGCGCGGCAGGCTGGCAGCAGCGCGAGCGAGCACGGCATGACGACCGGCGGCTCGAAGCAGTCCAGCCGCCTCTCGGGCGACGAGGACCACATCGACAAGCTCGCCGAGACTCAGCGTGGCGAGGCCAAGCAGGCCGGCCGCGACGTCCCCCGGCCGTTGCGCGGCAAGGGCCGGAGCCGAGACCCACAGACTCCTCCCGGCCCGTAGCCGGCGACGCCGGGGATCCGCCCGGGCCGCTATTGGGGAGCGCTCCCCATGGCGGCAGGAGCGACGCTGCCGCACCGTGGGGTCGTACACCCGAAGGAGCGACACCATGGGCATTCTCGGTTGGATCATCCTCGGCCTCGTCGCCGGCGCCATCGCCAAGGCGCTGCACAAGGGCGACGAGCCCGGTGGACTGCTCGGCGCCCTGGGCGTCGGCGTGGCCGGCGCGATCGTGGGCGGCCTGATCGCCTCGGCCGTGGGCATCGGCGGCATCGGCAGCTTCTTCAGCGTCGGGACCTGGCTGATCGCCATTGGTGGCGCGCTGCTGCTGCTGGCCATCTACAACGCGCTGGTTGGCGGAAGCCGCTCGGCCCGTGCGGCACGGTGATCGCCATGGCCTCCGTGCCGCCCGACCCGCGCCGCACCGTCGTCCCCGGCGCCGACGAGCCGCCGTACGACTCGACGGACCAGGCTGCCCCGACCGCCATGCGCGAGAACACGCGTCGCGTCGGTGTCGCGACGATCGCGATCCTGCTGGCCGCGGCGCTCGTAGTCGCCCTGATCGTGCTGCTCTGACCGCCGCACGCGCCCGCCCGCCGTCTCCGCGGCGGGCGGGCATCCCCCGGATCCCGAAGGAGGACCCGTGCGAACCACCATCTGCTGGGGCACCGGTCCGCCCGGCGCCCTGTCCAGCTCGATCAGTGCGTCGCGATGATCCGCGTCGCGATCGCCGACGACCGTCACGCGGTGCGACTCGGACTGCAGACGGCGATCGACTCCGAGCCGGGGCTCACGCCGGCGGGCTCGGCGTCGAACGCCGCCGAGCTGGCGCCGATGCTCTACCGAAACCAGCCCGACATCCTGCTGCTCGACTACAACCTGCCCGACGGTGACGGCCTCACGCTGTGCCGGACGATCAAGTCAGACGTCCCGGCGCCGGGGGTGATCCTCTACTCCGCCTTCGCCGACTCCTCGATGACCGTTCCCGCGATCGTCGCGGGCGCGGACGGGATCGTCCACAAGGGGGTCCCTCCGCGCGAGCTGTTCGAGGCCATCCGGCAGGTGGCCGGCGGTCAGGACGCGCTCCCGCCTGTCTCCGCCGACCTGCTGGAAGCGGCCGGCCTGGCCGTCGACGACCAGGACCTGCCGATTCTCGGGATGCTCGTCGAGCGGACGACGCCCGGCGAGATCGCCGACACGCTGCGGCTCGACACCGGCGAGGTCAAGCACCGGATCATGCGCATGCTCGGCCGCCTGAAGGTCTCCGTGCCCTAGCTCGACGCCGCCTCCGAGGGTGGGGAGGATCCTGCCGGATAGGCCTCCAGCGGGACGGCGTCGGCATCCCATGCGGCGAGCACCGGCTCGACGATGCGCCAGGACTCCTCGGCTTCGTCGGCTCGCACGGACAGCGCCGCCTGGCCGTTGAGGATCTCCAGCAGCAGGAGGCTGTAGGGAGGCAGGTCGCTGCGGGCCAGATCGACCGCGAGCTCCTCGCGTTCGAGGTCGAACGGATCACCGGCGCCGTTGAGGTTGACCGCCAGCGCAATCGCGTCCGGATCCAAGCTCAGCCGGAGCACATCGGGCTCGGCGCCGCCCGCGAACGGCAGGTGCGGAACCGGACGGAAGCGCAGCACGATCTCACGCCGGTCCTCGCCCAGCGCCTTGCCCGAGCGCAAGCGGAACGGCACGCCCGACCAGCGCCAGTTGTCCACGAAGAGGGTGACCTCGGCGTAGGTCTCGGTTCGGCGCTCGGCGTCGACGCCCGGCTCGGCCGCGTAGTCCGGAAGCTCGCGATCCCCGATGCGGCCGGCGACGTAGCGGCCACGACGGCTCCTGTCGATGATCTCCCGCAATGACGGAGAGCGCACTGCCCGGAGCACGTCGGCCTTGCGATCGCGAAGCGCCCGCTCGCCGAGGTCGGTGGGCGGCTCCATGGCGACGAGGCTCAGGAGCTGGAGCAGGTGGTTCTGCACCATGTCGCGCAATGCCCCGGCGTGGTCGTAGTAGCCGGCGCGCCCCTCCACACCGATGGTCTCGTCCCAGACGATGTCGACCCGCTCGACGTGCACGCTGTTCCACACCGGCTCGAAGACGCGATTGGCGAAGCGCAGCCCGAGGACGTTGAGCACGGTCTGCTTGGCGAGGAAATGGTCGATGCGGAAGACCGCGTCCTCGGTGAGCACCTCGCCGATGAGCTCGTTCAGTGCACGCGCGTCCGCGGCGTCCGCGCCGAACGGCTTCTCGACCACGATCCGGCTGCCCGGTGCGAGGCCGACGTCCGCGAGCGTGCGCAGCGCGTCCGCGAAGAGCGCGTTGGGCAAGGCGAGGTAGAGGACGGCGGGGCCGGCCACCCGTTCCAGTGCGCCGGCGAGCGAGCGCGCGTCGCTCACGTCGCCCTGCTGATAGCTCAGGCTGCGACACAGCTCCCGCCGGACGTCATCGGGCACGTCGGCGGCGTGCGCCTCGAGGCGAGCGGCGGCGTGTCGGCGGAAGCTCTCGTCGTCCCAGTGCTCACGGTCGATTCCGATGATCGCCAGCGGTTCTGGCAGAGCCTCCTCGGCGGCGTGCAGCCGGGCGACCGCAGGAAGCAGATAGCGCCCGGTCAGGTCGCCCGCGGCCCCGAACACGACCAGCTGGCGGATCATGCCGGCTTCACCTCGGGAGCCAGTTCTGGCGGCACGGCCTCGGCGCGCGGCGGCGGGGCGAAGCGGCCGGGGTGGTCCTCGGCGCGGACGACGTGGATGACGGCGTTGATCAGCGCGAGGTGCGAGAACGCCTGCGGGAAGTTCCCCAGGTGGCGCCCCGTGTGGGGATCGAGCTCCTCCGCGTAGAGCCCGAGCGGGCTGGCGTGGTTCAGGAGCTTCTCGCACAGCCGGCGAGCGCGGTCGGCTTCTCCGATCTCGGCGAGCGCGGAGACCAGCCAGAAGGAGCAGATGACGAAGGTGCCCTCTTCGCCCGCGAGGCCGTCGTCGGTTTCCTCGACGCGGTAGCGCAGGACGTGCTCCTCGTCGGTGAGCTCATCCGCGATTGCGTGGACCGTGGCCACGATCCGGGGATCCTCCGGTGGGAGGAAGCGCAGCAGCACGAACAGCAGGCATGAGGCGTCGAGGGCTGTGGACCCGTAGTGCTGGACGAAGGCGCCGCGCTCATCGACGCCGTTGCGACAGATGTCGGCGTGGATCTCGGCAGCCGCGGCGCGCCAGTCGGCGGCGCGCTCGCTCGCTCCCTGGCGCCGGGCGAGGCGCGCGCCCCGGTCGGCCGCCACCCAGCAGAGCAGCTTCGACGACGTGAAGTGCCGTGGCGCTCCGCGCACCTCCCAGATCCCGTGGTCCGGTTCGCGCCAGTGCTGCAGCGCCTGGTCGACCTGCTGCTCGACGAGCGGCCACAGCCACCCGGGCAGCTCGTCGAGGTCCTTGGTGTGCAGGTAGATCGAGTCCAGCAGCATCCCCCAGACATCGTGCTGGGACTGCCGGTAGGCCTCGTTGCCGACGCGCACGGGACGGGCACCCTCGTATCCCGACAGGTGGTCCAGCGTCCGCTCCGGGAGGGAGCGCTCCCCGCCGATGCCGTACATGATGTGGAGCGGGTCGCGCTCTTCGATGGCCACCTCGGCGACGAACCGCATGAAGTCGTCGGCGTCTGCGTCGAGCCCGAGCGTGTACAGGCCCCACAGCGCGAAGGTCGCGTCGCGGATCCAGGTGTAGCGGTAGTCCCAGTTGCGCTCGCCGCCGGGCGTCTCGGGCAGCGACGTGGTGCCCGCGGCGATCATCGCCCCCGTCGGGGCGTAGATCAGCCCCTTCAGGACGAGGGCGCTGCGCTGCAGGTGCTGCCGCCACGGGTGATCGGGGAACGACCCCCCGGCGAGCCAGCCCCGCCAGAAGTCCTGCGTGCGCAGGAGCCGCTCCTCGGCGCCGGCGACCGACCGAGGCGGCCGCGCGCCACCCCACGACAACGCGACGACGGCCTCCTCGCCCTGCTGCAGCACCGCCGTCCCGTGCGCGCCTCCGTCGGCGACGTGGAGCGGCAGGGTCGCCGCCAGGTCCAGCGACAGCGCTGCTCCGGAGTCGTGCGCGCGAGCCCGGCGACGATCGTCGTCCGCAATTGTCCAGGCCGCCGGCCGCAGGCCGTAGCCGAACGCCGGCTTGCAGTCCACCACGATCTCCACCGCGCCCTGCTCGCAGCGCAGGGTTCGCAGGAGCACGTGCTCGGCGCGCTCCGGGCGCGCTTGCCGGGGATACGGAGGGACGTCGACCGGCTCGTCCTCCCACGGTCCGACCAAGAGGGCGTCACGCACAACGAGCCAGCCGCCGCTCGTCATCCACGTCGTCTCGAGGACGAGCGTCCCCGGCACGTACCGGCGCGCCGCGGGGACGCACGTCTCGCGCGGCCCGACACGGAACGATCCGGCGCCGCGATCCAGGATCGCCCCGAACATGCTGGGCGAATCCATCCGTGGAGCGCAGAGCCACTCCACGGCGCCGCTCGAGGCCACGAGCGCGAGCACCTCGCCGTCCGCCAGCATCCCAAAGTCCTCGATCGGCGGAAATCGCTCCTCTCCGGTCGTACCTTTCGTCGGCATGCAGCGACTCCTACCCGCGAGGGCACAACGATCCCACCGCGAACCCCGCGACTGCTTCGCCGGCCGACTGGCGACGGCGAACGCGGGTACA
>Ga0136616_10000763_pt1 | contig 15935 bp, 13 predicted proteins | sample AntDrymUQ2992106_2_FD_106648 | JGI IMG/M metagenome (GOLD analysis project Ga0136616, IMG submission 106648) | Polar desert sand microbial communities from Dry Valleys, Antarctica - metaG UQ299 (21.06) | ecosystem: Environmental > Terrestrial > Soil > Desert | place: Antarctica: Dry Valley...
ACCGCGATGCGATCGCCCATCTTGACCGCCTCGTCGATGTCGTGCGTCACGAAGACGATCGTCTTCTTGATCTCCGACTGCAGGCGCAGGAACTCGTTCTGGAGCCGGTCGCGAGTGATCGGATCGATCGCCCCGAACGGCTCGTCCATGAGCAGGATGGGAGGGTCGGCGGCCATCGCCCGGGCCACGCCGATGCGCTGATTCTGACCGCCCGACAGCTCCTCGGGGTAGCGGCCCCGGAACGTCCCAGGGTCCATGTTGACCGTCTCGAGGAGCTCGTCGACTCGCGCGCTGATGCGCTTCTTGTCCCACCCGAGCATCCGCGGGACCGTCGCGATGTTGTCCGCGATCGTCATGTGGGGGAAGAGCCCGATCTGCTGGATCACGTAGCCGATGCTGCGCCGCAGCTCGTCCGAATTGACGTTCGTGACGTCCTCGCCGTCGACGACGATCCTGCCGCCCGTCGGCTCGATGAGCCGGTTGATGAGGCGCATGGTGGTCGACTTCCCGCAGCCCGACGGCCCGACGAGGATGACGATCTCGCCCTCGGGGATGTCCATCGAGAGCGCCTCCACCGCGGGCTTCGCCTGGCCCGGAAACCGCTTCTCGAGGCCCTCGAGGCTGATCATGATCTTCTGCCCGTCGACCTCCGGGCTGCGATGCGGCCGGTCAACCTCGGATCCCCCTCGAGGTGGTGAGTTTGCCGAGCCCCAGGAAGAAGAGGTCGAAGAGCAGGGCGAGCACGATCACGCCCAGCGTGCCGGCGAGCACGAGATTGATCGCCGTCGCGCTGCCGATGCGGGCGAGCCCCGCGAAGATGTCCTGCCCGAGCCCTGGCCCGTTGACCGCTGCCGCGATGGCCGCGATCCCGATCAGCAGCAGCGCCGACACCCGTATCCCGGTGATGATCACGGGCCACGCGAGCGGCAGCTCGATCTTCAGGAGACGACGGGACGCGCTCATCCCCATGCCCCGCGCGGACTCCGTGACCGCCGGATCGACGGCGCGGAGGCCGGTCACCGTGTTGCGGACTATCGGCAGCAGCGCGTACATCACCAGGGCCACCACGGTCGGTTCGTAGCCCAACCCGAAGACGGGGATGAACAGCGCCAGCAGCGCGAAGGAGGGGATGGTGAGGAAGGTGCCGACGACGGCGAGGACGACGATGGCGGCGCGCTCACGCCGGTAGGTGCCGATGCCCAGGCCGACTCCGATGAACGAGGCGATGACGAGCGCCACCGCGACGACCTGCGCGTGCTCGAGCGTGAGCTCGATGAGGTGCTCCTTGCGGAAGGACAGGTAGTCGAGGAACTTGCCCACGGGATCCCTCAGCCCGAGACGTGCAGATGGCGAAGCGCAGTGACAGGGGCACCCAGGCGGGCGGAGAGCCGGTCCGCCGCGTACTTGATCGCTGGGCCGGCCTCGTCGAGGCGATCGAGGAAGCGGAACTCGGGGGCGGACACGTTCACGGCCGCGACGATGCGACCGCGCATGCCGCGGACAGGAGCGGCCGCAGCGACGAGCCCGGGCTCGAACTCGCCTTTCACCGTGCACCACCCGAGCGCACGTGAGGCCAGGATCCGCTCGTGCAGGTCCTCGAGCGTCGGCGGGGACGGTGCGGCCGACGCCGGCAGCGGTTCGTCGCCGAACACGTCCTTCAAGGCCGCGCGATCGTGATCCAGCAGCAGTGCGCGACCCGAGGCGGTGCAGTGCGCCGGGACTCGTCGTCCTGTCCAGCCGACGGCGCGAACAGCATGCGGCGGCTGCTCCGACAACAGGGTCAAGACGTCTCCTCCCCGCAGCACCGACAGGTGAGCCGTCTCTCCCAGCTGGTCGACGAGCTCGCTCAGAAGCGCCGGGGCCGCGGTCAGGAGCCGCTGATCACCGGCCCGAGCCGCGAGAGCGAACAGCTGCGAGCTCAGCGAGTACTTGAGCGTGTCGGGATCACGCTCGACGAAGCCGCACTCGGCCAGAACCTTGAGCACGCGAGACACCTGGCTCTTCTCGCGTCCGGCCCGTGCGGCGATCTGCACGACGCTGAGACCGCCACTCGCCATCGCCTCGTCACTTCCCAGCGTCGTCAGAAGCGCAAGTCCCTTCGCTAGGCTCGATGCAGACTGCGCCACCTTGGTTGCTGAAGCTACAACGGCTTTGCATAGGAGTCAACTGCGGGCGTCCATTCCGCCACCCGCGGAGGACGACCACCCCGGCGCTCAGCTCCAGGGATACGGGCTGTTGGAGACCGGGTGCAGGTCACCCGTGGCGAACCGCTCGTAGCGGAACGGATACAGCAGGCTCGAATGCTCGCCCAGCAGGACCCGGGCGATCTCACGGCCGACGGCGATCATCTTGTAGCCGTGGTTCGAGTCGGCCGCGACGAAGACGTTGGGCCGCATGTAGTCGAACACCGGGAAGTTGTCGACCGTGAAGGCTCCCACGCCGCCGGAGCGTACGGGCCGGAAGCTGGCACGGGCGCCCTCGAACCTCGCCATGCAGTGGGAGAGGGCCGCCGACCACATGTCCGAGAAGTCCTCCGAGACCGTAGATGTCGGGTAGGGGTCGATCTGGAACTCGTGCCCCTGGCGCACGGGCGAGGCGCCGCCCTGGACGCCGTCACGGTCGCGCTTGAAGTAGATGCCCCATGCCTCGTCGGCGATGAGGCGTCCCGCGTCGTCATGCAGCGGCTGGTCGCTGTCGACGTGCAGCACGGGCGGGAGAGCGCCGGCTGCGGTGCGGAACGCCTGCGGATCGACTGCGACCTCGCCCTCCTGCAGGTACCAGTAGGTCCACATCTCCTGGTCGGCCGCCACCCGGCCGTCCGGGGTGTGGACGTCGAGGCGCTGCGAGAGCCCGAGCATCTCCCAGAGCTGCCTGATCCACGGGCCGACCGCGACCACGACCTGCTCGACCTCGACGTCGCCACGGTCGGTGAGCACCTTGGTCACCGCCTCGGAGCCGTCACGCTCGAAGCCGGTCACCGTGACGCCTTCGCGGAACTGGACGCCCTCCGCTCTCGCCAGGGCGGCGAGGCCGTGCATCGAGTCCCTGTTGTGGGCGAAGCCGCCCTGGTGCTCGTGCAGGCAGACGGTCAGGCCGGGGGCGCGCCAGTCGGGGAACAGGCTTCGCATGTGCGTCGCGACGGCGTCCTCTCCGAGCACGAGGTCCGAGCGGTAGCCGATGCGCTGCTGGCGCTCGTGGACCTCGACGAGATCCTGCTCCTGTGCGGGCGGGCCGAGTGCCACGTAGCCCACCCCGTGGTAGCACAGGTCGTCCGCGTGGGCCTCCCAGATGCTCACGCACTCGGCCATGAGCTCGGCCATGGCCGGCTGGAAGTAGTTGTTGCGCACGACCCCGCAGGCGATCCCCGAGGCTCCGGCCGCGATGCCGGTCTTGTCGACGACCAGGACGTCGTCGCCGCGGCCCGCGCCGCGAGCCGCGAGGTCACGCGCGAGGTGCCAGGCGGTCGAGAGCCCGTGGACGCCCGCTCCGATGACCAGGATGCGCGCGGAGGCTGGAAGGGGAGGGGTCGGGTTCCGATTGTCGTCGGGGGTCATGGTCGTCCTCAGCGTCGAAGGGCGTCGGCGGGGTGGACGCCGCCCGCGAGCGTCTCTTCGCGGGCGGCGAGCGCCCTTTCTGCGAGCGCACGTGCACGGTCGGTGCGTGCATCGCCGTCGGCCGCGGCCAGGTTGATCTCCACCAGGCGAGCGGCCGCCTGGCCCGCGGCCTCGGCCAGGAACACAGCGGCGAGCGCGTCGCCGCGCAGGTTCGGGTTGCCGGCGGCGGCGAGCTCGGCGGCCAGCTCGGCCAGCTCAGCCGCCTCCTGCGCGATGGCGAGCGGGACGTCGGCGGCCTCCGAAAGGGCCCCGGCGATGCGCTCCTGCCGCGACGGATGCTCGGCCGGCAGACGCTGCGCGTCGATCACCCTCCCGTAGGCGACGGCGTCGTCGTCGGCGAGGCGAGCGACCTTCGAGCGGGCGGCGGCCGCCCGCTCGCGAAGCTCGGACATCCGGGTGCCGGCGTCATGGTCCCGGCTCAGCTCCCCGGCCATCTCCACGAGGGCGGCGGCGAACGCGCAGGCCACGGCGATGGCGGCCCCGCCGCCTGGAGCGGGAGTGCCCGCCGCGAGCGAGGCGAGAAACTCCTGCACCGTCTGGGTGGAGAAGCTGCGGGCGCTCGGCCCCGCCGGCGATCGCTCAGAAGAGCCCAACGGTCCGTCCGGTCTCGTCGATGTCGACGTTGAGCGCGGCGGGAGCCGTGCCCAAGCCCGGCATCTGCTGGATGTCCCCGCATAGCGGCACCAACCAGCCCGCCCCCGTGTAGGCGCGAAGGTCACGGACCGCCAAGGTGAAGTCCTCGGGTGCGTTGAGCAGGGCCGGGTCGGCTGAGAGCGAGAGGTGCGTCTTGGCCATGCAGATCGGGAGTCCGTCGAGTCCGTCGGCGTCGTACTGGGTGACCTTGCGTTCGGCGTCCGCGTAGAGGTAGATGCCGGACGCGCCGTAGATCCGCGTGGCGATCGCCTCGATCTTCTCGACGATGCCGGCATCGTCCGCATAGAGCATGCGGAACGAGCTCGGCTCCTCGCACGCGGCGGCGACCGCCTGGGCGAGGTCAGTCGCGCCCGGGCCGCCCGCCGCGAAGCCGTCGTTGACCTCGGCGGCAAAGGCGCCGTGCTCCATGGCCATCGTCCGGACCAGCGCGACCTCCTCGTCGGTGTCGCCCGGGCGGCGGTTGACGGCCACGACGCACGGCACTCCGAACTCCTGCACGATCCCGAGATGCCGGCGCAGGTTCGCGGTACCGCTGACGATCGCCGCCAGCCCCCGCGGCCGGTCGATGCGCGGGTCGTCGGCCACGCCGGCGTGGTGCTTGAGCGCCCGCACGGTGGCGACGAGCACGACGCAGCTCGGCGTGAGCCCCCCGACGCGGCACACGATGTCCATGAACTTCTCCATGCCCATGTCCGAGCCGAAGCCCGACTCCGTCACGACGTACTCGCCCAGCTTCAGGCCGATGAGGTCGGCGATGAGAGACGAGTTGCCGTGGGCGATGTTGGCGAAGGGGCCGGCGTGCATCAGGCACGGCTGGCCCTCCAGGGTCTGAATCAGGTTCGGCTTGATCGCCTCCTTGAGCAGGACGGTCATCGCGCCGGCCGCGCCGAGGTCCTCGGCGGTGATGGGCCCGCCGCCATCGTAGGCGTGCGCCACGGTGATGGCTCCCAGCCGGCGGCGCATGTCTTGCACGTCTCGCGCCACGGCGAGGATGGCCATCACCTCGGAGGCGGCGGTGATGTCGAACCCGGCTTGACGCGGGTACCCGTTCGCGCGGCCACCGAGCCCGACCACGATCTCCCGCAGCGCCCGGTCGTTCATGTCCACGGCACGCTTCCAGTCGATGCGCAGGGCGTCGATCCGGTGGGGGTTGCCGTGGAGGATGGACGCGTCGAGCAGGGCGGCGAGGAGGTTGTTGGCCGCGCCGACCGCGTGGATGTCCCCCGTGAAGTGGAGGTTGAGGTCCTCCATCGGCACGACCTGGGCGAGGCCGCCGCCCGCCGCGCCGCCCTTGATGCCGAAGACCGGCCCGAGTGAAGGCTCGCGCAGGCACAGGACGGGCTTCTTGCCGATGGCACCCAGGCCCTGGGTGAGCGAGACCGCGGTCGTCGTCTTGCCCTCGCCCGCCTTGGTCGGGGTCATGCCCGCCACGCACACCAGCCTGCCGTCGCCGACGGCCGCGAGCCGGTCGAGCACCGACAGGCTGATCTTCGCCTTGGAGCGCCCGTACGGCTCGACCTCGGCCGGCTCGAGCCCGCTGGCCGCTGCCAGATCCTCGATCGGGCGAAGCTCGGCGGCCTGCGCGATCTCCAGGCTGCTCTTCACGTGGCCCCCCTCAATGGCTCACCGCTGCGGCCCCGAGCTCGGAGACCAGCCGGTCCTCGTAGAAGCGCTCCAGCCGGAACGGCTCGATCAGCTCGGGCGTGCGGCCCGTGTCGACGAGGTCGGCCAGCGTCGTGCCGACGATGGGAGCCGCCTTGAACCCGTAGGTCCCCCAGCCCGCGCTGAGCAGGAAGCCCTCGACCTCGGTGACCCCGAGGATCGGGCTGTAGTCGGGGCTGATGTCGCACAGGCCGGCCCAACTGCGGACCATCCGCGCCTGCTCGAGCTGCGGGAAGAGCTCCAGCGCGTGGCGAGAGGACTCCTGGAGGAAGTTGAGCGTGCCGTTCTGGCGGTACGTCGTCCAGGGTTCGATCTCCGCTCCGATCAGAACCTCCCCGCGGTCCGTCTGGCTGATGTAGACGTGCATCTGCGAGGAGACGATCACGACGTCGAGGAACGGCTTGAGCGGCTCGGTCACGAAGGCCTGCAGGATGTGCGTGGTGATGGGCAGTGGCACACCGGCCATCTCCGCCGCGAGCGTGCTCCAGCCTGCGGTGCAGGACACGACGACCCCCGCCTGGACATCCCCGCGAGTGGTCCTCACTCCGGTCACCCGGCCATTGGAGCGCTCGATCCCCGTGACCTCGGTGTAGGGGTGGATCTCCGCTCCGCCGGCGTCTGCGCCGCGCGCGAAGCCCCACACCACCGCGTCGTGGCGGATGACCCCGCCGGGCGGGTGATAGAGCGCGGCCTGGATCGGATACACGGCGTCCGCTCCGACGTGCATCGCCGGCGCCAACCGCTTGATCTCCTCCGGCTGGATGACGCGCGAGTCGATCCCGAGCAGACGGTTGACCTCCGCCCGCTCGTTCATCACGAGCACGGCGCGGTCCGAGTGCGCCAGCGTCAGGTGCCCGATCTGCGAGAAGAGGACGTTCCAGCCAAGATCGATGGACAGCCCCTCGTAGAGCTTGATGCTCGCGTCGTAGAAGCGCGCGCCCTCGGGGGTCTTGTAGTTCGAGCGCAGGATGGTGGTGTTGCGTCCCGCCGCGCCCGACCCGATGTAGCCCTTCTCGAGGACGGCGACGTTCGTGATCCCGCGCTTGGCCAGGTAGTAGGCGGTGGCGAGCCCGTGCGAGCCACCCCCGATGATCACCACGTCGTAGGCGTTCCTGAGCTCGCCGCGCGGTCGCCACATGCGCCGGCGGCGGAAGAGCTCACGCACGGGCGCCCACGTCCTGGATGTGGCCCGGGCGCGCCCGGCCGTCGCGGTCATCGGCTTCCCCGAGCCGCTCGAGCGCGTCCGCGCCGACGGCGGCGCCGCCGAGCGCCTGGCCCGCGTCGGTGACGACGGTCCAGACGTACTCGCCGTACGCCGCGCCGAACAGGAGCAGGAAGCGGTCCCCGTGCTCGCGCAGCACCATCGCGGGCGTCCGGGCCACGGAGCCCGGGCGGAAGCCGCGCTCGGGCATGCGGGTGGGCCGCAGGTCCAGCGCGGTCAGCCGGGCGAAGAGCTCGCGCGCCTGCGGCCCGACCACGGCGAGGGCGCCGAGCGTCGTCGTGACGTCAGCGACGGTGACCGCCGCGGCGCGTGCAGCGGCTCGTTCGAGGCGTTCGCGCACCCTCCCGGTGTCGCCCGGGCGGGTCAGCGCCAGCGCGCGCCGGGCGGTGATCGGGCACCAGAACGCTCCCGCCGACGAGGCGGCCGTGCCGAGCTCGAGCTCCGCACCCTCGGCGGCCTCCCGGATCACGTCCTTCAGTGCGTCCGGCGGGGCCTGCACCTCGAGCTTGCCGAGCGCCGAGCGATCGGCCACCCCCACACGGGTGCGGCACGTTTCGAGCTCCGCCTCGACCGAGCCGAAGCTTGCCGCCACGCTCCACCCCGCGCGCACCTCGAAGCGCGCCCCCGCCGCGCGCAGGCAGGGCTCGATGGCGCTGCGGGCGACGGGCCGCCAGGCGTCTGTGGCCCGCGACAGGTCGGTGGCGAGGAACTCCAGCGTCACGAGCGCAGCCTCGCTCCCTCCGGGTCGTGGAAGGGCTTTGTCGACACCAGCGCCGAGAAGGCTCGGCCGTCGTCGACGATCGTGATCCGGCTGCCGTCCTGCGCGAGCTGCGCCGGCACCCAGGCCATGCCGATCGCCTGCGTGAGCTGGGAGGAGAAGCGCGCGCTGGTGACCTTGCCGGCGGGGGCGCCGTCGATCACGACGGCGGCGCCTTCGCGCGGGACGCCGCCGTCGATCGTCTGAAACCCGACGAGCGTCGTCTCGAGCGCGCGCTCCGACGCCTCCTCGAGCGCCCACTTGCCGATGAACTCATCCTCCTTGTCGAGCTTGACGATCCACGGCATCGCCGCCCCGTACGGCGTCGACTCGGAGTCGGTGTCCTGTCCGACGATGACGTGCAGCTTCTCCAGGCGCAGCACCCGCTGCGGCTCGAGGCCGAACGGGCGAATCGCGTACGGGCGTCCGGCCTCGAGCAGGGCGTCCCACAGGTGCTCGCCGAAGGCGGCCGGGAAGTGCAGCTCGTAGCCCAGCTCGCCGACGAAGCCGATCCGCAGCATGAGGCACGGGACGCCGGCGACGTGCGCCCGCCTGCCGTCGAGGTACGCGAACGCGTCGTTCGAGCAGTCGAGCTCGGTGAGGGAGGCAAGCACGTCGCGCGCCCGTGGACCGGCCAGGTTGACGGCGGAGAGACCCTGCGTGACGTCGGTGAGGTGGACCTGCATCTCCCAGGTCGCCAGCCACCACGAGAACCACTCCTCCACCGCGCCGGCGCCGCTCGAGGTCGTGGTGACGTAGAACGTCTCCTCGTCGAGGCGGCAGACGGTCCCGTCGTCCATGATGCGCCCGGCGTCGGAGGCCATCACGCCGTAGCGGATGCGCCCCGGCTTGAGGTTCGAGAGCCGGTTGGGATAGAGGCGGTCGAGGAAGGCGCCCGCGTCCGGGCCACGCACGAGCAGCTTGCCCAGCGGCGAGACGTCGATGAGTCCCACCCGCTCGTGCACGGCGAGCACCTCCGCCTTCGGATCACCGTAGTCATAGGGCCGGCGCCAGTCGCCCGCCCACATGACGTTCGCCCCGGCCGCGCGGTGGCGGGCGTGCAGCGACGAGCGCTTGGCCGGCTCGAACGGCCGCCCGGCGAGTACGCCGAGCGGCACGGTGGACCACGGGGGCCGTGCCGTGGTGGTCCCGATCACGCCCAGGTCCTGTCCCATCTCTCCGGCCATGAAGCGGATCGACGGGAGCTGGCACATGCGGCCCTGGCAGGGACCCATGGTCACCGTCGTGTACCGCTTGCCGAGCTCGATCGAGTCGAAGCCCTCCTCGATGCTCTGCTGGATCTCCTTGGTGGTCACGTCCTCGCAGAGGCAGGCGAAGCACTTGTCCCTGCCGTGACCGGCCGAGGCCGGTGGCACCGCGGGCGGCGCCGCTGCGCCACGCATCTCCGAGAGGCGGAGCCGCGCCTGCTCGAGCTCCTTCAGTGCGCCATCCCCCCCGAGGCCCAGGGCGTGCGCGGCGGCGGCGCCTCCGACGGCTCCGGACAGCTCGATGGCCTCCTCGCTCCAGAGGCCGGTCACCGCGCCGGCGGCGTGGATCCCTTCGGGAAGCTCGGGCACGGGCACGAAGCAGCCGGATGCCGCGTCGTAGGCGCCGTCGGCGCCGGCCTGCGAGAGGAGGGAGCTGGCCGGGGCCAGCCCGCCGGAGACGGCGAGCAGATCGCAGGGGATCCGTATCTCCGAACCGGGAAGGGCGCGCCCGTTGCCGTCGACCCGGGCCAGCACCACGAGGCTGACGGCGTTCTTGCCCTCGGCCGCCACCACGGTCGCGCCTCGCATCAGGGGGATGGCCGCCTCTTCGAGGCGACCAACGGCGGGACCGCCCGGGCGCGGCCGCATGTCGGCCACCGCGGCGATTCGCACCCCGGCATCCAGGAGCGCGACGGCGGCCTCGAGACCGTCGTCGGTCGTCGTGGCGACCACGGCGGTCTCGCCGGGCGGCAGCGCCCACAGAGCGCTCAGCCGCCGCGCCCCGCCCGCGAGCATGACACCGGGAAGGTCGTTGCCGGCGAACACGAGCGGCTGCTCGATGGCGCCCGTCGCCACCACGTGCTGCGACGCCCGCACCTGGTGCAGCGTGTCCCGGTGCCATACGGGCACGATGCCGTCGAAGTACCCAAGGGCCGTCGCGGGCGCGAGGACCTCCACGCCCGCGTCCCGTGCGGAGGCGACCAGCGCGTGCGCCCGTTCGTGGCCACCCTCGGCGAGCAGCCGTCCACCCGGCTCGGCCCCCTCGTCCACCAGCACCACGTCGGCGCCCAGCTCGGCAGCGCGCAACGCCGCGCGCAGGCCCGCCGCGCCCGCGCCCACCACGAGCACGTCCGCGTGGCGGCGACGGTAGTCGGTCCTCCAGCGGCGACGGTGCTGGTCGCGATCCAGTCGCCCGAGCCCTGCCACGCCCCGGAGCGCCTTCTCGTACAGCGGCCACAGGCGCCGGGGGCGGATGAAGGTCTTGTAGTAGAAGCCGACAGGCAGGAACGGCGCGCCGAACCGGTCGGCGGCGCGCATCGCGTCCCAGTCGAGCGACGGGAAGGCGTTGAGGTGCTTCACGCGCATCCCGTCTCGTACCGGCTCGGTACAGGCGCGCACGCCGGGGGCGCCGTCCACGGCCACCAGGCAGTTGGCGCACTGGCCGGCGCAGCACAACAGTCCCCGCGGGCGGTGGTACTTGAAGGAGCGTGAGAACACGCGCCTCCCGGAGGCGAACAGCGCCGAGGCGATCGTGTCACCGGCGAGACCCTGCACCGGCCTGCCGTCGAACGTGAACGCGATCGGCGTGGAGCGATCGATGCGCTCGCCCGGCTGCGGGCTCAGCCGATCGGTCGGCCTCGGTGTCACGCTCCGTCGGCTCCGTCGGCCAGGCCGCTCCACAGCACCCGGTTGGTGCGGGTGTCACGCTCGGCCAGGAACCAGCTCCGACAGCCCGAGCGGTGGTACCACCACTCGCGCTGGACTCCGGCCACGTTGCGGCGGAAGTAGTTGTACGTGTTCAACTCGCGCCGGCCCGGCGCCGACGTCGGCCGCGGGACCACCTCGCCTCCGAAGCGGAAGTCGGTGACCTCCCGGGGGCCGCAGCACGGACACGTGAGCAGGAACGACATGCGCGCCTGGTTCAGAGCTCACGCGCGTACTGGCGGTTCTCCTGCTTCAGGGTGTCGTCCGTCCCGAAGTAGGCGTGCTTGGACATGTCGGCTGAGTACCGGCTCGCCGGAGGGGTTCGGCCGAGGCCCTCGGCCATCCCGCGAATGTGGTGCGGCGCCGCTCCGCAGCACAGACCCAGGTAGTTGATGCCCAGGTCGTGGGCCGCCCTGGCGAAGTCGGCTATCTCGTAGCGATTGCAGGTGAACGGGTCGAGCGCGGTCGGGAACGGTCGGCTGCCGGGCAGCGAGCCGCCATCGGAGTCGCTGAGCGACTGGAAGCTCGGCTCCCTGTCGTGGGTGCGGTACGGCACCGGCAGGGCGGCCAGGTGGCCCGGGATCGCCTCCCGGAGGGACACCAGGAGCGGGAGCATCGTCTGGGGTCCACGGCTGCAGTTGATGCCGACGACGTCCGCGCCGGCATCCTTCAGTCGCCGGCAGATCTCCTCCGGCGACCAGCCCTCCCGCGTCTCAGGATGCCGGTGGAAGACCATGGTGATCACCGCGGGCAGGCCGGCCGCCTTGATGACCTCGGTGGCTGCGAGCGCCTCTCCGCCCCATGAGAACGTCTCGCCGATGACGAGGTCCGCGCCGGCCTCGACGGCCCAGCCCACCTGCTCCTGGAACATGGCCCGCACGGCATCGCGTGACTCCTCGCCCGTGTAGACGTTCGTGTTGCAGACGTCGCCCGCGAAGAGGCTGCCGCTCTCCCGCGCGACTTCCCTGGCGAGCTCCAGCGCCTGGCGGTTGATCGCCTCCAGCAGCTCCTCCTTGCCGATCAGCCGAAGCTTCTCGCGGTGCGCGTAGTACGTGAAGGCCTCGACGACGTCCGATCCCGCGTGGACGAACTCCCGATGCAGCTCGGTCACCTTCTCCGGGTGCTCGAGCACCACCTCTGGCACGAAGCCCCCCGCCTGCAGATATCCGCGGCGCTCCAGCTCGAACAAGTAGCCCTCGGCGCAGATGACGGGCCCTCGCTCGAGTCGCTCGAGCAGACCGGGCCCTGGCACCGTCTCCTGGTCAGCCATCCTCTCCTCCTATGCGCAGTGCGCGGTCGGCGGTCCAGCCGAGCTGCTTCGAGAGCTCGTCGGCGGCGCGCTTGATCTCCGGCCCACCCGTCTTCTCGAGCTGGGTGCCGAACCGGAACTTCGGGCCTGACACGTTGAGGGCCGCGATGATGTGTCCTCGGAAGTCTCGGACGGGTGCGGCGACCCCGACGAGACCGTGCTCGAACTCCTGGTCGACGAGCGCATAGCCCCTCAGGCGCGCGGCGACGATGCGACGGTGGAGGTCGGGCACGTCTCGAGGCTCGCCGAGACCTCGGGGCGCAAGCTCGTCGCCGGGAAAGAGGTCATCGAGCTGTTCGCGATCATGGTCGAACAGCAGCACCCGTCCCGACGAGGTGCAGTAGGCGGGAGCCCGGCGCCCGCTCCAGTCGCTCGCCCTGACGGCGCTGGGCGATGGTTCGGAGAGGACGGTCAGGACCTCCGCGCCGTCGAGCACGGATAGATGGGCTGTCTCGCCGAGCTGCCTGACCAGATGCTCGAGCCATGCCCCACCGGCAACGAGCAGCCGGGGGTCGCCGGCGCGAGCGGCGAGGGTGAACAGCCGCCAGCCCAGGCGGTAGTCGAGGCTCTCGGGATCGCGGTCGACGAGCCCGGACTCGGCAAGAGTCTTCAGGGCCCGCGACACCTGGCTCTTCTCGCGGCCGACGAGCTTGGCGATGCGCACGACGCCGAGGCCCCCGTTCGACGCCGCCTCCTCACCGCCGAGGGTCAGGAGGATCTCGAGGCCGCGCCCAAGGCTGGTCTCATGCCCGACCTGCGATTGTTCCTGCCTGTGCTCGGCGACCACGGTTGCGACGGAGCATAGGCCACCGGTTGCTGCATACGCAACTGCAGTTGTCAGAAGCGAGCGAGATACTCCAGGAGGGTCGACGCGACCGCGTCGGGTCGGTCCTCGGGGGAGAAGTGGCCGGCGCCGGGGATGACGACCCGTTCGGCGTTGGGCAGCAGCGCCGTGATCCGTGCACTCAGGCTCACGTCCAGCCACGCGTCGTGCTCACCCCAGATCACGAGCGTCGGGGTCTGCAGCGAGCCCAGTTCGTGCTCGAAGGCGCGCGTGTGCTGCTCGTCGAAGCCGGCGACGTTGCGCAGCCACAGCGCCTGGCCGCGCTCGCCCTCCCACTGGTCGAAGTAGGCGGCGAAGGTCTCAGCGTCCATCGGCCGATGGGTCGCCGTGCGCAGGTGGGTGGCGGTGACCTCGCGGAAGAGGTGCTGCGGCATCGTCCGATAGACGTCGAGGTGTGCTTGCAGGTGGCGCGTCGTCGGGGTGATCCAGGGTCTCAGGACCACCGCGTCGAGCAAGGCCAGGCAGCGGGCGGCGACGGCCCCGAGAAGGTGGGCGCGGAGCACCGTGGCGCCGCCGATGTCATGGCCGACGAGCGCCGGCTGCTCGAGTCCCCACTTGCCGACGAGCTCGGCGAGGAGCTCGCCCTGACGGGCGATCGAGGTGTCCTGCTCGACGCGGCGCTCGGATTCGCCGAAGCCGAGGAGGTCGTAGACGTGCACCGTGAAGCGGTCGGCCAGCGCGGGGGCGACTGCCCGCCACAGGACCGAGCGCCCGGGTGTGCCGTGGACGAGGACGACCGGCGGGCCGTGACCGAGGACGTCGTAGGCGACCTCTCCGTGCGCCGTCTTCACGCGTCGGCGCAGGGACCATTCGCCGGGTCTGCGCTCCTTGCTGGCCACGGTCACACTCTCTCCTCGTCGTGCGGCGGGCGCTGATCTGCGTCGGCGCCACAGGTGTTGTAGCGACAACTACAGTTGCAACTACAGCACCAGCCCCTTAGGCTCCGCCCGCTACCTCGGAATCCGGATCGAGTTGGCCGGCGTGCGTCCCGAGGACATCGACATCACCTTCTCCGGAGGCGTCCTGACCGTCATGGGACGCGCAGGACCGAGTTGGGCACCGACGGTGAGGACAGCTTCTACGTCCGCGAGCGCTTCTACGGGACGTTCCGACGGGCCATCACGCTGCCCGCCGGCACGAGGACAGCCAGATCAGCGCCGAGTTCGAGAACGGCTTGGTGGAGATCACCGTCCAGGGCGGCGTGCGCAGGGCCGAGCCGCAGCGGATCGCGCTGCGCGACCGGTCGGGCGAGCCGCCGACGTGGACACCGTGATGAAGACGCTCGCCCTCCTCGCTCTCCTCGCCCTGCTCGCCGCGCTCGCCGTCGGCTGCGGCGACGACGAGGGCAACGAGAGCGCCGGCGGCGGCACCGGCGGTGGCGGCGTGGCCCCGGGCTCGGCCATCAGGCCCGACGATCTCAAGGGGGCCAGGTTCACCGTCGGCTCCAAGGAGTTCACCGAGCAGCTCATCCTCGGCCAGATCACGGTCGAGGCGCTGAAGGCCGGCGGCGCCCTGGTCCGTGACGGCACGGGCCTCAAGGGCACCGAGGCCGCGCGGCAGGCCCTGACCGGGGGCGACATCGACATGTACTGGGAGTACACGGGCACGGCGCAGCTCGTCCACCTCGGCCAGCAGCCGACCTCCGACGCGAAGGCGCAGTACCGGGCCGTGGCGCAGGCGGACAAGGCGAACGGCGTCACGTGGCTCGAGCCGGCGCCGGCGAACAACGCGTATGCGATCGCGGCGCGTCGCGAGGTCCGGCGCCCGCTCGACGTCACGACGATCTCCGATCTGAAGCGGGTGGTCGAGCAGAATCCGGGCGACGCCGCCCTCTGCCTCGCGGAGGAGTTCGCCACCCGTCCCGATGGGCTGACGGGGATCGAGAAGACCTACGGCTTCCGGTATCCCCCCAACCTGCTCGTGACGCTGCCGGACGAGGGCCGGATCTACGGCGAGATCGACAAGGGCGCACAGTGCACGTTCGGCGAGGTGTTCCTCACGGACGGCCGGATAGTGGCCAACAAGCTCTACACCCTGGAGGACGATCAGAACTTCTCGACGACCTACAACCCTTCGCTCAACGTCCGCAGCGAGGTCCTGGAGAAGCACCCCAAGCTGAGCGACCTCTTCAACGACATCGCTGCCAGGCTCGACAGCGATACGCTGCGCGAGCTGAACGCCCGCATCGACGTCGGCGGCAGCCCTCCGGACGAGGTCGCCCGCAGCTTCCTGAGAGTCGCGCACGAGGCCGGCTCGTCCTTTGACGACGCCCTCCGAAACGCATGCACCTCCGCGATGGTGCGACCCAGACCGAGTGAACAGCTTCCTCAACATCCGCGTGGCGGATGTCGAGGCGATCTATGCGGGCTGGAGCGCACGCGGCGCCGCGTTCCTGACTCGTCCTGTCGACCACGGACGAGGAGCGGTCGTCTCGATGCCTGTCGGCGTCACGCCCGCGTCCGACTGTGAGTGAGAGTACGAACGGCTCCCGTCTCGAGCGGGGTGCTTGCCCAGCGTTGGACGAAGCACCGCCCGTGCTGCGCCGGGGGGGGTGGTCTCCTGCGCTGCGCCAGGCGAGCTCGAGTGACCGGCCCTTTCAGCGGGGGCGTTGGTCGGTGGCCGATCGACCGGCGGACTCGTCTACCGCAGTCGCAGCACCGGGCAGGCGGGATCGGTGGTGCTGTCGAGTAGCTCGGCGAACGGGCTGGCTGTCATGAGCGTGCGGATCTCGCGGGCGTGGCGGGCGTCGTCGAAGAGGTGCGTGTAGACGTCGAGCGTGACGGTGATGCGCGCGTGACCGAGGATGCGGCTGACCTGTGCGACGTCGAGCCCGAGGTCGAGAATGAGATGGCTGGCGAAGGTGTGGCGCAGGTCGTGGAAGCGCAGCGGCGGCCAGCCGTCGTCGTTCAGCCCCGCGGTCCGGGCGGCGCGTTGGAGACCGCGCTGCGTGACGTTGCGATG
>Ga0136616_10000766_pt1 | contig 15904 bp, 18 predicted proteins | sample AntDrymUQ2992106_2_FD_106648 | JGI IMG/M metagenome (GOLD analysis project Ga0136616, IMG submission 106648) | Polar desert sand microbial communities from Dry Valleys, Antarctica - metaG UQ299 (21.06) | ecosystem: Environmental > Terrestrial > Soil > Desert | place: Antarctica: Dry Valley...
AGCAGCCATTCAGTCAGGGCCGGACTCCGTCCGGGAGCTCACGCTGGGGGACTGAGCGGACTGGGCGGAGGCCGGCGGGGTCTGGCCGGGGTCCGGGTCGGAGCGGTCGCGGACATGTCTGCACAGCCTAACCTTGGCCGGGTTCGGGCGTGCTGGAATGAGGTGGTGATGAGCCGACGGGGGGTTCTTCGGGCCGGCCTGGTCGCGATGCTGGCCGCGGCGTGCGGCCGCCGCGACGAGAGCCGCCTTCGCGCCGTCGACCCGACCCGGTACGACTACGGACCCGATCCGAGTCAGTTCGGGGAGCTCTACCTACCCCGCAGCGGCGGCCCGTTCCCGGTGATCGTGGTCATTCACGGTGGGTTCTGGCGCTCGGCCTACGACCTGTCGCTGGGTACGCCGTTGGCCGAGGACCTGGCTGGCCGCGGCTACGCCGCCTGGAACCTGGAGTACCGCCGGCTCGGCAACGGCGGCGGCTGGCCCACGACCTTGCAGGACGTCGCCGACGGCATCGACCTGCTCGCCGTACTGGCGGCCGACGGCTCGCCGCTGGACGTTTCCCGCGTCGCCACGCTCGGTCACTCCGCAGGGGGGCACCTGGCGGTCTGGGCGGCCGCCCGCCCGGGTCTTCCCGCCGGCGCCCCCGGAGCGGACCCTGCTGTGCGGCCGTCCGGAGCGCTGGCGCAGGCCGGCGTACTCGACCTGCACCGTGCTGCCGACGAGGAGCTTGGCGGCGGCGCGACACAGGAATTGCTGGGCGGTGGACCCGACGAGGTCCCGGACCGGTACGCCGTCGCCAGCCCGGTCGAGCGGGTGCCGCTCGGCGTACCGGTGGTGTGCGTGCACGGTCGCGGTGACACGAACGTGCCCCTGTCGCAGAGCGAAAGGTACGCGCGGGCCGCGACCGCAGCGGGGGACAGCGTCGAGGTGGTCGAGGTAGAGGGGGACCACTTCGTGGTCATCGACGTGAACAGCGGGGCGTGGACCACGATTGTCGCCAAACTGCCCGGCCTCCTGTGATCATGCCGGCTCCGGCGTGGAGCTGGCGCAATGTGACCTACCCTGGGAAGCGATGACATCGTGCGGGCGTTCGTCCGCGGGTGAGGAGTGCTCGGACGTGACGCAGGTCAAGGGCAGCTGGATTCAGCGGGCCCTGCATCGGATCACCGCATCCGACGCCGAACTGGACGCCGAGCAACTGCAGTCGGACTCCGACCGGGCCGGCGCCGAGGCAGTCTCGGCCTGCTGCCGGGGTGAGCAGGTCCACCTCGCCGGACGGTTGACGTCGGTGGTCCACACGCCGCGGGAGACCACGCCCACTCTCGAGGCCGAGCTGTTCGACGGGTCGGGAACGGTGCTGCTCGTGTGGCTGGGCCGGCGCCGGATCGCCGGCATCGAGCCGGGCCGTTGCCTCGTCGCCAAGGGCCGGCTGGCGGTGCGCGACAACCGGCTCGTGATCTACAACCCCTGGTACGAACTTCAAGCGCAGCCTGCATGAGCGAGTCAGCGGAACCCGTCGAGCGGGCCAGGGCCGACATTCGACGGCAGCTGTTCATCGACTCCTTTGGCGGCGTACGAGGTCTGATCGACAGCGCCTTACCGGTGATCGTCTTCGTGGTCGCCAACACCATCGGCGGGCTCGACGTCGCTGTCTGGTCGGCCATCGCCGTCGGCGTGGGCATCGTCGTGCTCAGGCTGGTCCGAAAGGAAAGCCTGCAGCAGGCGTTCAGCGGCTTCCTCGGCGTTGCCGTCGCCGCGTTCATCGCCAAGCAGACGGGGGAGGCCAAGGGCTATTTCCTGCTCGGCATCTGGGGCAGCCTGGTTTACTCGGTGCTGTTCGCGCTGTCCGCACTGATCCGCCGGCCGATCATCGGTGTGGTCTGGGAGTGGGTGTCCCCGAGCCCGCGGCCGTGGCGCACCCGGCCGCCGCTGATGCGGGTCTACACCGCCACAACCCTGCTGTGGGCCGCCCTGTCCCTGAGCCGGTTCCTCGTCCAGAACAGCCTGTACGACGCGGATCAGACCGGCTGGCTCGCGGCGGCCCGGCTGGCGATGGGCTACCCCCTGACCATCGCCCTCCTGGCGGTCACCGTGCTGTGCGTACGCCGGGTCCGCCATCGTGACGAGGATGCGGCTGAGGCTGCTGCTCCGGCCGCCGGAACGCCCGCCGCCGGCGGCCAGCAGCCGGCGTAGCAGGTCGGGGCCTAGGTGGGCCGGTCAGGTCTCATGAGGCGGCGGAGCTCGTCCTCCACCTCCTGAGTGGCGACGAACAGCAGCTCGTCACCGATCTCGAGCGGATCGTCGGGAGTCGGCACGATCACCCGGTTCCCGCGCAGGATCGTCACCAGGGCCACATCGTGCGGCAGGTCCACGTCGCGCACCGGCCGCCCAGCCCACGGCGTGTTCTCGCCCAGGGTGATCTCCACCAGGTTCGACTTTCCCTGCCGGAAGGTCATCAGCCGAATCAGGTCGTCAACGGTGACCGCCTCCTCGACGAGGGCGGCCAACACCCGCGGACTGGACACGGCGACGTCGACCCCCCAGGAGTCGTTGAAAAGCCACTCGTTGCGAGGGTCGTTGACGCGGGCGACGACGCGGTTCACCCCGAATTCGGTCTTGGCCAGCAGCGACACCACCAGGTTGACCTTGTCGTCGCCGGTGGCGGCGACCACCACGTCACAGGTCTCCAGCGCCGCCTCTTCCAGCGAGGCGAGTTCACAGGCGTCGGCCTGCACCCACTCGGCCTCCGGCAGGGTGTCCTCGCGGATCGCCCGGCTCTCCCGGTCGATCAGCAGCAGCTGGTGGCCGTACTCGATGAGTTCCTGCGCGATCGACGTACCGACCGCCCCGGCGCCGGCGATGGCGACGCGCATCAGGAGGCCTGGCCACGGGACTGGCCAGCGATCCGTGAGCAACGGCCGGCCTGGTCGTCCAGGGACAGCACGTGAACCTGGTCGCCCTGCTGCAGGACGGTATGCGCGTCAGGAAGCACGGTCTCGCCGAAACGCAGGAGGAAGGCCACCCGGGCCTTGGTCGCCTGCTCGAAGGCGGTGATCTCCTGGCCGAACCAACTCTCGTGCACCGCTACGTGCAGGATCACGACCCCGCCGGTCGCGTCCCGCCACTCCTCGGCCGGGCTGTCCTCGAGCAGCCGCCGCAGCAGCTGGTCCGAGGTCCACGGGACGGTGGCCACCGTCGGGATGCCCAGTCGCTCGTACACGGCGGCCCGTTTCGGGTCGTAGATACGGGCCACCACGTGGTCGATGCCGAACGTCTCGCGCGCGACCCGCGCGGAGATGATGTTGGAGTTGTCCCCGCTGCTGACCGCCGCAAAGGCGCGGGCCTTTTCGATGCCCGCCTTGCGCAGGGTGTCCCGATCAAAGCCCATGCCGAGCACCTGCCGGCCGCCGAACTCCGGACCCAGCCGGCGGAAGGCATCCTGGTTGCGGTCGATGACCGCGACGGAGTGGCCCAGCCCCTCCAGGCTGCGCGCGATGCTCGAGCCGACCCGACCGCAGCCCATGATCACGATGTGCACATCGCCGGACGCTACACCGGCCGGGCAGCCGTACGCTGTCCGCCGTGACCGCGCCGACCTCGGTGTTCAAGCGACTGCTCTTGGGCCGGCCCTTTCGCAGCGACCGGCTGACCGAGCAGCTGCTGCCGAAGCGGATCGCACTGCCGATCTTCGCCTCCGACGCGCTGTCTTCGGTGGCGTACGCGCCGCAGGAGATCTTCCTGACGCTGTCCCTGGCCGGGTTTTCGGCATACGCGCTGAGCCCCTGGGTCGCCGCCGCAGTCGTCGTCGTGATGCTGACCGTGGTGGCGTCGTACCGGCAGAACGTGCACGCCTATCCCAGCGGCGGCGGCGACTACGAGGTGGTCGGGGCCAACCTGGGCGGCCGGTTCGGGCTCGTCGTCGGCAGTGCGCTGCTCGTCGACTACGTGCTGACGGTTGCGGTGTCGGTCTCGGCAGGGGTGGAGAACTTCGGCTCCGCGATCCCGTTCATCGCCGACCACAAGGTGCTCAGCGCGCTGGCCCTTGTCGCCCTCCTGATGGCGCTCAACCTGCGCGGCATCCGGGAATCCGGGCTGGTGTTCGCGATCCCGACGTACGGCTTCATCGTCGGCGTCCTCGGCATGTTGAGCTACGGCGTCTTCCGCGTGCTCGTCCTGGGCGATGAGATCCGGGCGGAGAGCGCGGACTTCGTGCTCAGCGAGGAGGGGTCGCTGGCCGGGCTGGCCCTGGCATTCCTGGTGCTGCGGGCATTCTCCTCCGGCTGCGCCGCGTTGACCGGTGTGGAGGCGATCAGCAACGGCGTACCGGCCTTTCGCAAACCCAAGAGCCGCAACGCCGCGACAACCTTGCTGATCATGGGTCTGCTGTCGGTGACCATGCTCAGCGGAATCATCGCGCTGGGCGTGCAGACCGGGCTGAAGTACGCCGAGGACCCGGCCGAACAACTCATCGGCGCGCCGGAGGGATACGAGCAGAAGACGGTGATCGCGCAGCTGGCGCGGGCGGTCTTCGACTCCTTCCCGGTCGGCTTCTACTTCCTGGCCGGCATCACCGGGTTGATCCTCGTGCTCGCCGCGAACACGGCGTTCAACGGGTTCCCGGTCCTCGGCTCGATCCTGGCCCAGGACCGCTATCTTCCCCGGCAGCTGCACACCAGGGGGGATCGGCTGGCGTTCAGCAACGGCATCCTCTTCCTGGCCACGTTCGCCGGGCTGCTCATCCTGGTGTACGGCGCGACGACGACCTCGCTGATCAACCTGTACGTCGTGGGCGTCTTCGTGTCGTTCACGCTGAGCCAGGCCGGCATGGTCCGGCACTGGAACCGGTTGCTCGTCGACGAGCGGGACGCCGGGCGGCGCCGGAAGATGACGCGAAGCCGCGCGATCAACGCCTTCGGCGGCGTGATGACCGGGACAGTCCTCGTTGTCGTGCTCAGCACGAAGTTCTTCCTCGGTGCCTACGTCGCTATCGCCGCCATGATCGTCATCTATGTGCTCATGCGCATGATCAACCGGCACTACGCGAGGGTCTCCGAGCAGCTGCGCCCGGACGCCGACGTCAGGATGCTGCCGAGCCGGGTCCACACGGTGGTCCTCGTGAGCAAGGTGCACAAGCCGACGCTGCGGGCGCTGGCCTTCGCCCGCGCCACCCGCCCCGACTCGCTGACCGCGCTCACCGTGAACGTCGACGACGACGAGACCAGGGCGCTGCAAGCGGACTGGGAGCGTAACGAAATCCCGGTCCCACTGACCGTGATCGACTCGCCGTACCGTGAGATCACCCGGCCGATCCTGGACTACGTGCGGGGTATCCGGCGGACCAGTCCCCGCGACCTGGTGATGGTCTTCGTGCCCGAGTACGTCGTCGGTCACTGGTGGGAGAACCTGCTGCACAACCAGAGCGCGCTGCGGCTCAAGGGCCGGCTGCTGTTCCTGCCCGGCGTCATGGTCACGAACGTGCCGTATCAGCTGCAGTCCTCCGAGGCGCGCGTTGATGAAGAGGATCGGCTGACAACCACCGACCTGCGCCGAGGGCTGACCCGGCGGACCGGCCGGGGATGAGGTTGGGCGCCGTACTGGAGATCGAGGTCGGCCCGGTCGCGCACGGCGGGCACTGCGTCGGCCGGCACGAGGGCCGGGTCGTCTTCGTCCGGCACGCGCTGCCGGGAGAGCTCGTCCGCGTGCGGATCACCGAGGATGCCGGCGGCTCCTATTGCCGCGGCGACGCGGTCGAGGTGCTGCGGGCCTCGCCCGACCGGGTCGCCGCACCCTGCCCGTGGTCTGGTCCCGGCCGCTGCGGCGGGTGCGACTTCCAGCACGTGTCGCCCGCATCGCAGCGTTCGCTCAAGGCGTTCGTCGTGCGGGAGCAGCTGGACCGCCTCGCTGGGCTGGCTGATGTCGACGTCGTCGTCGAGGAACTGCCCGGCGGACCGCTCGGGTGGCGCACCCGGATGCAGTTCGCGGTGGATCGCCGGGGCCGGGTGGGGCTGCGGCGGCACCGTTCGCACTCGGTGGTAGCGGTGACGGACTGCCTCATCGCCCACCCGACGCTGGACGTCGGGTCCGTGCTCGCTCGCCGCTGGCCCGGCGCCCGTGGCGTGGAACTGGTCCGCTCCCTGGACCGGGTGCGCTCCGTGCGGCGGCACGGCCAGTACGGGTCGTCGCTCGTGGAGGGGCCGCGGCGCGGCCACGAGCACGCCGCCGGTCGGGACTGGCAGGTCGGCGCCGGCGCGTTCTGGCAGGTGCATCCCGCGGCCGCCGACGTGCTCTCGGCCTGCGTGCTCGAGCTGCTCGCCCCGCTGGCCGGTGAGCGCTGTCTGGATCTGTACGGCGGGGTGGGGCTGTACGCCGGCGTGCTGGCCGCGGCGGTAGGGGCTGACGGCTCCGTGCTGTGCATCGAGGGTGATGCGGCGGCCGCTTCGGATGCGACCGCCAATGTTGCCGCTACGCCGTGGGCGTCGGTGCGGCGGGCAGCGGTCGACGGTGCGCTCGTCGTCGGGCTACCGGCGTACGACCTGGCGGTGCTCGACCCGCCGCGAGCTGGGGCCGGGCGTGACGTGTGCGAGGCGTTGGCGGCCGGTCCGGCCAGGGCGATCGCCTACGTGGCCTGCGACCCCGCAGCGCTGGCGCGTGACGTGCGGACGTTCACCGGGGCTGGCTGGCGACTGGAGCGGCTGCGCGCCTTTGACCTCTTCCCGATGACTCATCATGTGGAGTGCGTGGCACTGCTCACCCCCGCGGCTCGGGTGGCGGACGGGCGGGGATGAGCCGAGATCAACTCCCCCCGGGGTGGCCGGCGGCGGTCCGCCCGCCGGGTACGCCGGAGTGGGAGCGCACGGCCGTGGCGTGGCTGCTCGAACTGGTGCCGCCGGACTACCGGGCCTACGAGGTACTGCGCAAGTACCCGGTGTTGCTGGCGCGGTTCGCGGCCGACCATGTCGGGGCGGGGGTGGAGGCGGCCCGGGGTGGCTGGCGGACGCTGCGCGCGGAACTGGCCGACACGCTGCCGCCGGAGGCGATCGAGGCGGCGATGAGCGCTTACGAGCGGGAAGGCAGCCGGCTTGCCGAAGCCCAACGCGGAGTGCGGCTCGTGGCCGCCGCGCTCGTCGGCCACCGCTGGGTGCCCCGCCTGTGACCCGGCCGGCCGCGCTCCAGCCGCCACCTATGACGTTGCCCCCCAGGACGTCGACACGCCGGTGCCCTGACGGTGTGTCGCGGGGCCCAGGGGCAAAGTGGAAAGACTATGCCGCTGCAGAACCGGGTGACGCCTTTCAGCGAGCTGGTGACCGATCCCGCCCGCGGCCTGGTGTACGGCAACCGCGGCTGCCTGCACGACTCCGTTGGTCGGATCCGCCGGCATCACAACGGCCGACGGTGGATCGCCTGCCGGTTGACGTTCCGGGGTTGGCATCGAGCGCCGTTGCTGCAGCCGGGGCGGTTCACCGAGCTGTTCTTCCTCGACGAGGCAACGGCGTTCGCCGCGGGCCACCGCCCCTGTGCCCTGTGCCGCCGCGATGACTACGTCCGCTTCGGTGCGATCTGGGTCGAGCTGCACGGGGGCGAGGCCGGGGCGGACGCGATCGACGCCCGGCTGCACGCCGAGCGCCGCGACGGTCCCGGCCAACGACGGCACCCGGCCCCGTTCGAGGAGCTACCCGACGGGGCGTTTGTCGTGCTGGACGATCAGCCGTGGCTGGTCCACGGATGGTCACTACTGCGCTGGACGGCCGCCGGCTACGCCGACCGGGCGCCCCGCCCGCCCCGTGGACAGGCGACGGTGATCACCCCGCCGTCGCTCCTCGTGGTGCTCGCCAGCGGCTGGCACTCCGCCGTACCGCTCCTGCACCAGACCGCTCAACTCCACGGCGACCAGGGCCGCTCCTGAGGCTCGCCGTCGACGAAGGTCTCGACGCGCTCGTCGAAGAAGCACACCAGATCGGTGATCTGGGCGGAGTCCGGCAGCGGCTGCTCGTAGGTCCACGCGATGTCCTGACCGCCGAAGCTCCAGTAACTGGCCTCGCCCTTATACGCGCACAGTGTTCGGGTCTCGCTGGGCTGGAGCAGGTCGAGCCGGACGTCCTCGCGCGGCAGGTAGCTGCGGACCGGGAGGCCGGTCTCGAACAGCAGCCTGGATCGCCGGCTGTCGGCGAGCACCGTCCCGTCCACCTCGATCCGGACCGGCCGCGAACTCTGCCGGATGTCGATCCGGCTGAACGGGTCGCGCGGGTGCGAGACGATCTGCTCGTCCTCCTCGTACCACTGGTCCAGGGCGTCGAAGTCAAGCACGACGTACCCGGCCAGGTCCGGGTCGGCCGGACGGAACGCGGCGGCCGGCAACTCCCGACCCCCGGCGCGGATCGTGAGCACGTCGCCATCGGTGGTGTGGTAGTCGAATCGGCCGGGCGTCACGATCCGGGTCCCGTCCGGGAGGGAGACGAAACCGGGCTCCTCGCCGGCGAAGTCCGGCGCCGGCACCAGGTCGGCATCCACGTCCTCCTCCGGTACGGCGTAGTACGGGACCACTCGCCCCGGTTCCCACACCAGCCGTGCCCGCGACGTCGACACCACAGTGCGCCCGCCGACCTGGGCGCTGACCCGTTTCGCGGTCGGCTCCCATCGCAGCTCACCGACGTTGCGCAGGAGGCTGTGACCCAATCGCAGTGCCATGGCGGTCATGGTCCCCGGCTCGTGGATCAGGCGTCAATGTCACATCGGCCACCCGAGTGCTGACCGGCCCGAGGGAATGTCGGCGACTAGAGTGGAACCTCGCCGCACGATCGCCTGGGCCGGGAAGGACGCCGTACCACCGTGACGCTGCTGTCCTCGTTGAGCGGCCCCGACGATCTCCGCGCCCTGGACGCGGGAGTGCTTCCGCAGCTGGCTGCGGAGGTCCGTGACTTCCTGGTCCGCAAGGTCGCCGTCACCGGAGGGCACCTCGGTCCCAATCTCGGCGTCGTCGAGCTGACCATCGCAGTGCACCGGGTCTTCGAATCGCCGATCGAGCCGATCGTGTTCGACACCGGCCACCAGTCCTACGTGCACAAGATCCTGACCGGGCGGCAGCGCGGCTTCGACACGCTGAAACGCGACGGCGGGCTCTCCGGCTACCCGAACCGGGCCGAGTCCGAGCACGACTGGGTGGAGAACTCGCACGCCTCGACCGCGCTGTCCTACGCCGACGGACTGGCCAAGGCCTTCGCCGTACGCCGGGAAGCCCGCCCGGTGGTCGCTGTCGTCGGGGACGGGGCGCTGACCGGCGGGATGGCCTGGGAGGCGTTGAACAACATCGCCGCCGCCAAGGACCGGCAGGTCGTCGTCGTCGTCAACGACAACGGCCGGTCCTACTCACCGACCATCGGCGGGGTGGCCGACCGGCTCGCGACGCTGCGGCTGCGGCCGGGCTACGAGCAGGTCCTCGACGTCGTCAAGGACGCCCTTGCCCGTACGCCGCTCGTCGGCCCGCCCCTGTACGACGCGCTGCACGGCATCAAGCGGGGACTCAAGGATGTCGTCGCCCCGCAGGGCATGTTCGAAGATCTCGGCTTGAAGTACGTCGGGCCGGTGGACGGTCACGACATCGCCGCGCTGGACAAGGCGCTGCGTCTCGCCCGCGCGTTCGGCGGGCCGGTGATCGTGCACTGCGTCACGCGCAAGGGCTTCGGGTACCCGCCGGCGGAGACCGACATCGAGGACTGCTGGCACTCCACCGACGCCTTCGACCCCGACGTCGGCTCGCTGCTGGCCACCAAGGGGACCGGCTGGACGGACGTCTTCTCCGAGGAGATGGTCCGGCTCGGCTCCGAACGTTCCGACGTCGTCGCGGTCACGGCGGCCATGCTGTTCCCGACCGGTCTGGCGGCGTTTTCCGAGCAGTATCCCGACCGCTGCTTCGACGTCGGCATCGCCGAGCAGCACGCGGTGACGTCGGCGGCCGGGCTGGCGATGGGCGGCATGCATCCCGTGGTCGCCGTCTACTCGACGTTCCTCAATCGCGCGTTCGACCAGCTGCTCCTCGACGTCGCCATGCACAGGCTGCCGGTGACGTTCGTGCTGGACCGGGCCGGCGTGACCGGTCCGGACGGAGCCTCGCACCACGGCATGTGGGACCTGTCGCTGCTCGGCATCGTCCCGGGTATCCGGGTGGCCGCTCCACGGGACGAAGTGCGGCTGCGCGAGCAACTGCGCAAGGCGGTGTGGGTGGCCGACGGGCCGACCGCGGTGCGCTTCCCCAAGGGCACCGTGGCACCGGAGGTGCCTGCCGTGGAACGCCTCGACGGCGTAGATGTCCTCCGCCGCGGTGCGCGGCCGGAGGTGTTGCTCGTCTCGGTCGGGGCGTGCGCGGCGATGGCGCTGGAGGTGGCCGACCGGGTCAGCGGTCAGGGCATCGACGTCACGGTGGTCGACCCCTGTTGGGTGCTCCCGATCAACCCGGCGCTGCGCGATCTGGCCGCCGGACACCGGCTCGTCGTCACCGTCGAGGACGGGGCACGGCATGGCGGTGTCGGATCGGCGCTGTCACAGGAGCTGCGTTCGAACGGCATCGACGTACCGGTCCGAGACGTCGCCCTCCCGCAGCGCTTCCTCGACCACGGCAGCCGGCCGGAAGTGCTCGCCCGGCATGGGTTGACCAGCCAGGACGTCGCGCGGCAGGTGATCGAGTGGGCCTCCCGGATCGTCGAGCACGCCGACCAGCCCGTGATCGACTCGGTCTGACACCTCGATGCGGGTCTTGATCGTCGAGGACGAGCACCAGCTCGCCGACGCTGTAGCTCGGGGCCTGCGCCGCGAAGGCATGGCAGTCGACGTGGCCTACGACGGCCTGGCCGGCCACGAAAAGGCGACGATCACGCAATATGACGTGATCGTGCTGGACCGCGACCTGCCCGGCATGAGCGGCGACGAGATGTGCCGTCAACTGGCCGCCGAGGAGACCCTGACCCGGGTCATCATGCTGACCGCGAGCAGCGGGGTTGCCGACCGGGTCGCCGGGCTGTCACTCGGCGCCGACGACTACCTGGCCAAGCCGTTCGCGTTCGCCGAGTTGGTGGCCCGGATCCGGGCGCTGGGCCGGCGGGCGACCCCGGCCGCACCGCCCCTGCTGACCGCCGGCAATGTCGCCCTCGACCCCGCGCGGCGGGTGGTCGAGCGCGCCGGACGGCCGGTACAGCTGACCCGCAAAGAGTTCGGCGTACTGGAGGTTCTGCTCGGCGCCGACGGTGCGGTCGTCTCCAGCGAGGAGTTGTTGGAGCGGGTGTGGGACGAGAACGCCGACCCGTTCACCACCACGGTCCGGGTCACGATGATGACGCTGCGCAAGAAGCTCGGTGACCCACCGCTGATCCACACCGTCGTGGGCGCGGGCTACCGGCTGGTCGCCTGAGCGCCGACGGTGCGGCGAACCCGGCTCTCGCTGCGCTGGCGGTTGGCGCTGCTGTACGGCGGGCTGCTCGCCGTCGTCTCGGCAGTCCTGTTGGCGCTCGCGGTCTGGCTGGTCGACCGGGCCATCGCCGCCACGGCCGGCTTCGCGCCAGGCACGCTGGTCCGGGTCCGCACGTCGACGGGGGAGGACGTCATCGTCCGAGCCGAGGACATGCAGGTGGCGATGCGCGACCAGGCCGCCGAGACGCTCCTGCGCACCGGTGGCCTGATCTTCGCTCTCGTCGTCCTGGCCGGCGCGGCGCTCGGGTACGTCGTGGCGGCGCGGGCACTGCGGCCGGTAGCCCAGATCACCGATACCGCCCGCCGACTGTCGACCGAGACGCTGACCGCCCGGATCGAGCTGATCGGGCCGCGGGATGAGCTGTGGCAGCTGGCCGCCACGTTCGACGACATGCTCGCCCGGTTGAACCGGGCCTTCGACAGCCAGCGGCGGTTCGTCGCCAACGCCAGCCACGAGCTGCGGACACCGCTGGCGGTGATGCGGACCGAAGTGGACGTCGCGCTGGCCGATCCGGACGCCGACGCCGACGAGCTCAGGGCGATGGGGGAGCGGGTTCGCGCCGCTACCGAACGGGCCGACCATCTGGTCGACTCGCTGCTGCTGCTGGCGCGTACCGAGGCGCAGGCCGGCTCCGGCCTGGGCGTCGGTGCGGCGACGGACCTCGCGGGCGCCGTACCACCTGCGTTGTCCGCGCTGGCCGAGCAGATTCGGGCCGGCGGCCTCCGCGTCGACACCGAGTTGCGGCCGGCAATGACAGTCGGCGACCCCCGACTGCTGGAGCGAATGGTCGGCAACCTGGTCGAGAACGCGGTCCGGCACAACATCGACGGCGGTTGGCTGCGCGTGCAAACCCTGACCGGCGGTGCGGGCGCGGAGCTGTGCGTGGACAACAGCGGTCCGATCGTCGACCGGCTCACGGCGGGGCAGCTCTTCGATCCGTTCCGCCGGGGCGACGCGGCCAGGGCCAGCGGTCGTGGGGCAGGCTTGGGCTTGTCCATCGTGTCCGCGGTGGTAGCCGCACATCACGGCTTGGTCCACGCCGAACCCCGCGAGGGCGGCGGCCTGCGGGTCGAGGTGCGCCTGCCGAGCGAGTGAGGATTTCGAATGATCATTGAGATTCAGTGCCTGCCCAGTCCCGCGGGGACACCCGACGACCCGCACGCCCACATCGAGGCGGCGATCGCCGTCATCCAGGAATCGGGCGTGCACTTCGAGGTGGGACCGCTCGGTACGACGTTCGAGGGCGAACCCGACGAGCTGTGGCCGTTGCTGCGCCGCGTGCACGAGGCGGTGCTGACGGCCGGCGCGTCCAGCGCTGTCTCGGTGGTCAAGATTGCGCAGGGCCGGGGCGACGCCAGCCGGACGATGGACTCGCTCACCCACAAGTTCCGCTGAGCGGCCGGGCTACGGGAGTCGGACCCCGGAGCCGTCGACCCGCACGACACGCACGGGAGCGGCTGCGGCGCGGCGCAGCTCCTGCACGGTCGGCGCGGGATCGGTCATGGTCGCGGACTGGAAATCGTCGAGCACGGGCAACGTGATGCGCTCCTTGGCGTCGACGAGAGCGAGCAGCGCGCCGTCGTCCATGGTGGCGTAAATCGCTGGGTCGTACTCGAAGACGGGGGACCCGCCCAGCAGGAAGAGCAACAGATCTCCCATGGCGAGAAAGCCGTCGGCCATCTCGTCGAACGTCTCCGGCGTACCGAGGGCGAAGCCGACGGTGACCGTCGTTCCCTCGATGGCGTCGCCCGACACGACCTGGTCGACGTCGACCTGGACGTGGACGGTGTGCCACAGCGCACGATCGTCCTCGAAGTCCACCTGGATACCGCCTGGTGCGTCTTCTCCCTCCACCCGGAACCCCGCGCCCGGCTCGACCGCGGCGACCCGGCCCACGACGACTGCGTCGGTGAGTGGAATGGCGGGGCTACCGGCGACCTCGAACCGGGTGTTGTCGAGCAGTTCGGTGATGTCCGCGAAGTATCGGGCACCGTTCCGGATTTCGTTCATGGCTTGCAGCTGTTCGATGACGTACGAGCCGTCTGCGGCGGCTGGTGGCGCGACGGTTCCGCACGCCGCCACCGAGCACACTGCGACGGTTGCGGCGCAGAACCTTCCCAGCCTGCTGCTGCTCATCGAACGGCTCATCTTTCTCGGGCTCCGGTGCGAGAGCATAGCGCCGCCAATGGCTACGCCGGCCGCACGATGGATGCTGTCACCCAGGCTCGGCTGGACCTCCAGGTTCTGGTACCTCTCAGTCCCTTGCCGGCGGTGTCGACCAAAGCGAACGACCCAGAGGTGCCGCAGTCGGGAGGATTGCGGCACCTCATGGTCCATCGCGATTGGCGGCCTGGGTCACGCCCGGCGATGGACCAGCTGCGGGGTGCTGCCCACCTGGTGGACCCGCTGCTGCTGCTGGCCCGAACCGACGCGCAGGCCCGCGCCGGCCGCCACGACAGCGAGGACGCCGACCTCGCTGCCGTCGTGGCTGCGGCGCTGGCTGCGCTGTCGGAGGAGATCCAGGTCGCCCGGCTCCGGGTGGACACCGAACTGCGTCCGGCGGTGATCACGGGCGACCCGCGGCTGCTGGAGCGGATGGGCGGCAACCTGGTGGAGAACGCCGTACGGCACAACGTGGCCGACGGTTGGCTGCGGGTGCGAACCCTGACCGGACCGGCGGGGGTCGAGTTGTGCGTGGACAACAGCGGTCCGGTTGTGGACGCCGAGACGGCGGCGGAGCTGTTCGATCCGTTCCGGCGCGGCGGCGAAGCCCGGGCCAGCGGACGCGGGGCCGGCCGTGGGCCTGTCCATAGTCTCTGCGGTCGTGGCCGCACATCGCGGGCTTGGTCCACGCCGAACCCCGCGATGGCGGCGGCCTGCGGGTCGAGGTGCGTCTGCTGAGCGAGTGAGGAATTCGAATGATCCTTGAGATTCCATGCCTGCCCAGTCCCGCGGGGACAGCCGAGGACCCGCACGCCCACATCGAGGCTGCGATCGCCGTCATCCAGGACTCCGGCGGACACCATGAGGTCGGACCCCTCGGTACGACGTTCGAGGGGAACCGGACGTGCTCTGGCCACTGCTTCGGCGGATTCACGAGGCGGTGCTGTCGGCCGGTGCGGGAAGCACGGTGTCCGTGGTCAAGCTCGCGCATGACGGCGACGGCACCCGCACCATGGACTCGCTCACCCACAAGTTCCCCTGAGGCGGCTACGAGCCCCCGCCCAGGGGAAGTTCCAGTTCGAGCTCGTGCCGCATGGGTATCCCGTCGAGGCCGCAGCGGGGGATCGAAGATTTGAGGTCCCTGGCCGCCGTGACGGCGTCGCGGTGCACGGCGACGAGGTTCCACCCGGCACGCTGGTAGGCGCGGAGCGCGACGGTGTTGTCGTTCGTAGTGATCAGCCACAGCCGGCGCCAGCCCTCACGACGGCCTACCGCAACCGCGGCGTCGAGCAGGAGCCCGCCGACCCCCGCGCTGGACTCGAGGGCGTCCACGGTGACGACCTCGGTTTCTCCACCGGGGCGCGGTCGGAAGGTCAGGACGCCGACCCGATGGCCGGCGTCGTCGACCGCGATGAGCGCGGGTAGCCGCCCCGGATGCTGCAGCTCGCCACGGGAAACTACGCAGCCGCCCCAGCGCTCGCGGATTGTCTCCGTGAGCCAGGCCCGGTCCTGCGTCCATGCATGGCGGACACGCAGGCTCCCTCGCGCCGTCAGGACCTGTGTCTGGTCCTGGTCAGGCCACACGACGGAGAACCATACGAGGACGACCGGCATCCCTGGGTCGAACTCGGCGCCGATCTCCGGGAGCGTCCGCCGCCAGTAGGCCGCGTGCCCGGAGAGCCAGTCCTCATACGTGCGGTCTCCCTCACCCTCGTCCCACGCGAAGGCCGGGTCCAGCGTCTCGTTGAGCGGACCGACCGAGACCTCGTCGCTGCGTGCGACGCACACCGGTTGCCCAGACCCGTCATACAACACCCAGTGCTGCCCAGGCCGCGGCAACTCCTCGCCGTCGTGTTCGTGTGCCTGCACCCCGCCGCCGGTGGCGCGCTTGCGCCCGCTCATGACGAGCGCGGCAAGCTCGTCGGCCATCGCCGGTGAGTCACCGAAGCAGAACGCTTCCGGCTCCACCCGCTCGCCGGTGGCGCCCTCGAATGCCTCCGCGAATGCGCGTACGGCGGCGCGGTCCGGGTGCGGCATCCGCAGAGGGTAGCGCCAGCGTTCGGCCATGGACCGGGCTCACGCTCTGCGGTTGGATGGCACCGACGAGACGGGGTGTGATCATGGGCTCAGCCCGGCAGCTGCTCAGCACGTGCCTGTTGGTCGTGGTCGCGGCGGGCTGTGGCGGAACCGAGGCCGGCCAGGGCAGCTATTTCGGGGCGGGCACGACCACGGCCCCGACAACCGAATCCGCGCCCGAGTCGGAGACCGAGTCGACCAGCGCAC
>Ga0136616_10000767_pt1 | contig 15903 bp, 18 predicted proteins | sample AntDrymUQ2992106_2_FD_106648 | JGI IMG/M metagenome (GOLD analysis project Ga0136616, IMG submission 106648) | Polar desert sand microbial communities from Dry Valleys, Antarctica - metaG UQ299 (21.06) | ecosystem: Environmental > Terrestrial > Soil > Desert | place: Antarctica: Dry Valley...
TGGGTTGGTCAAGCACGCGGCGGGCTCGTGGGAGGTGGGCGACGGCCAGCCGGGTTCGGTGACCATGCGGCTCCGTCGTGCGCTGCTGGACATCCAGCACGGGCAGGTGCCGGACGAGCACGGCTGGGTCCACCGCATCTGCTGACGTCGGTAGCCTCCTGGCGTGCGCATCGCGAGGTTCTCGTTCGCCGGTGAGGTCGGGTTCGGTCTCATCGACCTGGACGCCGGGGATGCCTCCGCCGACGGCGCGCCAGCAGCGACGGTGACGGAGCTGTCGGGACACCCTTTCGCTCCCGTCGTCCCTTCCGGGGTGCGGCACCGGCTCGCAGACGTCAGGCTGCTGGCACCGGTGCTGCCGAGCAAGGTGGTGGCCGTCGGGCGGAACTATGCCGAGCACGCCCGCGAGCTGGGCGAGGAGGCGCCGGAGGCCCCGCTGATCTTCCTCAAGCCCTCGACATCGGTCATCGGACCCGGTGACCCCATCGCCTACCCGGAGCAGTCCCGCCGCGTCGACCACGAGGGTGAGCTCGCCGTCGTCATCGGCCGGCTGTGCCGCGACGTACCGCTGGAGCGCGCGCAGGACGTCGTACTCGGCTACACCTGCGCCAACGACGTGACGGCCCGCGACCTGCAGCGGGCCGACGGCCAGTGGGCGCGGGCGAAGGGTTTTGACAGCTTCTGCCCGCTCGGGCCGTGGGTGGAGACAGAGTTGGACGTCGCTGATGTAGCCGTCACCTGCGCGGTCAACGGCGAAGCGCGCCAGGAAGGGCGGACCGCCCAACTCACCCACGACGTCCCGGCACTCATCGCCTACGTCTCGTCAGTGATGACCCTGCTGCCCGGGGATGTGCTGCTCACCGGTACGCCGGCGGGCGTCGGCCCACTGGAGATCGGTGACGAGGTCTCGGTCACGGTGGAGGGCATCGGAACCCTGACGAACCGGGTGGTGCGCCGTGACTGAACCCACGCCGGACCGGCCGGTGCGGGTGCGGTTCGCGCCCTCACCCAGTGGCGACCTGCACGTCGGTAACGTGCGGACCGCCCTGTACAACTGGGCGTTCGCCCGTCACCACAAGGGCACTTTCGTCTTCCGGGTCGAGGACACCGACCGCACCCGCGTCACTGACGAGCACTACCACGCCGCCATGGAAGTGTTGCGCTGGCTAGGCCTGGACTGGGACGAGGGACCAGAGGTCGGCGGGCCGCATGCGCCGTACCGGCAGAGCGAGCGCATGGACCGCTATGCCGAGTGGGCGCAGCGTTTCCTCGACGACGGGCACGCCTACCACTGCTACTGCACGCCGACAGAGCTCGAGGAGCGGCGGGAGCTGGCCCGCGCACAGGGCCGCCCGCCCGGCTACGACGGCCGGTGCCGCACGCTGACCCGCGAGCAGATCGCTGCGTTCGAAGCGGAGGGCCGTACGCCGGTCGTGCGCTTTCGGGTGCCGGACGGAAGCACGACCTTCGCAGATCTCATCCGCGGGCCGGTGACCTTCGAGCACACGTTCGTCCCCGACTTCGTGCTCGTCCGGGCGGACGGTCAGCCGCTGTACACCCTCGCGGTCGCCGTCGACGACGTACTCATGGGCATCACCCACGTGCTGCGCGGCGAGGACCTGCTCGCGTCGACGCCACGGCAGTTGGCCGTCTACGCCGCCATGGGAGTGCAACCCGGCGACGTGGCCGCCTTCGGTCATTTGCCGTATGTCATGGGGCCGGACAACACCCGGCTGTCCAAACGCCACGGTGCCGTCTCCATCGCCGCTTACCGCCAGGACGGCTACCTGCCGGAGGCGCTCGTCAACTATCTGGCGCTGCTGGGCTGGTCCATCGGCGGGGACCGTGAGGACTTCAGCCTTCAGGAGATGGCCGACGCGTTCACGGTGGAACGCGTCAACGCCAACGCGGCACGCTTCGACGTACGGAAACTCCAGGCGATCAACGGCGACAAGATCAGGGCGCTCGACCCCGCGGACTTCGCGGAGCGGCTCATGCCGTTCCTGCAGCGCGCCGGACACGTCGCGCACCCGCCGACGGAGGCGGAGGAGCGGATCATCGCCGGTGCGGCACCGCTGGTGCAGGAGCGGGTCGGCCAGCTCACCGAAGCCGTCGCCATGCTCGGTTTTCTCTTCGTCGACGAGGCGCACTTCACCGTCGACGAAGAGGCGGCGGCGCGTGCGCTCACCCCAGAGTCCGCTGCGGTCCTCGACGCGGCCTTGCGCGCGCTGGAGGACACCGCGGCGTGGGAGGCAGCGGCGATCGAGGGGGCTTTGCGGGACGCGCTCGTCGACACAATGGGCCTCAAGCCCAAGCACGCCTTCTCTCCCGTGCGCATTGCGGTGACCGGTCGGCGCGTCTCCCCTCCGCTGTTCGAGTCACTGGAACTGCTCGGTCGGGACCGCACCCTGGAGCGGCTGCGGCAGGGACTGCGTACGGCCACCAGCTGACGCTGTCCTCAGTGCGGTCGTTGCTCACCAGCGTTGTGGACAACGAAGTCGGCGGCTGCTCCTGCTGCCACCATGGCGACGTGACATCGCCGCTGCCCGCCGGCCTCGACCCCTGGGCGCCCATGCATGACCCGCCCGCTCACACCCGACCCCAGCCTTACCATCGATTGTTACGGACCCGCCGGTTCCGCTGGTGGAAACCGCTGCTCGGCCTGCCGCTCGCGCTCGCCTGCTGGCTTGTCGCCGGACTGTTACTCCTGCTGCCCGCCGTCCTCTTCACCGTCGTCGGCGACCCGTCGTTGACGCTGGATCCGGTCGGGGACTGGTTGACCGGCGATTCTCCGGTGGCGCTGCTGATCGGCAACCTGTCGCTCGCTGCGTTGATACCCGCTGCGTGGGCGGCGGTGGCCCTGGTGCACCGCGACCGGATCGGGTGGCTGTCCTCGGTCGCCGGCCGGCTGCGATGGGGACTGCTGATCCGCATGTCCCTGCTCGCCGTCGCGCTGGTGGGGGTGGGTCTTGGCGTGTCGTTCCTGTTGCCGGAAGAGGCGGCAGCCGCAAGCCAGGGACCGGAGCCGGCGTTCCCTGGGCTCGGCTCCTTTGTCGCCTTGGCGGCCGTCATCCTGCTGACCACCCCGCTGCAGGCCGCAGGCGAGGAGTACCTCTTCCGTGGCTACCTCGGACAGGTGCTCGGTGCCTGGGTGCGCAGCCCCTGGTTCGGCGGCGTCGTCACCTCGACGCTGTTCGCGCTGGCGCACGGCCAGCAGGACGCGTGGCTCTTTGCCGACCGCTTCCTGTTCGGCGCCGTCGCCTGGTGGTTGGCGGTGCGCACCGGCGGGCTGGAGGCGCCCATCGCCCTGCATGCTGTCAACAACGTCCTTGGACTGTTGCTGGCCGCAGCCTTCGGTCAGGTGGGCGCGTCGCTGATGGCCACCGATCTACCCTGGACCTACGCCGTTGCGGACGCTTGTGTGGTGCTTGCTTTCGGCGTACTCGCGGCTCGACTGGCCGCCCACCGGGAGATGCGCACCCGCAGCGACGCGCCGTTGGCTGCAGTGGGCGCCGGGTGAGACTGGACTGCAGGTCCGCTATCCTGGCGCGGTGTCCGGGCCGCTGGCTCGGCCCATGGGGTATGGGGTAATTGGCAGCCCGACGGATTCTGGCTCCGTTAGTCTAGGTTCGAGTCCTGGTACCCCAGCTCCATCACGGCCCCGTTGTGTAGCGGCCTAGCACGCCGCCCTCTCAAGGCGGTAGCGCCGGTTCGAATCCGGTCGGGGCTACAACGCGTAAAGCGGCTCTGACCTGCAGCGATGCATCAACAGAGAGCCACGCCGCGCAACCGCCAGAACAAGCCAGGCCGCACACAGGCCGCAATAGATGCCCAGTTGTCTTTACTGGCCGCCACGCCGCCGGGGATGATCTCGACGTGCGGCTAGCGCAGCTTGAGGAGGCGTGGCGGTGGCCCGGCATACGCGCCGTGTGACTCGGCTGGCCGCCCTGGAGGCGATGGCTCCCAGCGCACCGGCCGCGCCGCTGCCGGCCGCGGTGCTGGAGCTGGCCGCCGAGCTGTCCGCGTTGCTGGACACGGCGCCAACACACGACGTGTACGCCACGCCAGCGGACGCCGACCGCGCCCGCCATCTCGCGCTACGGCTACACGCCGCGCTGCCGATGGCTGACCGACCCGACCACCCATCCGCTGCCTTACTAGCGGCCATAGCCGGCCCACCGCGGCCGGGTGGCGGTCCCGGGCCGAACGAACCCGAACCGGGGCGCAGCGGCGACCCTGCGGCCGCCGAGGCGCCAACTGCCGTGACGCTTGAGGCATTGCAGTTGAGGAAGCCACCCGCCCGCTACGGGCTGCGCCGCAGACAATGACCCGTAAGGCCGTGTCCAGGCGGGCTCCATCGTCTTGACATGCCGGCAGCGTTGCGTCCGTGAACGGGCGACCACGAAGGAGTCCCAACCTCGACGGACGCGTGCATCTCACGCTCATCCTCCACGAGGGCGACGTACGCGCTCGACATGACAACAGTCCCTTGCCATCCTCGGTTCAGAAGTGCCGACCTTCCGGAGGTGATGCCATGCGGGGCGCGGGCAAGCACCGGAGACGGGTGCCGTGGTATGTAGCGTTGAGCGGCATGCTTCTTGCCGCGTTGCTTTTCCTTGCTGGAGCCCTCGCCAATGGTCTTGTTGGGCTGGGCCTGGACCGTACTGCCGAGGACCGGGAGGCCAATGCACGGCAGCGGACCGGACTAAATGTTGATGTCTATTCGGACCCCTTCAACGCTTCCTATCACGCCGATGGGGCGCCTGACGTCGTCGTACCGATCGCAGCACGCGAGGTGATGCAAGGGGCCCTGCCGGACGCGGCGAGCTCAACGAGCTTTTTGCGATGGGCGGAGGAGAGAGATGGGACGTTTGCAGGCGCAACTCGCGTGATTTTCACTGTCTCATCCGCGGCCACCGAGCCGGCGGTCATTCGTGGTGTACGCGTGGTGGTGCAAGGCGCACGCCGTCCGCCCATGGACGGGACGAGGGTCCGGTGGGCAGGAGCAGGCGGCTTCCCAACGCGTGCACTCAGCGCCGACCTTGACCATGATCCTGTGAGGTACGAGTTCCTCCTTGGTGAAGACGGGGAGCAATGGGGTTTCCCGTTACAGGTAGGTGACGGGAGCGACATGGAGTACTTCTCTATCCTGGTCCACTCCGAGACCTGCGATTGTCGATTTACGATCGAGATTGATTATTCACTTGAGGGCCGTGAGGATACCTACGTCCTTGACAGGTCGGGCAAGGGGTTTCGAGTAGCAGCGGTCAGTGCGGCATCAGACTTGGTGTGGATGGGACCGGCGCCGGATGGGACGTTGCGGTGGCTCCCCGCGGCCGGTGGCGGTCCTGGGCCGGCCGAGCCCGAACCGGGGCGCAGCGGCGATCCTGCGGCCGCCGAGCGGCCACCTGCCGTGACGCTTGAGGTGAGTCGCCGGCCGTCCCCGCTGGGCTTCCGCAGCAGCTGCGGCAGCAGCGCACCCTGCTCGCCCGGCTAATCGTGGCCCTGCGGATGCCGCCGCTGGTGGACGACGGGGAGGACGCTCGCAGCTCGGGGACGGGACTGCGGGGCCCCCCTCTAGGCTTCGGCGGTGTGGACGCTGACTGGATCACTGCCGTCAACGTCACCGCGACGCTTGCGGCTGTTGTCGCCGCGCTGGTGATCGCGGCCGTCGACCGCCGCGCCGCGGACCGTCGAGCCGAGGAGGACCGCGCCGCCGCCCGCCGGGAGGCGCGCATGCAGCACGAGTTCGACCTGCTCGTCCGTCTCGCGGAGCTACTCGTCAGAGGCGGTAGCTCCGATTCCCAAGAGAGCGACCGCATGGGTTCGGAAACGGCGGCGCTCCTTGTGGCGCTCGACGGGGAGCGCAGGCTCCCGATCGCCTGGGCCACGCACGTCCGCGGCAGTCTCGCGGACGCCGAAGCCCGCCTGCGGAAGCAAGACCCGCCGGACTGGCTGAGCGGAGCCAACGAGGCGATCCTTCTTCTGCACCGGCTTGCCCGCGGGTACTTCGACGAAGAAACGAAGCGCTGGTGAGGCATAGGCGGTGGACCGCATGACATGGGACGACCTAGAGGCCGGCCGTCGCTCTGCGTTAGACGAGCTCAGCGCGACTGGGCCGCGCACGCGCACTTGGTCGACGCCTTCAACAGATGCCACGGTGCCCGGGTGCATCGCCTCCACCGGCACGGTCCGCCACGACGCCAGGGGCTGTGCCGCAGACAATGCCCGTCAGGCCGTGTCCAGGCCGCAGGAGGCCGCAGAAAGTCGCGAGACGACGGGAGACCACCGCGAAGGCCGAGAGATGCCAGAACTATCGCCCCGTACGGCTTTTCCGACTGTCCGCGCAGCTCAGCCGGCACCGACTGGAAACCGCTGGGGCCGCCCTCTCAAGGCGGTAGCGCCGGTTCGAATCCGGTCGGGGCTACGCATGCAGAGGGCCCAGGTGGGGAACCTGGGCCCTCTGCCCGTTTTTCGGCCCTGCGATGCCGGCCACACTCGAAACGGTAGCCCTCCAGCTGCGGCGTTCGTTCGCCGCGTCAGCTGGCGGCCAAGCCGATCCGCGCCTCCGTCTCGCTCGGCTCGTGAGCCTGCAGCTCCCGCAGGAAGGTCAGGTCGCCTCTATTGACCCGATACACCTGGATGGTCCCCGTGAGGGAGTTGAGGGAGTACAACCGTCGGCTGTAGCGGCCGAGGGCCAGGTCGCTCGCCCCTTGCAGCACCCGCCGCTCCGCGGCGGTCGCCTGCAGCAGCCGCAGCGACCCGTCCTCACCGATCCGGTAGCTGGAGATCCTTCCGGAGCGGAAGAAGCTGGCGGTGAAGCCGTACCTGCCGTTGTCGGTCACGACGAACCAGCAGGTGTCCGTGCCGCCGTTGCGGATGGATCCGCTGGTCCGCTCAAGGGTGCCGTCCGAGCGCACCCGATAGGCGGAAGCGCCACCGCGGCCGGGACCGTCGGGACCGTCATACTGCTCGGCGACCAGGAGCGTTCCGGACTTCGTGAACCCGAAACCGAACGGTCCCTGACCGGTGGCGTCGACAATGCGCTGCTGGCCGAGCGTGCCGTCGTCGCGCACAGCGAAGGTGTTGATGCGGCCCTCGTCGTTGGGCGTCTCGCCTGGTGTGATCGCGAGACGCTCGGTGGCGATGAGGTGGTCGCCGGACGGTGTGAACGACACCTGCGCGCAGCCAGAGAAGGGGTCGCCGCTGAGCAGGCGCCGGGAACCACTGATCCTGGTCAGCTGCCCGTCCTCGCTGACCCGGAAGCCGGTGATCGAGGGACGGTGACCGGTGGTGCAGTTGGGTGGAGTGGGCAACCCGTCCTGGACCTCGCCGCTGTTGAGGACGTAGAGGATCCCCTGGTTCACGGTGACGCTGACCGGCTTCTCACCACCCGAGGGCTCGACCTCGACCAGCTCGAGCCGATGACGCCGCACTCGGAAGACCGAGATGCTGTTGCTCCCCGAATTCGTGGCGAACAGCAGGCTGCGGTCGTCGAGCAGGTTGTTCGGTGCCGATTCGCCGCGCGCCGAGCCCAGGACGAGCCCGTTAGCGGTGTCCTCGAACCCGTTGCTGCCCTGGCCCTCCGTGGCGAATGAGCCAACCCGGCGGTACGTGCCGCCGACCCGGTCGAAAGCGACCACCCGGTTTCCATCCGGTGCGTTGGACATGCTGAAGACGGCACCGGTGCGCAGGTCGCCGCGGCCCTTCTCCGAACCAGCCCGATCCAGTGCTCCGGCGGTCGTCACGGGCGCCTCCCGCAGGCCCGTCGACGGCTGGGCAGCCACCTGGCTCGCGCCGCCCAAGCTCCCCGCGACGACAGCGATGCACGCAATGGCGGCGAATTCTCGTCTCCGGCCCGCCCGGCCAATTCGCCGATGATCCCTGCTGACCTCGTGCTCCATTCCGGCCTCCTTGTCCGCCGCTGGTTGACAGCAGACTGTGGCAGCCGGTGGACGGGTGACGATACGGCGGCGAGGCGACCGTACGGCCTTCGTAAGGACCTACAGAGCGGTGAGTCCGATGCCGGCGCAGCGGGTGACGGAGCCGGTGTCAGCCTGGCGGAGCAGGCCGCGACACAAGGCGTCGAGCGGTCCTGGTGATTGTGCCGAACCCCCCGCGTTCCCTAGGTTTCTCCCCAACGGCGTCTTCCAACGGCGTCATCGTCTTCGCGTGGAGGAAGCAGTGAACAAAGCCCAGCTCATCAACACGCTGTCGGATCGTCTCGGTGGACGGCGTGCCGCCAACGAAGCGGTCGAGTCAATCCTGGACACCGTCGTCCGGACGGTCTCCAAGGGTGAGCGGGTCGCGCTGACCGGCTTTGGAATCTTCGAGAAGGTCGAGCGCAAGGCTCGGTCGGCCCGCAACCCTGCCACTGGCGAGAAGGTTCGGGTGAAGAAAACCTCAGTGCCGAAGTTCAAGGCGGGCCAGGGTTTCAAGGACGTGGTGAGCGGCGCCAAGAAGCTGCCGCGTCAGCCGGCCGCGACGAAGTCGACCGACGGGACGACGTCAGCCGGTCGCAAGACAACCAGCTCGTCAGGCGGCACCGGCACTGCCAAGAAGACTGCAGCCAAGAAGACCGCAGCCAAGAAGACCGCAGCCAAGAGGACCGCAACGAAGAAGTCGACGGCGTCGAAGACCGCAGCGAAGAAGTCGACGGCCACGAAGGCCGCAGCGAAGAAGTCGACGGCCACGAAGACGACGCGCGCCGCTGGCGGGCGGGCGACCCCAGGGCGCAAGACCAGCTCCGGCACAACGACACGCCGCGCCGCCAAGAAGTCCTGATCCCGCAGGGCAATCGCGTCAGGGCGGTAGCGGTTGTGTCGCCAGCGCGAGGGCGGTAATCGCGGGTGCCGCATCGGCGCTACCGACGCGCACACGGACGCGCTGACCGAAGCGCAGCAGTCGTAGGCCACTCGCGGCAAAGACGTCCGCGCTGAACGGCAGCTCGGTGCCATCGTCCAGCAGCACACTGCCGTGCCGGTACACCGGCGAGAAGGTCCGCACCGTCGCCTGCATGACTGGTGACGCTAGCCCGACGACGGCGTACCGCGCAGTGTGTCGACCACCGACTGGGTGCGGGGCCCCACGCCGAGCCGCACCGCGTCCCACAGGTCCGCCTCGGTATCCACGTCGCGGCGCACCGTCGGGTACGCCACTCCGAGCAGCTCGACCGCCCCGGACGAGATGTGTCGCTGCCGCGATTGGGCACCGAAGTGCGGATCGAGGGTCATCCCGCCGCGCGCGGCCAGCAGGGTCGTTCCCACCGTGGAGGCGTCGGCGACGAAAGACCGCGGGTGGAGTGGGGCCTCGGCCAACGCAGCCGAAAGCTCATCGGGGCGCAGCGCCGGTAGATCGGCCGACAGCGCCGCCACCCCGCACTGGGGTTCACTCGCGCGCACGTGCTGTGCGGCGTGATTCAGCGCAGCGTTCAGCCCGGCGTCCGGCTCGTCGCCGATGACCACCGCACCGAGCGCGGCGAGCTCGGCGCGGGCACGCGCGTCGTCGGTCACCGCGATGACGCGGCGTACGACGGAACAGCCGAGAGCGGCGGCCACCGTATCCACGGCGACGGCGAGGGCAAGGTCGGATCGACGACGACCGGCGACCGCGCCGAGTCGGGTCTTGGCCAGGTCCAAACGCTTGACCGGCACGAGGACGTACCAGGGCCGGCTCGGGGATGTCGTCGACGACATCGGCGCCATGGTGCCAGCCTGCCGTCCTCCAGCTTCTAGGCTGCCTCGACATACCCGACGGCTGTCGAGACACTGTCGGGCTCAGCGCGGGGGTGAAAGAGGTTGCCAGTGATGCGCGGACAAGGGTTCTGGTACCGCCTCGCCGCGGTGCTGCTGCGCCCGCCGCTCATGCTGTTGACCCGACGGGACTGGCGGGGCGGTGCCAATCTGCCGCGCTCCGGTGGGGTGATCGTGTGCGCCAACCACCTGTCCTACGTCGATCCGCTGACGTGCGCCCACTTCGTCCACGACAACGGGCGGCTCCCTCGATTCCTCGCCAAGGTGGAGCTGTTCAGGCTGCCGTTGGCGGGGCGGGTGCTCGCCGGTGCCGGGCAGATCCCGGTCTACCGCGGTTCGACGGACGCGGCGGTGGCCTTTCGTGACGCCATGGCCGCCACGGCGCGCGGCGAGTGTGTCGTCATCTATCCGGAGGGCACCGTCACCCGCGATCCCGGCCTGTGGCCCATGGTGGGGAAGACGGGAGCGGCCCGCATCGCGCTGGCGACCGGTGTGCCGGTGGTGCCAGTGGCGCAGTGGGGGCCGCAGCAGATGCTCCCGCCGTACACGAAGAAACTACGGCTGCTCCCGCGTACGACGATCCGGATGAGTGCCGGTGCACCGGTCGACCTGTCGGAGTTCGCCGGCCGCCCGCTGTCCGCGGGGGTGCTGCGCTCGGCGACCGAGCGCATCATGGCGGCCATTACCGCGGAGCTGGAAACTATCCGCGGGGAGACCGCTCCGGAGACCCGCTTGGGCCTACGGCGGCACAGCGCATGACGCGCGCCGCCGTCTTCGGGACCGGGGCGTGGGGCACCACGTTCAGCATCGTGCTCGCCCATGCGGGCACTGATGTGGTGCTGTGGGGGCGCCGCCCGGAGCTCGTGCGGACGATCGCCGCGACCCGGGAGAACCCCGACTACCTTCCGGGCATCCGGGTCCCTGACCACGTGGCGGTGACCCACGACCTGGGGGAGGCACTGCACGACGCTGAGATCGTCGTCTTCGCCGTACCGTCCCAGTTGCTGCGGGAGAACCTCGTGCGCTGGGCACCGCACCTGCCCGCGGGTGCGCTGCTCGTCAGCCTGATGAAGGGGATCGAGCTGGGCACGGCCAAGCGGATGAGCGAAGTGGTCCGCGAGGTCACCGGGGCCCCGGCGGAGCGGGTGGCCGCCGTCACCGGTCCCAACCTGGCCAGGGAGATCGCCGACGGTCAGCCCGCGGCGAGCGTCGTGGCGTGCGTCGACGAAGGGGTGGCGCAGAAGTTGCAGGCGGCCTGCCACACCGCGTATTTCCGGCCCTACACGAATACCGACGTGGTCGGCTGTGAGCTCGGCGGTGCGGTGAAGAACGTCATCGCGCTGGCCGTAGGGATGGCCGAGGGGATGGGCTTCGGTGACAACTCCCGCGCCTCACTCATCACCCGCGGGCTGGCGGAGACAGCCCGGCTGGGGGCCGCCCTCGGTGCGAATCCACACACCTTCTCCGGACTCGCGGGTCTCGGCGACCTCGTCGCCACCTGCTCGTCGCCGCTGTCACGCAACCGCACGTTCGGGGAGCGGCTCGGGCGCGGCTTCACACTGACCGAGGTGGTGGCGACGACGCGGCAGGTTGCGGAGGGTGTCAAGTCGTGTGAGTCGATCCTCGACCTTGCCCGCCGGCATGATGTCGACATGCCGATCACCGAGCACGTCTCAGCCGTCGTCCACGACGGCATGCGACCCGCCGACATGTTGAGCAGCCTGGTGTCCCGGGCCGCCAAGGCGGAACGGTCGGGCACGTGAGTGCCTCGTCCGGGTCGCATCGCAATGGCGCCCACGGAGAGTCCACCCGCGCCGTCCACCTGCCGCTGCCGCCGCCGGTCACCCAACGGTCGATGGGTCTCCCGGTGTGGCGTACGGCGGCATTCGCCTTCGCTGACGCGCAGGAGTACGTCGACGTACTCGGTGGCCAGCGTGACGGCTACTCCTACAGCCGGTTGGCCAATCCGACGGCCGATGCGTTCGCCGCCGCTGTCGCTGCGCTGGAGGGCGTCGGGCTGGAAGGGGAGGTGCGCGGGGAGGCCTTCGGATCGGGCATGGCGGCCATCACCGCCATCCTGCTGGGGTTCACCGCGGCTGGCGCCCACGTCGTCGCCCCACGGGAGATGTACGGCGGCACCTACGGCGTGCTCGCCGATGTGCTCGCCCGCTTCGGCGTACGCACCGATCACGTCGACACCACCGACCCGGCGGCGGTGTCGGCTGCCATACGCCCGGAGACCACGCTGGTGTGGGCCGAGACGCTGGCCAACCCGACGATGACCGTCGCCGACCTGCCGTCGCTGGCCGGCATCGCCCACCGGGCGGGGGCGCTGCTCGCCGTCGACTCCACCTTCGCCACTCCCGCGGTGTGCCGTCCCCTCGAGCACGGGGCGGATCTCGTGGTGCATTCCGCGACGAAGTACATCGGCGGGCACAGCGACGTGACAGGTGGCGTGGTGGTGGCCCGGCCGGAGCTTGCCGCGACCGTCCGCCACGTCCGTGAGCACACCGGCGGGATCCTGGCGCCGGACGAGGCCTTCCTGTTGCGGCGGGGGCTGGAGACGCTGCCGCTGCGCATGGCCCGGCAGTGCGCGGGAGCCCTGACGCTCGCCACCGCTCTCGCCGCACATCCCCGCGTCGCCCGCGTCGACTATCCCGGGCTGCCCGGCCATCGCGACCACGCCCTGGCCAACCGGCTGTTCGACGCCGGACCGGAGGGCCGCCGCTACGGCGCTGTCGTCACCGTCACGCCTCATGCGGGAAGGCCCAATGGCAGCGGCGGGGACACTGCGGGGGGCCGCGAAGGAGGAGCAGCCTACGGCCGCGACGTCGGTATGGCGCTGGTCGACGGGCTGCGGCTGGCCACCGTCGCCACATCCCTCGGCGGTACGCACACGAAGGTAGGCCCGGTGGCCGGGACCACCCACCGGCAGCTGGATCCGGACGCGCTGACCGGAGCCGGCATCCTGCCGGGGGCGGTGCGGTTCTCGGTCGGGCTGGAGGACCCCGATGACCTGGTCGCCGACGCCGTCGCCGCGCTGGATGCGCTGGGCTGATCCCGCCGGTCGGTAGGGTCGTCCGCGATGACCGGTTCCCCGCGCCACCGGCCCCGGGTGGCGGTCGTCTTCGGTGGCCGCAGCTCCGAGCACGCGATCTCCTGCGTCACCGCCGGCAGCGTGCTGGCTGCGGTCGATCGCAGCCGCTACGACCTTGTCCCGGTGGGGATCACCCGGGAGGGCCGCTGGGTCCTCGCCCCCGACGACCCGCAACGGCTGTCCATCACCGACGGCGAGTTGCCCAGCGTCGACGCCGATGGTGCCTCGGTAGCGTTGTCGAGCGATCCCACGTCGCGCGAGCTGACCGTGCAGGAGCCGGGCGCGGTACCGCACGTGCTGGGTGAGGTCGACGTCGTGCTGCCGCTGCTGCACGGGCCGTACGGCGAGGACGGCACCCTGCAGGGCCTCTTGGAGCTCGCCGGCGTGCCCTACGTCGGCTCGGGCGTGTTGTCCAGCGCAGCGAGCATGGACAAGGACTTCATGAAGCGGCTGCTGGCGGCCGCCGGCCTACCGGTCGGCCCCTATGTCGCGGTGCGCCCGCGGCAGTGGGAGCGCGACCGTGCCGGCGTACGGGAAGCCGTCGCCGCATTGTCGTGGCCGGTCTTCGTCAAGCCGGCGCGCGGCGGCTCGAGCATCGGCATCAGCAAGGTGGCCGGCCCCGAGCAGCTCGACGCGGCGGTCGAGGCGGCGCGCACCCACGATCCGAAGGTGGTGGTCGAGGCGGCCATCGACGGTCGCGAGATCGAGTGCGGGGTGCTGGAGGGGCTCGACGGCCAGCCGCCGGATGCCAGCCTCCCCGCGGAGATCCGCGTCCGCGGCGACCACGAGTTCTACGACTTCACGGCGAAGTACCTCGACGAAGCCACCGATCTCGACGTGCCGGCCGACCTGCCGCCCGACGTCACCGCCGAGGTGCGCCGCGTCGCGGTCGCCGCCTTCGAGGCACTGTCCTGCGAGGGGCTGGCGCGCGTCGACTTCTTCCTCACCCCGACCGGCCTCATGGTCAACGAGGTCAACACGATGCCGGGGTTCACGCCGTCCTCGATGTTCCCGCTGATGTGGAGGGCCAGCGGGCTTGACTACCCCGCCCTCGTCGATCGCCTGCTGCGTACGGCGCTGTCTCGACCCACCGGCCTGCGCTGACCGCCCCGGCCGGCTGACCATCCGGCCGGACCGCCTTATTGGGCCGGCGGCACTGGCGGCACTGCGGCCGCGACCGGTGCGGCCAGGTCGACCAGCACGTCAGCCTCCGGTGCATGGGCGGCGGCCACCGTCACGGTGACGTTGGCGACCCGGCCCGTCGTCGTGAACCGCACCCCGAGCTGTTGCGCGCCGCCCTGCAGCGGCTCGGCGAACCAGTCGACCCCGTTGACGACGAACAGCTCAGACGTCGGGCGCAGCGCCGTCGGTGGTGGAACGCCGCAGCGCATCACGACGGGCGGTTCCCCCCACGCGGCGGCGGTGAGGGTGCGGGGCTCGACGTCCCGTCGTTCGAGACCGTCCAGCGTTTCGGGCAGCTGCTGAGCCAGCCGCTGGCACGCCGTCGCTGCGGCCCCTTCCGGAGCGGGAGCGTCCACCGCCACCGGCACTGATGCGCAGCTGACCAGCGCCGTCACGCCGACCAGCGCGCCGGCGAGCACCAGCTGCCGCCCGGTCAGCGGGCACCTCAGAGGTGGACGACCGGACAGGTGAGGGTGCGGGTGATGCCGGCAATGCCCTGCACCTTGGCGACGACGAGCTTGCCGAGCTCGTCGACGTCGCCGGCCTCGGCCCGCACGATGACGTCGTAGGGACCGGTGACGTCCTCCGCCTGCGTCACGCCCGCAAGCTCGGCGATCTCGCTGGCGACTCTTGCCGCCTTGCCGACCTCGGTCTGGATGAGGATGTAGGCCTGTACGGTCACCGTCGTCTCCAGTGGGCTGGGGGGCGAACGTCGCGTCACGCTATCGCGTACGCGGAAGGGGGCGGTTGGTGTGGCTGCGGCGGACTCCGGTCGGACGGTGGCCGACGTGGGGGAGTTCGGGCTCATCGCGGCGGTGACCGAGCGGCTGCCCCAGCAGCCGCAGGTGCTGCTGGGGCCGGGAGACGACGCGGCCCTGCTGCGCGCCCCGGACGGTCGCGTCGTGGCGACGACCGACCTGCTGCTCGAGGGTCGCCACTTCCGGCGGGAGTGGTCGGGGGCGTACGACGTGGGCCGCAAGGCCGCCGCGCAGAACCTCGCCGACATCGCCGCGATGGGGGCGCGCCCCACGGCCCTGCTGGTGGGGCTGGGGGTACCCGGCGCGCTGCCCGTCGCCTGGGTGCTGGAACTTGCCGACGGTCTGCGGGAGGAGTGCGAGCCGCTCGGTGTGTCCGTCGTCGGCGGCGACGTGACCGCTGCGGAGACGGTGCTGATCGCGGTGACCGCGCTCGGGGACCTCGAGGGGCGGGAGCCCGTCACTCGGTCCGGAGCCCGTCCGGGCGACGTCGTGGTCGTTGCCGGTCGCCTCGGCTGGGCGGCCGCCGGTCTGGCGGTGCTCGGTCGCGGTTTCCGCTCGCCCCGGTTGCTGGTCGCCGCCCACCGCCGCCCCGACCCGCCGTACGCCGCCGGGCCGGCCCTGGCCACCGCCGGCGCAACCGCGATGGTGGATGTGAGCGACGGTCTCATTCAGGACCTGGGTCATGTGGCCGCCGCGAGCGGCGTACGGATCGACCTGCGCCGCGATGCGTTTTCCATCGCCGACCCGCTACGCGACGTGGCTGCCGCGTTGGGCGGCGACCCGCTCAGCTGGGTGCTGACCGGGGGTGACGACCACGCGCTGGCCGCCACGTTGCCCGCCGACGCGCCGCGACCCGGTGGCTTGCTCGAGGTGGGTCAGGTGGTCGAGGGGGAGGGCGTCTCCGTGGACGGGCAGCCCTGGGAGGGGTCGGGCGGGCACAGCCATTTCGCCCGACCGTAGGAGGCCAGTGAGATCGAGGTCTGCGTTGCCAGGAAGAACTGTCCGGCCGCTGACCAACAGACAAGGCACGGACTGGGACAGCTGCGATCGCGACCACTGTTCGGTCTCTTGGCCGCTAAGGGGGTTCGTGGACTTCTATCCCGAGGTGTGCCGCTAA
>Ga0136616_10000769_pt1 | contig 15889 bp, 15 predicted proteins | sample AntDrymUQ2992106_2_FD_106648 | JGI IMG/M metagenome (GOLD analysis project Ga0136616, IMG submission 106648) | Polar desert sand microbial communities from Dry Valleys, Antarctica - metaG UQ299 (21.06) | ecosystem: Environmental > Terrestrial > Soil > Desert | place: Antarctica: Dry Valley...
CCGTGCTCGTGATTGCCCACCGTCCCACGACGATCCACCGCGCCGACATCGTGCTCACACTCGACCACGGCCGCATCACCAGCACCGACACCCACCAACCCACCGGAGCCACCCCATGACGAAGTGGTGCATCGGCAACGCCGACGACTTCGGCTTGACCGGCGGCGTAAACCGCGGGATCGCCGAGGCACACGCCGCCGGGGCCGTCACCAGCGCGAGCCTCATGGTGAACCGGGCGGCCAGCGCCGACGCCGCGAGGCTCGCGGAGCGGCTGCCGACGCTCAGCGTCGGCCTGCACGTCAACTTTACGAACGAGGGCGACCCCGTCGTCGACCTCGCCGACCCGGAGGCGTGTCGCGCCGAGCTGGGCCGGCAGGTGCAGACGTTCCACCGGCTGCTCGGGCGCGCACCGACCCACCTCGACGCCCACCACAACGTCCACCGCCACGCGCACCTGGCGCCAGTGTTCGTCGACGCTGCCCACGCCCTCGGGGTCCCCCTGCGGGAGCACTCGCCCGTGGCGTACTTCGGCTCGTTCTACGCCCAGTGGGAGGACGGGCAGACGCACCCCGAGCAGGTGGCGGTGGAGTCGCTGCTCGGGATGGTCGCAGGCTTCCGCCAGGGGGTCACCGAGCTCAGTTGCCACCCCGGCTACGTCGATGAGGAGCTCGACTCGTCGTACGCCCGCGAGCGGGAGCTCGAGCTCGCCACCCTCCTCGACCCGCGCGTGCCGGAGGGCTTCGCGCGTCTCGGCGTGCGGCTCGTCGGCTACCGCGACCTGCACGCGCTCGGCCTGCTCGACGGGAGGCACGCGCGATGACGTCCGTCGTGGTCGCGCCCACCGACGTCGCGATGTTCCCCGAGGGCGGCGGTCACTTCTGGGTGTACCTGCAGTGGGTTCGGGGCCTGGAGCGGCTCGGCTGCGAGGTCTGGTGGCTCGAGCACGTCGGCCCCACGCGCCTCCGGGCGCCGGACGACAACCTCGTTGCACGCTTCTTGCGCACCGCCGCCGACCTCGGACTGGCGGAGCGGGTCATCCTCTACACCGAGGACCCGGACGGGCGCGTGCGATACTTCAACCGGGAGGCCGACGCGGAGGCGGTGCTGCGCCGGGCGGACCTGCTGCTCAACTTCCGGTACCGGGCGGGCCAGGAGGTGCTCGCCCGGTGTCGCCGCACGGCCCTCGTCGACATCGACCCTGGGTTGCTCCAGTTCTGGGTCGACCACGGCCAGATCGACGTGCAACCGCACGACCTGTACTTCACGACCGGGCCCGCGAACGGCTCGGCGCCGCCCGGCGCACCCGCCTGGATCGGCATCCGCCCGGTTGTCGACCTCCCCTCGTGGCCCTACCGCGGCGACCCGTCGAGCGACGCGTTCACGACCGTAACGAACTGGTTCGCCCACGAGTGGCTGAGCGACGGCAAGGAGCTGCTGCTCGACAACAGCAAGCGGGCCGGCTTCCTGCCCTTCGCGTCGCTCCCAGAGCGGACCGCCCAGCCGCTCGAGCTCGCGATCCCGCTCGCGGACACCCCCGACGAGGTAGAGGACCGCCGACTGCTCGAGCGCTGCGGGTGGCGCATCCGCCACGCGTGGGAGGTGGCCGGCGACCCCATGCGCTACCGCGCCTACATCCAGGCCTCGCGCGGAGAGTTCAGCTGCGTGAAGCCGTCGTGCCTGCTGTTCGGCCACGGTTGGGTCAGCGACCGCACCCTCTGTTACCTCGCGAGCGGGAGGCCGGCGGTCGTGCAGGACACGGGGCCGAACCCGTGGCTGGCCGGGGACGAGGGGCTGCTGCGGTTCTCCACCGTCGAGGAGGCGGCGGCTGCCCTCGACACCGTCAACGGCGATTACCGTCGTCACGCCCGGGCCGCCCGCGAGCTCGTGGAGGCGCACTTCGACGCGCGCGACGTGGCCGCCGAGGTGCTGGAAGCGGCGCTGTGATGCGGCGGCAGACCCTGTCAGATGGTGCGGTCGACGAGCGACGCGAGCACCCGACCGGCGTCGAAGACCGTCCGCGCGAGTTCGGCGGCCGCGACCGCGTGCCGAGCCGGCGCCGCCGCGACCGCTTCGAGCGCCGCCAGGGCCTCCCCCTCGTCCCGGAACGTGAGCAGCCCCTCGCCGAGCGGCAGGGCGTCGCCGGCTCCGGTATCCTCCACGACCGCCGGTCGGCCTGCGGCGAGGTAGCACGCCGTGCGGTCACTCACCCACCCCGACCGGGTCTCGACGTAGGCCTGCTTCGCGACGCTGAACTCTCCGGCGGAGTCCTGCAGGTACCGCCGGTAGGCGCCGACCTCGCGCACCTGCTCCGCCCCGGTGATGATCCAGCCGGCGTCCCGCAGGCCCTCGACAACCGCCGCAGGCGCCGCTGCCAGCGCGACCTCCAGCGGGTACGGGGAGCGGGACGCCAGCGGCATCACCGCGCGCAGCTGCGTGTCCTTCTGTCCCAGCTCGCGCCCGCCGATCGCGACCGTGCCGTAGGCATCCCAGCTCGCGACGGTGGTGAAGCGGTGCGGGCGCCGCGGTCGGTCGACCGGCACCCAGGCGTCGAGGACGACCGGCGGCACCGTGGGCTGCCACGCGAGCCCGTGAGTGGGGATCGGGCAGGTGTCCCGGCCCACGTTGAGACCGTAGGAGAAGTGAACGTCGTACCGGTCGAGGTCGCGCCCCCCGAATCGGCCCGCCTGCGTGAAGCCCGGGTCGAGGTCGACGAGGGCCCGGCGGCCAGCCAGTCCGAACTCGGGCAGATCGCAGACGCCGCCCACGTCGAGGAGGGCGTCGCAGCGGCCGAGGAGCGTCTCGAGCGTCCGTCGGTCCCCTCCGTGGACCTCGCCGGTGGCACGGTCGACGTAGAGCACCGGCACGTGCACCCCGAGCAGCGCGAAGAGGTGGCGGGCCGTGTCAAGGCCGGCGGCGGGGTCGTTGCCGTAGCGGCCAGAGCGGGGGTCGAAGCAGGACTGTTCCCACCCGGACTCCTCGACGTAGACGACCTCGATGCCGAGACGTGCCAGGCCGGCGATGTAGTGGGCGAACGTCCACGCGTTCCCGCCGACGGGGTGGCGGACGAGGTAGCCGGCGACCGCGACCGCCGTCATGGGCGTGGGTGCGTGGAAGCGGGGGCGCGCGCGCCGCACCGGCGCAGTCGCAGCCAGCAGCGGAGGGGGACCACCGCATGCCGGCTGTGACGGTCGTCATCCCTACCCGCAACCGGTCGGGCTTCCTCCGCGCGAGCCTCGCGTCGGTCCTCGAGCAGGAGCACGAGGACGTGACGGTCGAGGCGCACGACAACGCCTCGACCGATGACACCGCTGAGGTCGTGCGGTCGTTCGCGGACCCGCGCGTGCGCTACCGCCGGCGACCCGTGGACGTCGGGCTGTACCGCAACTGGAACGAGGCGCTGTCCTCGGTCCGGACCGCATACGTTTCCGTGCTGCAGGACGACGACGTCCTCCTGCCCGGCTTCCTCCGTCGCTCGGTGCGATCCCTCGAGGCGCACCGAAACGCCGGGATGTCGTTCAGCGACGTCGCCATCATCGACGAGCAGGGGACCCGGCAGGAACCGCAGCGGAATGACCTGCCCGGCGGGCTGGTGGACGGCAGCCACTACCTGCACCGGATCGTCGCCGGCGAGAACCTCGTCATCCACGTCTCCAGCGTCCTCATGCGCACCGATGCGCTGCGCGCAGTCGGCACGTTCGACGTCCTCCACCAGACGCACGCCTTCGAGTTCAACCTCTACTTCCGTCTGGCGTCCCGCTACGACCTCGTCCACGTCCCCGACATCCTCGCCGAGATCCGCCACCATTCCAACCAGGGGCACCGGCGTACGAGCGGAGGCGCCATCGGGATGACCGCCGACCGTACCGATGCCGTCGGCTACCTGCTCACCGCGGACCAAGCGGGCGATGCCGCCTACCGGCGCTGGCTCTCCGAGCGGCTGCTGTCCATCAGCAAGCTGCGCAGCAGCTACACCGCCGAGGTCGTCTCCGACGTGACCCTCGCCCCATCGGTGCGGCTCGACGTCGCCCTCGAGGAGCTGGCGCGATCGGTGGAGTCGGGCGCGCAGCTCGTCCTCGTCGACCAGGGGATGCTCGACGACGAGCGCTGGAGCCGGTGGCGGGTGCGACCCTTCCTCGACCACGACGGCCGCTACGGCGGTCCGCCGGCCGACGACGACGAGGCCATCGCCGCCCTGCAGGCGCTGCGCGAGGAGGGCGCGGCGTACCTCGTCACGGCGTGGCCGGCCTTCTGGTGGCTGGACTACTACACCGGCTTCCGCGAGTTCCTCCACGCGCGGTTCCCCCGAGTGCTCGACACCAGCCGGCTGGTTATCTTCGACCTTCGGCGCGAGGTCGCCGGTGCGGGCGTCCGGGACGCGTGATGGGCCGACCGACGCTCAGCATCGGCCTGCCGGTCCGCAACGGCGAAGCCTTCCTGGAGGAGGCCGCCGATGCGTTGCTGCGCCAGTCGTTCACCGACATCGAGCTCATCGTGTCGGATAACGCGTCCACCGATCGGACCGAAGAGATCGGCCGACGCCTCGCCCGCCGGGACCGGCGCGTCCGCTACCTCCGGCAGCCCGTCGACCTCGGAGCCGTCCCCAACTTCAACCTCGTCGTCGAGGAGGCCGGCGGGCGCTACGTCAAGTGGGCAGCGCACGACGACCTCCACGACCCGACGTTCGCCGAACGATGCGTCGCTGCCCTCGAGCGGGATCCCGGGGTCGTGGTGGCCTTCACGCGGGCGCACACCATCGACGACGAGGGCCGGATCCTGCGAACCGACTGGGGCGAACACCCCGACCTGGCCGACGCGGATTCCGTCATCCGCTTCCGCCGGGCACTGGCACCACCGCACCACCCGATCCCGCTGCCGATCTTCGGGGTCATCCGGGCCGACGTCCTCCGGCGGACCGGGCTCATGGTGGTATGCCCCGACTACGACCGCGCCCTGCTCGCCGAGCTCGCCCTGCACGGGCCGTTCGTCGAGGTGTCGGTGCCGCTGTTCCTCCAGCGTGAACACGGTGCACGCCTCGGCCCCCAGCTGGCCAGCGACGTGCGGAACGTGCACGCCCTCCTCGCGGCTCCCGCCGCGGGGCGCGTGTACCCGCACTGGCGCCTGCTGGCTAGGCACTTCGCGTCGATCCGCAGCGCCCCGGTGGCCGGTCGCCGCAGCGAGCTGGCGCGCGTCGTCGCGGCCTGGGCGCTGGACCATCGCCGCGACCTCGCACGCGACCTGTCCGCCGCAACCGAGACGCTGCCGCTCGTCGGCGCTGCAGCCGCCGCCCGCGGCGCGGCACGACGCCGTCGGGGCTGGGAGCGCCGGGTCAAAGCGCTGGCGCGGGACATCGAGCAGGTCACCCCGGCGGACGCCCGGATCGTCCTGGTCGACGGCGACGCAACCGGCCTCGCGACGGTCGCGGGACGTGCGACCACGCCGCTCGTCGTGCGAGACGGGCGCAGCTGGGGTGCACCCCGGGACTCGACCGCCGCGATCGAGGAGCTCGACGCCCGCCGCGCGGAGGGTGCCACGCACCTCGCCGTCGCCTGGCCGGCCAGCTGGCTGCTCGACTACCACGAGGACTTCGCCGAGCACCTGCGGCAGCGGCACCGCGAGCTGCTCCACAGCCCGGAGGTCGTGGTCTACGAGCTCGCCCACGCCGGGGACCGGCAGGCGGGAGTACGGCGCCACCATCACACCGACGGAGGAGATGCCTTGTGATCCACGACCTGCGGAAGCTGCCCGAGGACGCGGAGCTGCAGGCCGACGTCTGCGTCGTCGGGGCGGGGCCGGTCGGGATCGCGGTGGCCGCGGCGCTGGCCGACGGGCACGCCGATGTGCTCCTGCTCGAGGGCGGCGGCCTCGAGCCCGACGAGGCGCCCCCGCCGCGCGGCGTCGCGCGGGCCGCGGGTCTGCCGTACCCGTTGCAGGAGACGCGGGTGCGGGCCGTCGGTGGAACGGCGCACGCCTGGAACCTGGAGCTGCCCAGCGGGGAGATGGGCGCGCTCATGCGGCCGTTGGAGCCCATCGACTTCGTGGAGCGCGAGTGGGTGCCGGGCAGCGGCTGGCCGATCGACCTGCCTGCGCTCTTGCCGTACTACGCGCGCGCCTACGAGTTCGCGGGCCTGCCTCCGACCGCGCTCGACCGCGACCGGTGGCTCGACGAGGAGCCGCAACCGCTTCCGCTCGATCCGACCAGGCTCCGCAGCGTTCCCCTGCACTACGCCTCGCGGGAGCGCTTCACCCTCGCTGCCGCTGGTGCCTTACCGGCGCTGGAGCGCGTGCAGGTGTGGCACCACGCCGACGTCGTCGAGCTGGAGACCGACGCCTCCGGCCGCCGGGTGGTTGGGGCCGTGATCAGATGCGCAGACGACGGTACCGAGGTGACGGCCAGGGCGAACGTCTTCGTCCTCGCGGGCGGCGGGGCCGAGAACGCCCGGCTCCTGCTCGCCTCGACCACCTCCTCCGCCGCCGGCATCGGCAACCGTCACGACCTTGTCGGGCGGTGCTTCATGGAACACCCCCAGGGCGCGACCGGCGTCTTCGTGCCACGGTCCGCCGATGTGGTCGCACAGCTGTCCTCGTACGCGATGCATCAGCGGCACGGAACGGCCGTGCGGTGGCACCTCTACCTGTCCGAGGAGATCCTGCGGGCGGAGCGACTGCTCGGCTACTACGCGGCCCTGTGGCCAACCGAGGCGGACTGGCTCGCCGACGACCTCCGCGACCTCGCCCTCCGGGCCCAGCAGGCGTTCGGAGCGGCTGCCCCGCTGTACGCCGTCTCGTTCCAGGTCGAGCAGGCGCCCAATCCGGACAGCCGCGTGACGGTCGCGCGCGACGCGAGCGGGGACACCGCAATCGTCCTGGACTGGCGGCTCACGCCGCTGGAGTACCGCACGCTCGTCCGCGCGCAGCAGATCATCCAGGAGGAGTTTCATCTCCGCGGCCTCGGTACCGTCTTCACCAAGCCCTACGCCGACGACACCGGCGGTTTCGAGACGGGAACGTGGCGCACCTACGACTTCCCGATCACTGGTGCGCACCACCACATGGGCACCACGCGGATGCACGAGGACCCGCGCCGCGGCGTGGTCGACGCCGACTGCAAGGTGCACGACGTCGACAACCTCTACGTCGTCGGCGCGTCGGTGTTCCCGACCTCCAGCCACGTGAACCCGACCCTCACCGCGACTGCCCTCGGCGTCCGCCTCGGCGAGCACCTGCACGGGCTGGAAGCCCTGGCTCGACCCGCCTCCCATGCCGCCCAGCTGCCCGGCGGCGCCACGTGAGGGTTCACGACGCGCGCGAGCTCGAGGCGGGATCGGAGGTGCATGCTGACGTCTGCGTGATCGGTGCAGGTCCCGTCGGCGCGACCGTGGCCGCCGAGCTCGCGAGCGCGCGCGTCGACGTGATCGTCCTCGAAGCCGGAGGGATGACCCCGGACGACGCTGCGCCGCCGCGCGGCGTTGCGCGGGATGACGGATTGCCCTACGGCGTCGAAGACACCCGCGTGCGGGCCGCCGGCGGGACGGCCCACGCCTGGAAGGTGCACCTGCCGACCGGTTCGATGGCCGCCCGCATGCGGCCCTTCGACCCGATCGACTTCGCGGAGCGCGACTGGGTGCCTGATAGCGGGTGGCCGTTCGACCTGCGGGAGCTCACGCCCTTCTACGAGCGCGCCTACGAGCTCGCCGGCTTGCCCCCGGCGGCGCTCGACACGGATCAGTGGCTCGAGGAGGAGCTCCCGCCGCTCGCACTCGACCCGTCCAGGGTGCGAACCATCCCCTTCCACTACGCCTCGCGGGAGCGCTTCACCCCGCCGTCGCTCGCCGGCCTGCCCCGCGCCCGCAACGCGGTGCTCTGGCACCACGCCGACGTCATCGAGCTCGCGACCGACCCGTCCGCCCGGGCGGTCGTCGGAGCCGTCGTCAGGCTGCCGGAGGGCCGCGGGGAGGTGACGGTGAGGGCGAAGGTCTACGTGGTCGCCGGTGGCGGCGTGGAGAACGCACGCATCCTGCTCGCCTCCACCCAGTCCTTGCCCATGGGGATCGGCAACGATGAGGATCTGGTCGGGCGCTACTTCATGGAGCATCCGCAGGGCGTCGCCGCGGTCCTCGTACCGCGCTCACCGCACGTCGTCGCGGCGCTGCGCCTGTACGCCCTCCACGAGTTCCGTGGGGAGCTGACGCGGCGGCATCTGACGCTCGCGGCGTATGTCCAGACCACGGAGCGCCTGCTCGGGTACCACGCGGGTCTGTGGCCGACGGAGCCGGACTGGCTGCCCGACGACCTGCGGGACCTCGCCCTGCACGCGCAGCAGTCCTTCGGTCCCGACGCCCCGTTGTTCGCCTTCTCGTTCCTCGTCGAGCAGGCCCCGAACCCCGACAGCCGCGTGTCGGTGTCGCGCGACGACTTGTCTCTCGTCGTCGACTGGCGGCTGACGCCGCTGGAGTACCGCACGCTCGTCCGCGCGCAGCAGATCATCCAGGAGGAGTTCCACCTGCGCGGCCTCGGCACCGTGTTCACCAAGCCGTACGCCGACGAGACGGGCGGCTTCGAGACGGGAACGTGGCGCACGTACGACTTCCCGATCATCGGCGCGCATCACCACATCGGCACGACCCGGATGCACGAGAACCCGCGCCGCGGGGTGGTCGACGCCGACTGCAAGGTGCACGGGGTCGACAACCTCTACGTCGTCGGCACCTCGGTGTTCCCGACCTCCAGCCACGTGAACCCGACGCTGACGGCGATCGCGCTCGGCGTCCGGCTCGGGCAGCACCTCGGCCGGCTGCCGGCACTGCGCTGACGCCGGCGGCAAGGCTAGGCACCGGCGCGGGACAGGAGAGCGGTGAGCACGTGCTCGGCCGCGAAGTACTCCTCGGCCACCGCGCGGGCTGCCGCGGCGTGACGCGGGTAGTCGGCCTCGACGCTCTCCAGCGCGGCCGCCGCCCCGCCGACGTCGGTGAACGCGAAGAGGCCCTCGCCGGTCGGGAGCACGCAGCCGAAGCCGGTGTCCTGCGTCACGACGGGCTTGCCGGCGGCGAGGTAGCACGCGCTGCGGTCGCTGAACCAACCGGTGCGGGGCCGCACGTACTGGTCGCGCGCGACCGTCAGCTCCCCCCGCGAGCGGATGATGTAGCCGCAGTAGGCGGCGGTGTCGACGAGCAGCTCCGGTGCGGCGACCAGATGCCAGCCGTGGCGGGTGAGCAGGGCAGCGGGCGGGGTCCCGTCGACCGCGAGCTCAAGGCGCGCCCGGGTGCGCGACGGCAGCTCCAGGAGCGCGAGGAATTCGCGGTCCTTCGTCCAGAAGTAGCGCTCACCCTGCCACTGCCGGTCCTTCGTGGCGTTGTGCCACGTCGTGATCGTCGTGTACGCGCTCCCGAGCTCGCCGCCGCGCCACAGGTCCAACACGACCGGCTGGCGCGTGGGCTCCCAGGCGTAGCCCGCGTCGGGCACGAGGCACCCCGGGGTGCCGACGAGCTCACCGAAGCTGAAGTGGCGGTGGTGGGCGGCGAGCTGCGCACGCGCCTCAGGGTCCCCACTCGCCGCGTCGACCTGCACCGCGAACGGGTCCGACTGCACGTAGACCCGCAGGGGGATCGCCATGTGCTCCTCGCGCATCTCCTGCGCGCCGGTCACGTTGAGCGCGACGTCGGCGGTGCGGTACAGCTCGTGGAGCACGACCTCGCCCGCTCCGAGGACCTGCGTGCCGGCGAAGGCAGACCGGTAAACCCAACGGTCCGCGAAACCGTGGCGGTCGAGGATGGGAGCCACGGTCCGGACGCTGGTGGCCGCATCACGCGCCGCGTCTCGGCGCGCCGGGTCGTACGGCCAGGCGCGGGAGTCCTCGACATACCACACGTCCCACCCGAGCCGGCGCAGCCCGATGAGGTACTGCAGGAACTGCACGACGATGCCCGCGAAGGGCAGGTCGAACATGACGCCGAAGACGATCACTCTGCCCTGGGCCGGGCGCTCACCGCGCGATACCAATCCTCATTCCTCCACGCCGCCGCCGCTGGTCGTCGACAACACGTCGTCGACGATCGGCCGCAACAGCGCGAGCTCGAGCAGTCCGGCGACGACGATACCGGCGACCAGCCCGGCGGCCAGCGCGGGACGACCGGCTAGCCAGAGCACGACGTTGAGGCCCAGGGCCAGTGCTAGGCTCAGCGACGAGCGCGGGCGCAGGGACCTGCGGTGGCGCGGGAGCCACTGCCAGACCACCGCCGTCACGATCTGGTATTCCAGGAGGACGCCCACGGACGCCGAAAGGTCCCACCGGCAGTGGGGCCCAAGGGCCCGCACCGAGCAGCGTCTGGCCCGCAGTCCGTGCTCGATGTCGCGCAGCCACGTGGAGCGCTCCCCAGCCCACCGGATGGATTGCGACGCGAGGACGCGGTCAGGTCGCGCGAGTCTGCCCCACGTACGAGCCAGCGGCTGGGCGAGGTGGAGCGCCGCCACAAGGAGGCGGAAGGCGGCGGGGTAGGGTTCGTCGCGTTGCGGGCGTGTGGAAGCGGCGACGAGCGCGGCATAGGCAGCCATGAGGGCGCCGGCGGCGAGCGGCAGCGCGAGCCACCCGGGCCGCCACACGGCCAACAGCGCGCCCACGACGGCGGCGATCGCCGCTACAGGCAGCATCGGCGCGATCAACCCCAGCAGCGGTTCCATTCTGCCATGCGCGATGGGCTGGAACGGCGCCAGCCCCATGGTGCCGTGGTAGATGACCGGCCGGAGGAGGCTGGAGCCCACCTGCAGACCGCCGTAGAGGACGCCCCTCCAGCGCGCCTGGCCCAACCGGTTGAAGCGGTGCGGGTGGCGCTGCGCGACCGCGCGCTCGGCCCGGCCGTAGCCACGCTGCTGGCGCAGGTAGCCCCGGAGCGTGTCTCTGCGATGATGACGTACCTGGGCCGCGGCGGCGAAGGCGATGGCATAGCCCTCGTCGAGAAGTCTCCAACAGACGTCGACGTCGTCACCCGCCGCGGTGTACGAGGTGTCGAAGCCACCGATGCCTGTCAGGATGTCCCGGCGGATGGCCATGTTGCAGCCTGGCACGTGTTCGGCGCGGTCGTCGGACAGCAGTACCTCGACCGGGTTGCCGGGCCCCCGCGCGACCGCCCGCTCCACGAGCCCTGCGTCCCTCGCGGGCAGGTTGGGACCGCCGACGGCCGCGACGCCGTCCTCCTTGAAGGCGAGGGCGACGTGGTACAGCCACTCGGGATGGCATGCGGCGTCCGCGTCGAGGAAGGCGACGATTTCTCCGGACGCCGCAGCCACACCCGCGTTGCGGGCGGCACCGAGCCCTTTGTGCGGCAGGGCCAGGACCCGGAACGGCGAGCGCCGAGCCAGCTCCAGGGTCCGGTCGGTCGAACCGTCGTCGCAAACGAGCACCTCGAGGCGTGGATAGTCCAGCCGCCGCAGGGACGCCAGGCATTCGCCGATGCGGCGCTCCTCGTTGTAGGCGCACACGACGACGGACACGGACGGCCACGTGCTGCCGAGCCGGCGCGGGGAGGAGCGCGCCCACTCGGACACCACGGCGAGCGCCGGCTTCGGTCGCCGGTCCTCATCCGTGATGCCGAAGCCCCAGCCGTCCACGGGTTGGCCGGCGACACCCCATTCGTCCGTCCACGAGAAGACGACCGCCCCTGCGCAGCCGCTCTCGTCGGCGATCCCGAGTTGCCACGCGACGGAGCGGGCCTGCTCGTCGACGCCGTGCTGGCCGGCGGCCAGCCCAACCTCCGCGAGCACCAGCGGCAGATCCCCGGCCACGACCTGCAGGTGTCGGACGTACGCCCGGAAGTCACCTGGTCGCTCGAGGAAGACGTTGAAGCAGGCAAGATCCATGCCCTCGATGCGGAGGTACTCCGTGGTCGGGTAGCTGCAGTAGGTTGCGAGCATGTGCGGATCGCCGGCCTTCACCTGCGCGACGAGCGCGGATAGCACGTCCTCGACGGCTCCGACACCGTGGAGCCGCACGAGATCCCCCGGGACTTCATTGCCGACCGAGATCCCGAGCACGCCGGGACGCCCGGCGCACGCCTCCAATGCCTCGTCGACCGCCCGGCGCCCCGCATCGAGGACGAATCGGCGCGTGCGGCGGCCGCTGCCGGATACGACTCGCCAGTCGTCGTAGTGCAATCCGATCAAGACTCTCAGCCCGAGGTCCTCGGCGATGTCGAGGACCTCGGAAGGCGGAAGGGCGTACGTGCGGACCACTGTCAGGCCCGCCGCCGCCATAGCGGCGAGGTCCATCTTGATCAGGTTGCGCTCGGGAAAGGGCGCCCCGTCGAGACGCGGTAGGAACGACCCGTAGGTCGCCCCCCGCACCCGGTACGGCTGCCCGTCGAGCACCAGGTGCTTGCCGTCCCTGAGGACACGGCCGGTCATGGGCAGTGACGGGGCGTCGAAGTCGGATCGCTGACGTCTCCGGCGCGAGCGATCGTTCGCCGACGGCGCCCCGACGCGCCGTTCATCGTGCCGCCGCCGGCTACTCCTCGGGCGGTGCCGGCCGCATTCGCCCAGTCCTGTTCTCGCGGGGCCGTGAGGTGCGCGTGGTTGTCCTCGCGGGCACGTCTCGATACGACGGCCTCTCGTCCCCGCGAAGATGCCAGAAGCAAGAACGCGCGGAATATTCGGATCGCACTCATACCGGGCATCAAAGCCATCCCCCTTGGCAAAGGCACCGCCTCCATCACCGTTGCCGACACTACAAAAGGTCAACGGTGCCTGCGAGTGCCACAGATGAGGCGAATCCGTCAAATTAGACCAACCCCTTTCTGTCCTGCTCTGATGTCAAAAGAAGGCGGCGACCTTTCCGTATCCCATCGCGTCGTCCTCAGGTGTCCTCCCGTTCCGTGTGGCCGACGACGGCGGGGGGGCCGAGGCCGCTCGGCGGCGAACGTGCGGTCGACCAGGTCCGGATGTCGGTCGGCCTGACCGTCGAGACGGGTGGTGCGCACCTTGGTGCCTCTGCGGACCCCCTGGATGCCCAGCTGGCGCATCAGGCGGGCCACCTGGTCACGGCCGACCATCTCCTCGGCGCGGGCCAGCGCCTTCCACATCTTGTGGACCCCATACACCCGGTAGTTGGCGGCCCACAGGGTCATGATCAGCGGCAGCAGCACCGCATCCCGCAGCGCCCGTGCCGAGGGCAGCCGTGCCTTCGCGGCGTAGTACGTCGACGGGGCGACCTGCAGCGTGGTGCAGATCGGCTCGACCCCGAACTCGTCCTTGTGGCCGTCAACGTAGGCAACCATCAGCGGTGTGGGCGGTCGAGCTCCGCCGCGAAGAAAGCTGATGCCGAGCGAAGAATCGCGTTCGCCCGCTTGAGCTCCCGGTTCTCCTGCTCGAGCTCCTTGAGGCGCACCCCCTCCAAGGTGGTGACACCCGCCGTCTCGCCGCGGTCGATCTCGGCCTGCTTCACCCACGACCTGACGGATTCGACGCCGTAGCCCAGCTGCCTTGCGACCCGCTTCACCGTCCCTGGGAGGTCCCCAGCTCGGCACCCAGCGTGCGCACCATCCGTACGGCCTGGTCCTTCTCCTCGGGCGTGTAGCGGCGCGTCGTCGGCTTCTCTGACGATCCTCTGACTGACATGGCTCCTCCTTGGCTTCCAAGCCTAGGAGCCTCCACTGAACCCAGGGTGGATCACTCCGTCGCCTGACTGTGTCCGGCGCCACATCAGGGTCCGACTGAGCCAGATCCGCGGTCGGCGCTGCTTCGCCGCGTCATTCGAGTCTCGCATGCGGTAGCCAACGGAAACAGATTCCCAACACCTGCGGAGCTCTGTGGCGCCGAGCAAGAGGCGGAAGCCCTGCCGGCCGACCTGCTCCAGCGTTGCCCGCCCCGCGATGGGCTCCAATCCTTCATCCGCTGCATCGTCTTGCGTGATGGGCGCTCGCGGATGATCGCTGCTCCGCTTCCAGCGCCGATCGCTCATCACCAGCGATACGCCGGTTACCGCGATGCCCCACCCGGACGACCCCATCGGCAGCGCGGGCATCGTCTCGGCGGGGGCCATCTGGGTGCCGCTGGATCGCCCCGCGACGCTGCTCATGCGCGGCCTCGATGATCAGACGTCAACGTCGGCGGGAGCACCCGGTGGGCGCGGAGCATCAACAACGACGTTGCGCCCAATGCGAGGCAGTGCGTCTTCCACCATCCGGACCACGACACCGCCCACGTCGTACTGCGCCGCTGCGGGAACGCGAGATGGAGGACCTGACCGATCAGATCCGTCGGTTCATTCCACCCGATGACACCGCCGGCGACGTGTGACCGATGGTGGTGGCCCGCAGGGCGACATAGCGCATCGCATCCGACCGTGTTTCAAAGGTTAGTGGTCATGGCCCCTGGTGGGGCCACCTCGGATGGTTGAAAATGCTGCGGTCGCCTGGCCGACTTCGGTTCTCCTTGGTGTCAAGAGCCCGTGGTTAGTGTGACGTGGGGACCTCAGGCACCACGGACTGCTGCTGCGAGTGGACCTCCCCCCTGAAGCCGGACACCTCTGATGAGAGGATGTCGCTGTGACTCAGGACAAGAAGCGAAACCGTCGTAGGTTCACTGACGAGTTCAAACGTGACGCTGCGGCGCTGGTGATCGACACCGGCCGGCCGATCGCGCAGGTCGCCCGAGAGCTCGGGGTGTACGAGTCGTCGTTGGGCCGCTGGGTGGCGCAGGAGCACGACCGCCGGGCGAGACCGACGAGTTGAGCACCGCCGAACGCGAGCGGCTGCGCGAGCTCGAACGTGAAGTCGCCGATCTGCGGATGGAACGAGATCTGCTCAAACGATCGGTGGCCTTCTGGGTCAGGGAGACATCGACACGGTGACGCGTTACCGCTGTGTCGATGACCAGAAGGCCGCAGGATTCCCGGTGACGCAGGCGTGTGCCGTGATGGGCGTGTCGACGTCGGCGTATTACGACTGGCACGCCGGCCGTGCCGCACGCGCCGAGCGTGAGCAGCGTGACGCGCAGCTGCTGGCGGAGATCAACACGATCCACCGTGAGCATCCCGACTACGGCTCGCCGCGGGTCACCGTGGAGCTGGCACGCCGCGGCAAGCCGACCAACCACAAGAAGATCGAGTCCACGATGGCGGCCAACGGCGTCGTGGCGCGCTGCCACCGGCGTCGCCGCGGGCTGACGAAGCGCGATGAGACGGCGGCGCCGCTGCCGGATCTGGTCGGGCGGCTGTTCGACCCCGACCGGCTGGACCGCACCTGGGTCGGCGACGTGACCTACGTCCCCACCGACGAGGGCTGGCTGTACCTGGGGACCGTGCTCGACCTCGGGTCGCGGCGGCTGCTCGGCTACGCCATGAGCGATGTGGCCGACACCGACCACGTCATCAACGCCGTGGCGATGGCCGTCGCGGCCGCGCGACCATGGGCGGCGACACGATCTTTCACTCCGACCGCGGCTCGACCTACACGTCGGGCCGGTACCGCCAGACCTGCATCGACCTGGGGACTGCGCCAGTCGGCCGGCCGCAGCGGCTCGTGCCTGGACAACGCCGTCGCGGAAAGCTTCTTCGCGACGCTGAAACTAGAGCTCGGCCGCCGGCACTTCGCCACCCGCGCCGACGCCCGCCGCGCGATCTTCGTGTGGATCAACTACTACAACCAGACCCGGCTGCACTCCGCGTGCGGATATCGGCCGCCCGTCGAGTACGAACAGCAGTTGACCGTCAACCAGCGGCACGTAGGCTCACGCCTGGCCGCATAAGCCGGTGTCCGGCCCGCGGGGGGAAGTCCAGGCCTCGCTTGGGCCTAGTGGAGTTCACTGCCAGCGGCTTCCGGCACGCTGGTAGATGTCTTTGAGGATGCCCTCGACGTCGTGGGACAGCGACCAGTCCGGGTAGTGCGCCTTGAACTTGCGCAGG
>Ga0136616_10000771_pt1 | contig 15881 bp, 14 predicted proteins | sample AntDrymUQ2992106_2_FD_106648 | JGI IMG/M metagenome (GOLD analysis project Ga0136616, IMG submission 106648) | Polar desert sand microbial communities from Dry Valleys, Antarctica - metaG UQ299 (21.06) | ecosystem: Environmental > Terrestrial > Soil > Desert | place: Antarctica: Dry Valley...
CTCGCGCACCTGCGTGTCCAGCGCACGATCGGCCGGCCACGGACCCGGCCCGACCGGGTGCTGGCCGACAAGGCCTACTCCTCGCGCGCGATCCGCGCTCACCTCAGGACCCGCGGCATCGGCCGCGTGATCCCCGAGCCCGACGACCAGAAGGCCCACCGCAAGCGCATCGGCTCATCCGGCGGCCGACCGGTGACCTACGACCGCACCGCCTACCGCGGACGCAACGTCATCGAACGCGCCTTCAACGGCTTCAAACACTGGCGCGGGCTGGCCACCAGATACGACAAGCACGCCATCGTCTACCGCGGCAGCCTCGTCCTCGCAGCCGTGCTGCTCTGGCTCACCGACTTAGGAGACACGTCCTAGTTCCTCTGGGTCTGCCTCGTTCTCCTCGATTCGAGCTCGGGCTTCTGCATCGCCAACAACATCGCCCTGCGGGCATCGACCCCCCCTACGTCCTCCTGCTCAACTCCCGACACCGAGGTCCTCGACGGCTCGCTCGACCACAGGGTCGACTCATGCGCGAACGGCCCTGAGTGAGTGGGGCGGAGTGCCGGCTTGTGCTGCGCGACAGGAGCTTCGACCACGCGGCCATGCTCCTTTCCCACCCCGCTCAGCGCGCGGCCGACTTCACCGGCAGCGGCCGGCGCGGGCGACCTCCGAGCGCGCTGGCACGTACCGCTGGCTCTACATGGAGAACTTCGACGGTGCTGCCGCTTCAAACAGGGGCTGCTTGACGCTAGATCGCGAGGTCGCGGAGGCGCCACGGGCGTAGAACTTGCGATAGAAGCGGCCCATCGAGCGGTGGAAGGCAGCTTTCTCGCACCGACTGCGGCTGCGGTTCACCTGGTGGACGTGGGTGCCGCCCCTTGACGTGGGACGACGCCCACCCGCCCGTCGTAGAGGACCCGGTGCTCGCGATCGCCCGTCGCGCGCAGCACGCTTGCCCGGCGTACCGGCCGCGTACGACGCCCAAGAGCCGCCGTCCGGGTTCGTGAGCGCCTTGACGGCGGACACACCTACGTCGCGGCGTCGCTCTCGTTCTCTCGGCCTTCGACGCATACCGGGGCCAGGTCCGTCCGCAGCCGCCCTCGCTCGCGTTGTAGATGTGCGGCCGGTGCCTCTTGGCGATCTCCGTCGTCCGCGTCCAGTCGGTAGCGCCCCGAGTGGCGGGGCCGGAAAACGGGCCTAACTGCGCAGGCAAGGTTACCTGAGCCGCTAATCCGGCGACTCAGGTCACGTAAATCCTCGTCAGGTTCTCGAGACCTCAGACGGACTGGCTATGGAGCGCCCGTCACGCGCGTGAGGCTCATCCAGGAGGGCTTATGGCTGCCATTGCTACGCAAGAGTCCCGTACGCTCGCCCCAGAACCAGGGATTACGGACGTCGCTAATACTGAACCAGATCGCACCTCGGATGTTGTAGCGATTCCGCGCGCCGATGAGCCGGCCATAGACGTCTCTGAAGTAGCTCGCCTGCGTGCGCTCACTGACCTGAAAGCGACCGTCCGAGCGGCCGGTGGCCCAGCCGAGTTCCGTAAGGTAGATGGACTTGCCCCCCATGCGGCCGATGTCGTTCATCGTGATCCGCATCGCCCGGACAGCCTGGAGTACAAGGCTCGGGTTACGGGCGTAGGGATGCAGCCCCACCGCGGTGAACTTCCTGTAGATCCCGCGGTTCGCCCGGAACATGCCCCGCATGAAGTCCCGCGGGTCGACCGCTCCACGGTTGCTCGAGTAGGGAAGGCCTCCCACGACGATCCGCACCTCCGAGTCGCCTCGATTGGCCGCGTCGCTGGCCCCGCTCAGGAAGCCGGCGTACTCCCGGGCATTCGGTCGTCCCTTCCAGTAGCTGGGGAGGTTCGGCTCGTTCCACACCTGCCAGTAGTACGCGCGAAGCGCCTTGGGCACTCCCCTCCGGGACCAGAAGGTCCCGGTCGGCCCGTACCTCTTTGCCGCCGCCCTCGTGAAGTCGTAGAAGGCCCTTCGGCCCGCCGGCCCCAAGGGCGGGGTCGTCTGCTTGGCGTAGGCCCAGCGCGGCGAGCCGGTCAGGACCGGGAGCATCCTCACGCGTCGGTGGGCGGCTCGAGCGAAGAGCCGGTCGAAGGCCCTCCAGTCGTAGCAGTGGTTGCCCGACCAGGTCTCCTCCACCCGCGGGCAGCGTCGCCGATTCGCCACCGGCCGCCGCTTCTCGATCGAAGCCCAGTTGAGCTGGATGCGGTAGTTCTGGACCCTGGCGCGCTTGACCTTGAGGAGCTGCGTCTCCGACGGCTTGCCCCAGCCCTGGAGGCCGACGAAGTAAGCCGGCGCGGCGGCCGAGGCGCGTGGGGGGGCGAGCGCCAGGCCGACGCTGGCGATCGCGAGCAGCGCCGCCACGGCGGCAAGGCCGCGAAGCCCGATGGCGGGCCGGGTGAAGAGGGTGGAGTTAGAGGTCATGTCTCTCAATCAGGTATCGGCTCGATAACGGGATAGCTAGAGGGGGAACCGCCGGGACACGAGAAAGTTGCGTTCCCGGAGGGAGCTCAGTACGCGCCTCGCCCCCGCACCACCGTGGCCGCGGTCAGGGCCAGGATCCGCATGTCCCGGCCGAGCGAGAGGTTCTCGACGTACTCGCGCTCAACAGCCAAGCGCTCGTCCCATTGTAGATCACCGCGCCCGTAGACCTGCATGGCGCCGGTCAGACCCGGCTTGACCGCGAGCCGAAAGCACTCCTCGGGCGCGTACAGGCGCACGATCCCGAGCTCCTCGGGCCGCGGCCCGACCATGCTCATGTCGCCCTTTACGACATTGATGAGCTGGGGCAGCTCGTCGAGCGAGAGGCGCCTGAGGACCTTCCCGAGCCGCGTCACCCGCGGATCGTCGGGCAGCTTGAACATGGGATTGGTGAGGGCCTCGAAGTCGACGCCGAGCTCCTCGAGGCGCCGCTCGGCGTCGTAGACCATCGTCCTGAACTTGAACATCCGAAACGGCTCGCCGCCGAGGCCGGCTCGCCGCTGGAGGAAGATGCTCGGTCCCGGGCTGTCGAGCCGGATGGCGACGGCGATGGCGCCAAGCGCCGGCAGCGCCAGCACGAGCAGCGGTAGGCTCAGGGCGAGGTCGAGCGCTCGCTTGAGGAAGAGCGTCGAGCGGGCGACCTCCCACGTGCTGTACTCGACGAGCGGCAGGTCGGCCACGTGGCTCAGTCGCGTCGCGGTGCCGAACATCCCCCGCAGCGGCGGCACGATGCTCAGCTTGAGCTGGCGGCGGCGGCAGGCCCCCACGAGCTCGGCGATCAGCCGCTCGTCGATCGTCTCCGAGGCCAGGATCACGCGCTCGACCGGGGGCCCGTCGGGCTCGCGCGAGGAGAGCACCCGGGCGGGCGCCTCGCGCAGTCCATCGAGGGAGACCTCGTCGACCGCGTGTACGGCCTGCACGTGCATGTCGGGAAAGAGCTCGAACTTGCGCCGGGTCGCATCGGCGAGCCGGCCGGAGCCGACGATGAGCACGCCCTCGGGCAGCGTCGTCGCCCGCCAGAGGGCGCGCGCGCTCGCCCGCAGGCCCGCGCCGGCCACCACGGCGATCGCGGTGGCGAGCACGATCGCCCCCAGGCCCGGCATCGGCGCCGGCGAGAGCGTGAGCACCACTACGAGGCCGGCCGTGCCCGTGACCGCCCACGCCGCGATCGCGGGCAGCTCGTCGGCCGTCAGGTGGTGGAGCACCCGCTCGTCACGATCGTAATGGCCGTGGAGCTTGGCGAGGATGAGCCACAGCGGCAGGCTCGTCGCCGCCCAGAAGGCCGTAGCGGCGGGCTGCTCGACCGCGAGGGCGAGCGAGACGGCCGCGAGCAGGGCGGCGAGCGCGTCGGCAAAGGCGAGCAGGCGCTTGAGCAGGCCGTCGCGGGAGGCGCCGGGGTCGAGGGGAAGGCCCGCCTCGCGCGCTCGGGTGGCCGCGGTCGGCGAAGTGAGCGCCGCCAGCTCGTCGGTCATGTCGTGGGTGGTCCAGTTCTCGGAAGCGGGGCCGGCCGAGCGCGACGCCCCAGGCGGTATGCGCGGATGCGGGGGCATGACCGAGCGATCAGCCCTCACCGTAGCGATGGTCGCGAGACTCGGGGCTGAGGCTGCGGGAGCGCTCGAGGCGCTTGCGCGCGGCCTCGGTGTTCCCCGGGGTGCTCTCGATCCGCGCGGCGACCTGCCCGAGGACGTGGTCGCGTTCCTGGCCCACGGGCGTTCTCACCGCCTTAGCGCAACGCTCGGTAGAGCTCGATGGTGCGGCGCGTGATGTCGCTTTGCGTGCAGTTCGCGCGGACGTAATCGCGGTTGGCCTGGCCGATCCTCTGGAGCTCCCGGCGGAGCGACCCGGGATCGGCGAACGTAGCCATCTTTCGCATACCCTCCGCCAGAGCAGCGGGATCCCCCACGGGGACCAATACGTTGCCGGGGATCCGGGAGAGCGTCCCTTTCGTGCCAAAGACGTTCGTGGAGACGATCGGCAACCTCGCCGCCATAGCTTCCATGGTGCTGTACGTAAGCCCCGACTCGTAGAGGCTGGAGACCACGAGAACGTCGATCTCGCGCAGCACCTCCCTGATGTCCGTCCTCCAACCGAGGAGCGAGATCTTCCCGCCCATCCGGCTCTCCTCGGCCTGCTTCCTGGCCTCGGCGAAGAGCTCCCCGTCGCCCGCAACCACCAGCCGCATCGGGAGCTGTGGCAGCGCCTCGGCTAAGCGGACGAAAGCCGTTATCAGATGACCAGGCGCCTTCTGGGGCTCGAAACGTATCGTGGACCCGAAGGTCAAAGGCTTAACGCTCAGGTCTTCGTAGTCGCCTTCTTCGGCGAAACCTTCGAGATCCTGGTCATGGATGGCCTGCTCGATGACCGCGACGCCGTCCGCCGGAACGAGCTTGAGCTTGAGAAAGAGCTCGCGTTCGTCTTCAGAGACCGCGATCATCTTGGAGGTCGTCAAGCGACCCAGAACGTATTCGATCGAGTTGTAAACGGCGGCTGTCGGCCTCGAGATGTCGGGTGAAGCCACGATCAGGCTGTTCGGCGTGTACACCGTTGGAATGCCGGACAAGCGACCGGCAATGCGCCCGATGGCCCCGCCCTTGGAGCTGTGCCCGTGGACGATGTCGAACGGTCCCTCGCGCCTCATCAGGCGCAGCAGCCGGCCCACGCCTCGAAGGTCGGATGCGGGAGACACCTTGCGCCCGACCCTCAGCGGGACGAAGCGGATCTTGTCCTGCTGATCGACCATGAACCGCCGAAATGCCCCGTCGGCTCGGTAAGGTGAATAAGCTACGGTTACTCGGTGGCCGGCGGCGGCCAGACCTTCGCACAGGCTGCTGACGTGGCGCCCGACGCCGGCGAGACATGACTCGATGACCTCGAGAATGTTCATCCGTCCCGGGCTCGTCATCCCGCTCACACCGGCTCCCGCAGAGAGCGGACCGGCCCAACTGCGCGAGCCCGGGAGACGCCCACGGCCAGATCGAGCCCGTCGGAACGCATACACCGCGGGAGCCTGGGGTCGGAAGAAATCATCGAGCCTTCCTTTGTCGGCCGTTGACCCGTTTCGGGGCATGGCCAGCGATCCTCGGCCGCTTAACCAACATAACGTTAGGAAGCGCCGCGCGGGGTGATGACTGGACGATCAGCCCGCGACCGTGGCGGTGGCCGCGAGACGGGGATTGAGGCTGCGGGAGCGCTCGAGGCGCCTGCGCGAGGCTTCGGTGTTGCCCGCGGCGGTCTCGATCCGCGCGGCGATCTCCCAGAGCTCGAAGTTCCCCGGCTCGCGCTCGATGGCCGCGTCGATGAAGCGTCGGGCGCCGTCCGGGTTGCCTCGGTCCTGCTCGATCAGGGCGAGCTGGCGGTAGGGCGTGCCGGCCCACGGCTGGAGCGTCCGCGCTCCGCGCGCCGCCTGGGCCGCGGCGTCGAAGTCGCCGCGCCCGGCCGCGGCCCTGCTGTCCTCCAGCCGAAGCTGGGAGAGGAGCAGCGCGCCTTGGGCACAGATCACGAGCCACGCCGCCGCGATCACCGCCACGCCGACGTTGAAGGAGCGCCGGCCGCGGCGGGCGCGGGCGGTCGCCTGCTCGACCGGCGCCGAGGCCGGGGCCCCGGCCGCGGTGGCCGGCCCGGTCATGAGGCCGAGGCACAGGATCGCCACTCCGGTCACGAGCGGCATCTCCCACATCCAGTCGATGCCCGCGCCAAAGGCCCAGGCGAGCAGCGTGGCACAGAGCGCGGCCACGGTTATGCGCTCGGCCCCGCCGCGCCCGCGCAATCGACGCAGGGCGGTCAGAAGGCCGTACCCGAGGACGCCGAGCAGCAGCACGAGCCCCGCGAGCCCGAGCTCGCCGAGCGTCTCGAGGTAGAGCGAGTGCGCGTCGCGCACGAGGTAGGGGAGCTCGGGGTTGGCCGCCCACCAGACCTCGTAGGACCCCGCGCCGCCCCCGGCCAGCGGATAGGCCTGGAACTCCGCCACCGCGGCGCTCCAGAACTGGTAGCGCCCTCCCCCCGCGCCGCTCACGAGGTCCAGGCTCCGCCCCTCGGGATCGAAGCCCACCTGCTTGAAGCCGTCGAGCACACGGCCTGGGTCTGCCGCGGCCACTGCGCCGACGACGGCGACGACCCCCAGGGCGCCAAGCGCGATCTTCCCCGAGGTCCCGAGGTGCAGCTTCGGCAGCGAGAGCCCGCGCGCCCGCGCGCCCGCCATGCCGCCTGCGTAGACGAGCCCCGCGAGCAGGCAGACGGCGAGCGCGATCACCGCGAACGACCGGCCCAGGGCGGCGAGGGCGGGCGCATCGGCGCTGCTGCCGACGAGGCCCTCGCGTGTGGTCAGGGTGATGGTCACGAGCACCGCCGAGCCCGCACTCGCGCACACCGCGGCCCAGACCGTCGCCGCACGCGGCCGGGCCAGCACGAGCAGCACCGCGACCCCCACGAGCGCCGCGCCCATCGCCCCGCGCGAGCCGGTGAGGAAGATCGCGGCGCTCACCGCGGGCACCACCCCCACGGCGAGCCCCCGGGCGACGTGCGATCGGGCGGCGACCGAGGTGCGCAGGAGCAACGGCAGCCCCATGGCGAGCATCACACCGAGCGCGTTCCAGTACCCGAACGGGAAGGCGAGGCGCGCCTGCGGGTCAATCAGCGAGAGCTCCTCGTCTCCTCCGGGAAGGCCGGGGAAGGCGCGGCTCGCGAGCGCCAGCAGCCCGACCGCGGCGACGCCGATGGCGAGGCCGTCGGCCCAGCGGGTGATGTTGTCGCGCGTGCCCGCGAGCACGGCGAGGATGAAGACCCCGATGTAGAGCGCCATGCGGTCGAACTCGACGAAGGCCCGCTCCGGGCTCAGGGACCAGCCGATCGAGAGCGCGGCGAGCACCCCGAGGCAGACGAAAAGCCCCCCGGTGATATAGGCTTCGCGCGTCGGGCGGCGAAAAGGGAGCAGTGCGAGGCCGAGCCCGATGATGATCGCCCACCAGACGGCGATCGCGAGGATTCCCCTCGCGGTGAGCGCGTAGGCGCCGTCGGCGAGGGCGAGCCCCACGACGGCCAGCGAAACAACGGCTGTGGGGACGTGTTTGAGAGTGGGCTTGCTCACATCGACTCGACTAAAACCGACTTCAGGAGGAAAGTAGTGCCAGCTCTATCACTTGGATCCGGGAAGGCCATGGTGCTACCCGCCCTGCTTGCCTCCCTGTTGTGCCTGATGGTCCTCGCCCCGGGCGCCTTCGCCGCGCCCTCCGGGCCGGACGAGTACGGCTGCGGCTTCGGCGGTTGCGCCGACGGCGGAGGCAGCTCCGACGGTAGCGACCCAAGCTCCGGCGGTGGCTCGAGCGCGGGCGGCGGGTCCGGCAGCGGCGCCGGGAGCTCCGGCTCCGGCTCGGACTCGAGCGGCGGCTCCGGCCCCGGCTCGGACGCGAGCGGCGGCTCCGGCTCCGGCTCGGACGCGAGCGGCGGCTCGGCCTCTGGCTCTGACTCAAGCGATGGCGGCTCGAGCAGCTCCGGAACGGGTCCCGGCAGCTTCGCGGAGGCCGGCGGCAAGAACGGTCGCTCGGTCGGCGAGCTGCTCTCGGGCTCGGCGAAGCCGGCCGCCACGACGAGGGCCGGCACCCGCGCCGGACAGGCGGTCGGTGAGAACGGCGGCGTTTCGGGCGTCGTCTGGCTTCTGATCGCGCTCGGTGCGATCACCGCGGTCGCCGGGGGCGGCGTCGCTGTCCGCCGGCGCCAAGCACGCGGGCGCTAGCCGGAACGGCAGATTTCGGACTGAGGCCCGGCCGGAGCGTAACGCGCTCCGGCCGGGCCTCTTCGGTTAAAGGGAGCGCATACGGCGGCGTGCGCCGGCCGGGGCGACCTGGAATACTCGGCGCGCGGAGGGCTGCGCTCTCCGGCGGCCACGGTAGGTGAGGGGAGGAGAATGACCACGCTGGCGCCCGACACGCGGATCGACGAGGTCGTCGACGGGATCTACCGGATCTCGACCTTCATGCCCGAGTTCGACCTCGGGTTCAACCAGTTCCTGATCGATGACGAGCTCCCCGCCCTGCTCCACACGGGTCCCTACCCGATGTACGAGGCGGTGCGGGAAGCGGTCGCGCAGGTGCTCGATCCGGCTCGCCTCGCCTACGTCGCGCTGCTGCACTTCGAGGCCGACGAATGCGGCGGAATGGACCGCTTCGCGAGTGAGGCGCCCGAGTCGACGCTCGTGGGCAGCGCCCTGTCGATCGGGCTCAACCTGTCGGGCTGGAACTACGCGGGCAAGGTCCAGGGCTTCGCCGACGGAGAGGTCCTCGACCTCGGCCGGCACAGGCTTCGCTTCCTCGAGACCCCGCACGTCCACCACTGGGACTCGCTGATGATCTTCGAGGAGACGACTCGGAGCCTCTTTCCGGCCGACCTCTACATGCAGCCCGGCGAGCAGCCGCCGATCGTCGACGAGTACCTCGGCGACGCGATGTGCGAGCTGTACCGCCAGTCCGGCATCTTCGCCCACGAGCAGCCGGTGCGGGCGGTCGTGGACCGCCTCGAGGCCCTCGACCCCGAGTGGATGCACACGATGCACGGCGGCACGATCACCCGCGAGGCCCTGCCGCGGTACACGCGCGCGCTGCGCGAGCAGGAGTTCGGCTACCAGGGCAGGCTTCTCGGGCGCGACATCGTGGCGCCCGAGGACGTCGTGCCGGGGATCGGCGTCCCGCCGGCGTAGGTCGTGCGGCGTGCCTGAGGTCGGCCGATGATCGCCGGAGCCCACGCCATCGTCTTCGCCGACGACGCCGACCGGGCGCGCGCCTTCTTTCGCGACGTGCTCGAGCTCGGCTCGGTCGACGCCCGCGACGGCTGGCTGATCTTCGCGCTGCCGCCGGCCGAGCTCGCCTGTCACCCCGGGCCCGGGTGGGGGCTCGAGGTCGGCCATCAGATCCTCTTCCTGATGTGCCACGACGTGCATGCGACGGTCGCCGAGCTCGAGGGCAAGGGCGTCGAGTTCGTGGCCCCGATCGCCGACGAGGGCTACGGGCTGGTCACCCGCTTCAAGGTTCCCGGCGCCGGCGAGCTCGGCCTCTACGAGCCGCGCCACCCGAGCCCGCTGGATGAGTTCAGCGACGGCTGAGGGTCCTCCAGCCGGTCGACGATCTCCCGGGCGATGGCGAGGCACGCCGTCGCGGCCGGCGACGGGGCGTTGCGCACGTGCAGCGCGCCCCCGGCCTCCGAGAACACGAAGTCGTCGACGAGGCTGCCGTCGCGGGCGAGCGCCTGAGCCCGTACGCCGGCAAAGGCCGGCTCGAGGTCGTCGGCGCTCAGCTCGGGCACGAAACGGGCGGCCTCGGCGGCGAGCGCGCGGCGGCTCGTGGCGAGGTGGACCTCGCGCAGGCCGGTGCGCCACCAGCGGCGGGCCATCCGCCAGGTGCCCGGCGTGGCCAGCGTGCTCGCGAGGTCGCGCGAGCGCACCCGGCCGAGGCGGTAGGCGTCGCGCGCGCCGGCGACCAGCGCCGTCGGCCCGACGAGCACGTCGCCGTTGGCGTGGCGGGTCAGGTGGACGCCGAGGAAGGGCAGCGCCGGGTCGGGGACCGGGTAGATCAGGCCGCGCACGAGCGAGCGGCGCTCGGGCACGAGGCGAAAGTAGGCGCCGCGGAAGGGGACGATGCGGGGATCGGGCGGGGCGCCGGCGGCGGTGGCGAGGCGGTCCGCCCAGGCGCCGGCGCAGAAGACCGCACGGCGGGCTCCGATCTCCGCCCCGTCCGTGAGCCGCAGGCGCAGGGATGCGCTCTCGCTCGCGCCCCCGCGGCGTTCGACCGACTCGACCCGGCAACTCGTCGCGACGGCACCGCCACCGCGGCGCACGTCGGCGGCCAGCGCCCGGGCGACCGCCGCGAAGTCGACGATTCCGGTCTGCGGCGAATGGAGCGCTGCCAGGCCGCGCACGTGGGGCTCGAGCTCGCCCAGCTCCTGCTGACCGAGCCGCCGCAGCCCCGCCACGCCGTTCTCCCGCCCCCGGCGCTCGAGCTCGGCGAGGCGCGAGAGCTCCTCGGGGCGCGTGGCCACGATGACCTTCCCGCACCGCTCGGCGGCGATCCCGCGGGAGTCGCAGTACTCGTAGAGCTCGCGCGCGCCGGCCACGCACAGACGCGCCTTGAGCGAGCCGGGCCGGTAGTAGATCCCGCCGTGGATCACCCCGCTGTTGTGACCGGTCTGATGGGTGCCGACCTCGGCCTCCTGCTCGAGCACCGCGACCGAGGAGTGGGGCCGGCGCGCGAGCGCCTCGCGGGCGACGGCCAACCCGACGATGCCGGCGCCGACGACGGCGACGTCGTACTCGTGGCCGGGAAGTTCGGGCGCGGTTGGTGAGCTCACGGCCGGTGACGCTGGCTCTCGCTGACCCAGGGGCGCCTCCAAGCGCCTCTCGGCCTGCCCCGACGATCAGCGCAGCAGGAGGAAGAGCAAGATCACCACGACGATGAGAACGACCGCTCCGGTGCTGATGTAGATGCCCCTGCCCTTCATAACGCCCCCTTGGTTTGAGTTGTGCTTCTACTTCTGCGGGCTATGCCGATCCAGGCGGCCCCGCGCGACGCGTTTGAGGTCGCGCGCGATGTCCTTGGCCTTCGGGACCGCTCGGCGAGAGGGTGCGAAGATCCTCTTCGTCGACCTCGGGCTCGCCTGCCGGTCCTCTGAGCGCTCGTCCATCTGACCGAATCTTCTCACAAGACGCTTCGCCGCCTGTCGCGAGGGCGCCCACCCGTCCGCTCGCGGTGCGGCGACGGCGGAGTCGGTCCCTACCGACCCCGCCTCAGCAGGAGCGGTAGCCGAAGTGGGTCGTCCACACCTGCGCGTTCGAGCTACCCAAGAAGGTTCCCTTGCGCATCCCTACGCCGATATCCTTGAACCGGGCGTTGAGAATGTTCGTGCGGTGAACCGTCGAGTTGACCCATCGCGTCATGATCGACCGGACGCTGGCGTAGCTGCGCGTTCCCCACGCGATGTTCTCGGCCGCAGCCCAGCTGCGGCAGTTCGTGTACCCAACCCGCGTGACGTGGTAGAGCGCCGTGCGCCCGCAGGCGTTGTGGCTGAACGCCTTGCAGCGGAACATGTCCCAGACCTTGCTGTCGCTCGAGGTGTGCAGCAGCGCGCGGCCGGCGAACGGCGCCCTGCCCGTCCGGGTACGTGCGTAGTTGTGCATGCAATGCATGACCCTCTCCTGGTCGCTCGTCGAGAGGCTCGTATTAGTCTGGTTCACAGCACCGCAGGTGGTCATCGGGGCAACCAGATAGTCGTATGTCCCCGCCGATGCGGTGGCGGGGCCCACCGCGAGCACGGCGGCGGTGAGGGAGGCGATGAGAGTAAGGCGAAGGTGCATGGTCTCCAAATCGACGATCGAGTCAGGGGCAGCTGCTCTCTCTTTGTCGACGGAAACCAGCCGGAAGACGACGCCGTTCGACGGATGTTCGAACGGTGGCCGCCGATCCTGCCATTGTAGAGGATAACTCCTAACGTACGTCGGAGGTTTCCGTTTTTCTTCGCCACCGTTGCGTATCGGGCAGCGGGGTGAGCGTCTGGTCGAGGCTATGGCGCATCGGCTCGTAGTCGGGCGGGAGCGAGAGCCTCTCTCCGAGGGTCTCGAGCGGCTCGTCGGCGGTGAAGCCGGGGCCGATCGTGGCCAGCTCGAACAGCACGCCGCTCGGCTCTCGGAAGTAGACCGAGCGGAAGTAGAAGCGGTCGATGATCGGCGTCGCGCGGGCCCCGGCGGCGAGCGCCCGCTCGCGCCACTCCTCCTGCTGCTCGATGTGGGTCGCCCAGGCAACGTGGTGCACAGTGCCCGCGCCGGGAACGCCCCGACGGTCGGTGACGTCGTAGACGATCCGTCCCCCGCGCTGTGACCCGCGCGCCTCGAATTCCCGCTCGGAGCGGGGCTCGAAGGCCAAGGCGTCCTCGAGCAGCGGACGACTCGCCTCGGGGTCGGCCGTCAGCGCTCGGACGGCGTCGAATCCCTGCAGGGCGAGCTCGTCGGGCACGCCGGCGGCGTGGGCGATCAGCGGCGCGTCCGCGACGTCGGTCACCGCGAGCTCGTGCTCGAGCCCCTCCGGATCGGCGAAGATCAGAGCGCCGTCCTCGAGGTGGGACTGGATCCCCTCGCCGCCGAGGCGCTGCGCCCAGAATTCGAGCGCGCCCGACGAGGCGACCCGCCAGACGATTCGGTGGACCATCCCGGCGCCTGCACGGCCGCGGGCGGCCCCGGGGTACTCGAAGAAGGTGAGATCGTTGCCGGGCGCGCCCTCCTCGTCGCCGAAGAACAGGTGGTAGACGGTCGGGTCGTCCTGGTTGACCGTCTTCTTGATCAGGCGGAGGCCGAGCACGCGCGCGTAGAAGTCGACGTTGCCGGGCGCGTCGCCGGTGATCGCGGTGATGTGGTGGATGCCTTCGAGCTTCATCGTGTCGCTGCCTTTCGCCGGATGGCCGCGAGTCTAGGTCCGCTGCTCGCTTCCGGGTGTCGAATGGCGGGGCGCCCGTTTGCTTCGCTCCGAGCCGGGTAGCACCAGGTTATGGACCGCGATCGCGACGAATCCGACCAGCTCCCCGAGGACGCCCCGCCCGAGCAGATCCCCCGGGATGAGGAGGAGAAGGAGGGCGCGCGCGACGAAGCCGAGGAGAGCGCCGGAGTGCCGAACGAGGAAGGACAGGCGACCGGCAACCCCGCGAGCGCGGGCTGAGGGACCGCTGCGCCCGGGCGGGCGGAGCTGGTGCTCGCCCGCCTACCCTTCGAGCTCCGTGCTCGAGCCGGTCAAGCCGATCCTGCGCGCCGCCGCCGCGGCGCTCTTCGTCGTTGGAACGATCCTGTTCCTCGTCAACCCGCCGTCGCTCTCGGGTGCCGAGGAGCTCATCGCCGTGATCCTCGGCGCCTGCGCCCTCGCGCTCCTCACCGCGTGGGCCACCGTCGCCCTGCGCGGCCATGAGGAGATCACCGAGCCCGAGTTCGAGCGCGTCGTCGAACGGACCGAGACCCTCGGACACGCGCCGCCAACCGGTCGCGAGCCGACGGACTTCGAGCGCATCGTCGGTGAGGCGATCGAGCGCCTGCCCGAGGAGTTCCGAGGACTCCTGGACGAGGTCCCCGTCGTGGTCTCCCCTCGCGGCCGGGAGGCGGGCGCCTACGGCCACTACTTCGGGGACACGGTGGCCCGCGGGGCGTACGAGGACCGCATCGTCGTCTACCAGGACACACTCGAGCGCGACTTCGGGCACGACCCCGCGCTGCTGGCCGAGCAGGTCGAGCGCACGCTGCGCCACGAGGTCGCCCACCATCTCGGATGGGGGGAGCGCGGGGTTCAGGGTCTCGGGCTGTGAGTGCGGGTGATCGGGATCAACGTGTTCGGTATCGCCAACGGCTTCAGGCCTTGTGCCGCGCATGCTTCGCCACGCGCCGGGCGACGGTGGTCAACACGGCCTCCGGCCCATCCCGGTCGGCCACATGACGCCTATTGCGCCTCGAAGTCGGCGTAAGTGGAACTGAGCGAGTCGCTGAACGCCGAGCTGTCGCCCCGGGGGATCGACGTGAGCGAGCTGCCCGGGCATCGTCGACACCGCGATCACCCGCACCGCAGCTATGTGCGGGACGCTGGTCGACCGCCGGACGCTACGGTCGACTTCTACCGTCGGCGGGGCGGCTCGGCCGAGGATGTGGCCGAGGCGGTCGTCAAGGCGGTAGCAAGCATTGGCTCGTGGTCACCGTCGCTCGGTCCACGTCGTGGCCCGGTGGTTGCTCCACCGCCTCTCGCCCCGGGCGACCCAGCCGATCTCCCGGCGGGTGGTCAGGTTCCTCAGGCCGGGGTAGTCTCTGCTCTCTCGGAGAGGTGTCCGAGTGGCTTAAGGAGCGCGATTGGAAATCGCGTGGGCGGGGTCAACCTGCCTCGAGGGTTCGAATCCCTCCCTCTCCGCTGGCGTCGTGCGCTGCTTTGTATTGGCTTGGCGAGGCCGCAAACGGCAGAACGATCGGACACGGGTATTTGAGCGATGTCCGAACCTCGCAGCCCAGGCTGGCCGGCGGTGCTGGCCGGGATCGACGTCTGGGGCGCGCCGCGTGGGCGAATCCTGGTCCTCCATTCACGCGAGAGCGAGAGCAACATCCGCGGACGGCTTCGCTACTGCATTCCGTCGAAGAGCAGGTGCGCCTGGCTATTGCAAGGCGCCGGAAGCGATCATGCGTTCGCCCAGTGGCGCCGGCTATCGCTTCTGCTCCAAGGCAGGGCGTCGCCGCGGGCCATCGGACACGGCTCCCTCCTCCCGCCCTGCGGAAGTTTTCGGGGCCAAGGTGTGCGCTTGGGCACTCATCCCATGCCCAACAGACTCTCGCCTCGACCGCAACCGTCCACCCTTGGTCTTCGTCTCGTTGCCCGGACGGTGCGGCGACCGGCAATCGCAGACGTCTTGACAGCCGCCGGGTTTTACGCGCTCGCGCGGTTAAGCCGATCAGGTCGCTAGCTCGACGAAGGACTAAACCAGGATGAACTCGGGGCCTCCAAGGTGTCCGCTCGCGGCGGGCCATCCCTCCATGAAGGCGTCCATCGACAGGGCGAGGTCATGCATCGCCTTTCCCGCCAGATGGGCGGTTTGCTCAGCCAGCCCCCGAGCCTCATCGTAGGTCGGATGTCCGAGGTTCATGACCCGAGTCCCACCCTGCCGCGTCCACGGCGACGTCCGCGCCACGCCCTCCATCCCGTGAGTCTGCGGGCGCCAACGGTGGAAGTCCTCACCTCGCCGATCTAAGAGAGCCCGCCAACTTTGCCCGTCCCCGAAGTCGGCGACAGGCGTGACCAACAGGATCACATCTTGCACCTGGCTGGACTGGGCCACCGCTCGGAGCTTCCTGGAGGTCTTGGTGTTTAGGGACACCCAGTCATCCCGGTTCTGGGAGAAGGGGTCGAAAGCCGGCGACGAATCCCGACGCGCGAGTTTCTTCTTGACTAGTTCAGCCCTCAGATCTTCATTGAGCGCTAACGTACGGCGACGTTGGCCAGGGCGTGCCCGGTGCCGATCACGAACATGCACTGAGCCTCGGCCATCGCCCGCATGCACATCTCATGTGCCACATCCGGGTCAGCCTTTTCTCGAACCTCACGCCAGAGGGCGACCTCGACCGCTGCGGCGTGAGCCAGGCTGAGCTGCTCACCGGCCGAAGCCATTTGACCCGCGAGCGCGTACGCCCTCCCCTCGTCCGCTCCCTGGGCTGTCGCGCCCACCTCCCAGAACACCGCGTGGCCCGCCGTCTGCTGCCAGGCGAGGCCCTGTTTGGCCACGCGCTCGTGCTCCTCGTCAGCCACCGACGCCGGCAGGCGGCGGCGTCTTGTAGCTACCGCGAGCCGCATCGGCGCCACACCCACGACCGCCGGATCGGTTTCGCCCGACGAAGAGCCC